>Ga0209342_10002230_pt1 | contig 21083 bp, 17 predicted proteins | sample RifCSP16_2_FD_184023 | JGI IMG/M metagenome (GOLD analysis project Ga0209342, IMG submission 184023) | Soil microbial communities from Rifle, Colorado - Rifle CSP2_sed 16_2 (SPAdes) (version 2) | ecosystem: Environmental > Terrestrial > Deep subsurface > Rock core/Sediment | place: Rifle... | reverse complement strand
CTTGCGATCCTCCGCCACCAGGATGTTATAGGTGCGGCACGCGGCGGGAGTGTCCATGCACTCCACGCCGATACCGGCATCGGTCAGCGAGCGGTACAAACGCGGATGAGGAAAGCGTTGCCGGGCGCCGGTGCCAAGCAGCAACACGTCGGGTTCAAGCGCGAGGAAATAATCGAAATGCGCTGCGCACAGCGCGTCGAAACCGGCGACTGCCCAGTCACTGCGGACTTCCCCGGCCAGCACCGCGATGCTATGGTCATGGCGTTCGCCGTTGACCATGACATGATCCGCACCGTGGGCGGTGAAGAGCTTGATGTCGCCGGGATTGGCCAGATGCAATTTCAATATGACTCCGCAAATCGCGCTATGGGATGGTGATGAGTTTAGAGCCAGGAGGCGAGTTGCGTCAAACCGCAATGGCTAGCGGCTGGTATCGGAAGTTGCGGACCGGGTGACGCGTGACTCAAGCAGTTTGGTCGCCTCGATGGCGGGCACCGGTTTGCTGAACAGATATCCCTGCCCGTATTGGCAGCCCAGCTTTGCCAGACATCCGAGTTGCTCGGGTGTTTCTATGCCTTCTGCGACAACTTTCAGGTTCAGCGAGTTGGCCAGGCCGATGATCGCGGTCACCACGGCGAGGGCATTCTTGTCATTGGGCAGCTTGGCGACAAAACTTTTGTCTATTTTGATCTTGCTGATCGGGAAGCTGGTTATATAACTGAGTGACGAATAACCGGTCCCAAAATCATCGATCGCGATGCCCATACCCTGCTTGATCAGCAATTCCAGCAGATTCATGCTGTCATTCGAGTTGTCCATCAGAACTGACTCAGTGATTTCCATTTCAAAATTGCAGGGCTGGAGCCGCGCGTTCTTCAATGCGTTGAATATGTCATCTGCGAGGTTGTTGTGCTTGAATTGTCTTGATGAGAAGTTGACCGAAGTGAAGGTCAGGCCGAAGCGATCCACCCAGGCCGCTGTTTGAGCTGCCGATGAATTGATCACATGCCTGCCGATATCAATGATCAACCCGATCTCCTCGGCCAAGGGAATGAACTCATCCGGCCGGATGACCGTTCCATCCTGCCTTATCCAGCGCACCAGCGCTTCGAAACCGATGATCCTTTCGCTGGTGATCTCCACGATAGGCTGATAATAAACGACGATCTCATTGCGCTCCAGGGAGTGACGCAATTGGGTTTCAATGTTGATGCGATTTTCGTGAGTGAGAGACAACTCGGCCTGATAGAACTGGAAGTTGTTCTTGCCAAGATTCTTGGCCTGATACATCGCGTTGTCTGCCTGACGCTGCAGAGTCTCGCGGTCTTTGCCGTTATCAGGGCAAATCGTGATGCCGATCGATGCGCCGATAAATGTTTCGTGACCCTCCAAAGAGAAAGGGGTTTTCAGTGCCGCAAGAACTTTTCCGGCCACCGCACTGATTTGAGCATTGTCGGTAAAGTCGCTCATGATGATCACGAACTCGTCGCCACCCAGGCGCGCGACGAAATCTTCCTGGCGCAATGATTTGCGCAGGCGCTCGGCGATCCTGGCCAGCAGCAGATCACCGACATGATGTCCAAATGTGTCGTTCACATATTTGAAGTTATCCAGGTCGATGTACATCAGCGCGAATTTTTCATGGTCATACTTGTGGTTGAGCAGAGCCCTGTCGATCTGGCCATTGAACGAATGGCGGTTCGGCAGATGGGTGACAGAGTCATAGTGCGCGATCTGGGAAAGCCTGGCCTCGATGCGGCGGCGTTCTTTAAGTTCCTGGTGCAGTGAATATTCGCGGTGTGACAATTCATCAATCATGTGATTGAACACGCTGGCCAGTTCCCCGATCTCGTCCTGGCTGGAAGGGTTGGCTCTGGGCGTAAGATCGCCTTCCTTGCTGACTTTGCGCATGACGTTGGTCAAGGCGAGCAGTGGCAGCGTAATGGTTTCCTGCAGTTTGGTGAGCAGTGTGGAAACTGCTGCCAGGATGAACAACCCGATCAGCAGCACGATCCCGATCTGTTTAAGGAGATCCCTGTAGGCCTGGGATAGATCCATGTGCATCGTGATGGTGCCGATCTGTTCCCGGCCGGGAGGTACGCCCAGGATCGGCTGGGCGTAACTCTGGGATAGATTGCCGAATCCCGTGTTTTGACCATACTGCGATGGATCGAAGGCGATGGGAGAACTGATCGGGTTGTTCGCAATGGCATAACTGGCGAACAAACGTCCCGATTTGTCATATATCGCTGCATGCCCCACATCCGGAACCGAGCGCAAACTGTCGAGTACCTCCTGCGCGGCCTTGACATCATCGAACAACAGGGCCGAATCCAGGCTTTCCGCGAGTACGCCGGAAAGAGTATGGGCTTTCTTTTGATAGTCATCCTGCAACGAGCTGAACATGAAAAAACTCAGGTTGATCATGGTCAGCAGGGTGATCAGGCCAACGATCAGAAAGTTGATCGCCTGTAGTTTTTTCCCGATCGGGAGTTTGCGAAAACGCGCTAACATGTTTCGATTCAGTACACCTGTTGGGCGAGCTTGAGCAGTTTTGAGCTGACCGTCAACGAACTTGCCTGTGCTGAGGTGCGATTGATCCTGAAGGCGATCCGTCCCTGCTGCGCAACCAGCGCGATAATGACATTTTTTGGGTCATAGCCATTTTCTTCCGAGACCACCAGGACGGGTGCATTGCCGATTTGTCTGGCCAGGTTGCCGATGGATGCATGCTCGGATCTGCCGACGAATAACACCTGGCAGGACTGAGCTTGAGTCACGGAAGAGATTTTTGTGACGCTTACCGGAAGTTCTTTTATCTGTTTCTTCCTGACCGATTCGAGTGCCGCGAACACCGGGTCGCTGCCCAGCACGCAGATCCTGAATTCGTTGGCGGGGAGTTCCGGCCATTCGGTGAACAGCGCGAAGTTGTAAAGGAATGCCGCTTCAACCGCGCTTTTGTCGGCAACGATGGCGTCATCCGCGAACGCAGGCCGCAGCACACAGCAGGCGAGCAGCAGCGCGACGTTAAAACGCATATTCCAGTTTGGCCAACAGATTGCGCCCGTTCTGCGGAACCGTCGGACTGGGCATCTCTTCCGAAGCCGGATGCTGCACATCGCGATCGAACAAGTTGGTGATGCGCAGTTGAGCTTGCAATCCCTGCGCCCACAGATTCGGGAAGGTCACTGTCACATTTGCCAGCACCTCGCTGCCGACGCGGTATGGCGCCGCACCCCAGGTATAACTGCGCCTGCCGATCGCCTGGACTTCCGCTGCAAGATAGGCTGATTGTCTGAACACCGGCGCGCTCACGGATGTTTTTGCTGTCCAGCTCGGGCTGTTGTCCGGCGCGGTATCCAGCGCATTCCGGGCATGGCTGCCGGAGATGCTGGCGCGCAGCTTCAAGCTGGAGGCCGTGATCTTTTCCAGACCCAGTTCTGCCCCATAAACCCGCACCCCTCCGCTGTTCTGGTATTGCAGCCCAGCGCCTGTGTCCACCTGCTGGATCAGGTTGTTGAGCCTGTTGTCGTACAGCGAGAGTTGCCAGCGCATCTGTTCGCTGCCGAGCCATTCGAGCACGCCTTCGGTGGTGCGTATGGTTTCCGGCTGCAGGCCGGGATTGCTCAAGTAATTCACCCCGTCGCTGAACTGGCTCTCATAGGCATTGGCGGAACGATATGCGCGCCCGGTCAGCAGTTTTGCCGTCCAGACAGAGTCGGGTTGCCAGATCACCCCAAGACGCGGGCTGAGGCTGGATTCGCTGGCCGTGGCATCATCCCGGCGCAGACCCAGGCTGAGCAACCAGGTATCACCAGGCCGCCATTCATCCTGCACGAACAACCCACTGCGTTGTATCAGCGGGTTGATGTTCACATCCGCCGCGCCCAGCAAGGCGGGATCTATGGAGTAATAATTGCGCTGCCTGGCCAGCAGGTCGCGCGAGAATTCCACTCCGGCGAGCAGGTGATGGTCGCCGCTGTGCAATTGGTAGCGGAGTTCGCCGTCCAGCGTCCGGCCTCTGCTGTCGTCGTAGTTGCGGTAGTAGCCCTGATTGCTTCCGTCTGGCGGTGGCTGATCAAAGAATGGATAGGTGGCCCGGTAATACCAGTCGGTGTAACCCAGACGGGCAAACACGCTGCTTCCGGCAGACAACTCATGTTGCACCGATGCATTGAGCTGGGTGCCGCCATCGATGATCTCCAGCGACGCGTCGTCGAACACCGTCAGGTAGGGCGCGGAAGAGGGCGTGACGGTGCGCTCGTGGCTGATCAGCTTGAAGCTCCATTCGCCATGATCCGCACGCATCATCAGGTGGCGGTTGTTGCCGCTGTCCAGGCCATGCGCCACGCCATCGGCGGCTGGAGTGCCATCGGCGCGAAACAGCTGGCTAGCCGGATCGGTATAGGTACGGTCGCGGCCGGCCTGGTGCTCGGCGGAATATTGCAATACCAGCCCGGTGTCAGCGATGGTCTGGCTGGTCATCACATTCACCCCGGTCAGGCCGAGCCTGGAGACATGCGTCCCCACCTGGCTCTGCGCGGTCTTTCCGGCGCCGCGCGTGATCACGTTGATCACGCCGAACATCGCGTTGGAGCCGTAGATCGCGGAACCGGGGCCGGGGATGTATTCGATGCGCTCCACCACGGACATGTCCAGCCAGCCTTCGCTGCCGGTCAGGGCTTGCTGGTAGATGTTGTCGTTATTGCGCTGGCCATCCACCAGCAGCAAAAAACGCGTGTTGTAGTCGCCGGGGATCTGGAAACCGCGCGCGCCGAGAAAGTCATAGACACGATCATTGTTGATATAGATGCCGGGCAAGCTGGCCAGGGCTTCGCTGAGGGTGCGCCAGCCGTGCAGCCGGATGTCCTCGCCGCTGATGACCTGGACGGCAGAGGGAGCATCGGTTGTGCGCTGCGAATATTTGGATGCCGACGATACCTCGACTGCCAGCAGTTGTTCCAAACTAAGCTCGGTCAGGTCGACTGGTGCGGCCCGGGCCTGCTGTGATGCAAAGCCAAGCAACATCAAGATCGCGAGTTGGCCATGCCGCTGTCTTAAGGTGAACATGATTCATCGCTCCCGTTGTCTGTCCCGGCCGGATATTAAACCAGCCGGGGAGGGGGCGGGTGATCTTTTTGTGGATATGTGAAGCCGTCACGGCGCTACGGGCAAGGTTGGATTTGCTGCTATCAGCCCGGACAGGTAAAATCGCGCCCTTTGCTGCATTGCCGAGTTCTGATATCAGTAGGAGCGTGATTTATCGCGCCCGCATAGGTGAACCTTGAAACCAATCTTGAAATCGACCAAGCTCTCCAACGTGTGCTACGACATTCGCGGCCCGGTGATGGAACGCGCCAAGCAGATGGAGGAGGAAGGCCAGCGTATCATCAAGCTGAATATCGGCAATCTCGCGCCGTTCGGTTTCGAAGCGCCGGAGGAGATCCAGCAGGACGTGATCCTGAACCTGCCGAATTCGTCCGGTTATTCCGATTCCAAGGGCTTGTTTGCGGCGCGCAAGGCCATCATGCACTACTGCCAGTCCAAGAAGATCTCCGGTGTGGGACTGGAAGACATCTACATGGGCAACGGTGCATCGGAGCTGATCGTGATGGCGATGCAGGGCCTGCTCAACACCGGCGATGAGGTGCTGATCCCCACTCCCGATTATCCGCTGTGGACGGCGGCGGTCACGCTGGCGGGGGGCACGCCGCGCCATTATATCTGCGACGAGCAGAACGAGTGGATGCCTGACCTTGCCGACATGCGCAGCAAGATCACGCCCAGGACCCGCGCCATCGTCATCATCAATCCGAACAATCCCACCGGCGCGCTGTATTCCGACGAGTTGCTGCGCGAAGTGGTTAAGATCGCGCGCGAACATGAGTTGATCATTTTCGCCGACGAGATCTACGACAAGATGCTGTACGACGGCGCGATGCATACCTCGATCGCCGCGCTGGCCGACGACGTGCTGTTCGTCACGCTGAACGGCTTGTCCAAGAACTACCGCGCCTGCGGTTATCGCGCGGGATGGATGGTGGTGTCGGGCGAGAAGAAGCACGCGCAGGATTACATCAACGGCCTGACGATACTGGCATCGATGCGGCTGTGTTCCAACGTGCCCGGCCAGTATGCTATCCAGACCGCGCTGGGCGGCTATCAGAGCATCAATGACCTGGTCGCGCCGGCCGGACGGCTGTGCAAGCAGCGCGATCTGGCCTATCAGTTGCTCACCGCGATCCCCGGCGTGACCTGCGTCAAGCCCAAGGCCGCGCTGTATCTGTTCCCGCGTCTCGACCCGAAGATCTATCCGATCAAGGATGACCAGAGATTCATCCTGGAACTGCTCGAAGCCGAGAAGGTGCTGGTGGTGCAGGGCACCGGTTTCAACTGGATACACCCGGACCATTTCCGCGTGGTGTTCCTGCCGAATGCGGATGACTTGATCGAAGCGATCGGGCGAATTGCGCGCTTCCTTGAACAATATCGCAAGAAGCACGGCACGAATTAGAGGGTAGGGTGGGCACGTATTTTGTGCCCACGCGGATAATCGGTGGGCGCAAAATACGTGCCCACCCTACAAAAAGGCATCAAATGAAACCAATCAACGTAGGTCTTCTAGGCATCGGCACCGTAGGCGGCGGCACCTTTACCGTGTTGCAACGCAACGCGGAAGAGATCACCCGCCGTGCCGGACGGCCGATCCGCATCACCGTGGTAGCGGACAAGAATCTCGATCTGGCGAAAAAAGTAACCGGCGGTAAATGCCGTCTGACCGACGATGCGTTCTCCGTGGTGTCCGATCCCGAAGTGGATATCATCGTCGAACTGATCGGCGGCTATGGTGTGGCGAAAGAACTGGTGCTGAAAGCAATCGCGAACGGCAAGCATGTGGTCACTGCCAACAAGGCGTTGCTGGCGAAACACGGCAACGAGATCTTCGCGGCGGCGCAAAAACAGGGCGTGATGGTCGCGTTCGAGGCAGCGGTGGCGGGAGGCATCCCGATCATCAAGGCGGTGCGCGAAGGTCTGACCGCGAACCGTATCCAGTGGATCGCCGGCATCATCAACGGCACCACCAACTTCATCCTGTCCGAGATGCGCGACAAGGGGCTGAGCTTCGATACCGTGCTGAAAGAGGCGCAACGCCTGGGTTATGCCGAGGCCGATCCCACTTTCGATATCGAAGGCGTGGACGCGGCGCACAAGATCACGATACTGTCGGCGCTGGCGTTCGGCATCCCGATGCAGTTCGACAAGGCCTACATCGAAGGCATCAGCAAGCTGGACGCGATCGACATCAAATACGCCGAACAACTCGGCTATCGCATCAAGCTGCTGGGCATCACCAGGCGCACGCCGGAAGGCGTGGAACTGCGCGTGCATCCGACACTGATTCCGGCCAAGCGGCTGATCGCCAACGTCGAAGGCGCGATGAATGCGGTGCTGGTGCAGGGCGACGCGGTCGGCGCGACGCTGTATTACGGCAAGGGCGCGGGCGCGGAGCCTACCGCCAGCGCAGTGATCGCCGATCTGGTGGACGTCACGCGCATGCACACCGCCGACCCTGAGCATCGTGTGCCGCACCTGGCGTTCCAGCCGGATCAGTTGGCCGATCTGCCGATACTTGCGATGGAAGAGGTGATCACCAGTTACTACCTGCGCCTGCGCGTGCAGGACAGGCCGGGCGTACTCGCCGACATCACGCGCATCCTGGCGGATGAACAGATATCCATCGATGCGATGATCCAGAAAGAGCCGGGTGAAGGCGAAGACCAGACCGACCTGATCATGCTCACTCACCAGACGCGCGAGAAACGCATCAACGCGGCGATCGCGAAGATCGAGAAGCTACCGGTGGTGGCGGGCAAGGTGACCAGGCTGCGGCTGGAAGAGCTGGGTAAATAATCAGCCAAACGCCAAATAGCCCGTCATTCCCGCGCAGGCGGGAATCCAGTGGTTTATCTAACATGCCATTAGGTTCTTGTCTCGCGTCGCGAGTAACTATTGATTGACTGGATTCCCGCCTGCGCGGGAATGACGAATGGTAGGTAAGAAAAAATGAACTACATCTCCACACGCGGCAATGCGCCCGCGAAGACTTTCACCGAGATACTGCTCGGCGGTCTTGCGCCCGACGGGGGTCTTTATCTGCCGGAGCAGTATCCGCAGGTGACACGCGCCGAGCTGGATGCGTGGCGCAAGCTATCCTACGCCGACCTCGCGTTCGCGGTGCTGTCGAAATTTACCACCGACATTCCGGCGGCTGACCTAAAGGCCATCATCGGCAAGACCTATACCACACAGGTATACAGCAACGGCCGGGCCGATTCCGATTTCACGCAGATCACGCCGCTGCGCACACTGGAGGAGGGCGTGCACATCCTCGAACTCTCCAACGGTCCGACGCTGGCGTTCAAGGACATGGCGATGCAGTTGCTCGGCAACCTGTTCGAGTATGTGCTGGACAGGCAGCATGACGAATTGAACATCCTCGGCGCGACCTCCGGCGACACCGGTTCCGCTGCGGAATATGCGATGCGCGGCAAGCGCGGCATCCGCGTGTTCATGCTGTCGCCGAAAGGCAAGATGTCGAGCTTCCAGCGCGCGCAGATGTATTCGCTGCAGGACCCGAACATCTTCAACATCGCCATCAACGGCATGTTCGATGACGCGCAGGATATGGTGAAGGCGGTGTCCAACGACCACGCTTTCAAGGCCGAGTACAAGATCGGCACGGTCAATTCGATCAACTGGGCACGCGTGTCTGCGCAGATCGTCTATTACTTCAAGGGCTATTTCGCCGCGACCGGATCCAGCGACGAGCAGGTCGCGTTCTCGGTGCCGTCCGGCAATTTCGGCAATATCTGCGCCGGCCATATCGCGCGCATGATGGGCCTGCCGATCGGCCAGTTGATCCTGGCGACCAATGAGAACGACGTGCTGGACGAATTCTTCCGCACTGGCGTGTACCGCCCGCGCGATACCATGCACACTTACGAGACCAGCAGCCCGTCGATGGACATCTCCAAGGCGAGCAACTTCGAGCGTTTTATGTTCGACCTGGTCGGACGTGACGGTGCAAAGGTGCGCGAGTTCTGGAGCAAGGTGGATGCAGCCAGTTCATCCGGCACCGCCGCGTTCGATATCAGGCACACGCCTTACTGGGACGCGCTGCCGAAGTTCGGTTTCGCCTCCGGCAAAAGCACGCACCTCGACCGTCTCAAAACCATCCGCGAGCTGTGGGAGGAATATGGCGTGATGGTTGATACGCACACCGCCGACGGCATCAAAGTCGGTCTGGAGCAACGCCGTCCCGGCTTGCCGCTGGTGTGTCTCGAAACCGCGCTGCCCGCCAAGTTTGAAGAGACCATCGTCGAGGCGCTGGGCCGCCGGCCCGAACGCCCCGCTGCAATGGAAGTCATCGAGAACCTGCCGCAGCGCTTCGAAGTGATGGATGCGGACGTGGCAAAACTCAAGGCGTTCATCGCGGCGCATGTTTGGAGTGCGGCGGCATGATGCCGCTTTGTTTGGAGTGCAGCGACGTGTCGCTGCTTCTATTTGGAGTGCGCAGACTCGTCTGCGCGTAGCAGCGTCGTGCCGCTGCACTCCAAAGCTCACGCGCCGCCGCACTGGTTGTTCGGGCAGGGTATCTACATGGTGACGGCAGGGACTTACCAAAAATTACCCCATTGGGATACGCCGGAGCGTCGCGATTTTTTCCTTGATACGTTGTTCGCGCGGGCTGCCGAATTCGGTTGGCAGTTGCAGGCGTGGGCGCTGCTGTCCAATCATTACCATTTTATTGCCGCGTCGCCGGAAGATCCCGGTACGTTGCGAAGATTTCTTGCCAAACTGCACATGACCACGGCAAAGAAGTTGAACGAATGGGATGGTGCGCAAGGAAGAAAGGTCTGGTATCAGTTTTGGGACAGCTATATCACTTTTGAGCGCTCGCATCTGGCCCGGCTGAATTATGTCCATCACAATCCGGTGCATCATGGAGTGACGGATGATGCCTTGGAGTATCGCTGGTGTTCGGCGAGTTGGTTCTCCGAGAATGCGCCATCGGCATTGGTGGCGGCAGTGAAGAGTTTCAACACGGACAAGCTTGATGTTGCGGATGATTTTTAAGTGAGGAGTGCAGCGGCACGACACTGTTTTGGAGTGCGCAGACTCGTCTGCGCGTTTTTAAAAAGGCAGCGACGCGTCGCTGCACTCCAACCCGCGGCCTGTCAATCGCTTGCGCTGCGCTCCGAGCGTGCCAGCGCCCAGGCGAGACCGATGCCCGCAGACCAGCCAGCATCACGCCGGACCAAGGGGCTGTCACGGTTGGCTGCGCCGGCCAATGACTCGAGCCGCAAGATGTAGAACAGCCGCACATCGGGCGTGAGCGAGTGCGATGCGAGCAGGCCCGCGCGCAGCGCGATCAGCCCGCTTCTAGCCGTATAGCTGGCACGGGTGGACGTAGCCTCGCCGGGCGCCACTCCATAGAAGGTGCCGGCCAGTTTTTCGTCACCGAATATCGCGCCCAGACTGGTGGAAATGAACCAGCGGTTTGGCAGGCGCGTGCCGGTCACCCATTCCGGCTCGAAAGCGATGCCGCGCGAGCGAAAACCATAACTGATATCGATCACTTCGCGTAGCGGGAACTGCAGGCGCGAATCGCTTTGACCGGTCGAGACATCGCCGAGGTTCACTTTCAGCCGCGGCCCGAACTCGATCATGTATCCCAGATCCGCCATGCCGCGCCGCGCTGCGATGTCGGACGAACTCGATCCCAGCGATGCGGCAAAACCCACGTCCACTTCGACGCGCGGAGTCTTCAGCACGCGCACACCCACGCTGCCCCGGTCGGCGCGCAGGTACTTGCCGCGGTAGATGACATACGGCAAGCCCAGCGCCCGGCTGGCGCGGTCGTCGGCGCCGGGGTAGGCGGGCTGTGTGAACCCCAGGCCGAACAACCCGGCCTCCCACAGCGGCAACTTCGGTGCAGCTCTGGCCGGTGCGGCTTGTGACGGGGGATCTTGCGCCGGAACATCCTGTGCAAGTGCGGAGGTGGTCATGAGACAGATCGCGGCGACAGCCAGCAGCATCGGACGTGGCATACGTTTTCCCCGGAGGCGAAGCGGCATGGACTCGGTCACTATGGGGATGTCCCGCTTGCGGCATGCCTGTCTGCGGGAAGACTACGCATGTTCTCGACGCGCATGTTTTCGATGTAAGACGATATCATTTTGCGCATATGATCTTTTTGCCGGGCCGTCAGCAGCCCGTGGATCTGCGCGATCATTTCATCCGTGGCCGTCTCGAATGACTGAATTACATACTGTTGTTGCGATGTTCTGGTCGCCTCGGGGGTGAGGGCCCAGGACGTCAGGAAAGCGGCGATATTATCCGCGCTTGCATGGCCGTTCAATAGCGCGATCAACCTGCCTTGATTGGCTTCCCGGTGCTGGAGCTGGCTGTGGCTGGCAACGGGCAGGTGACGGCTCATTTCCCGGATCTTCTGTTCCTGTTTGCCACTCAGATTTCCTGCCAGCCATTCCACAAAATTTATGGTTTTGTCCGCGCGCTTGTCAAGGTATTCATCGTGGCTAATATCGAGTTTCTCTTTTTTCTGCTTCTGTGTCTCCACGGCAAGAGTCTTGCCCAGTTTCTGTATTTGCCGGCCATCCATCTCACTCAACAATTGTGCGGTGGGCCGGATCGCCGGCACCAGTGATTTTTTGTACAAATTCAACAGATGGGCTCTCAACAGGTTGACTTCTTCTACCTTCAATGGACCGTCAGATTGAGCGACCCCATTCAGGTTTTGCAGAAAGATGATGTATTCTGGCAGCGCATTTTTTCGATGCCAGTGCATATAATCGAAGACTTCCTGGCGGATCGTTTCTTTCTGCCGGGCATTGAATGAAGTGTAGCCGTTGATTTTGTGTTGCAGATACCAATCTGCGTTGCGGTAGACCAGGCTGACAGTGCTACAGCCGCTGCTGAGCAGTGCAAAGGCGAGAATGACGAATAGTGATCTTTTCATGGCAACCGGTTGTACCAGTAGTTTTTTGCGCGAAAAGGTTAACATGAAATAGAGATTAACCCGGATTATCCATTAACCTCAAACCCCTCCCAACCTCCCCTTATCAGGGGAGGAGATGGTTCAGTTCTCCCCCTGACAAGGGGGAGAGCTTGCGAGGGGGCATAGAGGGGGTTTAGGGCACTTTCCTCCTAATGGATAATTTGGGATTAACAGGGGTAGGCAAGGACTTGAATGGCACTGACCTGAGGTTCCTTTGAGGTATAGCTGGAAGTGGCAAGCATCGCGCGCGCAGCGCATGAAACATCTGAGGGATTGTTAAAGCGTGAGGAACCATGAACAGTAAACACAACCGTCTGTTTTTCAAAATAGCCTTGTCAGGACTGGTGCTGGCGGGCGGAGCAGTCTGGCTGGCTGGCAGCAGTGAAGCCGAACAATCTGCGCCTGCTGTCAGCCGGCCTGCGCTGACGGTGCGCACCACGACACTGCGTGAGGACAAGTGGGCGCGCACGCTGGCGGCGAACGGCAGCATCATTCCGTGGCAGGAAGCCGTCATCAGCGCGCAAGTGCAGGGTTTGCGCATCGCCGAGGTGAAGGTCAGCATCGGCGATCATGTGCAGCAGGGAGACGTGTTGGTGACGTTGGGCAATCTGGCGCGCGCCGGCAACGAATCCGATTCTCCATATTCTGCACAGGGGCAGATCGTCGCCCCCGATTCCGGCATCATCTCGTTGGCGAATGCCAATGTGGGCTCGATATCTCAACCCGGCGTGGAGCTTTTCCGGCTGATCCGCAAGGGGCGTCTCGAATGGCGCGCCGATCTCACGGCAGAAGAGCTGATGCTGATACGCAAGGGCATGAGCGCGGAGATCGCGGCCGGTGAAGGCCGCATCATCAGGGGCGCGGTGCGGGCGATCTCGCCATCGGTTAATCTCCAGACGCGCTATGGCTATGCGCTGGTCACACTGCCGGACAGTGCCGGGATCGTCGCGGGAGCCTTTGCGCGCGGCACGTTCGATGTCAGCGGCGGCAAGAAGACATTGAAATCCATGCCGCAGTCTGCCGTCATGCAGCGCGGCAACATGACTTACGTGCTGGTGGTGGGGCCGGACAACCATGTGCATGAGCGGGCGGTGACGGTAGGGCAGCGCAATGGCGATCGCATCCAGATCAAGCAGGGACTGAAAGCGGATGAACCGGTCGTCGAAAGTGGCGGGTCGTTCCTGACCGAAGGTGATGTGGTTCAGGTTGTAAAAGGGTAATTATGGGCATCAATGTCTCATCATGGTCCATACGCAACCCGATTCCCGCGGTGCTCGCCTTCGTGATGCTCACGTTCTTCGGCGTGATGGCTTTCAAGGCGATGAAGATCCAGATGTTCCCGGATATCGACTTGCCGATGATCACGGTGACGGCCACGTTGCCGGGCGCTTCGCCGGATCAGATGGAAGCCGAGGTGGCGCGCAAGATCGAGAATGCGCTCGCCAGCGCGCAGGGGTTGAAGCACCTGTACACCCAGGTCAAGGACGGGACCGCCATCATCTCCGCCGAATTCCGTTTGGAGCGCGATTCGCGATTGGCGCTGGAGGATGTGCGTTCCGCCGTCGCGCGTATCCGCAGCGAGTTGCCGCGCGAGATGCTCGATCCCGTCGTCAACAAGGTGGAATTGAGCGGCAAGCCTATCCTGACCTACACGATCGCCGCACCGGACATGAGCGAGGAAGAGCTGTCCTGGTTCGTGGACAACTACATGACCAGGCTGCTGCTCGGCGTGAAAGGCGTCGGTGCGGTCAATCGCGTCGGCGGCGTGACGCGGCAGATCCGCGTGGAGCTCGACCCGGCCAAGCTGCTGGCGCTGAATCTCGGCGTCGCAGAAATCTCCAGCCAGTTGCGCGAGATCCAGCAGGAAGCTCCGGGCGGACGCACCGATCTCGGCGGCATGGAACAGGCCGTGCGCACCGTGGCGACGGTGCAAACCGCCGAACAACTGGCGCAAATGGAGATCAGCCTGCATGATGGCCGGCACGTGCGGCTCGACCAGGTGGCGTATGTCAGCGACACGATAGCCGAGAGGCGCTCGGCGGCGCTGCACAATGGCAGACAGGTGGTCGGGTTCGAGATTATCCGCTCGCTGGGAGCCGGCGATGTCGAGGTGGGCAATGGTGTGAGCAAGGCGCTTGAGAGCATCAGGGGAATACACCCGGAGATCACCGTGGAACGTGTGTTCAACATGGTGGACATGGTGTATGAGACTTACCAGGGCTCGATGGAGATGATCTTCGAGGGAGCCTTGCTGGCGGTGATCGTGGTGATATTTTTCCTGCGCAATACGCGCGCCACTATCGTTGCGGCGACGGCGTTGCCGCTGGCCGTCATCCCTACGTTTGCGGTCATGCACCTGCTCGGGTTCTCGATCAATGTCGTGACGCTGCTGGCGATGTCGCTGGTCGTCGGGGTGCTGGTGGACGATGCGATCGTCGAGATCGAAAACATCATGCGCCATCTTGAGATGGGCAAGACGCCTTACCAGGCTGCGATGGAGGCCGCCGACGAGATCGGCATGGCGGTGATCGCAACGACGTTCACGCTGGTGGCGGTGTTCCTGCCGACGGCCTTCATGAGCGGCGTGCCGGGCCGGTTCTTCGTGCAGTTCGGCTGGACGGCGGCCGTGGCCGTGCTGTTCTCGCTGGCGGTGGCGCGGATGCTGACGCCGATGATGTCCGCCTATTTCCTGCGGCCGCGCGTCGCGCATCCGACGCCCCGCTGGATAGCACTCTATCTCAAATGGGCGCAGTGGTGTCTGGCACATCGCAAGACCACGCTGGCCACAGCGGCGGTGTTCTTCATCGGCTCATTCGGGTTGGCCGGGACGCTGCCGACGGCTTTCCAGCCCAAGGACAACCAGTCGCAGACCCAGGTGACGATCACGCTGCCGCCGGGCAGCAAGTTCGAGCAGACCTATGCGCTGGCCGAGCAGGCGCGCGGCATCATCATGCAGAACCCGAATGTGACATTGGTCTACACCGCGATCGGCGGTGGGACTTCGGGCGGCAATGCTTTTGAACCTGCCGGTGTGGCTGAGACGCGCAAGGCCACGCTTTCGATAGAACTGCAGCCGCGCGAAGAACGGGAGTTGCGCAAGCAGGAGATCGAGGATCAGTTGCGTGAGGCGATGACGCTGTTGCCCGGCGTGCGCGTCAAGGTCGGGCTGGGGTCGTCATCGGACAAATACCAGCTCGTGCTGACCGGCGAGAACAGCGAGCTGCTGAACCAACATGCGCTGAAGGTGGGGCAGGAGCTGCGCACGATCCCGGGCGTGGGCAACGTGGTGTCCAATTCCAGCGTGTTGCGTCCGGAAGTGGTGGTGCGTCCCGATTTTGCGCGCGCAGCCGATCTGGGCGTGACTTCCGGCGCGATCGCCGACACCTTGCGCGTGGCGACCGCCGGGGATTACGACAAGGATCTGGCCAAGCTCAATCTGCCGGACCGGCAACTGCCTATCATCGTGAAGCTGCGCGACGAGGCGCGGCAGGATCTGGAGCTGCTTTCGCGTCTGGTGGTGCCGGGCTCGCGCGGGCCGGTGATGCTCGGCAGTGTGGCTACCTTGAGCCTGGAAAGCGGTCCGGCGCAGATCGACCGCTATGACAGGCAGCGCAATATCACCTTCGAGATCGAGCTGGCCGGCCAGCCTCTGGGCAAGGTGCAGGCAGCCGTGTCTGCATTGCCGTCGATCAAGGATCTGCCGTCCGGCCTGGCGATGGCGCCGATCGGGGATGCCGAGGCGATGAAAGAACTATTCGCGAGCTTCGGTCTGGCGATGTTCACCGGCGTGCTGTGCATCTACATCGTGCTGGTGTTGCTGTTCAGGGACTTCATGCAGCCGGCCACGATCCTGTGCGCGCTGGTGCTGTCCATCCCGGGCGCGTTCCTGGCGCTGTTCCTGACACGCACCGCGATCTCGATGCCCTCGATGATCGGCCTGATCATGCTGATGGGGATCGCGACCAAGAACTCCATCCTGCTGGTTGAATACGCGATCGTCTCGCGCCGCGAGCGCGGCATGGGCCGCGCCGAAGCGCTGCTCGATGCGTGCAGGAAGCGGGTGCGGCCGATCGTGATGACGACGATGGCGATGGGCGCGGGCATGCTGCCGGTGGCGCTTGATCTGGGGACGGGCGACGGCAGTTTCCGCTCGCCGATGGCGATCGTCGTGATCGGCGGATTGATCACCTCGACCTTCCTGAGTCTGCTGGTGATCCCGGTGGTGTTCACCTATGTGGACGACGTGATCGTATGGTTCAGCGCCAGGGTCAGAAAGTACCGGTCTGTTCATGTCTGATGAGGATTACATATTTGAAGACAGAGTCTCCGCATCTCGTAGGTCGGGCTACGCCTGTCCTGAGCCTGTCGAAGCGGCCCGACGCGGCGGGCAAAGCCCGCCCTACGGTAAATCACTTAACAGTCATGAATTATGTAAAGCTCAATAATATGTGGGACGAACGCTACGCGGGCGAAGAATTTTTGTTTGGCACCAGGCCGAATGCTTTTCTATTATCGCAGCAGGCTATGCTGAAGCCGGGCGCGCGTTGCCTCGCAGTCGCCGACGGCGAAGGGCGCAACGGAGTGTGGCTGGCCGAGCAGGGCTTGCATGTGCTGTCGGTGGACAGCTCTGCGGTCGCGCAGAATAAAGCCAGGGCGCTGGCGCAGCAGCGCGGCGTCAACGTGGATTTCGAACTGGCCGATTTGCTGCAATGGGACTGGGGTGTAAACCGTTTCGATGTGGTCGTAGCGATCTTCATCCAGTTTGCGCCGCCGGAACAGCGTGAGCAGATGTTCGCCAACATCAAACGCTGCCTTAAACCCGGCGGCTTGTTGCTGTTGCAGGGCTACACCCCGCGCCAGCTCGAATACAAAACCGGCGGCCCGCCGGTGGCGGAAAATCTCTACACCGAACCCATGCTGCGCAGCGCATTTTCCGATATGGAAATCGTCCATCTGCGCGAGCATGACGACATCATCCGCGAGGGGGCGGGCCACAGCGGCATGTCGGCGCTGATCGATCTGGTGGCGAAGAAACCAGTGATTCCCATTCGAGATCAAAGGTAAAACAATTCGTAGGCCGGGCTGCGCCCGACAGCTTGATCCGGCGGGCATAGCCCGCCCTACAAAGCTAAGGTCTTGCCGGAGGGTTGTCGGGCAAAGCCCTACCTGCGGATCATTCTTTGAAATGGAATAAGCGCTAAGCCTTGCTGCGCGCCCACCGCACGATACTGCCAACATCCATTGCGCCGGCCTGCCGCGCGACCTCGCGCCCGTTCTTGAACAACACCAGGGTCGGGATGCTGCGGATGTTGTATTGCGCTGCGATCTGCTGAGCTTCCTCGGTGTTCAGCTTTGCCAGCCGCATCTGCGGTTCGAGTTGCGCCGCGGCCTGCACGAAGGCGGGGGCCATCATCCGGCACGGGCCGCACCACGGCGCCCAGAAATCCACCAGCACCGGGATGTCGTTGCGGCTGATGTGCTGCGCGAAATTGCCGCTGCTCAGTTCCACGGGGTGCGCATCGAACAGGGTACGCTTGCATTTGCCGCAAGTGGGATGTGAGACCAGTTTGCCGGACGGGACACGGTTCACCGCATCGCAATGCGGGCAGACGATATGCAGGGAGCCGGTCATGGTTTTCCTCGGGGTTTGCAAATTTGGAGTGCGGCGACGTGTCGCCGCTTTGAGAACGCGGCGACACGTCGCCGCACTCCATATCAAAAACTACACTCCTCTTTAGAAGTAGGTAGATGAGGGCGCGGCAGCCGAATTCAACTCCCGGAAAGCGTTTTGATCGGGCTGGGTTTCGTTGCCAGATGCGCCACCGCTTCGCCGTCATGGAACATCCACAGGCTGCCGGGCGGCATGGTGACCCACGGTTCATTGTCGGTGAGCGGCAGTGTGGCGATGATCGCCGCGCGGTCATCCGGCGCGGTCACTTCGGTGAAATCCACCATCACATCCTCGTCCTTCAGGTGCGCCCTGTTGAACGGCGCGCGCCGGGCGATGTAGCTCAGTTCGGTGGAGCAATGCGCGAACAGGCAATCGCCGTTGGACAGCAGGTAGTTGAAGATGCCCATGCCGGCCAGCGGATCGGTCAGTTCGTGCAGCGCGGCGAACAGCGCGTCGCGGCCGGGCGGCGCATTGCCGAAGCGCCGGTGCAGGCTTTGCAGCAGCCAGCAGAAGATGTGCTCGCTGTCGGTATCGCCCACCGGCATGAAACCGCCGTCGAGTTGCGGCTGGAATTGCGGAAGATTGCCGTTGTGCGCGAATACCCAATAGCGTCCCCACAGCTCGCGCATGAAGGGATGGGTGTTCTCCAGCGTCACCACACCCTGTGTCGCCTTGCGGATATGCGCGATAACATTCAGCGAGCGGATCGGATAGTTGCGCACCAGTTCGGCGATGGGCGATTGCGCGGAAGGCAGCGGGTCGAGGAACAGCCGCACCCCTTTGCCCTCGAAGAACGCGATACCCCAGCCGTCGGCATGCACGTCGGTTCCGCCGCCGCGCTGCTGGAATCCGGTGAAGGAAAAACAGATGTCGGTGGGGGTGTTGCAGTTCATTCCGAGCAGTTGGCACATGGTGTTCTCCGGTTGTTTTCAGAATAACCCCTCCCAACCTCCCCTTGTCAGGGGAGGAGCCATCCACTCCTCCCCTGACAAGGGGAGGTTGGAAGGGGTTTACGCAAACCTCATGGACAAATCAATCGCCTGCACATCCTTGGTCAGCGCGCCGATCGAGATCCGGTCCACGCCGGTCTCGGCGACGATACGCACATTGTCCAGGCCGATGCCGCCGGAAGCTTCCAGTTCGGCGCGTCCGGCAGCATGGGTGACGGCGGTGTGCATGTCCGGCAGCGAAAAATTGTCGAGCAGTATCAGCCGTGCTCCAGCATTGAGCGCCTCATCGATTTGCGGCAAGGTTTCCACTTCGATCTGGATCGGTATGTGCGGCGGAGTGATGCGGAACGCGTGTTCGAGCACCGCGCCGATGCCTCCGGCAGCGGCGATGTGATTCTCCTTGATCAGCACGCCGTCGAACAGGCCGGTGCGCTGATTGTGCCCGCCGCCGATGTGGACGGCGTATTTCTGCGCGATGCGCAGACCGGGCAGGGTCTTGCGCGTGTCCATGATCTTGACGTTGATGCCCGCCACCGCGTCCACATAGCGCCGCACCAGCGTGGCGGTGCCGGACAGCGTTTGCAGAAAGTTCAGCGCGCTGCGTTCGGCAGTCAGCATGGCGCGGGCATCTCCCTTTACCTCGCATAATTGCCGGCCGGGCTGAACGAGCTCGCCTTCCCGCGCCGACCAGTGGACTTTGCAATCCGGGTCGAGTCTGAGAAAGCATTCCTCGAACCACAGTGTGCCGCACAGCACCATCTGCTGGCGCGTGACGACCGTAGCCTGCGCTTGCGTGTGTTCGGGAACCAATTGCGCGGTCAGGTCGCCATCGCGGATGTCTTCATCCAGCGCGGCGGATACGTTCAGATGAATGTGTCGAACAAGCTGGTGCTCAAGCATGGGCAATCCTCTTGCGGGTCTTAAAGAGAACACAGGTTAACCCAGGCTGGACTATCCTGGGAAGTTTGCAACAGTACCTTGGCTGGTCCATTTGGAGATTCGCCAGGCAAGAAAAAGCCGGGTTGTAGCGCCCGGCAGTGACGTGCTTTTGCAGAGTTTCCCTAGAACCCATAAGTAACCAGTGCCCCGACACCCCTGTCCGGGCTGCCGCCGGAAAAACCTTTGAGCACGTAGCCCTGTGCTTTGAGGTGCCTGTCGATCTTGTAACTTACATAGGCGGTAAGCTCCTGCTGCCCTGCTGTCGTTGTTGAAGGGCTCTGGGCCAAGCTCATGTCAACACCACCGCTGGTCTGATTGGTGAACTGGTAGACACCACCGAAGGAGCCATAGAGCACCGTATTCAGGCTGATCCCGGCAGGACTGCCCAGGATCCTGGAGCCCAGCGAGCCGATTGCGGTGAATTTATCCAGGCTTTGGTAGATATCCATCTGCGCCGCGTAGTCGTTTGCTCCGCTGCCCAAACCTGCACCAGCCGTCGCAAGTTTGATCTTGCCGGTTAAATCAACACCGAGGGCGGACTCACGGTCATCATAAAAATTGTAGGTGGCCGCCGCCACGGTGTCGCCCAGCCCGGATTGGGTGTTGCTGGTGGAACCACTCGTTTTGATACGACCCGTACCGGGAACTACACCTCCCATCCCGGATATTCGGACATAGGGGGCGGTCAGCTTGAATACCCAAGGCCCGGTCGCGTATTTGCCGACCATAGGGATGGAGAATATGCCGGTGGTGCTGGCCGTACCATATTTTCCGGTGCTGTAGTCAAATCCGGTTGCCAGGCTGAATTTTCCATTTTCAGCCCATGCCGCTGGCGCGACCAGCAACGCCGCGCCACCAAGTGCAGTTGCCAGCAAAGCGGTCAGCATCCTAACTTTCATGATGAATTTTACTCCTGGCAATTGAGGGACAATTAACGGCCGGGGCGTTCGGCTTTTTCCGGGCGTTCAACTCTCTCCGGACGTTCGGCTCGCTCAGGGCGTTCAGCCTTTTCGTGCTCTGCTCTTTTTTCGGCACGATTGTCTCTATGTTCTTCACGTTTAGCTTTCTGCTCTGCACGCTTTTTTTCATAACGCTCCTGATTGGTCTGCAAGCGTTCAGCGGCATTTTGCAAGCCCTTGTTGTCGGGATCTCTCGCCAGATTCTTGTCGACGCTTTTGATGGCTTGGTCCAGCGGTTGTTTTGCCGCAGGGTCGGCAGCATAGCTCGTGCTTGCCACACCCAGAAGAAGCAGGATGCCTGCTGCGATTGCAGTTCCGGTCTTGTGCATGATGTATCCTTTCAGAGTTTACGGAGGGTTTGTTCTGTGCAACCGTGCTGCCAAAATACAGCCCAGCTTAAGCTGGATAACGCTCCACTTGAAGATTATTGAGGATTACATATTTGAAGACAGAGTCTCCGCATCTCGTAGGTCGGGCTACGAGAT
>Ga0209342_10002225_pt1 | contig 21103 bp, 40 predicted proteins | sample RifCSP16_2_FD_184023 | JGI IMG/M metagenome (GOLD analysis project Ga0209342, IMG submission 184023) | Soil microbial communities from Rifle, Colorado - Rifle CSP2_sed 16_2 (SPAdes) (version 2) | ecosystem: Environmental > Terrestrial > Deep subsurface > Rock core/Sediment | place: Rifle... | reverse complement strand
GAGATTTCTCCTGATTTGAATCTCCTCCATTATGTCACTATACGTCAATTCTTTAGCTAAACGCTCTTCAAGGCTTTTAGGATCGTTTACATTTATCGTGAGATTGTTTTGAATATTTGTCGGCTGTGCCTCTCTTTGGAGCTGTTCAATTTTCTGCACAATCTGTTCTAAGCCAGCTCCATCGTTTGGAAGTCCCATAGCCCTTCGATAAATTACCTGAGCCTTCTCAATCGAGCTTGCACAGTTAAGAAGATCAATAGACCTTAGACCGAGTTTGAAGGCTTTACCCTTCTTCTTTGGGAACATCTCGGTCATGACCGGGAGCTTGGCAAGCATCTCAATGGCTTTAGCCATCGTAAGCTTTGAAGCCTTAACATGCTGATCGTTTACTTCAGCCATGAGAGCTAAATGCTTTGTGACCATCGTATCGGTGATTTTAGAGAGAATCTTATCTCTTATGCCCACCCATTCGGGAGCCGGGGAGCTTTGCATAAGCGCGTCTCTTTGCCCTATCGTATAGCCCTTTATTTCCACTAGCCAAGTGGTGACAGCCATATCTGGGTAGTAAAGAGCTTTCTCTATCTGAAGCACTTCAACGTCGTGTTTTAGAATCTCTTTCCCACCGAAGGAAACACGGTGGCTTCTCTTCGGTGCAAAAACAAATTTTGGCTTAAGATTCCTTTTCTGAGATTTCATCTTTGGAATGTAACACGCTGTTATTAATGACACGTCATATCAATGAAGACCACGCACTCCATGTGGCCGAGTTCTTATGGCTTCACCACTTCGATATGCGCAGTCTTCATTTTATCTATTACAATCTCTCTTGGCGTTTTGTCGATTGGCTTTTGAATCTGTGATTTTTTGCTATTCTTAAACCATTCGCCTTGTGAGGTAGTTTGAGCTACGACTTCTTTTTCGCCTGGATTGGTAAGTTCAAGTCCCACGAAGTTGGAACCTCGAAATTTTAGAAAAGTCTTTTGTTTTGATCAAGAATGGGGCAGCCCCTTACATAACATGAATCTCCGGGGAAGGCTTTAGTGACCTCAGACACCTTGCTCCAAGCGTCTTTCTCTTCTTTGAATGCCCCAACAAAAAGAAATTCTGGTAGTTTTCCAATCTCTCTTTGGTACTCACGAACCACGATATAGATCATGAGAAGCTCCCTGGTTTTTATTTTGATTTGATTGTACCAGAGAGATGATCTTGGCTCAATTAAGGGCAATTCTGTTCAGCGTCAGCTCTACATTTAACCGCTCTTTCTAATACGCAGTCTTTAAGAAGTTTTTGCCTGGCAGAATTGGTGGAAACAGCTTTAGTATTGAGATCGAGATCCCCTTTAAAATAACACTCAACGTACTGCTTTTGGCAATTGAGCTGATAAGCATCCAAAGTCTTATGATAATGATTCGAAGAAACCTGGCAAAGAGCTGCAATTGCGATTAAAACGTCCATTTTATTTCTCCCAGTGGGGGGAATCACTGTTCACCGTGGCACTGGCCGCGACAGAACTCATTATTTTTATGGTTCTATCAGCCATCTAATTCGTTCCCCATAAAATATCCGCCCATTAAGTTTGATGTATTGTCATTATTCGTCAGAAAAATACTCAGCTTTCTCACACCGTTGCCAAGGAAAAACTTCGTCGTATTTTGAGTCACATCCCCTATTGTGGTCAGTATGATTTCTTGCTCAGACCCGCCCTGATCCCACACTATCTTTACAGTCACAATTGATTTTTGAACCCCATTACCACCAATTTCAGACAAGTATATTGTCGAACCATTCGGTAAAACATAATCCAAAACATCTTCAGCGTTACCGGCAACGGATTTATATAGCCGTTTTTCTATTTTCTTCATCATATAGATATCAATGAAAATGCTGGGTCTGCCCCAGCGCCAACGGTCACATAAACTATTAATCTATTACTCAATGTTATTCCAGAACCAGCGAGTGGGATTGGTTCCACCCCTGCCTTCTTGCCCAATACATGAATGTCTGGAATGGTAGGTATCCCATATGGGTTGTCAGACGTTGGCATGTCTAGGATTATTGTGCTAGTCCCGACAACATTGATAACAAAACCTTCCATACCGGGCTTACTACCAAGATAAACATTGTATGAGACGGCGCTGGTGACGGCAGACCAAGATATAGTTATCTTATTAGTGTCTGTCGTGCTGCCTGTCGTTGCTGATTTCAGATTCTCGCTTGGAGTTCCCTCAACTCCATCAACATCAACCGTTGTTATTCTGCAAAATAGTTTCGTATTTCTTAGGATGGTTCCACCTGTGGTGGAAGGGGTCATCGTCGGAAGCCCTGGCTTTGCCAAATCATTCACCGGCTTGTCGAAATAAACCTCCCACTCTGGGTCGGCCCCACCACAAGACAAAATCACCGCTGATACCGATATAAGCGTACCTTCTGGGAATGTCCTGTCCGATAACTTTGTCCTACTGCTACTTATCGACGCTCTGTCTGAAAATGAGTTTGCCATCTATATCTCGTAATATGTAAATCCGGCAAATATGCTACCGGTAGTGGTTGAGTCAGCTTTCGCGAATAACTGAAACCTTGCGGGGCCATATATAAGAAATGGTTCAGTCATCCGATATTGAGCCATTGGAGCAGCACCATACACTCTAATAGCTGCCGTCACATTGAGGCTGGCATAGCTAATGCCCCCGACTGGTACGCTAAACCTTCTCTTATTGCCTTCAAGTAAGTAGTTGTTGCCCTTTGATGAACCCTCTATCGTTAGAAGGTACATTGTCTTTCCTGGTGAAACATAGTGAATCGAATAATATGTTGTGTTATCACCTATCGCCACCGAAGAGAAAACCGTACCTGTACCATTAATTCCAGTATACAAACTTAATGTCCCAGCGTTTGTTCCACCTGTGCCTACGGTTTCCACTACAACACTTTCTATAAAACAAATGTCTGTAGCGACAGTATTCACTGTGGTTAGGCCGCTCAGAGACAATACCTCGGTGAATGGGCCATTAAGACTAGCGTCAAAATATGTGATGGTTACAGTTCTCGCGCCGGTACCGGCAGCGGTATCATTAGCTGATGTTGATTTTATGGACCTCTGTGCGTTGACGGATTGCTCTGTGTATACAGTACCATTGACCGCGAGCTTGGATATTGAGGCAGTTCCAAGATACGCTACTTTTGAAATCGGATCTGCCACTAGGTTTCCTTTGTGAGCGCCACAAGCCCACCCGTAAAAGCCTTGTTTGGTTTACCAGATATTCTTGCCACGGTTATTCTAACAGAACTGTTATAAGCTATCCCATACCCTCCAGGCCCCATCCAAATTAGCTTTTCACGCTTTCCAAATCTTAAACCCAGTAGCGCCGCTTCTTCGTCGTGGTTGTGGTCTAAATCGTAAACTCCGTTATCTTTTAGATCGTTACTCAACAGGCCAGTCGTATCAAATATAGTTTCGTTATCGACGTAGAATTTAAATAACCAATCATCCTTAGCGCTTTTCACGTTAAGCAAAAACCAAAAAACAATGCCAGTGCCGTTGTATAAAAAAACATTCGTTTCAGCCGTTGTAAGGACTGTGCCCCTTGCCACCCCGCCATTTCCAGCGTTCATATCCACATATCTTAATTTTTTTGAAATGGTTTGAATGCCATTAAAAGAGCCATTTCCACTCACCATGGTGACTTTTAAGCTGTCACTGACATTCCCAATAAGCGTACTATCAGAATTCCCACGAATTTTAATGTCTTTTGGGAAGAAGCCCTTGAGATGATCGGTTCCGTCAGAAATACTGAGGTCAAAACTTCCGTCATTTACCTTAACATTCCCATTACCAACTTGAGTGACAATATTAGAACTTGCGCCCCAAAGTAGATAATCTTGTTCTGGGATAGTATAAGTGCCAGGACTTGCCGGGAGCGTAACCCCGGTATCAGTAATAGTAAGTGTTGTCCCAAGTTGATTTTTAAGAATCTTTGCCATTACGCAGTTGAACCCCTAATCAAAATACCAAAATCACAATTCTTGCATGAACCAGCCGATATCTGAACCACTAATTCATCTCCAGAGACTACAGCCGCTCCTGGATCAAATGCAAAAGCCTTCTTTCTTTCAGCGACCAAAGAACAAGTCTGAAGCGAAACAAAAGTCGCTGGTCCTGTCCTTTTCAAAATATCAAACGTGCAGGTCGCATCATCTTCTACCGCAACAAACGCTCCAACAACATTTCCAGTGGTAAGATGCACAACTCTGCCAGAGAGATTACATGGGACAGTATCATTTAAAAGATAGGTACTCGTAGGTAAATTCCCACTCCTTCCCCATGTGAACCCAGGGGAAGCTGAAACACCAACCGTGGTATTTAATTCCTCAATAGCCGCCTGGGCATCTGTCGCGGTGAATCCATTAGTTGAATTATCAAACGGAATCTCTTTCGAGTGCGGTAATCGCGTAGCCCTAAGCATCCTCTAACTCCAAGACCGCCTGGTAGAGCACTCCAGCTTGGTTACCTTTAATCTTCATTTGAGTGGGTCGATTACGAATATTCCCAGAGATATTATTCCCAGGAGTAATGGTCCAAGGAAACGTCGTCCCGCCATCGAATGAAACCAGAAGCCTTGCCGCGAATGCTTGCCCGTCTAAAACAGACCTGCACTCAATCAAAAAACCGGCGATCGGGGCACCGGCAGCGGTTGGGATGCTAATAGCCGTTGTCCCAACGGTCCCGCTAAATCCATCGGTGGTCCCCAAAACATCTGATTCTTCAAATTGAGGATTTAGATCTGGCACTCAAGTCTCCCTACACTGTCTTTCTAAGCCTTCGTGAATCATACGATGAATTTGTTTCATCGTCTTCTCAAACGATATGACTTGATTAGTCAATTCTTCAACCTGTTTAAGCAAAGCCTCTTTCGCTTTCATGAGTAATTTGTTTTCTTCTTTGAGCATCTCCAACTCTTTACCGAGCATTGGGAGATTCGCAATAAAGATCTGCATCTCATTGTCTGTCATTTCCGTCCCAAATCTTGCGCAGTGTGTAAGAAAACAGAATAATGGAAGGTGGCAAAAACAAGCATAGGAATAAAATCAAAAGTGAAACTTCTAGCGGAGCCCAAGAAAATTGCGAAATAAATAAAGTGATTCCAAGCACAAAAACAAAACTTAAAAATTTGATATCTATTATTCGATCCCAGACCAGCTCCGGTTGGAACCCATCCCATCGTCGAACCTCTTACTTTATCGGAAAGAGCAAACAAATGTGCCCAATAAGAAACCATTTGAGTTGAAAGGGAATACCAGCCCCACGGGAGTTTGCTCCACATAGCCTTCACAAACGTCCCATAGAAAAAAGAAGGCATCGCAAACGCAATATTATACCAATGAACCTCTTCGGGGCACGTCCAGACCACCAGAAGGGCTGGGAGAGGGGTTAAAAGCACACCTAGAGCCGTTGCAACGTAATAAAACATCCCCGATAAATAACAAAGCCGCGTCATAAACGGCAGCTTCGTTACCCAAAAATTCTTCGAGGAAAGGAGTGTCGTCGAACCAGTACACCATCGATACTGTTGAGTGAAAAAAGATTGCAGCGTATCCGGGCAAAGCCCCTTTGAAAGAATCACTGGGACATACTTAACCTTCCAGCCGGATTGAAGCATCATGAAACCAGTGTGAAGGTCTTCCGAATGTCCTATTAGTGCCGTCCCACCATGAGGCTCAAGAGCCGAACGTCTGTAAAGCGCACACGTTCCAACACAGATAGAAGCTCCCCAAGTGTTTCTTGAAACCTGGATGAGCCTGTAAAAAAGTTCTTGGATATAAGCTGCGCCCTTTTGAATCTCAGTCCCAACCACATCAAAAAATTGCGGCGATTGGACAATCGCAACCAACTTGTCAGCTCGCATGTAAGGAATAAGTTCAGATAGCATGTCATGGGCTGGGACAAAATCGGCATCAAGAATAAGAATATATGGCGAAGAAGACCTCGCGAAACCGTATCTTAAATTTCCAGCTTTCTTAAACGAATGATCAGAACGAGCAAGATAGGTAAAGCCAAAATTGGCAGCCAGTTGTCCCACTTCGTCACGACCAGAATCATCAAGCACATATACGCACAAATTTTTCCAAGAAAGAGAAGCAACGTACTTATAAGTGTTTTCGAGAACCTCGATGGGCTCCCCGCATGACGGAAGGAATACATCGACCGCCTCCTCTCCTTTAGAAAATGACCCAGTGATTTGAACGTGTTCTGTGAAATCAAATTCATCGCCACAAACCCCAATGACATAAGATATCGCGAGATAGAGTACCAAGAAAAAAACGTAGCAGTAATAAAAGTGGAAACGGAAGGAGAAGAAGCTCATGCCCGCGACAAGCAGAACAAAAGACACCAATCCTATAACATAATAAATTTTTTTATTCTGTTCAGCATAGAGCCACTTCTCCCCGCCAGTTGGGGGAGAAGGAAGAATCACACAGCCTTTCGACTACCAGAGTTTTCGAGAGACTTTAACGTGTACATCGGAATCCGAATAAAGACTGTCAGCCTTGGTAGAGTGTACGAACTGAAAACCTGCGGCGAAGCACCAGTCACCAGACCACCGTTCGAGATCGTGTTTTGAAACCATCCACCACACGTCTTCACCACGCCTCGGCATCAATCCACCACCCGTGTACATGTTGTAATTAAGTCCAAGAATCCCAATGGGCTCATAGACACCAAGCCCCATTGATGGACCAACACCCTGCGACTTCAGATGATACCCGGCTCCAAGCTGAAGCTTTCCAGAAGCGAAACTGATACTTGAAACCAAAAAAATAGCGAATATTGAACGAAACATGAGACCTCCCTTAAGCTGCGTTGTTAGGACTAGGGTCAATTTCCCCGATACGACCTGACGTACCTTTTCGGCAAAACTTTCTAAGACCGTAGTGGGCTAGAGTAATATCATCCAAAAGTTCGAACTCTACCCTCGGATTCTTCGAAATAATGAAAAATACACCCATATTCATGGCAGCCCGCTCCAAAATTTGCTTTTCTGATTTTGAGATTGGACCTTTGATCAAGACGTGATCCCCAGGCTTTAATACTATCATACTGACTTTATCGGAAGAGCTTATGACGATTCCCGCCCAAGGAGACAGAAGGTCTCTATCTTACCGCATTCAACGTAATAAGGATTGGTGCGAACAATTCCAAGCAACACTTCATTAGAACTGTATGGACACCGAAGACCATACACCCAGTGGCGGTAGGTAATCTTCGTTGTGCATTGAAGCACCCCCATAACAGGATCAGAGATATCTATGGTGGGACTTTGGGGAGATGCGATCACTACACTGACAAAGAAAAATCCAATTAACCATTTCATTCTGCCTCCGTGCATTTGATATGAAGAACCATTCCAGAAATTGCCACAGTAGCACTTAAGCTCACAAGCTCCATCCACTCACCACTAATATTCGCAGTCGCAACACCACTCATAGCCTGATCGAGAACACGCACCGAGACAGCCGCTCGATCTTTCGCCTCTGAAACATCCATTACCTTGAATTCGACATTGCCAATCGTCCTAAGTTCTCCAACCTCATCAAAACTTGTGAATTTAAAAAGCAACGGATCTGCCCTATATGAACCAGAAAATGGGTATATCTTCATTGGAAGAAACCAGACCAACTTCACCTGGACTTCGGCTTCGTAAGAGACATTGCCATCTTCATCCACGGCGTAAGAAGCAAAGCCGCCCTTAATTATTCCATCTGGCTCAATTTCGAAATTTTTCTTTAAAACCATATCGCTCCTTAGATTCATCATAACTCAAAAGCCCACCGACACGCCCTGTGTTCGCATCCCACAAATCTTTCATAGAACGTAATTGCTCTTTCTTGGGAGCACATTCATAAAAAGTGAAATCGGAATCAACGGCGGCACTGAAATGAGCCGGATTAAAAAAACCACTCTCAATGACACAATCCAGTTCGAAATTGGGACCAATAACTTTACAAATAATCCAACGACAATAAGAATCGGCGAAAGAAATAGAACAGAAAATACAGATTAGAAGAAGAAGTTTTTTCATGCAGCCGGTCGTGGTCTTCCTGGAGACTGGGGTTGAGAAATCCACTCTTGTTTAGATGGAACATCCTTCTCACTGACTAATACGGCGCACTTTGTACAAACCGGCACGTCCTTCTCTTCAAACCAATACGGCGTCTCAATCCCACAGAAAGCGCAGTGTTCATGAGGACCACCCATAATGGGTTCCCTTTTAACTCGAATCATTTTTCAACCTTTTTCTTCTTTGTCTTCGTAGAAAAGTTATTATTACCCAATGTCACAAGATGCAGAGTCGCCTCTTCCAAAGAATCACCCTCTTCCCAATCTGGATTCAAAGAGACAGCGATACGAGAAAGGAGTTCCAAAAGAGGTTCGTAAGCCGTGCGTGGAAGAACCAAAGTCTCATAATCATCATCAACCTCAGTGTCAGAGCCCTCACGAGGCTCATCCTCTTCTCCACCTTCTACGCTGTCTTCTGCCTCTTTAGTCGCCACAGTCAGCATGGTGTCTATTTGATCTTGGCTAAATCCATAAGCTCTCAAATCTTTCCCGGCCTCTTCTGCCTCTCTCATCGCGGCAGAGAGTTTCTCTTCAATCCATTCAGCATAAGAATTATTTGATTCATAAAGAATTTGTTCCGCTTCGTCTTTCGAACAATCCTCATAAACGATTGGTAGTACATTCTTCTCTCCACTCGGCGAAACGAACTCATAGCCCTCTTCAACAAGCTCTCTGCAAGCGATAACCCGGTGATTCCCTTCGAGTGTAGACTTATTCTTTTTCCAAATCAAAATTGGCTTGTAGAACCCCTTCGAGACTATCGAGTTCTTCAAATCAATAAGCCTATTCGGCTGAATAGTCCTTGGATTCCCCTCATAAAACTTCATTGCACCAAGCGGCAAATAATCCTTCACCAAACAAACCGGAATCTCATTCTCCTTCATACTTAATTACCCTCTTCTTCTCAGAGATACCGTTGACATCTCTTATCATTAAAAATTCCCCATCTTTGAACTCTGCAATACGAATCAAAAGCTCATTGTCAGATTTAAGGCGTGAGAGATCAAACGACAAATCTTTTGGGAGATCTAAATTCTGCACACAGAGATTGTCACCAGTTCGGTATAAAACAATCTGCCCTTGTTTCGAAAGTCTCGCGCTTACGTCTTGGAGTGTGCCCTTATGAAGAACTTTTTTCATTTAATCACGGTGAGAGTTTTAGAATCCCAAATGTCAAAAACAAATCCGACAACCGACGGTGGGTAGTTGAGCCCGACCAGCCGACGGATAAGCTGTAATTCTTGATTTGAGACTTCAACCTCTTCCCCCATAAAAAATTTCTGAGCCAACTTGAATCGACGATGCTTATCATCACCCTGTATCCAACCTTCAGCCTCTTTAAAATCACCCAAAAGCGAGCTTGTAATCACTCCACGAACCGTGAGTTGCTCTCCGTTGGCGACAAACGGCTCCCCTTTCAAGTTGGTCACAACAATGTCGCATTTAATCTTCATTTCTTTATATAAAGAATAGGTAAATACCTGAAATCATTATTTTTGTGGACAATCGTTTCTCTCACAGACCACCTTTGGTCCATGACATCGAATACAAAGATTCTCGGCTTTCATGAAATCTACGTCTGGATTGACCGCCTTCACGAGTGTATCGGTCTTATGAGTATCATGATCAAGAAACTCCGACTTCTTTTCCTCTTCATCCCCCATGTGACACCTCATTAGGTTTGGCAAATGCCCCATAATAATATTTTGCCGCTTGATTATACACCATCGCAGCTTCGATTTCGGTAGGATAACTTCCCAAGGCTATATGTTTACCATCGACTACTATGTATGCTCGCCACTTCTCACGCAATCTACAAACACCCTTAAAAACAGACACTCCTCGTCGCGAAACACGATTGCGACTATTCTCTTTTTTTGAACACAGTCTTAAATTAGACCGGCGATTGTCTAGGGTGTCCCCGTTGATATGATCAACCAACTGTTCGTCACCCGGATTCATCAACAAGCGCTGTATATCACACCGTGTTGCATTCTTACGACCACCACCCAGATATGTGGTCGCATAGAAATTACCATTGGAACTTAAACGCGCACACCACCGAAATGATTCGATCACGCGGACATCCTCATCATCTATCGTTGCATACTTGCCGCGCGTAAGTGGCACCTCCATCACAACCCCATCTGTTTAAGAGCATCTAACAGCGCCACTGTTGCATTCCGTCTGACAATCTCTTTATCTATATGGAAAATGTTAACAGACACCTTAGAAGAATTCTTGGTGTCTTTGTCTTCCAAAGAAATAGTGAGATTGACCTCCCCAGCCTCAAGTAGCCTGAGCTGTTTCGGTTCTTCCAATTCCATCTCCATTTGCGCCCCCCATAATAACATTTTCTCTCCTTGTCTTAGCCTTGTGAATCTGAACTCTGAACTTCAGCCTCTTCCCCTTAAAAGGACCGGGAGCGGTGTAGGTGTCTTCAAAATCCACCGTTTCACCAATCTTGTGCCCGATGAGTTCTTTTTCAAAAGCTAACGCCCCAGCCCCAATTCGAACCGGAATATTCTTCTCGGTCGCCTCTTCTTTCCCATTAAGCATAAGAGAAAAAGTCACCCAACAAATATCCTGTTCCCCAAGCGGCTCATCTGGCGTCTTCAGGCGAAGACCTCGCCTCTTATCAGCCAAATCTTCCACCTGTTCTGCGGTGATGAGCTTTGCCTCGATGAGAGAATCTTTCAAAGCGTTGAGCTGCGTCTCTACATCTTTCACTATCACCAGAAAAGACTGGACCGCAGCGGCGACTTTGTTGCCAACCCCGTCGATTTGCCCCTGGAGCAATTGAGCCTTAGTCTCTTGCACTACTTAGCCACTTTCTGCATCCCGTCGATGAGCTTATTAATATCGAACTCGTGTTCTTTGCCTTGAGCATCGGTAACAATAATTTTCTTTGCTCCAACCTTGATGATGCCCTTGTTGTCAGTGATGTACTGAGAAAGCGCAGTCGCCATATTATTTACGGCTACCATCGCAGTCCCAGTCCTCTGCCAGGCGATCCCAGAGAGCGTTATCGATCCAACCACCACCACAAGCGATAGAGCCAGCGGTAATTTTTCTACCAGTTTTTGAAGCGTCATGTTTTCTCCTCTTATTCAAGTAAGTCACGGAACTTTTCCGTATCTATGGGTGGATCTGCAATCTCACGATCTGCATTCTTATACCAATCAGATTTGCAATATTCACCCAACATTTTTCCAAAATCTTCTTTTGTTGGCTGTTCAGCCTTTTTATGCCCTGTGTAATAATATAAAATTGAACGTATCACATCCATATACCTTGTAGGATCTTCAAAAAGCTCTTCCCATCTCCTGTTAGGAATCTTTTCAACAAAAAAAGAAAGAAGCCCCTTCTGGTGTGGAGACGGTAATCTATAAAAAATGCCCATCGCCTCGGCGAGATAATACCGCTCATTCCTTACAATAAGATTCACCCACTCAAAAGAACTATCCACTATCTTCCCACCGGCAGCGATGGTTCCGATCGATTCCTTTAATCTCGTGATTTCGTCTTGCATCTTTTCAAGCCTGTCAGCCATTTCTGCCAAAAGATCCAGCATCAATACAGAAACCACACCAGATTTTTTATCGACTATCATCTCAGCTACGTTTTGTATCCTGTCCTTCACTCAACCCCTCCTTCGCATAATAAATTAAAATTTTATAACCATTCGGGACAAATTGTTTTGCCTTCTCTTCGGCTCTTCGCATCCAATGTGCTCTAAAAAATTCCAACTTTTTGATTTTCGCCCACCATCGAAGTTGTATGGACACAAAAATTCGATTCGTATTCGTGTCAATCTTCAACGCCACTTTCTCAAAAGCCCTGGTCACAGTGACGATAGATGCCCACACGGAATACGTCACCATATCTCCCATGTCATAACTCGACGATTGGAAGGCAAGCTCATTCATCTTTTCTTCTAAATCATCTCTCACTTGGAATTCACCTCGCGCACAAAATTAACAAAACCAAGTAAATCAAAAATTTTCTTTTTACCCTCTACATAAGCCACATCTTCGAGTTGATATCGATCAAAACTCCATGTATTCACCCCTTTCGACCACCAAAACCAAAGAAGTCTATTCCTTCGGATAATCCCACGTCCCCTGTCCGGCTTAATTCTAATATTCAAAAACACAACCCCAATACCGCCAGCTTTAACTACAGCATTGAGATTTTCAATTTGCGAATCACGAAGATTCTGAACTCCAAACTTTTGAAATTTCTTTATTTGCTTCGATTCGATAGCGACAAATTTCCCATAAATACAAGCGGCAATATCAAACGGTTTCGCCCCAGTGAATCTAGTCTGCTTCATGGTCCAACTAACAGGACTGTCCGGGATCTTATACGCCCACGCCCCAGCCATTCTAAGTGAAGCCACCACCTCTGAATTGAAAATTTTTTCCTTCATTTAAATTCAGCCTTCACCGCCTCTACCGACAACTTGTAACGCTCTTTAGCTAACAAATATCGTCTACGAGCTGTCTTCGCCTTCTCGACTAAAATAACTTTCCTCAATTTTTTCTTCGGCATAGCGGAAGTTACATCCCAAACCATCGAATTAATGCCGCTGAATCCGCAATCTCTTTCACCAATGGACCTGATCACACCGGCAGTTTCTAGTTCGGCAAATCGCGGGGCTATAGAATGCCTTTGAAACCCACGAAAATGACGATCCCAAGTCTCTCCTTGAGTTAAAGGACCATTCTCAAATAAAATCTTGTAAACTTCCCACTGGAGATGTCCAAGGAGACCCTCGGCTTCTATCTTTCGGTAAGAAGCGATACTTGTATCCCTCATCAAAGCAGCCACCACATTGCCAAATTCAAAACGGAACAAACACCAAGGAAAACTATCCACTGGCTTATGTCCCAATTAAGAATATCCCACTGACTACGTTTCATAACAGCCTCGAAACTCCATTCTGTTTTTGAACAGTCCACACGTCTTGGAACATCCCACGGAACTCCGCATCGTGAGCGACCACAAAAACACTCTTCTCTTTGGCTAAACGATTTAATAAACCCATGTAAGCAAGCCGCGCCTTGGTGTCTAAAAACGAATCCTGTTCGTCGAACACTACCATGTTAAATTTGGAGCCGTAATTTTCTGACATAAGTTCGGAGAGAGCCATATCCACAGAAAGAGAAATCTTTCTCTTCTCCCCACCACTATAGGCGGCATAAGGTACACGCTCTCCGTCAGTTGAAATCATGCAATCAAATTTCTCGGTGAGCTTTCCACTCTTTAATTGCTTTTGAGTATCAAACGATATCGTCGCGAAACCATTTGTGAGCACATTAGCGTATGAATTCGCCTTCGCAGTTAGCCCAGAACAGACCAAATCAAACAGGAAACTCTTAATCCCACCGTCACCAAAAGCGTTAGCCCAAAACTCATAATATGGTGCCGAAGAAGAAATGGACGACAACGAAACCTTGATAGAATCAATTTTTGTCCTTATCTCCTTCTGTTTTTTTATTTCTTCTTCGATCTTTGACTTAAACGGATTCGGCTCCTTCTCAAGATCAACCACCCTTTGAGCCATTTCAATAGTGAGCTTCTTTGACATCTCAAGATGATATTTATTTTTTTTGTTCTCAGAGAGCTTCTCTTCACAATTAGAAATAATAGCTTTCAACTTCTTCACAGCTTCTTTGAGATTTTTCTCATCCTCGATAAGTTTTCCAATCTCATCAAAGAGCTTGCGAGACTGTTTTTGAAGAGTACCAACCTCTTTCTGGAGAAGAGCTTTATCGACCGGCTGAAGGCAGGTGGAACATGTCGCGACATCCACCGCTGAATCTATAATAGTTATCCTCTCATCAATCTGTCGTTTTTCCCTGTCTTTGGTTCGAGAATCCACCTCAACCCTCTGAAGCCTGACATTTACCTTGTCCAAAAAATCAGAATTCTCTGTTTTGTCTTTTTCAAAATGCTTGTCCGCCACAATAGATTTTGCCCAAGAATTAGTCTCTGCAATATGCCCCTTAAGTTTTTTCTTTAAAGAATCAACCTTGTCAGCCTGAAGAGCCTTCCATTCGGCAATTTGTATCTCAAAAAGAGATTCTGGATCTTCCACGAGATGCGAACTCAAAACAGACAATTTCCTATCAAGCTCTAAGCGCTCTTCGTTTTGTTTTTGTGATAACTCTTTCGCGCTCTCTTGAAGATTCGAGAAATCGATCTTCAAAATTTTTGAAAGAATGTCCTTCTGGTCTTTGTTGGAAGCATCTACAAAATTGAAAGTCTCACCCTGAGCAAAAAGCACCGTACAACGAAACAAATCAAAATCAATCCCAAGTTCTTTACACAAATACTCCTGAGTAAGAACACTGGTGCCCTTATCTAAAGTACGCCCATCACAAACAACGCTAAGACCATCGCCCCGATCACACTTACGATAACGCCTGACCAAAAATCCTCTTCCTTGATTTTTGAAACAAACTTCGACACTACAATTTTTCCCAATCCTTCTATGAATAACCTCATCGCCCTTTAGCCCCCGTGTAGTTTGACCGAATAAAGCCCAGGCGATAGCATCCCAAATAGCAGACTTACCAGAACCATTACTCCCACCCTCGTCAAGGTTCTCACCCTCAACTAAAACAAGGTGATTCTGATCAAACCCTACAAACTCTTCGGCTTGAAAACTTAAAAAATTTTTTATAACAAGCTTCTCAAACTCCACAACATCCCCTCAACCCTAGTCCTGACATTCGCTCTAAATCTTACAACTCTGTCTCGACGAATCTCTTTATAAATATCAAAAAGCTCACTTCGCCTTTCCTTCCCAGGTCTTTGCGAAACAGCCACAATTCTATTCAAATATTTATCTCGAAAAGAATTAAGCTGAACATGATCCTTCGGTCTGAACTGGATCAGTCCAGCCTCGGTGTTAATAAACAAAACTCCTTTACCAGAATCCCAACGATGCTCCGTCACCACCCCACGATTAGATGCTATCTGACCGACAGCCCAACGTCGGAGCCAGTTCATGGGGAAGTCCTTCTTGGCTTCAATAGAGCCTCTTCCACCGACCACCCATGGCTACTCCTTTTCGCTTTCATGTTTCTTCACTTTTTGAATACCACCACCAAGTATACTATCGTCGATTACTGAACCAAATTTGTGCCGCAAATCTGTTAACTCTTTTTTCACGAAACGCTCGTTGAACGACTTTCTCATAGAAGCTATTGAACGATCTGATCCATCACCACCCGCTCTCCCCATTGGAGCCTTCATAAAAACGACTCTTAAAACCCCATTGTCGCAATTCGGACAGACCAAAACGGTATTTACATCCACGCTTCGTTCCTCGGTGTACCCACACTCGGCGCATTTTATATCATGCAGCACAGGCATCCCTCACCTCTTCAAAAATTTTCATAAGAACTTTTTTGTCCAATGGCGTTTCAACAAAATCAACATACTTCTTTGCAAGAACACCGACATCTCGACGCTCATGAGATTGAATATTCAATCTCGAATACGATTTCTCAACGACTTCCTTCTCAAGAACGACGTTGCACTTAAACTTCTCATGGAATTGATTCACTGAAACTTTAGAAATTTGCTCTGCGGTCCCACAGAGCTTGAGCTTCACGAAATCCTTAGACCGAAGATCGTGAGGGACAGCGTCCCCCTCATTAATTTCATAATGCCTCGATGTATCCTCGATAGGTATAAACGTGGAAAGATCCTTCTTAGTGTCATAAAGAAGAGTCCCCTTGATCTGTTCCTTTTCTCCAAAATTTTGTTGCATCGGAGAACCGATATACTGGATGTTTTTAATATTATTTCGGTAATGATAGTGCCCAGAAAAAACAGCCTTGTAATTTTCCAACCACTCAATCGGGACACCATCAATGTCCACGTTCCAATCGTTTCTTTTAGCCCCCCGGATTCCCCAATGGACCACAGCGTATTTCGAACGATACTTAAGCGTCGCATCTTCAATCTTATCTAGCGGCATATATGGAAAAAAAGTGAAATCATTAATGGCGGTTGGAGTGTCTACGACGTGCCAGCCATCAAAAGCAAAAGCTCGCATCGGATGAATCGCGCCAGCCCTGTCTTCCTGATCGTGATTCCCAATTAAAATAACCTGCCTCAGTCCGTCTTGTTTCCACTGGTTATAATGTCTCGCAAGAGCATCAAAACAGTTTGTTCGAATGGTCCCCCTGGTATTGAACGTGTCCCCACCATTCACAACAAGATCTACTTTGTGCTGAAGAGCCAATTCTCTAACCTTTGTAAGAACGATCTCACAATCTTCAAGCCGCTCCGGTCGGATATGGAGATCGGAATAAAAAAGTATTCTCAATTTATTGCCTCACGATCTATTTGATCCATTTCATGATCCATTTCATCTAGCTGGCTTGGATCTTCAATGTGCTCCACCAACGCAAATAACAGTGCCTCTAAAAGCTCCACGCGCCTTGTCATCTCTGGGACAACTTCTGTGTATAAACCAAGCATCGAGGCTTCAATAAGACCATATCCTCTCGACATGAAATCACGGATCGCCTGATTCTTCCCCGTTACCATCTCCTTTTCCCTCTTCCGTAGGTAATTCATAAGTCGGATCGCGGTCTACAACGAATCCTTTACCGTCAATTTGAACTTCTCCAAATGCAAACGGCTGACCTAAATGATTCTTTACACATTCTATTTTTGTTCTAATCCCACAAAACGGAGATTCTTTCCCAGCCTTCGGCGGTCGAACTCTACCAATCTTTATGAACTTTAATGTCAAGGCGCTGTGGTACTCAGGACCACTACCACCATACGGCTGATCCGGATCTCCCCACGACACCATCTTCGTGTACGAATGATTAATAATGACAAAGGCGACCTTCGTATCGTGAATAAAACGTACAACCTTACGAAGACCACCCTTAATCACTCTTGCCGCTGTCATTGCAAAATCTTTAGACTTACCATCGCATTCCGCATCTGTCGGAGTGGCACCAAGAGAATCCCAAACACAAACCATCTTACGGTTTTTCATCTTGGGATTGTTCTTGATAATATTCACGATGCCGACAAACTTATCAAAAACCTGTTCAATCGATGCAGCCCTAACAAGAGCCAAAGAATTTCTATCAAGACCGACAAGCTCGGCTCTTTTGAAATTGAACTTGTGCTCAGTATCTATAAGAACCGCAATCCCATTCTCCCTTTGAGCAGAAGCAAGAGCCTCAATTGAGAATGTCGTCTTCCCGCTATCCCGTTTCCCATAGACCATGGTGATAAGCCCACACGGGATGCCTGGCGTTCCAAGTATCTTCAAAATGGGCTTTGGCATCGGAATCCAGTCCGGCACCTCTACCAAGTCGGCATTCTTGCGAGGGATGAGAATGCCAGTTATTTTGTGCTTTTTCGCCTCTCGAATAATGTCTTCGATATCGAATGCACCTTCCGCTTCACGCTCTTTTTTTCTTTTAAATTTACTCATCGATTTTTGGCTTCAATGTTTTGAGTTTTTTGAGGCACTCCCGCTCGACGAAAACTTGCACACGCTGTAAAGCCTGTTCCCATGTTTCGCCATCCTTCACATCTGAAGAAAAGTTGACATGGAAATCTGCCATCTTGTAGTCGCCGAGCGGGATTTTCATCCCAAAAGAGTAATTTACCCTGTCTGGTTGACCTCGTTCCATTTACATTGCCCCTATTTCTCGCAATGTCTTGCTTAATTCGTCGTCTTCGCCGCTCTCGTCTTGGTCTCTTCTTCTTCCTTTTTTGGAGAGTGGCTCTTCTTTTTCTTCTTCGCCCTCTTCGTCGTCTTCTTCGTCTTTGTAGCGACTTTTGGTGCTTTTTTTGACTTCGTTTTCTTCTTCATCTTCTTCTATCTCCTTTGCTTCCGTTATCCGTCTCTTGGATTCTCTAGCTTCACGCCTCTCCTGTTCATCATCTTCGTCATCGACCTCAGACGATTTGTGACCTAGAAACTCTTCCATCCGCTCTTTCTCATTTGAGGTATAAAGCTCCTCAAAATCCTTAGCATTCTCAAAAAGCGGTCGTAATTTTTCTGGGACCGCCGATGTCTTCATGGCTGGACGGACATTGTATTCAACATTAAGCCCCGCTGGTTTCCCAGCCTTCTTTGACTTAACGACTACGACATCACGCCCCTCGTCGATATCCCAAAACTGACCGACATCTACGAGCCAATCCATAATCAGCTTATGTACAGTGTAAGGAGCCGCGAATGGTTGAACCTTTTTGTCCTTATAGTTGACGATATTGTACAAAAAGCGAGTGGTCCGTCTAAGTTGATTCGCCTTTATAGCGTCTTTCTTCGCGACCTTTGCATGAGCGATACAAAGAGGACAGTCCTCCTCAAAATCGGTGAGACACCTGGCTGGCATCGCCGTCATTGTCCCATCCTTCTTTTGGAATGGAATAAAGTGCAAATGCACCTCTTTAAAAAACCAACCCTTTTTTGGATTTTTTGGATGAGGCAAAACTCGAACAAGATTATCGCCCCACTCTGGCTTGAACCAATCAATTTTATCGAACGATCCACGCTCCTCTTCTTGTTGTTTCATTCTTCCGGCTTCTTGCAGTAGTTCTTTCATTAGGTCTTTGTTTTCTGTTTTTGACATTTTTATTTATCCTCCACTGTTTTTAGAAAATCTTCGATAAGTTCACTTAAGCTCTCTAGCTCTTTCGCGAACTCAACAACCTCATCTGGGACATCGTTGGTCGCGTCCACCTGATTTTTGAGTTCTGGTAAAATATTTTTTAACCACTCAACACGATCCGTCGCTTCTGAAATTGATTTTGTAGAAACAATCACCTCAGTATCATCATCAAGCTCAGGATCTTCGTCATCTATGTCGGTCTTGATATCTTTCAAAAATTCAGATTCAACATCGGCAGCACCATCGCTTTCGACCTCTTTCTTGATCTTCTTACGATGCTTCTCTAAATATTCTTTGAGCTTTGCCCGAAGAGCGAGATACCCCAATTTACTATCAAGAACCGCTTTTTTAAGCCTTGAAAGTTCTTCTTTCGGAAGCTTTTTTCGATGGACACTCAATTGATAAAACGATTCATAAGCTGGAAGCCGATACTCTATGTCTTTCTCAAGTCTTGCTTCAATTACATCTGCCCAACCCTCAACAATACTCACAAATTTATAAAGAATTTTGAGATCAATACTGGGGTACTCCTTCTCACAAAACTCTTTGAAACTCTCGAATTCCCCCTCAAAACTTTTATTCTTTTTAATGAGATAAATTGATTTTGCAAAAAAATACCAACTCCTTTGCATATTCCCAAAATGATCTCTAGCTATCTGAAACAAGACCTTGGCTTCTGTAGTTTTATTAAGCTCAACCAATGCGTTTTTCATTATCCCCCCCGATATTCATTTCTTCTATTCGCAGCTTTTGTTTGGATTAGAGTGCCTCGCATCCTATAAGCTTCTTTTACTCCCGCAAGGAGTTCAGCTTCATGCTCGAATTTAGCGACCTTTTGTTTGTACGCTCTGTATTTTATATCGGCTCGTATTTCGGTTTCTAATTTCGCTTCAGAGTGAACCTTTAATCCGCCATCTTCTCTTTCTTTTTGAAGTTCTTTTTTTAAATCAGAACAAAAATTCTCAAAAGCCAGTTTCATCCTGACACAACGATAACGCGCCTTCTCCGCTGCAATCGAAAACTGGGCAAAAAAACGTGCGGCGGTGTCTACTTCAGAATCAATGTCTTCAGAGATATCGAGACGCCGCAGATCCACCCGAAGCGGCTCTTTGGTCCCCAACCCATCAAACTCCAAATCAAACATCCCCCGCACATCCTTTTCTTCACCGCTAACCACCGAAGCCAATCGATGGTCCACTGATATCTAGTTATACAAATGAGAAACAAAAATTTTCAGAATTTTTTTGCTTCTTTAATTTGAGAAACCTCAACCGCATTCTGTTTATTGCCATAAGAAGACTTTTTCCCAAAGACCTCCACAATCGCACCGACCTTGATCTCGGCTCTATGCTTGCCGAACATCGACGGGAAAAAAGTGAGATCGATAATCTCGTCTTGATCCATAAGCGTCCCAAACGCCATTGGATCACCATTCTTGGTGCGAATAACCCGAATATCGGTGAGCATCCCGCCGACCAGTACGTCCAAGCCTGAGTGAATTCTGCGCAATTTTAATTCAGTAATGCACTGTGGCGAAAAGGCTCTCAGGTCTTTTAGTTTTTGCTCGAAAAAGCCCATCGATTCAAAAAAAGCGTGGACCAGCCCCTCTTCGGTTGAAATCTTCTTCGTGGCAGCCTTTGAACCCCGCTTTTTAGCACTGTCGGCAAGAACTCCAAGCAGGTCTTTCCGATCTCCAAACCCATCGAAACACCCAGCCAAAATCAAAGCCTCAATGTTGTTGTGCTTGACCTTGGACTTATTCACCCGCTTATAGAAATCATCGAAACTTTTAAACGGCTGGGCAGCTTCAATCTCGGCTATTACTTTAGGACCGATTCCTTTCACGCCCTGGAGCGACCAAATAACCTTCTTCCCATCAACATAAAAATTTGCTTTCGACTTATTGATCTCTGGGAAAACGAACTCCACATCCATCGAAAGAGCGGCTCTACGATTCACAAGCATCTCGTCTTTTTGATTCTTCTTTATATCCCAGGTGAGTTGAGCTGCCCAAAAATGAGCCGGAGCGTGTACCTTGAGGAACTGGGAAACATAAGCCAACACTGAATACGCAGCGGCATGGGACTTGTTGAAGCTATACCCACTGACCTTTTCAAGCTGATCCCACACCTCTTGAGCATCGGTCGCACCAATCTTCTTCGCAGCACCATCGACAAACTGGACTCTAAACTTATCGAGCTTCTCTTTATCCTTCTTCCCCAATGCCGATCGAATAGTGTCAGAATCAACCAAAGAAATATCCCCAAGACGATGGAACGCCTCCATAAAATGCTCTTGGTAAACACAGATCCCATAG
>Ga0209342_10002219_pt1 | contig 21144 bp, 25 predicted proteins | sample RifCSP16_2_FD_184023 | JGI IMG/M metagenome (GOLD analysis project Ga0209342, IMG submission 184023) | Soil microbial communities from Rifle, Colorado - Rifle CSP2_sed 16_2 (SPAdes) (version 2) | ecosystem: Environmental > Terrestrial > Deep subsurface > Rock core/Sediment | place: Rifle... | reverse complement strand
GCAGCGCCACCGTGTCTGCATTCACCGCCGGCAGGAGATGCCGCTGGCCGGACGAAGGCCCGATCGAGGGCGCGACGATCCCGTCCGCGAACGTCTTGACGCCGGTGATCGTCTGCGCCAGGTCACCGCCGGCGTAGACGAAATCCTGGGCCATCAGGCCGAGGCCGGCCATCCTACCCTCCCGCCGCCACCGGCGCCGGTTCCTTCAGCGCCGCCGCGAGCCGGTCGATCGCATCATCGAGGATCGCCTTCCAGCGCTGGAGCCCGGGCGCCAAGCCATCGCGCACGCTCTCGTGCTGCCAGACGTTCACGAGCCAGAGCGCCCGCTCCGCGCTCTTGAGCGTGACCGACGCCGGGTGCTCGTCGAGCGCCTCCTGGAGGTCGCGCCACCAGCGCCCCTCCTTGCCCGGCATCTTCTGGCCGTAGCGGAGCGCCACCGCCTGCGCCAGCAGGAAGGCCGTCACGCGCGGCGCGAGCGACGGGAGCCCGGCGAAATAGGCTGCGCGGATCTCGCGCGCCGCGACGTTGACATGCGCGTCCGTCCGCTCCCGGTCGCTGAGGGCGTCGAGCCTGGCGACGGTCTTGCGCTCCAGCTCGTCGCGCTCGTCGGTCTCCAGCAAGCCGAGGCGGTCGCCGTCCTTGAGGGTGTAGGGCAGGGCGAGCGTCAGGGTCAGGTCCATGGGGGCCTCCATCACGCGTTCGCTTCCACGAGCGTCAGTCGCGTCGTCCCCTCGTCGGGCTGGTCCTCGACGCCGACGACGCGGAAGATGACGCCGACGCCGCCGTGCGCCTCGAGCAGCGGGTGGCCGCTCACGGCCACGTGGTCGGCGTGGGCCAGGGCGAGAACGTTGTGCCACGCCTCGACCGTCAGCTCGAGGCGCTGGCGCTTCCACCGACCGAGCCAGAAGTCACCGAGGGCGACGGCGGTCGCCGTGTCCTGGACGAGATCCAGCTCGAGCGTCCCGGCGAGCACGTCGTCGGTCGTGGCGCCCGACCGGCGCGCGAGCCCCTGGGCGAGATCCTCGTGCACCTGGACGTGCGTATAGATGTCTTCGAGCGCCCCGCGCGCGGAGTAGTCCCGCGCGGCGTAGACCGTGAGACGGTTCACCAGCTCCGTTCGGGCCGAGCGCTTGACGGCCGCGATGCGCACGTCCTTCGCGTAGGCGAGCGTCACGGCAGCCACGGGCGCGTCCTGAAGGTAACTGAACTCCCAGGTCCCCGCATCGAGGTAGAGGACCGAGCGGGCCTGCTCGCCGAACTTCCGGCGCAGGCGCGAGAAGGTCTCGGCGCCAAGCAGGAAGGCCCAGCGGAGCGCCGACCCCCGCGCGCGCGTGAGGGCCCAGCTCGCGCCGAGGTCGGCAGCGCTGACGCCCGGGAAGAGCTTGGTCAGGACGAAGCGCACGACGTCGGCCGGAATCTCGATCCGCGCTAGAGCGGTCCCCGTGATCCGGCCGAGCGAGTCATCGCGCACGCCCTCGACGTCGCAGGTGACGGTGCCGATGACGGCCGCGGCCGTCGACTCCTGCCCATCCGCGCCACGCTCGAACGTCACCGCATAGCGGTTGAACGCAAACGTCACGGTGACGGAGCCAGTGGACGAGAAGTCGAAAACCTCGTCCTCCCACGAGCCCCAGTCATGCGCATGCGTGATCGTGACCGGCAGATTCGCGTTGCTCCCTTGTCCGACGATCACGTCAGCCCCGCCCGGTTGGCTCGCTGGGCGGCGCGTTATCACCCAGTTGCCGCCAGGGCCGTCGGTCGACACCGTCACGGTGACCGTGCGGAGCGCGCGCCCCGGGATGACTTCGGCTGTGCCGGTCGGCAACGCCACCGTGCGCGAGCCCTGGCTGTCAATGGTCTGGGCAGTCGCAATCGAGACGAGCGCGGCATCACCCACTGGCAACACGTGGAACTGGCGGAGATTCGAGGGCTCGAAGTCGATGACGGAGAGACGCCGCCCGGCGCGAGGGCTCTCGACGTCACGAATGGTCGGGCTGGTCTGCGCCAGCTCGCCATTGACGCGCACGCCGCTCACCGCCACAAGGGGATGTTCAGACACTGTCTCGGCCACGACGAAACGATAGACACTCAAGAGTTGATACACCCGCATCGCGTCCGCATGAGCCACGGCCGTCGTGCCGTTGCGTGCGCGCGTGCAGGCCGTGAACGTATTACCGTCCTTCGCTCCGAGCAGGATGTGCTCATACTCGACCTGCACGGTGTCGCCCGCGGCGATGCCGGTGGCGTCCTCCAGGATCAGCGTCGTCGCCGAGACGGTGATCGCACCATCCAGCGTCGTCGCGCGCCCGTCGACAATAGGCTGCGCCAGGACGTGCTTCAGCGCGCCGAACGGGACGGAGAAGCTCTGGCCGATCACGCTCTCCGGCGCCTGCGGGAAGACGTCCGCCGTGATTCGGGTCACGGGCAACTGGTGCTCGAGCACCAGCGCCTGATCGCTCATCCGGAGGGTCAGTATCTCTTCGCCGATATCCGTCGGCTCCTCGAGGTAGAAGACGCCCCGGCGGATCGCGTCCTCGGTCGCCAGCGCCTCGTCGAGGAGCTCGTAGACCGTCGCTTGGGCGAATGCGAATTCGTAGGCCGTCCCCGTGTTGAGCGGGGAGCGGATCAGATCGGAGAGCCGGGCCCGGCCGGCGATCGGCTTCGTGTTGAGGAGCGCGATCGTCGCGGTCGCGGGTCGGCCGTCGACGTCGAGCGTGTTGAGGGTCGCCGAGAGATTGCCCCAGCTCTGGACCAGCGGGAGCCACTCGTGGCCGATCGCGGCGGCGACATGCTCGTCAGAGAGTCGGAGCGTCAGGGCGGACGGGTACGCGAAATCCAGCTGCAGGAGGTAGCGGGCCCGGACGCTCGTGCGGCCGGTGGCGATCAGGGCGGGCGCGGAGAGCGTCTTCACAGCGCCTGCTCCATCATTGTCTGCACTTCCCACAGCCCGTTGCCGAGCGGCCGCGGCGCGACTGCCTCGTCGAGCCAATCGACCCAGTAGAGCGTGCCGTCCTCGTCCTTGAGCAGGAGCTTCTTCGCGCCCTCATCGACCGCGGCGAACGCAGCGCGGAGCGTCGCGAGATCGGCATCGCTCAGGACCCAGCCCCACGGAAAGCGCGCCAGCGGCTCGCCCCGCTTGATCGCCCAGAGGTACCTACCGGGCGAGCGCGACCGCTGGACGTTGCCGGCGGTATGGTAGCCGGCGCCGAGGCGGATGACAGGCGTCTCGCTGAGGACGTGCGGGACGCCGAGGAGCAGCTCGCCGATCGCCGGCGCCGTGGCCATCACGGGAATCCGCACCCGCCAGTAACGGAGGCTCAGGCTCGCGAAGGTCCGGAGCACGTCGACGGCCGTGGCCGAGAAGGAGTCGCGAGAGGTCGTCGCCGGTGCGTTGTTGTCGCCGTAGAGTGTGACGGTGACCCCGGTGACGGTGTGGTTGACGAGCCCCCACCCGGTCACGGCCTGCGCGCTCCCGAGGTCGATGTCGAGGTCGAGCTGGGCCATCACGGGCCCGCCCATCGCCATCGAGAGCGGCGCGATGTCCCACAGGTCCCAGTCGCCCGCGAAGGCCGGCGTGTATCGCGGACCTCGGTCGCGGTCGTAGAGGCGCGTGAGGGCCGTCGCTTCGGCCGGCGCCGAGGCGGTGACCGCGGACGCGGCCTCGAGGAGGTTCTCCGCGAAGAGGGTGACCGGCATCTAGGAGACGTCGGCTTCTTCGGTCGTCGCGTCGACCGTAAAGCGGCGCACCTCGGAGGCCGTGCCCGCATCCGGCTGGTAGAGCACGAGCCCCTCGCCGGCGGCCAGCACGAGGCCGCCGTCCTCGAGCGGGTCCTTGCTGGTCGGCCAGACCTGCGGCGGCGGCGCGAACGGACTGGCGGCCGAGATGATGATCGGCGTCAAGAACGTCTTGACGGTCGCTCCGAGGCTCGGTGTCATACCGGTCACGGCCGTCCGGAGGCTCCCCACGTTCGCGGCCTCTGACGAGCGCCGCTTGGCCGGCGTCACGGTCCCGCCCGAGGCGGTGCCCGTGAACGTGAAGCGCTGGGCGAGGATGCGCGGAACCGTCACCATCGCCGTGCCGGTGATCGCGCTGAACTGGAGGGCGATCTCCCGCACGATCAGCTCGATCGTGGAGCCGACGGGGTTCGCGAGCCAGAAGAACCCCGTCGTCGTACCATCCTGCGCGCTCGCGTTGTCCTTCACGGACTGGAGCGTCGTCGAGTAGTGGAAGACGCCGAGCTTGGCGCGCTGGCTGGTCGGGACGAAGAAATGCTCGTGGACGGTGTTGGCGCCGACGACGCGCGTCTGGGTGCGCGGCTTCTTGCCTGTGTTGCCGCTATCATCGGGCAACTGCACGTAGCTAGCGATCGGCGCCGCCATCGTCTACTCCTTCCGCCGCAGCGCCTCGAGCGTCTGCGGCATCTGCCCGCGGCGGATCGCCTCGGCGAGCGACTGGTCGGCCTGGGCGCGGAGCGTAGCGAGCGTGACGGTCACGCGGTCGAGCCCCTGGGCGGCGCGGTCAGCGGCATCGGTCAGTGCCATCGGATCCTCTCCTCATGCCGGCGGCAGCGGGCCTTCGCGGAGGAACTGTCGCCGCGTGGCCTCTTCGGTGTCGCGCCGGAACTGTCGTGTCGTCGCCAGGTCCTCACGCCGGAACTGGGACTGGGTCGCGGCGTCGAGTCGGTAGAACATCGCGAGCTGGATCGCCTCGGCGCGGAACTGCCGACTCGTCGCGACGTCCAGGCGTCGGAAGATCGCCTCCTGGATCGGCTCGGCGCGAAACTGCCGGGCCGTGGCTTCGTCGAGACGGTAGAAGATGGCCTGCTGAAACCACTCCGCGCGGAACTGCCGCGTCGTGGCGGCGTCCAGGCGCAGCACGGAGCGCGCGAACGGATCCAGCGCGTTGCTGGCCTGCGCGAAGGCAGTCGCGAGGTCCATGGGCTAGCCTCCCCCGCCGAGAGCACCGCTAAGCGCATTGACGTCGATGGTCGCCTGGCGAATCCAGGCGTCCATGGCAGCGACTTCAGCCGCGAACCGCTGCATCTCGGGGATCGCCTTATCGACGCCGCCCTTGATCGCCGTCGCGAGGCGCTCGCCAAGATCGTCGACGCCGATCTTCAGCTCGTCGGTGCTCGCGATGAACTGGTCGACCCACTGGCGCCCCTGTTCGACCTGGAGACCGAAGTTGCTGAACTGGATCTGGTCGACCGCGCGCTGGGCCGCCGCGACGGCCTCCGGAACGCCCGCAAACTCGTGCTTGAATGCTTCGAGTGAGTCGACCGCTGCCTGCCGGAGGCGCTCGCGCTCGCCGACGGCGTCGCGCGGACTGATGAGCCCCTCGCGCTCGAGGAACGCCTGATCGGCCGCGGCCTTCTTGATCGACTCCTGGATCTGCCGCAGGCGCGCGAAGCCGCCGGCCGCCGAGGTAGCGAGGCCGAGCCCCGCCGCGCCCTGGCCACGCTGGGCCTCGAACTGCTGGCGGGCCTGGACGCGCTCCTTGAGCTGGTCGCGGAGGAAGTCCGTTTCCTGCTTCCACGTGGCGAACTGCTTCTGCGTCGCCGCCTCCTCGATCTTCCGGACCGTCGCGTCGTGCTCGGCGCCCGCCGTGGTCCGCGCGGCGAAGGCGACGGCCTCGTTGGTGGCGAGCGCCTGGTCGCGTCGCGCGCCCTGCGCGATGGACTGGATGATCCCGCGCTCGCGCTCCATGCGCTCGCGTTCGATCAGCTCGAGCCGCGTCGTCAACGCCGCCTCTTCGGCCGAGCGCTCCTCGCCGAGGGCGCGCAGCGTCGCGACCGCCGATTGCCCGCGGAGCTGGACGAGCTGCTTCTCGAGCCCGGCCTGGAGCGTGACCGCCCGGATGCGATCGTCGGCAAATTTCTTTTGCTCCTCGGCCGCCTGCTTCATGCGGTCGAGCGTCTGAGTAACGGTCTCGCCCAGGCGCCACCAGTTGCGGATGTTCTCCTCGAGCCATTGCACGCCGGCGGCGACGGCGAGGACGCCGCCGCCGATGATCCCTGCCTGGCCGAGCACACGCAGGGCGCCACCGGCCCGCAGTGTGCTCTGGATCACGTTCTGGAGCGCGAAGGTCGCCCGTTCGGCGCCCGGGACGACGGCCCCGAGGCCCTGCGCGGCGAAACGCGACGCCATGCGCTCGGCCCCGCGGAAGCTGCCGCCGGTCCGGTCGAGAGTCCCGCGCGCCGTCTGCATCTCGGCCTGGAACTGGACGGCGTTGGCGCGCAACTCAACGATCAGAGCGCCGACTTGCGTCGCCATCAGACCCATCAACCGGTGCTCCGGCGATCGGCGAGACGGCGCGCGATCACCCGGATGCGCTCCCAGGCGCCATCGATGAACGCCTGCACGGCGGCGCGGCCGTCCTCGGCCAGGGCGCGCGTCATCGGGGCCTGGGGCGCGATGCCGGGGTGCTGGACGCGCGAGAAGACCTTGCCGCCGAACGAGAGGGCCCGCTCAATCCGATGCGCCTTCGTGCCGAACTCGAGGAAACGCAGCACGAACGTCCGGCTGGTCTTGGCCCTGGGTGGACCCGCCCCGATGGCCGCCACGCCCCCGACGTCGGTCAGCGGGCCGCTGGTCTGCACTTGGACTACTACGCGGAGGTCCCGCGCCGTCTTGCCCGTGCGGCCGCGGATGCGCTCCTCGATGCCGCGGCGGATGATCTCGCCGCCCTCCTCAAGCGCGGGCTCGAGTACCTCGCGCTGGACGGCCGCCGGCAGGGCGCGCAGGGCCGCATCGAGGCTCCGGAGCCCCTCGATGCGGAGCGAGGCGGAGAGGGGGGCCACGTACTTCTTCCGGCCGTAGCCCACGGTTAGCTCTCCGCCCGGAAGATGCGCTCGATCCGGCGCTGGAGATCCTCGGGCCCGGACGGCGGCTCGGCCGGCGACCGGCCGCTTTCGACCAGGTCGTAGGCCATCTGCTCGGCGAGGCCCGTGCTCGTCATCCGGCTCAACATCTCCTCCACGCTCGCGAAGCCCAGCTCGCGCTGGAGCCGGATCAGATAGCGGCGCGCGGGCCGGGCTCGGAGTTTTTTGCGAGGTCCTCGATGGCGTCCGTGCCGAGCTTGTTCAACGCCCAGGCGGCGCGGAAGACGCGCTCGAGGGCGACGCCGCTCGTGGCGTTCAGCGCCGCCACGTCCGCCTCCGTGAAGAGCCGGTGGCCCTCCTCATCAACGACCGTCAGCACGGCGAGCCGCGCCTTCACCTCCGGCCTGTCGCCGCTCTTCGCGAGCCAGACGAGAAATGCCTCGCGGTCGCGGCCGTCGAGCTCGAGCACGCGCACGTCGCCGCCCCACTCCGGTGTCGGGACACGTGCGCTCGCCCGTTCGTCGACCGCGAGGATCGCGTCCCGCGTCAGCAGGCCCATGTGATCTTCCTCCCTACAGCCGCGTCACCGCGCCCGTCGCCCGGAGCGTCACCTCCGCCTTGAGCGGCTGGTCGATCGCGATCTGTGCGCGCTTGAAGCCCTTGACGAACGCGGCGAAGGCCACGCCGTCCACCCCGTTTGGATAGACGATCCGGTAGTTACGGATCGTGCCGGCCGCCGCGTCGTCCTCGAGCTGCTCCTGGAGCGCGTTGCCGTCGATGACGTTGATCGTCAGCGTCCCCTCGCCGAAGTCTCGGAGCCCGGCCTTGAATTCCTTCGCCGTCGAGGTCAGGTGCGTGACCTCGACCTCGGTGACCTCGGCGCCGGGCTGGCTGATGTCCACGACCTCGGCGACCGCCGTGAACACCTCTGGCGTCGCCCCGTCGCCGACCCGGAGCGTGGTGCCGTTCGTGACGATCGCGTCGCTCATGGAGTCCTCCTACGCCGAGGCGCCGATGATGACGATGTCGTAGTCCACGCTCGTCCCGGCGGCGCTATTGCCGATCCGCAGGAAGTCCGAGGCGCCGGCGCCGACCGCGTAGCCGGTGACGTCGGGCGCGATGAGCGTCAGAAGGCCGCCGGGGCGCACGACCACCTTGTCCGTCGCGTCCGAGACCCAGTTGACGAACTGCGTGGCCGCGGCGCCGCCGACGAGCACGTTATTGGTGTTCGCGGCGCGCGCGCGGATGATGATCGCCTTCACCCGGGCGAACGTGAGGGTGCCGCCGAACTGGTTGGTCAGGACGCCGGCGAGGTCGAGATCCTCGGTCGCGCTCGCCGCGAGCGTGCGCGTGTCGGACCAGATGAGGTTTGCCTGGTTCGCGCCCGTGCCCGAGGCCCAGGTGTACTCGAATTTCTGCGCGACGACCGCCGAGGGCGTCGCGAGATCGGCCGTGGCCGTCTCGGTCGCGACGACGGAGATGATCAACTTGGTGGTGAGCGCCGCCTGCGCCGGTGTCGCCAGCAAGAGCGCGACCAGCGCGCACGTGAGGAGCCTCGTCATCAGGGCCATGCCTGGACCCTCCTTGCGCCCGTCTCCAAGTGCTCGGTTGCGACGAGCACCTGGTGGGCGGTGAGATGCACTTCGCGGTGCCAGTCGAACTCAGCGACATCGTCCACGACCAGCGTGAGATCGCCCCAGAGGACGCGCACGGCTGGGGCCAGGTCGGCCTTGCCGCGGAGGTCCGCGCGGTAGCGGAGGCGCAGGCGGTAACGCTCCTCGCCCTGAGGCTCGACGGCGGCGCGCACGGTCGGCGTCTGGGCGAAGTCCGCCCACACCATCGTCGTGTGGTTGAGGCGCTGGAGCGTGATCGTCTCGCGGAGATCGCTCGCGTTCACGCCCACCGATAATCCCAGAGGCCGTCGAGGATCGCCTTCTTCATCGCGGCGTGGAGATCGGGCGCGCCCACGTGGTCGTAGTCGTTCTGCACGAGCCGCATGAGCGCGGTCCGCAGGCGCCCGGGGACCGCGTCGGGCGCGCCATAGCCGGCGACGAAGCGGATCGTCACGGCGTTCTCGATACTCCGCGTGCTCGGCCAGCTCTCCGCGTAGGCGAGCGTGATCCGGCCCGGCTTGGAGTCCGGGTCGACCACGTAGACGGACGCCGCGAGCGTCTGCTGGACGCCGGCCGTGTCGAGGTATTGCACGCTCGTGACCGACTGGAGTGGCGCCAGCGGCATCGCGATCGCCCCGGATGGAAAGGCGTCGAGCAGGAGCTCCCACGTCTGGGTCAGGAGGGCGCCGCAGAGCCCCTCGGGGCCGTCGAGCTGCTCGCGCGCGGCCGTGACGAGGGAGGCGAGCAGCGCGTCGTCGTCCGACGTCGTGACGCGCAGGGACGCCTTGGTCTCCGCGAGGGTGACCGGCTCCTCGGTGGGCGCGGTGATGAGGCGCAGGGGCATGGGCTCACGCTCACTCGATCGTGAGCTGCTCCTCGTACCAGGAGGCGCCCTGGGTGAACGTCTGCCCGACCAGCGACGAGACGACGTGCAGGCAGAGCGAGCACTGCGGCGGCACGATGAGCCGGCCGTCCACCTCGGCGAGGACGGCGCCGAAGGGCACCACCCCGCCCGCGCCCTTCTGGTAGGCGGCCGTCCAGGGGAACCAGCCGGAATCGAGCACGGTCGTGGACGCCGCGGCGATGACCGGGCCGTTGTACGCCTTCCCGGAGGCGCCGCGCACCACGAAGGAGCCGCTCGTCACTGCGGCTTTCGGCGCCGTGACGGCCGCCCAGCCGCTGAAACCCTCGATCACGTTCGTCGAGACGAGGTTGAAGAAGAACAGGCGGTCGATGATGAGACTCTTCGTCCCGCCCGGGTAGGCGTTGAAGATCTCGAACGCGGCGGTGGTCGTGGGACGGACCACGAGCCCCGCGACGGCCGAGGTGCTCATCGTCGCCCACGCCTTGCCCTGGCGCACCAACTCGGCGCCGCGCGGGAGCCCCGAGGCGACGAGCTGCTCGCCGCGCTCGTTCAGCGGGATCTGCGCCTGCGCGTTGACGGCCGTCGCGCGAACCTGTCCGTGGACCTGCACGACTTCGGTGGCCATTGCGTGCCTCCTCTACGCCGCGTCGAGGGCGAAGGTCAGGATGAAGTCGATGTCGGTCACCACGGTGGCTGCGCTGCCCGTGATGTTGGCGGTGATCGCCGTGTTCGCGTCGTTCGCCGCGAAGGATGCTCCATCGGCCAGCACGGCCGCGCCCGACGCGCCCGCGTGGAGCACCGCGCTCTGGGTCATCGACGCCTGGGCACCGGCGACCAGCTTCACGGAGCTCGTCGCCTGCGTGGCGAGGATGTCGATGGTCGTGACGGTCGTGACGGCGCCGCCCACGGCGATCATGGCGGCGTCGATCATCCGCCACTTCATGCCGGGGATCGCCGGGAGCAACTCGACGCCGGCGTTCACTGCGGCGATTGTTTTCCGTGTCCGGAGGGTGACCGGAACGTTGCCCTTGCCGACGTGGCCGACGACGACCCCGTCGGCGTCGTAGAACACCAGGTTGCCGCTGACCCACCGAGACTTGACGTTTGCGGCTGGCATCGCTCATCCCTCCAGTGCGCCCCGACTCGCGGGACACTCGGGCGCCTGTTGCGCTGTCGAGGGGCGGCCCGTCAGAGCGAGCCGCCCCGCATCATCAGCTCGGCCGGACGTAGACCTTGGAGCCGGTCACTGCGGCGCCGTTCTTCTGCGCGCGCTTCGCCTGGGCGCCGTAGCGCAGCAGGAAGCCCGTCACGTTGTCGACGCCGGTATTGCCGGCCTCCGCCACGTAGAGACGCACATGGTCGAACGCGTTCGCCACGTCCAGATCCTCGGCGCGAGCTTCCAGGATGACGAAGTCACCATCGGCGTCGACGGGGTTGTCCGTGTCGTAGTCGGCGCCGCTGGCGTCCGACGTGAGGTCCTTGGCGTTCGTCCCCGACACGGTCTGCCCCTGCTGGAGCCGGCATTCGTCGAGATCATCGGTGGAGTTCCAGGTACCGATCTCGACGTAGGCGAAGACGCGATCATACCCGGCCATCGGCACCCAGGACGTCGAGGCATTCGTGCCGCCGATATCGGCGGTCTCGAGGAGCGAGATCGCGCAGTCCTCGGAAAGAAACGGGCCGGCTCCGGACCCGCCCGCGATCGGTCGGCGCGCGATACGCAGGGCGTCGCGCCACGAAAGGCCGGCCGCCCGGGCGTGCACGATCGCGGCGCTGATGGAGTTGTCGAGCTGTGCGAGCGACCCCAGTGCGGCGGCCCCGCTGATGATTTGTCGCTTCATCGGTCGTTCCTCCCCTTGGGCCGCTTACGCCCGCGTCGCGAGCGTGATGAACGGCGACTGCGTGTTGCCCGTGCCCTTGTACGGTGTCAGCGCGCTGTTCCACTTCGGCCGGCCGTTGATCCTGCTGACCCAGCGGAAGGTCCGCTCGTTGTAGATGAACCGGACGTGGATCGAGACGTCGGACTGGAGACCGCCTTTGTCGATCAGGACGTACTGGCCGAGGTCCGCCAGGATGAGGTCGCCGACCGTCCCGAGCGACTCGCACTGCTCGATCGGGAGGACGGGCCGCCCCTTGATCGTGAGCGAGGTCCCGTCGCCGCTCCACCGGACGAAGGGGCAGGGGATTCCCCCCGTGCCGACCGGCGTCGCCAGCTCATCGAGCTGGGGCTCGACGTCGACGTTCATGAACCACGCGGCGCCCCGCTTGAAGCGCGCGGGCATGCGGGCCCACATCTTCGAGAGGTTGGAGGTGACGACCGTCGCCGCCGCCTGATTCGTCTCCTTGGGCACGCTGACGGTCGCGCCGGCGTTGAGCAACCCGAGGCACTCGCCGACACCGGAGCCGCGCACGATCTCGTCGTCGATCTTGAAGGCGAATTCCTCGGTGAACGCCTGCGTGAAGATCCGCTCGAGGGCCACCGCGTCCTGCAGAAGCCGGTCGGTCGCGTAGGCCAGGCCCATCAGATCCTCGAGCCGGAGGTCGAACAGACCGAACTTCGGCTTGGTGGCCGTGACGGCGTCGGCCTCGGCCTTGCGGTAGATGCGCACGCCGCCCCACCGCGAGCCGTTGGCCCGGCTGGTCTCGTCGATCATCGGGGCCTCGACCCCATCGCTGTTCTCGCCGATCGGGATGCGGAAGCATCGGGGTGCCAGGACCGCCTCGGCGATGCCGCCCTCGAGCAGGGCCAGGGAGCGATCCTTCGCGATGAGAAAGCCTCCGTCCGCGCCGCTCTGCGTCGAGGCGCCGGAGGGGCCGGCATACAGTCGCGGGTCGATCCGCCCGCCCGGCATGCCGGCGTGGGCGATGGCCATGAGCTGCTCGCCGAACGAGGCCCAGGGCTTGGCCGCGGCCAGGTCCGTGACGTCGAGGATCTCGGCGCGTTCCGCCGCGATGAGCTTCTTCTCGGCCTCGATCTCCCCGACGACGCGGTCCAGGTCGCCCCCGTCGCCGGTGATGGCGGCGAGGCGGGCCTTCTGCTCGTCGGTGCGCTGGTCGGCGGCGATCTCGGCGAGCTTGCGGCCCTCGGCCGCGAGTGTCTTCTGCCTCTCCTGGAGAACCTTCATTCGGCCGCTGACTGCGACAGGCATGCCCGTACCCTCCATCGGCTTGTGGAGGTGACCGGGCAGCAGAAACAGGAACGGCGTGGCGCCCGGTCACCACGGATCTCGTCCGTGATGTCCCAAGCAGCTCACGCCGAGTCGTCTGACTAGCGCCTCTCGCTGCGTCGCCTCGTCCCCTCACCGCCGGCACTCTGGCCACGGAGTCTCGGGTGCGGGCCACCTGCTACGTCATCGCTGCCATGTGTACGCCCGACAGTGCCGGGTTGTCAAGCACAGAATTTCAGAGGCCCCGCTCGGCCAGCGCCAGGCGGAACTTCGCCGGGTCATCGTTGACCGCCAAGGGTGACCCCATCGCCTCAACCTGGAGCTTGACGCCGGCCCGCTTCGCCGCCAGGGCGATCGCGTCGTTGAGCGTGCCGACCCGGTCGGCCATCTTCCGATCGACGGCCTCCGCGGCCCCGACCACGCCGCCCTGGCCGAACTCCTCTCGGACCGTCGTCTGGCTCACGCCGCGGCCGCGGGCCACCGTCCTCACGAACATCGCGTAGAACTCGTCGACATGCTTCTGGATTTCCGCGCGGCCTTCCGCGGAGAGCGGCTCGAACGGGCTCGTGAGCGTCTTCTTCGGGCCCGCCGCGACGAGCGTGACCCTGACGCCTTCCTTCTCGAGGAACGCGGAGATGTCCTCGTGCGCGCTGTAGACGCCGATGCTGCCGACGAGCGCGGAGGGCGACGCGATCAGCTCCGTCGCGGCGGAGCCGACCCAGTAGGCCGCGCTCGCCATCATGGGATTCGCGATCGCCACGACCGGTTTCGTGGCGCCCGCATCCTGGACGCGCTGGGCGAACTCCTCGATCCCGCCGGCGCTGCCGCCAGGTGAGTCGAAGTCCAGCACGATCGCCGAGACTGAGGGATCGGCCACGAGCGCATCGAACGCGGCCACGAGTTGCTGCGTGCTGACCGCGCCACTCGTCTCCATCGCCTCCGCGCGCGGCAGCATCGCGCCGAGGATGGGCATGACGGCGACGGCACCGATGCGCGCGCCGCTCCCCCGCGCGGCCGCGCGCTCCTGGCCGGCGCGGATGCGCTGCGCGATCTCCTCGTCGGCGAACGGGCGCCCGGCGACGCGGCGGCTGAGGACCTCGGCGATCAACGCGAGGAAGTCGCGCGTGATCGCCCAGGGGGTGTCGAGCACTTCGGTCAGGATTCGCTCGTAGCGCATGGCCGTGCTCCTATCCGCCGTGGAGCGGCACCGACGGCAACGTGGTCGCCGGAAGAATGCGCGACTCCTTCGCGCGAGCGCGCTCGGCGATGATGTCGCGGGCGATCTCGAGTAGCGCGTAGCAGAGCATCCGGTCCTCGATCGGGCCGGTGACGGTGATCCTGCGCGAGGCGTCCATGTGGATCACGAGGTCAATCATGGCCGTCTCCCTAGCACCAGCGTGGTGAGCGTCGCCGGCGCCGTCTGTTCCCATTCGTCCAACACGACCACTCCGGATGCGAGGACATCGGCGCAATGCCTCGCGCAGTAGCGCCGGGCGGCCGTGGCATCGAGGCGGAGCCGATCCGTCAACGTCGCGACGTGCTGGCCGTAGAACTTCGTGACCGAGACCCGCAAGGCACTCGCATCGTCCGCGTGCCGCTCGAGCGCCTTCCGCAGCGTGGCCGTCTCCTTGGCGACGACGCCGGCGGCCGCGGCGACGACGATCGCGTGCAGGCGCGCCTCCTGGTCCTCCTCCTCATCCTCCATGCGTCGGCGCCCGAGCGGGCGGCCGGTCACGGCCTCGCCAGGCCGCGTGGTGGGATCACCGCCGCGGTCCTGGTTCGCCGAGCGCCGCGGCTCGTCGAGCCCTGGGAACTTCTTCAGGCCCTCGCGCTCCCGCACCTCGTTCTCCGCCATCACGCCGTTCTGGATGAATTGCGCGTAAGCCTGGGCGCGCGAGAGCAGGTCGCCGCGCAGCAGGCCCTCGCGGATGAACTTGACCGAGAACGTCTCGGGGTCCTCGATCAGGTCGCGCTCGGCCGCCTGCTCCCAAAAGACAAACCACGGATCCATCGTGTCGGTGAGGAACTCGATCGACTGCTCTTCGATGTTGCTGAATGTGGCCCGCGACAGCTCGTAGACCTTGTGGGGCTGCACGCCGAGCCAGCGGCAGACGTCGACCACGCCGAATTGCTCCAGCTCGATGAACTGCGAGTCGCGGAGCGAGAGGCCGAGCTTCTCGACCTTGAGGCCCTCCTCGAGGACGAGGGCGCGGTGGGCCCGGTCGAGCCCCGCCGCGCGCGCCGTCATGCTGGCCTCGAGGTGCTCACGCGCCGTGGCGCTCAGCTTCGCCGGATGGCTCAGCGCAAACGGCGGCGTCGCGTTCTGCGAGTAGAACCGCGCGGCGAACTCCTGCTGCGCGAGCGACCGTCCGAGCGCGACCCGCGCCCGCTCGATCACGCTGAGCCCTTTTACGCCGTCGGAGGTCGGTGCTCCCATGACGTGGAAGATCTCGTCTTGCGTGTACGCCTCCGGCAGACCCCGCTCGGGCCGGAAGCGGTAGCCGCGGCGCCCGGTCGCGAGCAGCGAGACATCCATGCGGTCCGGATCGAGCGGCGTCAGCACCTCGTCGCCCCGGACCAGGTCGCGGCGCGCGTAGAAGTTGCCGCGCACGATGACGCGCCACTGGCCGAAATAGCGGAACTCGGCCGACGTCTGCCAGAGGTTCGGTCGACGATGCAGCAGCCGGTAGCGCGGATGGTCTTTCGCGGGCTCCTCACCGGCATCGTCGGGGAGGGCGCGCTTGATGACCCACGGGACGGCGGCGAGCGCGCGCGCGATCAGATCCACGCCGCGGTAGAACGCCGAGAGCTTGAGGGCGCTCTCCGACGAGACCACGACGCCCGAGAGCGACGGAGCCGCCGCGGGGCCGTACCAGAAATCACTGAGCGGGCCTGGCGTTCCGGTGGTCGCGAGGATCGGGGCGCCAGTCAGCAGCGACGTGATGAGTCCCATCAACCCCTCCGCGCGAGCCACGGCCCGACGATCGGGAGCAGAAGGATGACGCCGGCGATGAGGAGCGCGGCGCCGACCGAGAATAGCTGCCACACGCCGGCGACGATCAACATGGCGCCGACGAGTGCTTCGAACGCGGGAGCCCGGGGCGCGAGCCAGCGCCGGAGGCGCGTCATAGGACGAGGAGCCCCCGCGTCTCGTAGACGCTCGTCGTGTCGGGCTGGACGATCACCCGCGCGAGCGCCGTGACCAGCGCGACAATGCCATCGATCCGCCCCGTGCTCTTCGCTTTCGACGGCTTGATATTTCCCGCGGCGTCGAGTTCGGCGACGACATTCGCCGCGCAGAGTCCGAGCAGCGGATTGCCGCCGTGGCGGAGCCGGCGGCCTGCGACGAGCGTTTCGAGCTCCTTGCTCGGGGCCGAGAGCGAGCCAAACCCCTGGCGGATCGGGACGCAGGCGATACCGGCGCCCTGGAGCCGCGTCACGAGCCCGGTCGCGTTCCAGGGATCGAAGCCGAGCTCGACGATCTCCACGCCTTCGCGCTCGGGCAGGCCCACGATCGCCTCGAAGATCACGTCGTAGTCGATGACGTTGCCCTCGATGAGCGTCAGCACGCCCTCGCGGGCCCAGACGTCGTAGGGCGCGCGATCACGCTTCACGCGCTCGGCGACGTTGTCGGCGGGCATCCAGAAGCGCGCGAGTACGTCGACGTCCCCGGCCTCGTCCGGAAACACAGCGACGAGGGCCGTGAGGTCCGTCGTCGACGAGAGGTCGAGACCGAGGATGCCCCGCCGACCGCGGAGCGGGGCGAGCGGCGCCGCACAGGCATGCCAGGCGTCGGCCGGGAGCCAGCGCGTGATGCTCTCGGTCCAGACGTTGAGCCGCAGGCGCTTGAAGGCGTTGAGCGCGGCCGGCTTCTCGCGCGCTTCCCGGGCGAGCTTCTGCATGTCGTCGAGCTTCGGCGTGATCGGCATGCTGGGATTCGCCTTGGGCCACACCGCCTCGTCGTCCCATCGGTCGCAGGCCGTGCAGGTATCATCCGGGGCCGTCCGGCCCTTCGCGCGGCAGACGACGCAGACGTCGAGCGCGGCGATATAGCCGAAGGTCGTGTCGTCCGTGAGCACCCCCTCGAGCACTTTGACGACGTAGTCGTGCTGCTCCCAGCAGATCGAGAGCGGATCCGAGCCGGCCGTGGTGATCACGAAGGTCAGCGCCTGCCGCCGCGCGCCGCTCGAGGCCTCGAGCACGTCCCAGATCTCGCGGTTCTTGTGGCGGTGGAGCTCATCGACGATCTTGCCGTGCGGGTTGATGCCATCGAGGCCCTCGGAGTCCCGCCCGAGCGGCTCGAACTTCGAGGCGGTCTCGAGGCTGTGAAGATTCGCGGCGCGCACCTGGATCCGCTGGCGCAGTCCCGGCGACTTGACGACCATCCGACGCGCCTCGTCCCACACAATCCGGGCCTGTTCTTTCTTCGTCGCCGCCGCATACACTTCGGCGCCCGCTTCGGCGTCGAAGAACGCGAGCAGGAGTCCAACGCCGGCCGCGAGCGTGCTTTTCCCCGCCTTCTTCCCCACCTCGGTGTACGCCGTGCGGAACCGTCGCAGTCCATCCGCGCGCACCCAGCCGAAGATCGAGCCGATCACGAAGGCCTCCCACGGCGTGAGGACGATCGGCTGCCCCGCCCACTGGCCTTTGCTGTGGCGCAAACAGCGGTAGAACTCGATCGCGTCCACGGCACGCGCGAGGTCGAAGCAGAGGCCGCGGCGCGCCCCCTCGCGGAGATCGCGCAGGTGGCGCTCGCACGCGAGGCGGACGAGGCGCCCGACGACGACCTCGCCGGCGATGGCCGCGCGCGCGTAGGCCGTGACGGCGTCATCCCTCGCCACGAGCTCGACGCCCGGCGCGCCGCTTGAGGTAGTCGTCGATGTCGATCGCGTCGCCGTCCTTCGGCTGCGTCGTCGACACTTGGCCCGGATCACGCGGCGCCTCCGCCCCGAGCGCGACCCAGAGCCCCTTGCGGTCCGACGGCGACATGCCGAACGCCGCCGCGAGCTGCTTGAGGCCATCGAGCGCGCCCTTGGCGATGTCGACCTCGGGGAGCTTGACGCGTCCGTTCGCGCGGTTCTTGTGCGTCAATCCTCGGCGCAGCTTCCGCGCCGCGCGCCAGTAGACCGCCGCGCGCTCGCAGAGCGCCGCGAAGAGGAGTCGGTCGGCGACCGTCAGGAGCCCGAGGCGGATCATCGTCGGCGCCTCGGCGTCCCAGATCCGGCGCGCGATGGGATCGCCGCGCAGCCAGTCGGGACACGTCGCCGCGCTCGCTGGCGGCTTCGGCTCGTTCGGATTCCGCCGGCGGTGGCTCGCCCCACCGTCGAGCTTGTCCAGCGCCGACGGTTTCGGCTTCGGCCCGCGACGACCCATCGCTCAGGCGCCGCACGGCAAATCGATGCTTATGAATTCCCCGCCGATCATCAGTCTCACTTTTACCACGATTCCGTGCCATCTGGGCCCTCTCAGAAACTTGCGGGCGCCGCAACTTGACTCCGCGCACGGTCACGCAGGCGGAACCCTGGGGATCCATCCCGCCCCTCAGCCTCGCCCCTCCTTCGCGCTCTTCCTCGCGTGGCACGAGGCACAGAGCCCCTGCCCGTTCTCGAGCGACCAATCCCCGCCGTCCTGGAGTCGCAGCACATGGTCCGCCACCGTCGCACGCACCGCGAGCGGCGCATGGTCCGCCCGTCCAGCCGCAGCGCCTCGCAGTTGATCCCCCGGGCAGAGCGGCCAGCGCGCGAGCACCATCGCCCGCCAGCGCCGATGCCGCGCGCCGTACCCGCGCGCGGCCGTGGTCCCGCGGTCGGGCTTCGTCGTCCACGTCCTGGCGTGGACGGGGCACGGCTGGCACTTCGGGCACCGAGGCTGAGGGCATGGGCGCGGCGGCGCGGTAGGCATCAGGGCCCCCGATGCGCCGGGCACTGGCGGCGCAGGTCCGGGCGAGGCTTCGAGTCTCGAAAAACACACCGGCCGACGCAGACACGCACGCAGTCCCTCCCTAAAGGGAGAGGGACCTGCGTGCTTGCGTGGCTGTCTACGTCGGGGCGAGCACGACGCTGGTACAGTGGGCGTGTTCGCGTCAACGTGTTGAAAGATAAAGTAAACGGCGCTGGCACGCGCCGACGCAGGCACGCAGGCACGGAGGCCGCGTGCTCGCGTCGTGACGCAGACACGGGCCCTCGGTTTCGCGAACTTGAGCGTGCCTGCGTCAATGTAAAGCGTTTTGCTTGACAGGTTCGCCAGCCCTCAGAACGGGACATCATCGTCGTCTCCTGGCTCCGGCGGATCCGGATCGGCGCTCACAAGGACATAGAACTTCTGCTTCGTCCGGCCCCGCTGGAGCTCGTCCTCCTTCAGCGGGTACCCGTCCTTCGATAGGGCTTTCAGCACGGGCTGGATCACCCGACGGGAGAACTGCCCCTTGAGCGCCGTGATGACGTCCTGGCGGAAGAAGCCAGGCCGGTGCTCGCCGGCGTACTCGAGGATGGCCGCGCGGCACCCGGCCGTGCGATCGAGCGCCTCCTCGGGTTTGCCCTCGTGCTTCAGGAGGACGCCGCCGCCATCGAGATCCGTGAGGCTGAACACGAACGGCTCGGGCTTCTTGAACCCGCGCGACTTGTTCTGGCGGACGACCGCGGCGGTCTTCGACTGCGTCTTGAGGAAGAGCACGGCGTGCGCGGCCGCGCGGAGATCGCCCGAGCCGCGGATGTCGTCGTTGTCGGACGTCGCCTGCGCGACCTGGGCGCCGTGGAGGCCGGCCGGGAGCTTCCGCTTGTGGTGCAGCAGGACCAGGTCGACGCCCGCCTTGATCAGCGGCTTCATGCGGTCCATGTAGAGCGCGTTCATCTCGCCCGCGTCGGCCTCCTTGCGGCGGTGGACGCGGATGAAGGAGTCGACCAGGAGTAGCTCGATCGCGTGCGCGGCGACGAAGGCGCGGAGCGCGGCGTAGCGCGCGGGATCGTCGAACGAGAAGTTGACCTCGGAGGCGATGTAGAAGGGCAGCTCGCCGGCGAAGCCCATGCCACGCGCGAGCAGCTCCATCCGCCGCTTGTCTTCGACCTCGCCGTTCTCCTCCGAGATCAGGAGCACCGGGCCCTGGCGGACGGCGAGCTGGTCGAACATCGGGCGGCCGGCGGCCTTGCAGAGGCCGAAGTACGTCGTGAACCAGCTCTTGTAGGCCTCCGAGTCGCCGACCACGAAGGTGATGCCCTTGGTCGGGATCCGGTCCTGCAGGTGGAACTCGGGCGACGGGAGCTCGGCCGCCAGCAGGGCCGTGAACGAGCGCACCGGGAAGAGGGACTCGGCCGGCGCCGGGAGTGCGCGCGCCGCCAGGCGCTCGAGCCGGGCGCGCGTCTCCTCGAGGACGGTCCAGGCGTCGTCCTTCGCGTCGAAGGCGCGCGCGACGAGGGCCGTCGCGTCCTGGATCGTCTCGCGGAGGATGGCGTGTTCGCGGACGATCCGCACGTAGGCCGGCACGTTGGCCAGGATGGACGCGCGCTCGAGCAAGAAGCCGAGGTACGCCGGACCGCCGACGGTCTCGAGCAGGCCCGTGCGCCGGAGTTCCTCCTGCAGCGTCACGACGTCGACCGCGGCGTCGGCGCGCGCGCCCACGTCGAGCATCGTGCCGAACAGCGCCCGGTTCGCCTCGGTGTAGAAGTCGGCCGGTCCGAGCTGGGCCGCGACCGCCGGCAGGGCACGCGCGCCCTCGAGGAGGATGGCCCCGAGGACCGCGTGCTCCGCATCGAGGTTGAATGGCGGTAGCCGGTTCGGAAGATCGCTCATGCTATTCTGACGGCGTAGCGCGCGCGTTCGGCTTGGCGACGGCACTGAACATGAAACAGTAACCGATAGCCCCGCCCTCTGGATTGCGAGCGGACTGCTGGATCGCTCGGCTTCGCCCACTCGTGGCAGAACTTGCAGCGCCGCGCATCCGGAGTGCCTGTCGCTCGGAAAGCCTCGACGCGCTCGTGAATGAGGCGGTGGTAGGCGGTATCTTCGCAGGCGAGGAGGTTCTCATTAGCGGGGCCAGTCGAGGTCGAAGAGCGTCGGCACCTGCGCCTGCCGTGCCGCACCCTCGACGTACCTGACGCCGTCCTGGAAATATGCGGCGTTCAACTCGATCCCGATCGCGCGACGTCGCAGTTTGAGCGCGCAGTAGGGCACCGTCATCAGCCCGGCGAACGGATCAAAGATCATCTCCCCCTCCATCGAGAACTGGACGATCAGCCGATCCACGATGTCGAACTGGAGCGGGCAGAGATGCATCTGCTGCCCCTTCCGCTCCTGCATCATGTTGAGCGTTCGCATCCGCGCGACATCGGTCCAGACGTCCGGGTGCCAGCTCTGCGGTGGCAGGAGCATGAAGCTCGGCGGCAAGCGCCCGGCCGCTTCGAGCGCCTCACCGACCGCGACGTGGTGCTCGAAGTCGTAGACCGTCGCGCGCGAGAAGTCGCGGAAGGTACGGTACACCACGTCAGCGGGGAGTCCGACGAGATCCTCGGGCGCTAGGAGGCGGTTGCCGTTCGAGCGAGCGAAGCCGTGCGCGTCCAGTTGCCAGCGTGCGCGGCTGTAGCCGTTCGCGTGGCTCCAGTGATCTCGCTCCCACGTCTTCTTGTCCTTGACCACGGGCTGGTCCGCGTAGCCGTTCGACTGGTCGCTCGGCGGCTTGCGGAACA
>Ga0209342_10002218_pt1 | contig 21147 bp, 24 predicted proteins | sample RifCSP16_2_FD_184023 | JGI IMG/M metagenome (GOLD analysis project Ga0209342, IMG submission 184023) | Soil microbial communities from Rifle, Colorado - Rifle CSP2_sed 16_2 (SPAdes) (version 2) | ecosystem: Environmental > Terrestrial > Deep subsurface > Rock core/Sediment | place: Rifle... | reverse complement strand
GCTGACGCCGGACGCCGCCCGGGTCCTGGTCGCGCGCAAGGTGAGACTTCTGGGCGTGGACGGATACTCGATCGGCCCCTTCGAACCGTCGGTCGGGATGGAAGTCCACAGGATCTTCTTGGGCGCTGGCCCCCAGCAGGTCGCGCTTGAAGAGATCGACCTTTCGGGCGTGGAGCCAGGGGACTATCAGCTCATTGCGCTCCCGATCCGGCTCACCGGCCTGGAAGGGGCGCCGACCCGCGTCTTGCTGGGCAAGACCTGAGAAGGGCCGAGAGGCGGAGAGACGAGGTGAGTTCTATGGACCAAGTGCCGATCAAGACCGAGAAGGCGCCGAGGCCTGTGGGGCCGTATTCGCCGGCCCTCGCATGGGGCGATCTGGTCTTCATCTCCGGACAGGGACCGCTCGACCCGGCGACCGGGACATCTATCGGCGGCGACATCGCACGTCAGACGCGCCAGGTGTTTTCCAACCTGGATGCCTTGCTTGAGGCCGCAGGTAGCTCGCGCGGGCAGGTACTCAAGGTCCAGGTCTACCTGGCTCGCATCGAGGATTTCCAGGCGATGAACGCCGTGTATCAGGAGTTCTTCTCCGGGCTAACCTACCCAGCGCGGACGACGATTCAAGCGGCGGCTCTGCCTGGAGGCATCGGCGTGGAGATCGATGCGATCGCCTATCGGGCCGCGAAGGACGGCGCTTGAGGAGAAGAGCCAGTGGACTCACCACGTGTATTTGAGGAGCTCATCGATGCGGTCTCAAGCATGAAGATGATCGACCTCTCCCACACGATCGAGGAGGGGATGCCGGTATACCCAACCCATCCGCAGTACTTCCACATGAGATGGCACACGGGTGATCCGGCAACGCTTTATCAACTGCTGATCAGTGAGCATGCTGGCACCCATCTCGATGTGCCGCTCCATTTCTACAGCGACCCTTCCGACGGGCGGCGGCTCTCGCTTGACGAGGCGCCCCTGGAGCCCTGCATCGGACGGGCTGTGAAGCTCGATTTCCGCTCACTTCCCCCGGACGCCGAGCTGGGCGCGGACGACATCCGCCGCTGGGAGAAAGCCAACTTCCCATTGGGCGAGAGAGACGCTGCCATCTTCCACTTTGGTTGGGACCAGAAGTGGGCCACCCTCCCAGCCGGCAAGCCTTTTATCGAATCCTGGCCCGGGATCTCACGGAGCGCCGCCGAGTACCTCGCGGGACGCCGAATTCGATTGGCGGGGACCGACTGCCTGGGGATTGATGGGTCTTCCACTCCGGATCTAGGCACCCATTTCGTGCTCCTGGAGCGCGGCATCCTCATCGTTGAGAACCTGCGAAGCCTGGATCTGGTACCCACGGTCTTTCTACTGATTACACTGCCGCTCAAGATCCGGGACGGTGGCGGGTCGCCTATCCGAGCGGTCGGCTTGATTCCCGGGGACCGCTGAGTGCCGCGAGCAGCCGGCCATACCGTGAGTGTCTCGAACCGCACCGGCATCGAGCGGCGGGCGAACCTCGACCACTCCCCTTCGGCTCCGCTCAGGGCAGGCGCCGCGGTGCGCGGGATCCTGGTGTTCGAGGGCAAGCGCCAGTGGAAGTGGATCTGGGATTGGGGCCTCCTCCAAGACGATATGACGCGCAAGTACGGCTACGACCGCCTCCACGCCCGCTACCGCAGTCAATACACGCTCCTCCCGACGATCGAGTTCGAGGCTCCGCCCGTTCCCGAAGCCCTGCATATGCTGCTTCGAGACACACCGATCCTGCCGGACGACAACATCCAGACCTGTCCTGAGCCTGCCGAAGGATCACTGCGTGGAGCGAGTTCCGGGCGTTCTCGATTTCGCGCACGAAGTCCCGGTGGTCTAGCGGGAGCACTCCGAGCGCAAGCGAGGAGCCGCGACGCGCTTCAACAGTTGGGTGAGGCGGTAGGAGGGTGAGTTCGCCCTTCGCGACGCACCCCGAGCGGAGCGAGGGGCACCCTCCCCTCTCCCTCGGTGCCCTCGGGGGTGCGTTGCGAAGGGCTGGGGTGAGGGCGAGTCCACCGGCAGGATAACGATGCCCAAACCCAAAGGCCACTCCACCTCCCCCGCCCTCCTCCAGCGCGCTCGGGACTTCCGCCATCCACTGACTCCACCAGAAGCGAAGGTGTGGGAAGCCGCTCGCAATCGCCAGCTCGGGTTCAAGATCAGGCGCCAGCATCCGATCGGGCGGTTCATCGCCGACTTCCGGTTGGGCGACAGGTCTTTCCCTTTGTGTCGCCCAATCCGTGCGCGGACGCAAAGCTTGTGATCGAGATCGAAGGTGACCTGCACGCCGCGCCCGACGAGGCGGCCTACGATGCCGCCCGGACAGCGTGGCTGGTGGAACGCGGCTACAATGCCATCCGGTTTCAGTCGGTGGAGGTCGAGCGGGACCCAGAGGGTGTGCTGTGCCGGATCATGGAGGCCTGCGAGAACCGGGCCGCGCGGTGAGAAAGCCCTCACCTGCCCTCTCCCCTAAGTTGAGAGGAGTGGGGAGAATCGCCCTCCGTGCCCGCGCCCACGGCCATCGCAGGCCATCCCATGGGCAGGTTGTGTCGCGCGGGGAGGGAACTGAGCCCTGCAAGCTCGGTCAACTGATCTAGAGGCCATCAATCCAAGGCCCGAAGACCCGATAGAGCAGGATTTGGCAAAGGATGTCATATGCGGAAGCTATTCAGCCCTGAGCGGGGCATCCGGACAATAGGCCGTCTTGGCCTCCTGAACCTCAAAGGACAGAATCTCACTGGGTTTGACCTGGGGAGTGTGCATTTGAATCGGGCCGATTTGGCGGGTGCACTTCTCAAGGGGGCTAATCTGGCAGGTGCCGAACTCTTTCGCGCCAACCTAAGCGGTGCGGATTTGACCAACGCGAATCTAAGGAATGCGAAGCTTGGTGAAGCATGCCTCCGAGGCGCAATACTCTGCGACGCTTGCCTGGAGAATGCCGACCTTCACGACGCGAATCTCTCGGGAGCCAATCTGGCCGGCGCAAATGCGAAAGGAGCCAGCTTCAAGTATGCAGATCTCAGTGGAGCGAACCTCGAGAAGGCAATGTTAGACGGGGCAGACTTCACTTGGTCACACCTCTTCGGGGCCCTGCTACTGTCTGCCACTCTTGTGGGCGCGCGATTGTACGCAGCAAGACTGTCAGGAGCGCTTCTTGTGGCCGCGAACTTGGAATCAGCTTTCTTGGCAGGAGCGCTTCTCGATGGAGCGCACGTTGGGGCTGCTAACCTGAGAAACGCGAATCTACATGACGCAGAGCTGTGGGGTGCAGACCTGGAACGAGCGAGCCTTGAGGGGGCGCAGGTAACTCCCGAGCAGTTGATGCAGCCGAAAACGCTGAAGGAATCGATCATGCCCGATGGGGCAAAGGGGGAGTAGGTTTCTCAAATGGGCCAATCAACATCGAGCTCCTCGCCTGAACACTTCCACCGCTGGTGGGATGAACGCCGTCGGCTATGGGGAGAGGATGCTCCTCTCAGAGAGCAGTTCGTGCGGGATGTGTTTGGTCTCCTGGCCTGTGCTCTTGGCTCCCTCAGGAGAGAGGACCTGCTCGCACTCGTTGGTGACTCTGCGGAGGCTGGTTGGGGAGTAGAGGAGGTCTTACTCGTTGAGTGTCCTTTTGTCATTGGCTACGGAGAACCACTGGGGTATGTCATCAGCGACCCCGGTCTGAGGGAGTATCTGCACGACCGGCTGACGGAGAGGGAACGGACAACCTGGGAGGGACGCTTCTTGGATTGGGGCCGAGGGATCCTGAGGGATCTCGAAGTGGGGAAGCTCAGCCCCGAGGCAGCCCCACCCTATGCGATCCAATACTACGGCGCGCATCTGGAGCGGACGGGTGGACGGGACACAGACCTATTCTCACTTGTCAGCGACGCTTGGCGCCGAGCCTGGAATAGTCTTGAAGGATGCTACTCTGGCTTTCTTGTTGACGTCGAGCGAGCATGGCGAGCCGGCGCTGAAATCGACAGGCTTGAGGCAGAAAAGGATCATATTGCACCCCAACTTGGGATGGAAGTCCGCTGCGCATTATGCAAGTCCAGCGTGGTTTCCCTTGCCAGTCAAATCCCTCCGCTCATGCTGGGCGCCTTAGTCGAGAAGAAAGTCTGGACACCTGCCCAGGGATTAGGCTACACACTAAGTGCGCCCGAGGACCAACGACCGCTTGCTGTACTAGGCCCCTACCTATCCGATGAGTTGCTGCACCGAGCTCTAGTGGCCACACTGGCCATTGAAGACTGGCAGGTTCAGGCTCACCAATTGAGCGATCTAGCCCCCTACTTGTCAGAAGCAATGCTTCGGGAGACTCTTCCGGTCGTGGTGGGAAACCTGGAGAAATGGGCACTGTGGGGGGAGTTGGGGAAACTGGCATCCCACCTTTCACCAGAATCGGTGCGGGAAGTCCTGATTGCGGCGCAGGGGCTCAAAGACTGGAGAGCCCGTACGGATGCAATGGTAGCGCTGACGCCTCACCTCTCAGAGGAACGGCTTCAGGAAGCTCTGTCGACTGCACGGAAGCTTGAGAACGTAGGGGCGCAGGGGTTTGTTTTGGCAAAGATGATCCCTCATCTTCCACAAGCTGATCGTGCCGGTCTCGTAACGGAGGTGCTGAAGGCAGTGCAATCGGCTGAGGATGGGCAATACTCCTTGAATGCGCTGATCCAGGTGATTCGCTATCTGCCTCAAGCAGAGCGCGACCGGAGATTGCTGGAATTGCTTGCAGCCGTGTCTGAGCTGGAGGAGGAGGTGTTCCGTGTGGTCGCTTTGGATGAACTGGCTTCCTACATGACAGAACCACTAGTGAAGGAAGCGCTTGAGGTAGTTCGAGACATCAAGGCAAGCTGGGCTAAAGCCTATGCGTTGGACAAGATGGCTCCCTACCTGCCGGTTTCATTGCTTCGTGAAGCCTTTGTGATTGCGAAGGCGATTGAAGACAAGTCTCAAAGGGCGGATACGCTGGCTTCTCTGGCCCCTCACATGTCGGAGTCCCTACTAGAAGAAGCTCTTAAGGAAGTATTGGCGATAGATAAGCAATGGGGTGCAGCGGAGGCGCAAGCCAAGCTAGTCCCCCATCTTCCGGAGAGGTTACTTCGCGTGGTGCTCACAGGAGCGCATGAGCTTGAGGACAAGGGACTCAGGGAGAAAGTGTTGGCCGCGCTGGCCCTTCAGTTCGCCCGGCTGGGATACCAGCAGGAAGCAGATGAGTTACTCACGGAAGTTGAAGGAACATGGGCATGGGCAGAAGTCATCCCCGAGATCGCCCCTCATCTTCAGGATCCACAACTACGCAAGATGGTTTCGGCGGCCGAAACGATCGAGGATGTCTGGAGACGCGCTGAGGCACTAACCCGGCTGGCTCCCTACGTACCCCTCGGTGAGCGTGCCAAGCTCGCGGAGGAGATCTTGACGGTTTTGGGGGGACAGGGCACCCCGTCGGACAGGAGTCTGGCCCTGCCCAAGTTGGTCCCTCACCTTGAAGGGGACTTGCTCCAGAAGGCAGTAGAGGTGGCGCAGGAGATAGATGACGAACATGAGCTAATCGAGATGCTGATCGCTTTGGCCGTCCATCTTGTCGAACCAGGTGACGGCCAGAACGCTCTGAGCATGGTCAGGGCAATTGAAGACGCCGAGGGCAGGGCTGTTGGTCTCACTGAGCTGGTCACACATCTCCCAGAGCCGGAACGCAGGGGCGTGCTTGTGTACGCAATGGATGCAGCGCGGAGACTTGAATCCCGATGGACTCGCGCGCATTTGCTGGCAGAGCTGGCCAAGAGCTTGCCGCCGACTCAGCGGGATGAAGTCCTGTCTGAGGCGTTAGAGACTGCATTAGGGATAGAGGTCGGATCGGAGAGGGATCGCGCGATTGCCTGGCTTGCTCCTCTCCTGCCGGAGCCGCTTGTCCGCGAAGCCCTGAGCTCAAACTGGATTGTTGAACATGGGTCATTTGCCCTTTCCTGCCTAGCTCAACGGCTTGGTGAGCTAGGTTTCTCTGACGAAGGGCTAGCGGCGGTGAAGGAAATTGAGGACGACGCGGTCCGTGCAGAGGCAATCGCAGGGCTAGCCCCTCACCTATCGGAAGCGCTAGTCGGGGAGGCATTGGCTACAGTAGCACTAATAGAGGACCATCGAAGCCGTGCAATCGGGCTTGCCGGGTTGGCAAATCATCTGCCTGGAGACGAGGGCGTCGTCGTCTTCCGGGAGGCTTTGGAGGCGGTAGAGGCGATTGCGGATGAACGTGAGCGGTCGAGTGCCCTGAGGGATCTCGCTCCATACTTGTCTGAAGGGGCTCTGAAACAAGCTGTTGCGGCTGCCAACGCGATTGAGCACGACACTTGGAGAGAAACCGCCCTTGAGGGCCTGGCTTCTCGATGCTGCGAATTGGCAATCCCCGAAGACATGCTGAATATCGCCCAGACGCTTGAAAACGATTGGGCGCGTGCAGCAATACTCGCCAGGCTGGCCCCCTACCTGTCAGAAGAAACGCTGCTCGAAGCTCTGACATTGGCAAAGAAGCATCCATCTGCGAGCACCAGGAGGGAGATCTTAGCCTCTTTGTCTCCCGAGCTGGCCAAGCTTCCGCGGTCACAGCTCTTTCGATTGTGGCAAGGAATCCTGCCAGTGCTGGCTGCCCGCCCACGGGAAGAGCTGCTACCGGACCTTCGTGCCTTGATGCCGGTCATCGCCGTGCTGGGTGGAAGAGGCGGTTTGACCGATACGGCCCTGGCGGTAGGAGAAGTGGGGCGATGGTGGCTTTGAGCCGGCGATTCGGAACGAGGAGTGCGCCTCCTTGCACCAGCCGAGGCGATCGATCCCCGCTTGTCCCACCGTCGCCAAGGCGCGACAATCCCACCTACTCCTCGACCGCACAGGCCGCGAAATGGGCGGTAGACCGGGAGTCATCGTCATCGGCGCGGGGATGGCCGGCCTGACGGCTCATCAGCGCTCCGACCGCAAGGGTGAAAGCGAATGAACTGCAGCGGTTGGGGGAACCCTCGACCTTGCCCTCTCCCGTTCAGAACCGGGTAAGGGGTCTTCGAGGCATCGGAAGCCGGCGTCTCCTCGAAAGCCGGCGCGGAGGTGGGCAAAGATGGGAAACCTTGTGCTCCTGGAAGTTGCGCTCGCGGCGGCTGCAATTCTGTCCGTGTTTGCCGCTTGGCAGCTTTCCGGTGATGAGCTGATCGACAAGTTCGGGCCCGAAGAAGTTGTCGGAGGGGACCACGAGACCCGTCAGAAAATCCGCCAAAGAAGAGGGATGCTCGCTGAGATGACCCGCGCGCTGGTCGTCATGGTGCTTAGCATTCTGACTCTGCTTCTTTTCGACCAGCGGATGGATGTCGTCGTTGGCTATGCCCGCAGCAAGTGGTTCGGGCTTCTGATCGGAATCCCCACGCTGGTCAGTGCAGTATGGTGCTGCTACATTGCGCCTGCGAAGCTCGCCGCAGGCCGAAGCCTGCCTGCTAGGCACAGGCTTCTCCATCTTCATCTGGCATACACCATGTGGCTCCCGTACATCGTCGCCGTCTACTATCTCATGGGAGGTGTCTTGGTCGTCACCGTCGTCGACACTTCGATTGCAGACCTCGGCCACCTTACCGCCTCCGTGGAGGCGCTTCGCGGAGTCGAGGTAAATGACGTCGCCGGCCTGATGCGAGCCTCCTTGACCCTGGCCGATTTCGGTCGATGGATCTCCTCCGCCAGCCAGAAGTACCTGGTGGTCGGCATCATGGCGTTCGTCTACCTGATCATCGAGCAGCAATCGAACATGGTGAGCACCCAGTGGTTGGGCAACCTGGACCTGTTGAAGGTGGGCGTGGGGGTCTTGTTTGCCGCAGTTCTGCTGCTTGGGCTCATCGTCTTGCCGACGCGCTATGGCGTTGAGCATTCCGCGGTCCAGCAGTTGATCGATTCGAGAGCTCTGAGGACGGCTTCGCCTGAGGACCTGGATCGGCTCCTTGAAGTCCAAAAGTACGTAGACGATCACAGCCTCAGGTGGGTTTTCGTTGAGACCATCGCCGGCTACGGAAACCTGCTCACGCTCACATCGATCGGTGGGTTCTTGGCCTTCCAGCGCCTGTTCTTCAGAGAAATCCCCCTGGGTCGCGTGGCGAAGCTGATCCTGCCTGAATTCGTGATGAAGCGCTTATCCAAGGTAGGCGAGGTTCTAGGCATCTCAGGCAAGCCCGCATCCAAACCCGAGCCGTAGACTTTACGCTCGAAGAGGAGAAGAACGGACAAGCATGCCGACCACGGCTCTCATTGCGATCGCCCTCGCCCTGCTCATTGCCGTGCTTTCCGGCAGGATCAGGAATTGCCTTCAGGGGATCCTGGGATACTTCCGGGGCTTCCCTATCGACGCCGACGCCGTCGAGCTCCCTGACTATTCCAGTGGCAACCAGGTGAGACTCCTCTCCGATGGGAATGAGATCCTGCCCGCTGCCCTCGGGCTCGTCTCCCAGGCGGAGAAAGTCATCCGAATCCAGACAATGCTTCTGCATCCGGACGAGGCGGGTCAAGCGATCACCAGGGGGCTTGTCGAGGCCGCACGGCGCGGCGTCCTCGTCCAGCTCGCCTTCGACTGGAGTCAGTCAGCCGGAGGTCCAGTGCACCTCCGGCATCCCCGGGCGCTGAGAAAGGACAGGAAGCGGCAGGTTGCCGCGATGGCCGCGGCTCTGAGGGACGCCGGGGGAACCGTGCTCGACGACGAGCCGGGCGCCGTAAGACATAGACGCCGTCCGACGGGCAAAGGCGCCCTAGAAGGCCGTCATAGCGGAACCTCTTTCTGCCTGTCGGCCAATCATGTGGATCACCGCAAGCTGATGATCGTGGACGATAAGGTTGCCATTGTGGGGGGTGCCAACATCAGCCGTGAGTACCTCTACAGGATTCCCTCCGACCTCTCTTTGCCCATGGACGAGGAGGCCAAGCATCGATGGGGAGCGGGCAAGCCCGAGGCCTGGGAGAAATGGCTTGACGCCGCGATCCTGGTTGAGGGCCCGGCATTGCGCGGTTTGGTCGAGCAATTCAGTGACCGGTGGGAGGCGATTGGGGGGGCCCGTCTGCCCATGCTGGGCGATCCCCCGACACGAGGGAGAGTCCCCGTCCGCGTGCTCAGCCAGGAGCCTGGAAACGAAGGGATCGCCGCAAGCTACCTGCGCATGGCCGGAGCTGCCGAGCGAGAGATCTATGTCGTCTCACCCTATGTCTCTTACAGGCCGTTTCTGCGCCTGCTAGCCGAGGCGGCGAGGCGCGGCGTGAGAGTCGTCCTTGTGTTTCCTGGTGCCCTGAACGATGTGGGCATCTCAAGGGACATCTTCCGCGCCCTTACCCGAGAGTTGGTCCCTTCGGGCGTGCAGATATACGAGAACAACCGCCGAATGATCCACACCAAGGCCATGGTCATCGACCGACGATGGGTTCACCTGGGCTCATTTAACTGCGACTACCGCAGCTTCGTTCACGACTACGAGCTGGCTCTCCTGATAGACGATGTGGGTCTCGCTGAGGAGGTGATCCACAGGCTGTTCGAACGCTACCTGCAGGAGGCGGAGCTTCTGCAGGCCCCGTACCCTGTCCCGCTGACGCCAGTGCAGCGCCTGATCCTCCCGTTCACCTAAGTTCCCCTAGACTCGCTGCCACGAAGGAACGGCGCGGCAATCGGGCGGCTGGGCCAACCGCCAGCCACGGGCTTATCTGCGCTGCCAGAATGGGCGGCCGAGCGGGGCTGACAATGGTTACCCTAGCGCGCTCGGGACTCCCGTCATCCGCTGACGCCGCCGGAAGCGAAGCTGTGGCATGCGGTGCGCAACCGCCAGTTGGGCTTCAAGTTGCGGCGCCAACATCCGATCGGGCGTTTCATCGTCGACTTCCGGTTGGGCGACACGTATTGCCCTTTGTGTCGCCCAATCCGTGCGCGGAAGCTCGCTTGGTGATCGAAATCGACGGCGACGTTCACGCCGATCCCGACCAGGCGGCGTACGATGCCGCCCGCACGGCGTGGCTCGAGGAGCGCGGATACAAAGTCATCCGGTTCGACGCCGGAGAGGTAGGCCGCAATCTTGCGGGCGTGCTGGCGGCGATCCGGGCGGCGTGCACTGCAACAGCAGCGAATAGTGCTGGACGGTAGCACCGATGGTCGAGTCACCCCCTCTCCCGGAGGGAGAGGGGCTTGGGGTGAGGGCGAATCGGCCGCGTGCCGGCCGGGGCAACGGGCCTAGAGCCATACAGGAAACCACGTCTTCACAATGAAGGCCCACAACGCGAATAGGATGACCCCCGCCGCCACGATGATCACCGCCGCGATCGCCAGCCGGCGGCTGCGGGGGGAGTGGAGCAAGCCGTAGACCAGCGCGGCGAGGCAAGCGAGAAGGATCAGCGCGATCAGCGTCACTGCCTGTTCCACGGCGCCTCCAATTCGTTCAAGCCGGCGGAAGACGAAAGACGTGGATCCGGATCAGAACAGACAAATGTCGCCCGAGGCCACGGTAAATAGCGCGATCATGGTTATCTTGAGGGCGAGGCCAAACCTCCCTCCAAGAGAGATGCCGCGGCCCTAGAACCGGAGCGGAAACAACGTCTTCGAGATGAGCACCCCCAGCGCGACCAGAGCGATCAACCCCGCCACGATAGCTATGGCGGCTATCGCGAGCCTGCGTGTCCGCGCCGAGTGGAACCACCCATAGACAAGAGCAGCGAGGCACCCCACGAGGATCAGCGCGATAAGGATCACAGTCTTTGTCATGACACATCCTCACGTCGCAAGCGATAGCCCCTAGTCGATACCTTGGCTCAGCCACGGATCATACATGAGTGCGGCAATCGTCATCGCGAAGAGCTCTCCCTCGGTCAACTCCTCATAGAGCGCCGGATCATCCTGAAACTCATCATAGTAACTCCATACATACAGCAGACCTACGCGCCAGTCGCCAGGTTCCAGGTCTACACCGGCAGCCTCCTGCGCCTCGATCCACAGATCTAGTAGACCAGGGTGGAACCTGACGGCCGCGTGAGTCAACTCGTGCGCAATAATCCCCTGGAAGTACTCGGGCCTCCGGAATAGGGGATCAAAGAAATCCAACAACCCGGCAGCAGGAGGCGCACGCCATGCGTCACTATCAATCCATATCTCGCTGGTGGGCTGACCATCTGACCAGCCGGGCCTCATCAGGCCCTGCCATTCTTCTCCTTGCGTTCGTATGAACGTGATGTGGCCATCGAGGTATTGAGAGAGAATATGCTCCCTAAGCGTATCGTACAGTAGCCCGGCCTCCTCCGCCGTCCAAGAAACGCAGCCTTCAACAAACTACAAGGCGTCACAAACGACGACATCTACGTTGGGCCACCGCTCCTCGATGGCTGCGATCCACGCCTCCGGGTCGTCGGGATCGAATCCAGGCTCCCCTGGGGATGGTACGTCTGGCGCTGGCGGCTGTGTGGCCGCCTCGCTCGGAGAAAGCGTCCCGGAGAAAGCCTGTGCTGGTACGGTCGGGATCTGCAGGGGCTCAACGTGCGGTTGAAATGCACACCCGGCGATGCCGAATGCGAGGGCTGTGGTAATTGCCCTTTGTGCGAGGCGCCGGCGGCTTGCGTCGTGCATGGCCCCCTCCCTGCGGACGGAATTCCAAGTTGATTGTGGAATACGATCCCAGCAAAGTCAAGAGCCCGTTACCCGAGGCACGACACGTGTTGCACTGCCTCCCCGGAAGCGGTTCATGTGGCGAGCAAGGGGAGACTGCCCTCACTAGGACAAGGGATGGCGGCCCGCAACGCTACATGACACGCGCGCCCATCACCGGCGCCGGGAAGGCTGCAGCCCCAGCCGTGATGAGGAACTCGCCCCTCGCGAACGAAGTCCCGGTGCCTTTCCGGGAGCACCCCGAGCGCCGCGAAGCGTCCCGGAGCGCAGCGGAGGGGAAGCGAGGGTCACCCTCCCCTTCGCGCAGCAGCCCTGTGGGCCTCCCGCTGGGAGAGGTGGGACGCGCTCCCTCTCCCGGAGGGAGCCCTTTCGCTACGCTCAAGGGTGCGTTGCGAAGGGCTGGGGTGAGGGCGAGTCCACCGGCAGGATAACGATGCCCAAACCCAAAGGCCACTTCGTCGGCCCCGCCATCCTGCGTCGCGCTCGCGACTTCCGCCATCCCCTTACGCCGCCTGAAGCGAAGGTCTGGTCGCGTCTCCGCAATCGCCAACTTGGTTCCAAGTTCCTCCGCCAGCAGCCAATCGGGCCCTTCATCGCCGACTTCCGGTTGGGCGACACGCACTGTCCTTCGTGTCGCCCAATCCGTGCGCTGAGGCGAAGCTTGTGATCGAGATCGACGGTGACCTGCACGCCGCGCCCGACCGCGCGGCCTACGATGCCCCCCGGACGGCATGGCTGGAGGAGCGCGGCTACGAGGTGATCCGATTTCAGGCCGGGGAGGTCGAGCAGGACCTTGCCGGTGTGTTGCGCCGGATCATGGAGGCGTGCGAGGCGAGACCGGGATGAAACCCTTCGCGGACGAAGTCCGAGCGGGTTCACCGCACCCCGTTCGCCCCCTTCGGGGATGCTGCGCGAGGCCGCGAGCCCCAGTCCGCCGCCCCCTTCGAGTGTGCACGCGAGGGCGAGACGGCCTCCCGTAAGAGCACCGGGACGATGTACGGTGCGGCGCAGGTGTCCGGGAGCGCCCCGAACGCCGCGAACAGAGTCCCAGAGCGCAGCGGAGGGGGGAGAGAGTAGGGTGAGGGGAGTTACCGCAGGACGCATGCGCCGAAACCCGAGAACGCCCACCATGAAATTGGAAAGTGGTATGTTCGATTTTCGTGGTAAGATACAGGGCGTGATCGATCGCCCGCGTCGCCTGGCCGAGATCCGGTCCGCCCTCCGCCGCGCCCCCGTCGTGGCCCTGGTCGGGCCGCGGCAGTCGGGCAAGACGACCTTGGCCCGGCAGATCGTCCAGCTCTCCTCTGAGGCTTACTTCGATCTCGAGGACCCGCGTAGCCTGGCCCGCCTGGCGGAGCCGATGATTGCGCTCGCGCCCCTTCATGGGACGGTGGTCGTCGACGAGGTTCAGCGGCGCCCGGACCTGTTCCCGATACTCCGGGTCCTGGCCGACCGTCGCCCGCTGCGTGCACGTTTCCTGGTATTGGGCAGCGCCTCCCCCGACCTGCTCCGCCAGTCCTCCGAGAGCCTCGCCGGCCGGTTGGAGACAATCGTGCTCCCCGGGTTTTCCCTCGAGGAACTCGGAGCCGATATCATGGAGCGCCACTGGGTTCGGGGTGGCTTCCCACCGAGTACCCTCGCCCGCACCCTGGGTGGCAGCTACACCTGGCGTCAACAGTTCATCCAGACGTTCCTCGAGCGCGACTTGCCGGTGCTGGGGATCTCAGCCCCGGCCCCGATGCTCCTCCGCTTCTGGACCATGCTCGCCCACTACCACGGCGGGGTGTGGAACGCGGCCGAACCGGCCCGCTCGTTGGGCGTCAGCGCGCCGACCATCCGCCGTTACCTTGACCTGCTCAGCGGCTTGTACCTGGTCCGGCAGCTCCACCCCTGGCACGAAAACCTGGGGAAGCGGCAGGTGAAGTCCCCCAAGGTCTACCTTCGGGACAGCGGCCTCCTGCATGCCCTGTTAGGAATCCAGGGCCCCAGAGATCTGCTGTCGCACCCGAAGGTCGGCGCTTCGTGGGAAGGTTACGCCATGGAAGAGGTGCTGAAGGTGGTCCAGCCCGAGGCGGCTTACTTCTGGGCGACTCACACCGGGGCTGAGCTGGATTTGCTGCTACTCAAGCGGGGTCGACGCTGGGGGGTGGAGTTCAAGTTCAGCGACGCGCCGCGTCTGACGCCGTCGATGCGTGCCGCATTGAAGGACCTCAGTCTCGACGGTCTGACCGTGATCTATCCCGGAGACCGGGGATACTCCCTCGGAGACAGGGTTGCGGTCGTGCCGCTGGCTAAACTGGCGGAGGGCGATCCACAGGTTGTCGTCCGGCCGGCGCGCCGGGCCCGCGCCAGGGTCCCACAAGGCTGACACGGCGCTTCCTCGGAAGTTGACCTCCCGACACACGTTTCACCCGCGGCCAGCTCATCGACCGCGACGACAGCCCGCTCGAACACCCGGAGGAGATCGCCTTTCGCGCACGCAGTCCCAGTGCTCTCATGGGAGCATCGCGCACAGGGTCCCGGTGCCCTTTCGGGAGCATCCCTGAGGGACCCCGAGCCGAGCGAGGGGGACCCTCCCCTTCGCGAAGCAGCCCATTGGGCCTCCTTCAGGGAGAGAGTGGTGTAGCTCCCTCTCCCGGAGGGAGCCCCCTCGGTGCCCTCGGGGGTGCGTTGCGAAGGGCTGGGGTGAGGGCGAGTCGACTCCATAGAACGAAATGTCCAAATCCAAAGGCCACTTCTCCTCCCCCGCCCTCCTCGAGCGCGCTCGCGACTTCCGCCATCCGCTGACTCCACCGGAAGCCAAGGCGTGGTACGGGGCCAGTCTGCCGCTGCTACAATTGGCAACGGCCGATCTGATCGCTGGCTGCAAGGATAGGGTAACAAGGATGGAGCTCACATTCGACAACTTCACCGAAGTGATCGACCCCGCCATCCTCCTGCGCGGCTTCGAGTACTACGAGGACGGACAGGTCATCTCCATCCAGTCGCCCAAATCAGGCCTTTGGCGGGCCGAAGTCCAGGGCACAGAGCTCTATCGTGTGGAGCTTGAGCGCGACGAGGAAGGCTCCCTCCTCCACGAGTGCAGTTGCCCTTACGATTCCGGCCCCGTCTGCAAGCACATTGCGGCAGTGCTCTATGGCATAGTTGAAGGCCTCGCCGAAGACGAAGATGAACCCGACGAGCGAGCCGGGCAAAGCAGACCTCACCCTCACGACATGCTCCGCTCCCTCCTGGAGACCGCGCCGCGCGAGGAGCTGGTCAAGGTGCTCATCGAGCGAGCGCGCGAGGATCCCGGCCTTGCCAATCAGCTGCGCCTCCGATTTGAATCGGCCGGCGTCAGCAGGAAGACGATCACGCGCATGGTTCGCCAGGCACTCAAGGAGGGGCAGGACCGTCACGGTTTCCTCGACTACTGGGGCGCTCTCACGGCTGCACGGGCCGTCGAGGGGATCTTAGATCAAGCCGAGAATCGCCTATCCCAGGGCAACGGCCTTGGAGCCGCCTCGATCTTCCAGGCCGTCCTCGAAACGGTCGTCGCCGCCATGGGCGATGCCGATGACTCTACAGGATCGCTGGCAAGCTGCATCCAACACGCCCTTGAGGGGCTGCAACATGCAAGGGAAGCGATGTCGCCCGATCAGAGAGCTGCATTGTTCGAGTATTGCCTGGAGACGGCGCCCAGCCAATTGTTCGCAGGCTGGGACTGGGGCTGGCAGCTCGCGGAGCTTGGGGCTGCCTGGATCCGAAGTCCGGCTCAGAGACGGCGGCTCTTCGACACGCTCGACCGCATGGCCTCTTCGGATATGCGCCTGACCGGGGTCACGGGCCTCTTTGACCAGATCGAGCAGGAGCGCTGCGCGGAGATCAAGCTTTCTGTGATTGAAAGGGAGGGGGATGTGGCTGCGGTCCAAGCGTTCCTGGAGGCGCACGCCAGCCTGCCCGAGATGCGAGAGAGACTCGCGAGGTTGCTTATTGCGCGGGGCGACCTCGATACGGCCAAGAGACTGTGCAATGACTGGCTCGAGCAGAGCGCAGTGCGGGCCCCTGGCCTCCGAAAGGTATTTCTGGGGATTCTCCTTGAGATCGCGGAGACGGAGCGCGACGACTCGGCAAGAGCCGGCCTTGCCAGAGCACTCTTCGTGGACACCGGTAAGTTTGACTACTACGACTTGCTCAAGAAGTCCCTTCCCGGCGAGGCCTGGGAGGTGACTCTCGAGTCTCTGATAGGAGAGGCCGAGAACAATTCGTACGTCCGGAGCCTTGTGCCGGAGATCTACATCCGGGAAGAGATGTGGGATCGCTTGCTCAAGGTGGCCAGGCGCGGCGGCCCACACCTCCTCCTCGGCCACCGAGAGCACCTGGAGCCCCGATTCCCCGCCGAGATGTGCTTCGAGTACGAGCGTATTGTCTACGCTGCGCTCGCGCACGCCTCAAACCGGGGCACCTACCAGAATGCGTCGCTGCTCCTGCAGCGGATGGGCCGCCTGGGAGCTGTGCCTCGCGCGCTGGAGATGATCGAAGAACTGATCGCCAAGCACCGCAACAGGCGCGCAATGGTCGAGGAACTCACCCTAGCTGCGAAGGCCCTCAGGCTAGGCCTCAGCGGCGGAGGGCGCTAGAGCAAGCTAGTGGCGGCAGGGGCTTCTGCCGACGAGCAGCCTACCAATGCACGGGGATCCCCCTGCGGTGCACCCGCGATACCGCACACTCTGATCATCCCTATCAAGGAATTCCTGAGGCATCGGCGATCAGCCCCACACCGGCTCCACCTGCGAGAGGGTTCGTTCCATCCGGCTCCCTCTCCCGGAGGGAGCCCCCTCGCTTCCCTCGGAGGTGCGCTGCAAAGGGCTGGGGGTGAGGGCGAGTCGATCGCACAAACGAAATGCCCAAACCCAAAGGCCACTCCATCTCACCCGCCGTCCTCGAGCGCGCTCGAGACTTCCGTCATCCGCTGACGCCGCCGGAAGCGAAGCTGTGGCATGCGGTGCGCAACCGCCAGTTGGGCTTCAAGTTGCGGCGCCAACATCCGATCGGGCGGTTTATCGTCGGCCGCAGTCTGGCCGACTTCTATTGCGCCGAGGCCAGGCTGGCGATCGAGATCGACGGCGATACGCACTCCGCGCCCTACCAGGTGGCCTACGATGCCGTCCGCACGGGCGTGGCTCAAGGAGCGCGGCTACCAAGTGACCCGGTTCCAGGCCGGGGAGGTCGAGAGCAGCCCAGGGGCCGTGCAGGGGGCGATCCGGCTCGAATGCGAGGCGAGGATGACGGGAAGGGTCTACTTGACCTCATTCACCCCGTCCGCGGCGTGTACCCGTTCTCCCGATACCACCGAACAGATTTGCGCAGCGCCTCCCGGGCCGGGGTTTGAGGGAAGCCGAGTTCGCGGATTGCCTTAGCGGAGCTGAAGTACTCCGGCCTGGCCGAGACGCGCACCGCGTCGGGCGTCGCCATCGGGATGTAGCGCGGGTTCACACGTGCCAGGCCGGTGTCCAGGTAGGCCCAGGCCAGCGCCACGGCGCGGGGTATCCGCATCCGGACCTCAGGCCTGCCCGAGACCTCCGCCAGGATGTCCAACACCTGCTTGAGCGACAGGTTCTCCCCGCCGAGAATGTAGCGCTCGCCGATTCTGCCGCGCTCGGCCGCCAGCAGATGGCCCAGCCCCACATCATCCACGTCCACGATGGTCAGGCCGGTGTCCACGTAGGCGGGCATCTTGCCGTTGAGAAAATCCAGAATCATCTTGCCCGTCCGAGTGGGCTTGTGATCGCCAATGCCCACCGGCGCGGCCGGGTTGACAATCACCACCGCCAGACCCTGCCGGGCGAGCTCATGGGCGACTTCCTCAGCGAGGTACTTCGACCGTTTGTAGTGGCCGATCATGTCGGCGATCGTGACCGGCGTCTCCTCGTCACCCGGCGATCCGTCCGGCGGGGTGCCGAGTGCGGCAATGGAGCTCGTGTACACGATGCGCTGAGCGCCGGCTTGGCGCGCTGCCTCCAGCGCCCGCCGCGTCCCCTCGACATTGGTCTCCCGGAACTGCTCCCACGAGTATCCCCAGTACGCATAGAGAGCCGCTACGTGGAAGACCCAGTCGCACCCTGCCATTCCCTCCCGCAGCGCGGCCCCATCGCTCAGGTCGCCGGGGATGCGCTCGACGTCGAGGCCGTCGAGCTGGCGGGTGTTCGTCCCCGGCCGGACCAGCGCGCGCACCTGGTGACCGGCCACAAGGAGCCTGCGCACGACCGCCCCGCCCACAAATCCCGTAGCGCCGGTTACGAAGGAGCGCATCTTGCCTCCTCAGGCTTTGTCCCATTCATCCAGAAGTGCCAGCACGATCCCGGCCGCCCGTTCCATCATCTCTGGTGACACGGTGTCTACGGTGTCGTCGGGCCGGTGCCAGTGGGGCAGGATCCCGGTTCGTGGATCGCGCCCGGCGATGCCGATGGCGCAGTAGCCGCGCTGGCGCAGGGTGCGCACGTCGTCTTCCGCTTTCATCTCCGCCTGGCGCAACCGAAGCTCTGGCCGGATCGTGGACACATGTTCGGCGAGGAGGCGCAGGTCGGGGGTCGGGTGGTACGGCGCGCAAAGCCCCTGTCGCGTCAGATAGACGATCTCGCCGCTCCCCAACCCTTCCAATCCGAAAAAGGCCGCCTCCTTTAGGAGCGGGCCGTTCCTGCGAAGCAGGTCGCGCACGCCCGCATGGTCGGTCTCTTCGGCGCCGTCGAAAACAAACCAGACCTCGGTCGCCTCCAGCGGACGGCGCGCGAGTCGAGTGGCGACTTCGAGGGCCACGGCCACGCTGGCGGCGTTGTCGTGCGCGCCGGGGCTGAATGGCGTGCGGTCGTCCCGCCATAGGGTGACGACCATCCCGACCACATAGGCTGCGGGCAGGAGCGAAAGCCACCACAGCCAGGCCGGCCCGCCGAGAAGCGCTCCGACCAGGTAGAGCAACCCGGGAAGGGCCAGAACGCCCAGGGTCAGCCAGGTCATGGGCTCGATGGAAGCAACCCTGGTGGATTGCCAGATCAGGCGGCAGCGGTTGGTATCAATGTGGGCCAGGATCACCGCGCGTTTGCGAGTCTCCCTCTTGGGCGAGACGCGTGTCTCGACGTTGCGGCTGGTCACCTTGGGCAGGAAGATGCTCAAGGCGTTGCCCGCGTTGCGGATGGTCTGCCAGAGCAGCGGCGCGGCGCTCAGCGCCAGCATAGCCGCGACCCAGCGGGTGGCCGCCCCGCCCAGGGGGTAGAGTGCGACGGCGAACAGGACCAGCAGGTCAATGGCGAGTGGAAAGCTGTTCTGGCTGCCAACGGCGCGGAAGGCATGCTGCTCCGCAGGCAATCCCAGGTCGGAGAGGCGTCTTGCCACGTAGTCGGCCGCGGCGGCCTCCCCATCCGTTCCGGTGCCGCGCGCGCCGATCTCGCCGGCCAGAACACGCACGTCTTCCAGGAGAGAACTCATTGCCTCATCGCTTGCTTGATGAGTTCCGCGCTCGTGGCCCACACCCGGCCGCGGATGTTGCGGGTCTCACTCATGACCGCGTCGAAGGCTGAGACGATGCGATCCACTTCCTCGTCGCCGATGATCAGCGGAGGCAGGAGTTTCAGGATGTTGACGCCCGGGCCACCGACCTGGGCCAGCATCCGGTGGTCTCGCATGAGCGACATCACCACCAGTTGCGTGAAGAGGCCTCGTTCAGCCGCCTCAATCCCTGCCCAGGCGGCCTTGAGCCCGAGCGATCGCGGCGGGCGAAACTCGAGGCCGATGATCAGCCCCTTGCCGCGCACATCGCCGATCATCTCATGCCGCTCCTGCAGGGCCGCCAGCCCGGCGAGCAGTTTCGCCCCGACCGTGGCCGAACGCTCGACGATCTTCTCCTCGTCCATCACGTGGAGGGTAGCCAGCCCGGCGGCCATCGCCATGTCATTCTGGCCGAAGGTGGTCGAATGCACCTGGGCGCGCTTCAGAGAGCCGAAGACCCTGTCGTTGATCTCGCGGCGCATGATGACCGCACTGACCGGGATATAGCCGCCGCCCAGGGACTTGGCGATGGTGACCATATCCGGCTCCAGGTTCCAGTGCTCGCCACACAGAAACCGACCGGCGCGCCCCATCCCCACCTGCACCTCGTCGCAGATGAAGAGCGTGCCGTACTTGCGGCACAGGCGCTGTGCCTCGGGCAGGTAGGTCTCGTCGGGAATGTAGACGCCCTTGCCCTGAACCGGCTCGACGAGAAACGCAGCCACATCGTTCTTACGTAGTTCCCGTTCCAGCGCCTCCGGGTCGTTCATCTCGACCATCGCAGTGCCGGGGATGAGCGGCTCGAAGCCCTTGCGAAAAGCCTCCCCGCCGTTGACCGCCAGCGTTCCGAGGGTGAGCCCGTGGAAGGCATGGTCCAGAAAGACGACGCGCGGGCGCCTGGTCGCGTTGCGGGCGAACTTGATGGCCGTGTCCACCGCGTCGGCTCCGGAGTTGGCGAAGAACACGGCCTCCAGCCCCGGCGGCATGCGCCTCACCAGCTCCTCCGCCAGCAGGCCGGCCAGCAGCGGGCAATCCATTTTCACCAGCGTGGGCCGGTCGAGGGTGAGGAACTCAATGAGCGCCTGTTTGACCACCGGGTGGCCTCGTCCCAGGTTGAAGACGCTGTAGCCGGAGAGCAGATCGAGGTAGCGGTTGCCGTCCACGTCCCACAGATAGGCCCCCTCCCCGCGCGCGTAGATCTTGTCGAAGCCGATGATCTGCTGGACGCGAGCCATGTGGGGACTGATGTAGCGCGTGTGCAGGTCGTATTGATCGGCCTGGCGCTCTTCAATGAGCTGAGACAGAGAATACGACATGCTCCCTCCTTGATGGGAGTGCTGGTGAGTCCCCCGACGGGAGGAAATGGCCGTCACTGCTGGTGTGGATCCCCTCGACCCCGGACCGCGAATCCCGGCGGAAGCCTTCCTTCCCCCCTTGCAGCGGGAACCGGCCATTCAGCATTCTAGGCTCGGTGCGCGTTTCCGGCAATGCGGCGGCCTCGAGGGAACCATCAACCGCCGCTCTGGGCGGGTAGACACATCCTTGGGAGTCAACATCAACCGCCGCTTGCGAGGGGGGTGATTTGGGGGTGCGGGGGACAGGAGGGGGCCAAGGCACCGGGCCCCCTATGTCCCCACGGCCTCGAGCTGCGAAGCCCCGTGTTCCTTGTGGGGAGCGGGCCCGGCCAAGGCTCGTTCAGACAATCCGGCCGAGCCTGGCCGGGTCTGTCGCGGAGCATCCTGGTGTACTCACCGCACCGTCGGTGCGGCGCACACTTGCACTGGCGCTCCCGAAGGACACACCTTGCCCTACGGGCACGGGCACTGAGTGCCCAGACCGCACACCTGCACCTGCAGCGCACTGCAGGTGCGGTGCAGGTGGGTGCTGGGTCGGGACGATGTGCGCGCCCACCGCACTTGCACACGTGTGCCTCCCGATAGGACACCGGGACGGTGTGCGGCGCTGTGCAGGCA
>Ga0209342_10002215_pt1 | contig 21159 bp, 20 predicted proteins | sample RifCSP16_2_FD_184023 | JGI IMG/M metagenome (GOLD analysis project Ga0209342, IMG submission 184023) | Soil microbial communities from Rifle, Colorado - Rifle CSP2_sed 16_2 (SPAdes) (version 2) | ecosystem: Environmental > Terrestrial > Deep subsurface > Rock core/Sediment | place: Rifle... | reverse complement strand
GGCCGCCACCGCCGTGTCGAACGGGTTGCCAAGGAGGTTGTGGAGGTAATAAGGGGAGGCAGCGAGCCGCTCTCTCCCGATCACGTTAGTCGGGTGAAGAAAGACCGGAACTTTGAGCGCGTTGATCCGCTCCAAGACCGGGAGGAACGAGGGGTCGGCCAGCTCTTTCCCTCTCACGTTCGTGCCGAGATACACCCCACGGCAGCCAAGACGCGTCACCGCCCGATGCAGCTCGTCGACTGCAGCGACGGGATCTTGCATCGGAAGTGTCGCGAGGCCGACAAACCGGTTGGGGTAGAGCTGGACCATTTCGGCTGCCGAATCGTTCCAGGTCCGCGCGAGCTTGGCCCCGAAGGAGCCCTGGGCAGGGTACACCATCGGGTCGGTGAGCGAGAGCGCGTGGATCTGGACATTCTGCTTGTTCATTGCCCTGATTCTGAGATCGGGATCGTAAAGGTCGGGCGTGAGGGTAACGCCGGGTGACGCGCCTGCAACGATGGCGGGACCTTCAGGGTCGCTTCGGCTGAGGGAGACCCCGAATGGAGGACCCTCGTCCTCGATAAGCTTCAGGTAAGCCTCGGAGACGAAATGGGAGTGAATGTCGACGGTTGGTCTCGGCTTAGGCTTTGACAGGGATTTGCGGGCTGCCAGCTTCCGTGATTTCACTGCGTGATCTCGTGGTTTCATTGATCCCTCCCCGGTGCGAAAAGACAAAGAATGCATCTAGTATCATCAGCTCTTCCCGCGTGTCAACCCCTGATTACAGCGAGCGCCGCGCTCGCGCGCATTCACGGCCTTGCGCTTGCGGCCCCGGGCTGCGCCATGCCCGCACGCCTGCGAAGATCAGCCTGGCGGGCTGACATGGTATCGTACCTCCATGGCCGGGAACAAGGGGTTCAGAAATCTGCCTAAGCTCGCCCGCCTGAAGCGAGGGGTCTCGCTTCCGTCGACGCAGAGGCCCTCAGTCAGCCTCCCGCCCCGCCGCAAGCTGCCGCCATCGGGCGAGACGCTCAGACTTGAGGCATTCCCACCCCCGCTTCGTGAATTTCTTCGAACATTGGAGGCTCTGTCGCGCGGTCAGGAGATCTTCCTGACAGGCGGACTGGTGCGGGACGCGATGTTGCGCCGGGACGAGATCGTGGACGCCGATCTCGTGACGCAGTCCGATGCCGTGTCTGTTGCCCGTAAGATTGCTGATGCGTTCGGGGGGGCCTGCTTCATGCTCGATGAACAACGCGGGACCGCGCGCGCCTTGCTCACTCTTGGAGCAACGAGCGCTCAGGTGGACGTCGCAAATTTTCGGGCGTCCACGCTCGAGGCTGATCTCAGGGCCAGGGACTTCACCATCAATGCGTTGGCCGTCGAGCTCAAGCCGCTGATCCAGCGCGGGCGCGGTGTAATTGTTGATCCCACGGGCGGATTGGCTGATCTGCGGCGCCACCGCCTTCGACTCTGCGGCCCGCGGTCGCTGCATGATGACCCGCTCCGGGCCCTTCGAGCGGTACGCCTCTCTCATCAGTTACAGTGCTCGCTTGAAACGCGGACTCGCGCGGCGGTCCAACGAGCGGCACCGAGCCTCGGCAGAGTGGCTTGGGAACGAATTCGGGATGAGTGTCTCATGATCTTGGCGTTGTCCGATAGCGCGGCGGCCCTCAGGGATCTGGACCGGCTCGGGCTCCTCCGCGTGATCATCCCGGAGATCGAAGCGATGAAGGGCACTCGCCAGCCGGCCCCTCATCGGTTCACGGTGTGGGAGCACTCGCTGCGGACCGTCGCGAGCCTCGACGCGCTTCTGGCCGATCTCTCTCTTCTTGCGCTGTATTCAGATGACTTGGCCGGTCACCTGCGCGAGGCGTTGGGGAGCGCCGCCAGCCGCGCCCAGGTCTTAAAGCTCGCGGGTCTTCTCCATGATGTGGCGAAGCCCGAGACACGGGCCGAGGTCGATGGGCGCGTTCGATTTATCGGTCACGACACGAGGGGAGCCGAGATCGCCGGGGATGTCGCTGAGCGCCTTCGCTTGCCCACGAAAGCGACGAGGACCCTTGCCCAGCTCGTGCGCCATCATCTGCGACCGATGCACTTGGGCCAGCTCGAGTCGATCAGCCGGCGCGCGCGCTACCGGTTCGCGCGTGACCTCGGGGACGATGCTCAAGATCTTCTGCTCCTGGCCCTTGCCGATGCTGCCGCGGTGACCGGGGCATCGCCCGCTTCGGTTTGGCGTAGCCCAAGCGGCCAGCTCGTGGAATCGTTGCTCCTCGGGTGGAAGGAAGACGAATCGACCCGAGCAGTCCCTTCGCTGATTCACGGCGAAGATGTCATGGCCTACTTTGACCTTTCCCCGGGACCGGAGGTCGGTCGCCTGCTGGAAGCGGCGCACGAGGCGCAGGCGCTTGGTCTGGTGTCGACAAAGGAAGATGCTTTAGCGTATCTTCAGCGCTGGCGCGGCGCGGCGAGAGAAATCCCGTAGCGTGGCGCAGCCCGGGGCGCCCGTGCTGCAATGTAGAAGGTAACACGCTGTTCGGGTAGAATGGGGGCGCCTGTGCCTCGAAGCCACGGACCTCTATGTCGAAAACTGCGGCCATTATTCTGATCGGAAACGAGATCCTCTCAGGGAAGGTGACCGATCTCAACGCGGCTTACCTGTGCCGCGAGCTTCGCGCCCTCGGGGTGGACGTCAGAAAGATCTCTGTGATCGCCGATGACGTCGGGCTGATTGGCCAGGAAGTGGCGGAGTTCGCCAAGCGGTACGACATCGTGTTCACCTCGGGCGGTGTCGGTCCCACCCACGATGATGTGACGATCGAAGGCGTGGCGAAAGGGCTCGGTGTGCGGGTTATCGAGCATCCGACGCTGGTGTCTCGCCTCGAGCAGCTCTACAGGAGGCCGCTCAACGACGCGCGGCTGAAAATGGCGCAGGTGCCCGAGGGGGCCGAGCTCCTGGCCGACGAGCTGCTCTTTCCCGTTATCGCGGTAAGCAACCTCTACATCTTTCCCGGGGTCCCGGAAATTTTCAGGGAGAAGTTTGACGCCATCAAGGAGCGGTTCCGCGATCAGCCGTTTCACCTCGTCAACGTCTACGTGCGAATCGGGGAGGGGACGCTGGCGACCTACCTGAACGAGTTGCTCTCCAGGTACCCGGATCTTCTGCTGGGATCGTACCCGGATTTTTCCAACCCCGACTACAAAGTCAAGGTGACGCTGGAGTCGAAGGATCGCGACTATCTGACTCAAGCGCTGGAGGAGTTCGTGGAGTCGTTGCCGCAAGACGGCCTGGTGCGGGTGGAGTAGGACTGATCGGGAGTGACCGTTCAGCGGTTCGGCGAGCTGTCAGGCAGGGTGGTGAGCCATCGCGCCCAGGCATTCCAGTAGTCATCCCCGCCGACGTGGTACGTGTTGTTATGGTCAGCCCCTGCGATCGTGTAAAATGCTTTCGGCTCATTCGCGATTTCGAACAGCCGGCGGCCGTGCGAAAACGGGACAGTCTCATCGCGGTCGCCGTGAAGGATGAACACGGGGATTGTCACCCTTGGGAGTTTCTCGCCTGAATCGTAGCGGTGCTGCAACAAATAACCCGCGCCTGGAAGCGTCCGGTGCGCCATCGCTTGAACGGACAGGAACGGGGCCTCGAGAACCAGGGCGCGCGGTGGGTGATGCAGCGCCATTTCCACAGCGAGAGCGGCTCCGAGGGACCGGCCAAAGTAGATCAGATCTCGGGCGTGTTGTCCCGTCTCCTTGCTCATCGCGGTGAGCGCCGCGCGCGCGTCCCGATAGAGTCCCTCTTCGGAAGGACGCCCCTGGCTCTTCCCGTATCCGCGATAGTCAAAGATGAACACTCCCACGCCGAGCCGGTCGTGGAAAAGATGGATGTTCTCGAGACGGTGGCTGATGTTTCCGGCGTTGCCATGAAACCAGACGAGGGTGAGCGGCGATCGGCCCGGAATATACCATCCGTGCAGCCGGATCCCATCCTCGGTCTGGAACCAGAGATCGCGGAAGGCCAGCCCCAGATCGGCCGGGGTGGCGATCAGCTCGGCAACGGGGAAATAAATCAGCGACCGCTCGATGGTCTCCCGGCATCCCGCGGCCAACAGGGCGACCGCGGCGATGGTTCGCACGCCTCTCATTGCGTATTCATTCTACCTCAACACTCATGAAGCTATTCGCGAAGCGCGCCCTGGCATCTTCGGGGCCGCCGGCGGTCGGTGGCTCTACTCCAATCGGCCGTAATCTGCAACTTTAGATTTTCGATTTTCGATTGAAGAACCCGCCGGATGTCCCCCAATCCAAAATCGGCAATCCAAAATCCAAAATCTAACTGGGCGGGACGCGTCGCTTCAGTCCCGGCGGAGTCTGCCCTTTCAGGGCGGGTGGAAGGTCGTTGGGCGGTAGTGGGGCCCACGGACCTTCATAAGCCGGACCAATATGCCACACGCTCTCCCATTGCGCGTAAAAGTTTCCCGACACGTAGAAGACTTCCGGCTGTGTTCCTTCCACGTAGTAGATGGACGTTCCGGGGATGAGGATGTAGCGAACCGGCGCGAGCACCACGACCGAACGTTTCTTCGCCTGACCTGGAGGAATTCCACCGTGGCCCGGCGGAACTCTTCCATGCCCGGGGGGCACGCCGACAACGGGCGGTGGAGGCGGCGAGGGTGAGTAGACCACGCAACCACTGAGCAGCACAAGTCCGGTACAGACCGCGAATATCCGCGTCACGATGGTCCTCCCTCCACAACTCTCCTTCTTCTTTCTAGCGTGCCGGCATGAGGATCTGCAACGTTTTTCCGTGAGCACGAATGTGAAACGCCTGCGAGCCGAGGCTGATCAAAAAGGTCCAAATGCAAGGCGGCGAAGATTGGGACGACCGAGGCGTACGCGGTGCCGGTTCGAGCGCCGGCTCCACCGGCGCAAGCTTCCGGGGGAGGTTCGGCCTCTCTCGATCGGCTTGTCCGATCGCGGAGGTGAGGGGCAGTTGGGCATGCCCCTCCAAGGAAAGCCTGCGCCGCAGATGGGCCTTTTTCAGCAGCCTGTTAGCATGTTCGTGAGCACGGGCGGGCGACAGCCCGGGCGCCCGTGCTGCAATCAGAACGCTCCGGGAGGGTCCGATTCCGCGCGGGCTTCGAACACATGCGAGGAGTGATGATGGATCATCAGCCAGCGCCCACCCCTCCGCTCGAAGATATTGGTCGCGAGGGCGGAAGTCACGCCGATGTTTCCCCGCGTCTCGGAGAGGATATCTTCAGTGCACGTCAACCACGCGACCATGCCTTCAATGTGCACCTGGACATCTCGAATCGTAAAGCGAATCTCCACGGTGTTCCTGAAGATCGCCTCCCAGCTCCCCCTGACCGCTTCCCAGCCGCTCAAGAGCGACCAGCCAGGGTGCACACATCGGACATGGGGCTCCTTGGCCCAGACGCTTTCCATCTCCGCCAGGTCCAGGCTCTCGAAGGCCCGGTAGAAGCGGTCGTTGACCTCGAGGACCTCAGCTTCGGCTTCGTCGTCCGGCGTCACCGTCGTTCTCCGGGCAGCCGACCACAACCTCTGCGCCACGAACACTCACCGGGAGCGGCGTCAGGCGCGCTCCGGGGCACGGGCCTTCCACGCAGAGCCCGGTCTCGGGCTCGTACACCGCCCCATGAGTCGCGCAGATAAGAAGGCGGCCGTCCTCTGAAAAAAACTCGTTTGGCCAGGCATCGAGCGGCGTGCCGACGTGGGCGCACCGGTTGACATATGCATAGAACCGGCCCTCGTGATTCACCACGAATGCCTCCACGGCCTGATTGTCGCAGACGAGGCGGACCTTGGCCGACCGGCCGGGCTCCATCATCGGCACGACCGCCACGGCGTCCGGGAGTGATCCGCCTTGGCTCACTTGCACCTCCCTGTACTCGCAAATACTTGGGTCGTGCGCTAGCGCGGGCGGGCGACTCTTTGCCCGCGCTGCAATAAGAGTTCCCTCAGTCTACGAGAAGAATTTTACCGAAATCAATGGAGAAATTGTCGCGTGGCTTTGCCCCATTTTTCGTCGCTGTGATAGCATGAATGGGTGTTCGCGGTTGAGGTCTCCGAGCTTAAAAAAAGTTTCCACGCCGGCCTGTGGTCGCGCCGGGTCACAACCGCGCTGGCTGGCGTGAGCTTTACCGTCCCCCGGGGGACGATCTTCGCCGTCCTCGGCCCGAACGGGGCAGGGAAGACCACCCTGCTATCGATCGCCTCGACCCTGTTGCTTCCGGACAGCGGATCTGTGCGGCTGCTGGGGTTCGATGTCGTCCGCGAGGCCCCCCGAGTGCGCGAGCGGATCAACATGGTGAGCGGGCACACGAATTTCATCTGGAGCCTGACGACCCGCGAGATCCTCGACCACCACGGGATGCTCTACGGTCTGACGGGACGCGCGCGGGCGCGGAAGGTGGAGTCCCTCATAGAGCGATTCGAGCTCCGCACGCACCGTGACGTGGCCTACAACGAGCTGTCGACCGGGCTCAAGCAGCGGCTGGCGCTCGCCAAGGCGCTGGTGAATGACCCCGAGCTTCTGTTTCTGGATGAGCCGACCGTGGCGCTGGACCCGGACATTTCAATCCGGATCCGCGAGGAGATCGCGCGGCTGCGCCGTGAACGCGGTGTGACGGTGCTCCTCACGACCCACGACATGCCGGAGGCCGAATTCCTCGCCGACGAGATCGCGTTCCTCCGTCACGGGCGCATCCTGGCCCAAGGCGACGCAGAGTCGCTGAAGCGCCAGGTCAAGATCGGCGATACGATCACGATCGAGCTGGACGGGCTCGATGGCTCTCTGGATCTCTCAGGTGTTCCGGGCGTGCTCTCTTACCGCTCGGAGAACGGACGCATCGAATGCGTGGCTGACAGCGCCCGAAAACGACTTCCGGAGCTGCTCCGTCTCATCCGCGAGCGCGGTGGCGTTGCGAGCGACGTCCGCGTGTTCGAGCCTGACCTAGAATCTGTGTTCGTCGAGTTGGCGAAATGAAAAGGCTATCAGCTAATTTAGCTGTCAGCTTCGGGCCTTTTCGATCCGACTGGTTTGCTGATCGCTGAACGCTGACTGCTTTTTATGAACCACGCGATTCGGGTCGTGGCATTTACCAAGAAGAACTGGATCAATACCAGGCGGAACATCTTCACCATTTTCGAGATCGTGTTCTGGCCTGCGGTGGGTGTGCTCTCGGTCGGCTTGCTGACCCGCTTTCTCGAGCTGACGCCGGAGACCTCCACGTTTGTGTTGATCGGGACCCTGGCGCTCTCTCTCGTGCAGATCTGCCAGCTCGATGTGGCCTACGCGATTCTGTTCGACATGTGGGGGAAGAGCGCCAAGCACCAGTTTCTGGCCCCGATCAGCCCGTGGCACATGGTGCTTGGAAGCTGGCTCATGGGCGTCATTCGCGGCCTGGTCGTGTTCGGCCTCCTCGCGGGCGTCGCGCGCCTGGCGTTCGGGTTCGATTTTTTCGCGCCCGGACCAGTTGCGGTCGCGATCTTCCTCCTCGGCATGTTCCTGACCGCGGGGGCCATCGGGATCTCCGTCTGCGTGCTTCTCCTCCTCTTCGGCCTCAGGGCGGAGGTCTCCGCGTGGTCGGGGGTGAGCCTCGTCCTCCTCCTCTGCGGGATTTACTATCCGGTCACCCTGCTCCCCGAGCCGTTCATGACGCTCGCGGCCTGGATCCCGCTCACTCACTTCCTGGAGGCCTTCCGTGAACATTTTGGATTCAGCCCGGTCTTTCAATCGCCGCTTTTGAAAGGCTTCCTCAGCGTGGGCGCCTACCTCGCTCTGTCCTACTGGGGACTCACAGCCGCGATCAAGCGCGCGCGCCGCAACGGCCTACTGCTCAGGCTCTCCGAGTAGCGGGTACTGGCTCAATTCGCTTCGCCATACTTCGTTCTCGGTCGTCGCCGGCCCTCAACGTACAACCACGTACGCCTCAGGCTGACTCCTCCCTCGGGCCTCGTCTGGCTCGCAACTTGGCCCAGTACCGGCGCCCAAACTGACCCACTCCCGAGTAGCACAGCAGATTGAGTTTTCGGGGGGTGGCGTGTATCATCAGGTTCACCGTTGAGCATGGCTAGGAGTCAGGGTGTTTTTATGGAAACGAGCCGAAATCAGCCGCAGAACGCGCATCTCCGCATCGGCTTTGTTGGGGCTGGAGTCGTGGGCCGGTCGCTGGCGATGGTCCTTTCCCAGCGCGGCTACTCGGTCACGTCTGCGACCAGCCTGAGCGTGAAGTCAGCGGAGGCGCTGGCTGGGTCGGTTGCTCACTGCCGCGCCGGCACGATCCATGACGTTCAGGAAACGGCCGACCTCATCTTTCTGACCGTGCCTGACGATCAGATCGAGCCGGTCGCGGCCCGGCTCGCGCAAGAAATCTCCTGGCGCACCGGGCAAGCCGTTGTCCATTGCAGCGGCGCGCTCTCCCTTGACGTTTTGCGCGCGCTCGATGAGCACGGCGTTGCGGTCGGATCGTTCCATCCCCTGCAAAGCCTGGCCTGCGTGGAGGACGGCGTGCTCAGGCTTCCCGGGAGCTACTTCGGGGTCGAAGCAGACGAGCCGCTTCGCTCGACACTGTCCGCAATGGTGCGCGCCCTTGGCGGCCATCTCCTTCTGCTCCCTGGGCATTCCAAAGCCCGTTACCATCTGGCCGCGACCATCGCGTCGAACTATGTAGTGACCCTGTTTGCCGTCGCGGTTGACCTTCTGGGCCAGAAGGGGATCACGCCTGCAGAGAGCGCATCGGCGCTCTTGCCGTTGCTCAGAGGAACAGTGGACAATCTCGCTCAGCTTGGTCTGCCTCGCGCGCTGACAGGTCCGATTGCGCGCGGGGACCTTGGAACGATCCATCGCCACCTCGAAGTCCTGCGCGGAGAAGCGCCGGGGGTCGAGCCGTTGTACCGCCACCTTGGAGCTGCGACCGTGCCCCTCGCCATGCAGAAAGGCGCGCTGACGAGCGAGCGAGCGGCCCGGGTACGTCAATTACTAAATGGAACGGAGCGTGCGTGATGCGAGTGACTGGCGCTGACCTCAAGGAGATGAAGGGCCGAGGCGAGCTTGTTCCCGTGCTGACGGCCTATGACGCGCCGACCGCACGGATTCTGGACGATGCGGGCATTCCGGTCCTTCTCGTGGGAGATTCACTGGGCATGGTGGTCCTCGGCTATGAAAACACCACCCGTGTCTCCATGGAAGAGATGCTCCATCACACGAAGGCGGTGGTCCGCGCGAGCCGCACTGCGATGGTCGTGGCGGACATGCCGTTTCTGAGCACGACCGTGAGCGTGGAGCAGTCGATCGAGAACGCGGCGCGCTTCATCAGAGACGCGGGGGCTCAGGCCGTCAAGGTGGAAGGCGGAGAGCGCGTTGTGGAGACGGCGCGCCGGATTGTCGACGCCGGGATTCCGGTGATGGGACACTTGGGTCTCACGCCCCAGCAGGTGCTGAATCTGGGCGGGTACAAGGTGCAGGGACGCTCAGGTGAAGCGGCGGAGCAGATCCTCAAAGACGCCCTCGCGCTCGAGCGGGCGGGGATTTTCTCCATCGTGCTGGAGTGCATTCCCGCGCCGCTCGCCAAGCTGATCACCAAAAGCCTGGCAATCCCGACCATCGGAATCGGCGCGGGGCCGGACTGCGACGGGCAGGTTCAGGTCATTCATGACATTCTTGGTCTCTCGGACTTCTTCCCCAAACACGTCAAGCTCTATGCGAGGCTGGGAGACGCGATCAAGCAGGCGGCAAAGAGTTATCAGGAGGAGGTCAAAAACGGGCAGTTTCCGACCGAGGCCCACAGCTTCACGATGGACGAAAGCGTGATCCGCTACGTTGAGGACCAGCTCGCCAAAGACCGCCAGCGCACTTCTGACCGGTAGTGTCTGTTTTTCCATGACACTTCACGCTTCACCCTTCACTCTTCACGTTCAGGCCAATGGAGCGTCTTGAGACAGTTGACGCCATGGCTGGGTGGCGCCGGGCCGCTGTCGGGTCGGTTGGGCTCGTGCCGACCATGGGGTACCTGCACGAGGGCCATTTATCGCTCGTGCGCCGCGCTCGCGATGAGAACCAGCTCGTGGTCGTCAGTATCTTTGTGAACCCAACCCAGTTCGGGCCCAACGAGGATTTCACGACGTACCCTCGCGACATGAAGCGCGACCTCGAGCTGCTGGAGCGCGAGTCGGTCGACGCGGTCTTCCTCCCATCGGTTGATCGTCTCTATCCCGGCGCGTACGCGACCTACGTGACGGTGGAACGGATCGCGGCCCGTTGGGAAGGCGCCTCGCGCCCAGGACACTTTCGGGGAGTGGCCACCATCGTGTTGAAGCTCTTCAATATCGTTCGCCCGGACCGCGCGTACTTCGGGCAGAAGGACTACCAGCAGCTTCAGGTAGTCCGCCGCATGGTAAGCGACCTGGACGTTCCGATTGCCATCGTCGCGTGTCCGATCATCCGCGAGCCCGATGGGTTGGCGATGAGCTCACGGAACGCGTACCTCTCAATCGGGGAGCGCGAAGCCGCGACCGCGCTTTTTCGCGCCTTGAACGCAGGGGAGGAGTTATACAGGGCGGGCGAGCGGAGTGCATGCGCGGTCCAACGCGCGATAGAGGGGGTGCTCTCGAAAGAGCCTCAAGCTAAAACGGATTACGTGGCGGTGGCTGATCCTGAAACGTTAGACTCTCTCGAAGAGATCGGCGGTCGAGGCGCAGTCTGTTGCCTGGCAGTCAGAATTGGCAAGACCCGGCTGATCGACAACCTTTTGCTCCCGCCCACTCCGTCAGCCAAAATCTAGAATCTATGACTGTGAGCGCCCGGTGACTTCCGCGAGCCTGCCGATGATCGAGCGAAACGAGACGCCGCGAGACGCGGCTTCCCGTTTCTGCGCGCTTGCCGGAGTCAAGTAGATCCGGATCGTGTCAATCAGGCGGTTGATCCCGCCGGTCTTTGAAACGAAGGCGGTGTTCGAGGTCTCTTTGAATTTGAGCGGGTTGAACGTCGCTGACATGACGATCACGGGGATCTCTTTGTTGACTTTGCGGATTGCCGCCAGCACCTCAAGGCCGCTGATGTCGGGCATCACGACGTCGGTGAGCACCAGATCGAACTGCTCCTTCTGAAAAAGCTCGATCCCTTGCTTACCGTTCACCACTGACCGGACCTCATGCCCGTCTTTTGCAAGAAACTTGATCACAACGTCACGAATGACCTGGGTATCATCCACGATAAGTACCTTGGCCATGTTCACTCTCTCCTGTTGTACCGTTCCGCAAAGCCTGTCACCATGTGGGAACGGGTGGGAGTTCAGGGCTCTCAATGCTAATGTGTCGGCAAAAAGCCGACTTCTCATAAGAGGCGGTTGGCGTGTCGCTTTCTGTCAGCTCTAGCAGGCTGCTGAAAAATGCCCATCTGCGGCGCAGGCTTTCTTCGGAGGGGGGCACGCCCCCCTTCCGATTCCTCCCCCCAAAGGCTTGCGCGGGCGAAGCCCGCGCTCGAACGGAGAATGCGGTCGCTCGTCGTTGCAACGTACATCTAAGTACGCCTCACTCCTCGCTTCGTCCTGCCTGCCGGCAGGCACGGCGCCGCCTTGCATCTGGACCTTTTTGAACGGCCTGCAGCTCGCGGGTGTTTCAACAACCTGCTAGGGCCGGGTGAAAAGGGCCGGGGGCTGCGAACTGGTCGGATTGGCTGGTATAATTTGACAGCATTCTAAGGATTGGAGCGCATGTGACTCGCCAGCTTCCTCTGCATGAGTTTCATCAGCGGCTCGGCGCGGCCTTTCAGGAACGCCACGGGTGGATGGTTCCGGGTCACTACGGCGATGTTGAGGCCGAGTATCAGGCGGTCCGTGCAGGGGCAGGAGTGTTGGACCGGTCCCACACCGGCAAGGTGGAGGTGTTCGGCAGGGACCGCGTCAGCTTCCTTCACGGAATGCTCACGAACGACCTCAAGGGGTTGTCTCCGGGCGAAGGGTGTGCCGCGGCGTTCCTCGATCACCACGGCAAGGTGCAGGCGCTCCTCAATGTGTACTGCCTCGAGGACCGGCTGCTGCTCTCGCTTCCTCCCGGCCTTGTCGAGAAAACGCTCGCGCTCCTCGACAAGTTTCTGATCTCCGAGCGGGTGGAATTTCGTGACGTGACGGAGCAGCACGGATGTCTGTCAGTGCAGGGACCGGAGAGCGCTCGGATACTCTCCGCGTTTGTCGGCGAGCCATCGACGTTGCCGTTCGGTCGGCACATGGAGCGATCGATTGACGAAGTGGCGGTCCGATTTTTCGGGACCACCGAGACCGGAGAAGAAGGGTTCCAGCTCTGGGTGGCTGTCGCGCAGCTTCCAATGATCTGGAGCCGGTTAATCGGGATCGGTGGCTCGCGGCTTAAACCGGTGGGCGAGTCCGCGCTCAATGTGTTGAGAGTCGAGGCCGGGATCCCGTGGTGCCCGGACGATCTGAACGAAGACATCCTCTTCATGGAAGCCGAGTCCCAGCTCGAATCCTTTGTGAGCTTTACCAAGGGCTGCTACATCGGGCAGGAGGTCGTGGCGCGGATCAAGTATCGAGGTCACGTGAATCGGCGGCTCACGGGGCTGACGTTTCTCAACGAGATGGCGCCCGGGTCGGGAGCAAAAGTGTTCGGAGCGGGAAACGACGTGGGGTGGGTCACCAGCGCGGTCTTCTCCCAGGCGTTGAAGCGGCCGATCGCCCTGGCTTTTCTCCGGCGTGAGGTTGACGTTGGGGCCGATGTCGAGGTGCGCAGCGACGCGAGCGCACTCAGCGCGAAGGTCTGTGCTTTGCCCTTCTATCATAGATAACCACGCGGCGACGGTCGCGAAGGGACAATCATGAGCGGTGGCACGAACCGTCTGGCAAAGGAAACCAGCCCCTATCTGCTGCAGCATGCGCACAACCCGGTGGATTGGTACCCGTGGGGAGAAGAGGCATTCAAGAAAGCGAGAGACGAAGACAAACCGCTCCTCCTCTCCGTCGGGTACTCGGCCTGCCACTGGTGCCACGTGATGGAGCACGAGTCGTTCGAGAATGAAGAGATCGCTCGCTTGATGAACGATCTCTTTGTCTGCATCAAAGTCGACCGGGAGGAACGCCCCGATGTGGACCACATCTACATGCAGGCGGTGCAGTCTCTGACCGGGCACGGCGGCTGGCCGATGACCGTGTTTCTCGCGCCGGATGGGACCCCCTTTTATGGCGGAACCTACTATCCACCCACGGACCGGCATGGGCTCCCCGGCTTTCCGCGTCTGCTCACGGCCGTGGCTGACGCGTACCGCAACAGGCGGGATGAAGTGATGGGGAGCGGCAAAGGGTTGGTGGAGCAGCTCCGCTCGAGCGAGCGGCTGCGAGGCTCGTCCGAGCTGCTGACCACTGATATCCTCCACGGAGCGTTTCAAGGGCTCGCGGGGCAATTCGATGAGCGTTACGGCGGATTCGGCCGCGCGCCGAAATTTCCCCAGCCGATGGCGCTCGACTTCTGCCTCCGGTACTGGGCAAGGACCGGCTACCCCCTGGCGAGGCAGTTCGTCACGCTCACTCTCACGCGAATGGCACGGGGCGGGATGTACGACCAGCTCGGCGGAGGGTTCCACCGCTACTCGGTCGACGAGGTCTGGCTGGTGCCTCACTTCGAGAAGATGCTCTACGATAACGCCCAGCTCGCGCGCGTCTACCTCGATGCGTGGCTTGCCACCGGCGACGCCGAGTACCGAACCGTCGCCGAGGAGACCCTTGATTATGTTCTGAGAGAGATGACCCATCCCGACGGCGGATTTTATTCAACCCAGGACGCAGACTCTGAAGGGAAAGAAGGGAAATTCTTCCTCTGGTCCCCCGACGAGATCAGGCGTGTGCTGGGTGAGAGCGAGCTTTCACGGGTCGCGCTCACATACTGGGGGCTTAACGACGGCACTAACTTCGAAGGGGAGAACATCCTCTGCGTGCCGCGCGAGCCGTCTGAGGCCGCTGCATTGTTGGGGCTGTCAGTTGAAGCGATGAACCAGTATCTCGCTGAGGCCCGCGCGCGGCTCTTCAAATCACGCGAGGAGCGAGTGCACCCCGGGCGTGATGAAAAAGTGCTCTCGGCCTGGAACGGGCTCATGCTCAAAGCGTTTGCCGAAGCCTCGCGGGTCCTTGGCCGGGCTGATTACCTGGAGGCCGCGCTCCGCAACGCGAGCTTCGTGCTGACTCAGCTCCGCCGGGATGGGCGGCTGCTTCGGACCTGGAAGGACGGAGAGGCAAAGCTCCAGGGGTACCTGGAGGACTATGCCATGGTGGCCGACGGCCTCCTCGCGCTGTTCGAGGCCACATTCGAGAGACGCTGGCTTGATGAAGCGCGGCGGTTGGGAGACGAGATCCTCCGGCTGTTCTGGGATGATGACGCCGAAGGCTTCTTCGATACAGGCTCTGATCACGAGGCGCTGGTGTTGCGGCCGAGGAATCTTTTCGATAACGCTGTGCCATCCGGGAGTTCCGTGGCCGCGGAGGTGTTACTGCGTCTCGCGCTCCTCACCGGCGAGGAGCGATATGAGCGTCACGCCGTGAAGGCGATTCGTCATGTCGCTGACTTGATGCTCCGTTATCCGACCGGGTTTGGTCGCTGGCTCGGCGCCTTCGACCTTCACCTGGGACCGGTGGCTGAGATCGCGCTCGTGCGTCCAAAAGCTGGAGATGAGCATCGCTTTGACGCGCTCGCCCACGAAGTCTTTTCCCGTTACATTCCGAAGCGCGTTGTGGTTGGTGGAGAGGAGGGAGCCTCGGGCCTGTCGGAGCTTCCGCTCGTTGAAGGCAAGAGCGCGGTCAGCGGAAAGGCGACCGCGTATGTCTGCCACAACTACGCGTGCAGCGCTCCCACCTCCGATCCGGCCGAGCTTGCCCAGCAGCTCGGCCAATAGGCGATGATGCGCCATCAGTGGTTGTGGATGCTCACAACCACTCTGCCACTGCTTCTCGTCTTCGGCAGCGCGCCTCCCGATGCCACGGCTCAAACGCTTATTTTTGGCGCTCAAGGTGAGCCGGTCTGTCTTGACCCGCCGGTCATCACCGACGGCATCTCCCAGCGGGTCATCAGCCAGGTTTACGAGGGGCTGGTGAAGTACAAGGGAGCAACCACCGAGATCGCGCCGTCTCTCGCTGAGCGGTGGAGGGTCACAAAAGACGGCAAAGAGTGGACCTTCGAGCTGAGAAAGAACGTGAAATTTCACGATGGAGCGCCGCTCACCGCTGCGGCTGTTGTGTGGAACTTCGAGCGCTGGCGCCGGACTGCGCACCCCCAGCACGAGAATCACGTGAAAGCCGGGCGGGCGTTCGAGTACTACGAGGCCCAGTTTGGCGGCTTTGACGACAAGAGCCTGATCACCGGGGTACAGGCTGTTGGCCCGACTACCGTGCGTTTGACGCTCAAGGAGCCTCAGGGACCGTTTCTCGCGAACCTGGCGATGTTTTCGTTTGTCCTTTCCAGCCCCCCTGCGGTTGAGCGCTGGGGAACAGAATCGTGCAAGCGTCCGGTGGGGACCGGGCCCTTCAAGTTCGTGGAGTGGAATCCGAACCAGGAGGTGATCCTGGAAGCGAACCCGGAATATTGGGACCCCGAGGGCCGGCCGCGCGTGAAACGGGTGGTGGTGAGAAACATCAAGGACAACTCGCAACGTCTCGCCGCGCTCAAGGCGGGGGAGATCCACGCGATGGAGGGAGTGAACCCAGACGATGTGCGCGTGGTGAAGGCTGATCCGAAACTTCAACTGCTCTTGCGCCCGCCGAATACCACCGGGTATCTCGCGTTCAATTATAAAGTGAGGGAGTTTCGATCCGACAAAGTGCGTCGGGCGTTCGCCCACGCGATGAACAAGCCAGCGATTGTGGAGGCGCTTTATGGCGGCACAGGTCTCGTTGCCACGCAGTTCCAGCCGCCAGCACTCTGGGGCGCCAACCCGTCGCTCCAAGGCTTCGGCTGGGACCCTCAGAAAGCCAAAACCTTGTTGACCGAAGCCGGCTTTGCCCAGGGACTTCGTGAGATCAGTTGGGAGGATGGGAAAAAGCAACCACTTCAGCTCTGGTACATGCCGGTGTCACGTCCCTACTTTCCGAACCCGAAGGAGATCGCTGAGGCGATTGCCGCTGACCTGGCCAAGGTGGGAATCATGGTGAAGCTTGAGACTGTGGACTGGTCGGTCTACCTCGACAAGCGGCAGAATGGCCAGCTTCCGCTCTACATGTTGGGGTGGACCGGCGATAACGGCGATCCCGACAACTTTCTCTGCTACTTCTTCTGCGCGCCCGGCGCAAGCCGGGAAGGGTTCTACTCGAACCCGCGCTTGGCTGAGCTACTCCTGAAAGCTCAGCGCTTGATCGACCAGAAGCAGCGAGCCGTCCTCTACCGCCAAGCGGAGCAGATAATCCATGATGACGTGGCCCGGCTCTTCATCGCCCACAACCAACCGCCGCTCGCACTTCTGAAGAGCGTGCAAGGCTACGTCGCCCACCCCACCGGAGTCGAATACTTCAGCAGCGTGCGGCTCGCCGGTGGCCCAAATTAAGGTCTTGCGCGGTGCAACAGCAGCCGGTGGTGTGGCGTGACGCTATGCAACCTCATTGAACGTTGCGAGCCTCTTGTTCACCACACGCCAGAACGTTGCTACTGCTCTTGGTTTGCCTTCAAAGAAGTCTTCAAAGAAACCGGGCTTGTTGAGGGGCGGTGGGTAGGCATAGCGCTCACCGTCCTCGCCGAATTCTGTGACCCAATCGCTGGGTTCGCGAGAATCTATCAGCTTGAACAGCCGAGAAGAGTATAGATATGGCCGACCTGCATCATTGAGAAGGCGAAGATCATTCGCCTCGATGCCAATGACAACATAGGGCTGGCCAGGCGTTAAGTCTCGATACCTTACATTTTTCCGCCTGAGCTTGACGATCATCATTGATTCACCTGCTTGCGTTTCACCTCGACCTTACCAATCCCAGGACACTCATACCAATGATACTCGAAGTAGTCGCCAGCGATTTCGAACAGCGGGCTGCTTTTCTTTACCCACTTCGATGGTCTTCCGCCGTACCGTGCAACGAGACGCCGGACATCCCGAATCCGTTTGCCCTTGGCAATAACGCGGGCTTGAGCCAGCATCCGACGGGGCAATGTAGCGACGATTGACCCTCCTTACCCGCTTGAGCACACCTGAACGCAGCTAGTCAATTCTAACCCCATTCTTCGTCTTGGGGGTGTTCTGCCTTGAAACGCGAGTACCTCTTGGTGGTTAGGCGGGCCCATTATTTCCTGACTCGAGTTCGCTTCGCGACCTTGGCGGGCAGCGAGCGGCCGTGCGCGAGCGCCTTACGGAGCCATGCCTTCAGGTCCGATTCGGACTTCAAGACCGCGGGCGGAACGACCACCCACTCCTTCATCCGACGCCCCATTGTGACGAAAGGTCTCGCACGGGGAAGCTCGAGGAATCGTTCCCTGTCCTTCTCGCCCAGGCGGAGGACCATCTTACCCCGGACCAAGCCGGCGAACATGTTCCCGTTTACAAAAATGGCGGGGTAGCCGAACATCTTCCGCGGCTCCGCGCCTCTCAGTGACTGCACCGCGGCGTCGAAGGCGCGCACGAGCGCTGGCGGAGAGGGTTTCCACTTCATCTGACAGTTGACGATTGACGGGCAAGGAACTCGCGCACGGCCGCGTCCTCACTCGGGCCGATGTCGTCGAGCGCGCGCACTGAACACGGCGCGTGGCGCCCTCGACGACAGCGACTTGGACCAACTCCGACTCGACGAAAGTCTCGTTGCAAAGGTCTGCCCACTACCAGCGCGGTCAACTCGACCGTGAGCTTGCTACCGGGAGCAATGCGTTCGCGTGTCATACTCGCCATGGGCGGTCGAGCGGCCTAACGAGGATTGGCCGCGTGCTCCAACCGCCCGAGCAGGTCTTCCACGTCCGGTGGCAGCGGGCAGCGCCGTTCAACGCGAGGCCACAACGTAACCGGCGGCGCCGCAACCACCGCCTCCGGTAACCGAACCGTCGGCAGGTCATCATGCAGATGGTGCCTCCGGACGCAATGCAGCGCATTGCATGACGCGCGCACTCCGGGTCCGCACTCCCTCCAGAAGGCACGTGCGTCCCAAGTAGTGGCCAAGTTCGTCCGCCAAGAACACGTCCGCTCCTCGGTTGAAGCTCTGCGCCCGACCCTGAAGCCGGCGAGCGCATGCGGCCAGCGGCGCGAGATCGGCATCGTCGGCGATGACGACGAGAACGTCGATATCCTTGGGGTCCGGCCGGTCAGTGACGATCGAGCCGAGAAGCCCGATGCTGCGCACCCCCGGTACCCGTGCCGCTGCGTTGACGAAGCCGCGGACCTCCGCAAGAAGTTGTCCACGAACACCCGCAGGTTGACCGCTCACCCATGTTTCTTTGATTCCCACCGGGGCCGTCCGCTCAGTCCGCGTTCAAAAGCCTTGTTGAGGTTCGCGATGCAGGCCAAGGCCCCCTTGAGGTCCTCCTCGTGCCGGCGTCTGCCGATTTGGAGATGGAGGAAGAGCTCCTCCTGACGACCGAGAACGGAGAGATGCGCCCCGGATCGCCACGGTAACGGAGCCGGGCGGGGCCACGCCACACCTCCTTGTGCCTCCAGGTCGGTACCGCGGCATTTGTCGTTAGTCCCGCTTCGTACTCGCCCTACGGGAATGTGTCAGTGCAAAGCCTGGACTTGCCGTTCACCGCATGTGGATTGTCAAATTCGAGACTTGACCCTGGTCTCTCTCCGTTAGTCGCGGCGCAACTTGGACACCAATCGGTCGTACTCAGCGTGAGTACCAACCCAGAACCAAACAACATCCTCGCCGTCACGAAGGGCGACCGCCCGGTACCCAAGGCCGATTCGCGCTGAGAAGATTGGCCGTGTCGGATGGATTTGCTTGAACTGAAGGCTGAGATGGAAGGGATCCCGCTGGAAGAGGCGGTACGCTTGTCGGGCACTTCGCTGAACCCGCTTCGGTAGCTCTCGGAAGGCCGCCCAAAAGCGCCCGTTCGCGTGAGAAATCACATCTTGTCAGGATCAAGCGGCGTGGTACGGCCAGCGCGGTAATCTGCAAGAGCCTCATCTGCAAGACGCTCGAGCACATCGTGAGACCGGGCGAACGCACTGTCCCACTCCCCCTCAGCGCTGATCTCGGCCTTGATCGCCTCGGCAAGCGCGTCCTGCTCGGTTTCGGGAAGCTTGGATGCCTCTCGGAAGGCTTCTTCCAACGCCTTGGTCATAACCGGTCCCCTCCTCACTCAGATCATCCCCATCGTATGCCATCTCGGCCTGAACTTCCAGACTTCACTGCGGATGTCTTCATGAACGTGCGAACCAACTCTTCCTTCTGTTTTCGCGTGAGTTTCTTCAACTCGCCCTCCGCGCGGCAGGCGTTCTTGTAGTAACGATACTCCTTCACATACATCAACCGCACGGGACTTTTTCCTCGCAGGTACTTCGCGCCGTTTCCACTCTCGTGGAGCGTGAGCCGCTTCTCCAAGTCCTTCGTGAAACCCGAATAGTACGTCCCCGTCGCGCACTCGACCATATAGACGTAGTAGCGCCCATGCCGAACCATCGCGTCGTCAATTATACATCGAGGGATCCGGGTCAGGGGCTCAAGGTTCCAGGGAAGAGGGAAGGACAGCGAACGCGATGGTCAGCTGTGCCGGGTCTCAGGGGCTTTCTGAGCCGCCTGATTTGCCGCCGGCGCATACATGTCGTCTGCGTACTGCTTCAGCATGCGCGCGGCGCTGAAGTGCGGGGCCACCGTTCGGATGGCTTCCTTGACCATTCGCAGCCAACGCCGCGGCACATTTCCCGCGTCGCGATCATAAAAGTCTGGAACCACCTTTTCTTCCAGCAGCCGGTAGAGCGCGTCCGCTTCTGCCGCATCGACGGCGGCCGGATCACCGTCGGCGATGCCTCCATCGATGAGCCAGCCATTGGATCCCGTATATCCTTCGACCCACCACCCATCCCCGGTGCTCAGGTGGAGGGCGCCATTGATGGACGCCTTCATGCCGCTCGTCCCGCTCGCCTCGAACGGCCGGCGCGGCGTGTTGAGCCAGACATCGCATCCTTGCACGAGAAAGTGCGCGACGTGCATGTCGTAGTCCTCTATGAAGGCGATCCGCCCGCCGAAGGACGGATCGGCGGCGGGCCTATAGAGACGTTGCAAATGCTGCTTGCCGCGATGGTCCGCCGGGTGAGCCTTGCCAGCACACACGATCTGTACCGGCTTTCTCAGCGCGAACAGGATGCGGGCCAGCCGCTTGGGATCGTGAAAGATCAGCTCGGGGCGTTTGTATTCGGCGAACCGACGGGCATACCCGATCGTGAGAGCAGCCGGATCGAGCAGCGTGCCGGCTGCTACGACCCGCGTGGCGCTCACTTGTTCTTCCATCCAAAGCTGCCGGGTGCGCTCGCGGATGAACGCCATGAGGTAACTCCGCAGCGCCTGGCGAACACTCCACAACTCTTCATCCGGGATCGTCAGAATTCCGCTCCAAAAGCTTGGCTCATCCTGGCGCTCTCGCCAGTCGGCGCCCATGTGACGCGCGAAAAGTTTGGCCACGTCGGGCGCGATCCATGTAGACACGTGGACGCCGTTCGTCACCACCTTCACCGGGCGCTCGCTCTCGGGAGCCTCGGGCCAGATCGGCGCCCACATGTCACGCGTCACCTGCCCGTGGATCCGGCTCACGCCGTTGACGGCGCCCGCGCTGCGCATGGCCAGGGCCGTCATGTTGAACATCGGCCCGTTGCCGCTGTTATAGGTCCCGAGCTTCAAGAAATCCTCACGATGTCTTTCGAGCGCGCCCCAGCCAGTTCTCAGGTTGGTCTCCACGGTCTCGAGAGGATAGACATCGTGGCCGGCCGCGACCGGAGTGTGTGTGGTAAAGACCGTCGAGCTGCGGACTTGTTCCAGCGCCGTCTCGAAACTCTCGCCGCGCTCGACGATCTCGCGCGCGCGCTCGAGCACCACAAAGGCCGCGTGTCCTTCATTCAAGTGCCAGACGATGGGATCTTGGCCCAAGGCGCGGAGCGCCCGGACGCCGCCGATGCCAAGGATGATCTCCTGCTTCACGCGCGTCCCACTGTCCCCTCCGTACAATCGCGCCGAAAGCTCGCGGTCCCATGGAGAGTTTTCC
>Ga0209342_10002214_pt1 | contig 21167 bp, 19 predicted proteins | sample RifCSP16_2_FD_184023 | JGI IMG/M metagenome (GOLD analysis project Ga0209342, IMG submission 184023) | Soil microbial communities from Rifle, Colorado - Rifle CSP2_sed 16_2 (SPAdes) (version 2) | ecosystem: Environmental > Terrestrial > Deep subsurface > Rock core/Sediment | place: Rifle... | reverse complement strand
TCCTGCTACCTTCACGGCCACGGCGCCGAAGGGGACGCGCCGCCTGGAAGCCGACGCCGGCGCCCGGGCGGACATCACCCCCGAGCCGCGGGAAGAACCGGTCCCCGGTGTAGAACCCGCCGCCTCGTCCCCCGACACGGGACCCTGGAGAGGCCACCGCGAGGTGGCAAGCCGGGTGGCACCGCGGGCCTCATGCTCGTCCCGGCGGCAGCGACGCCGACCGAGGACGAACGACGATGAGCGACCGGACACCGTTCCAGCGGGTGCCCTCCGAGGTTTCGTTCCCCGAGCAAGAACGCGCCGTCCTCGACCTCTGGGACCGTCTCGACGCGTTCGCGGTGTCGGTGGAAAGCCGACCCGCCGATAGCGAGTTCACCTTCTACGACGGACCCCCCTTCCCCACCGGGAGCCCGCACTACGGCAATCTCCTCGCAGGTGTCCTCAAGGACATCGTTCCCCGCTACTGGACGATGCGTGGCCATCGCGTCGTACGCCGCTTCGGATGGGACACGCACGGACTTCCGATCGAGCTCGAGGTGCAGAGGGAACTCGGGCTGGCGAGTCCCTCCGAGATCGTCGAGTACGGCGTGGCACGGTTCAACGAGGCCTGCCGCCGACGCGTGATGGCCAACACCGAGTCGTGGCAGTCGATCACCAGGCGGATCGGCCGCTGGGTCGACTTCGCCGACGACTACAAGACCATGGACCCCGACTTCATGGAGTCGGTGTGGTGGGTGTTCAAGCGGCTGTGGGACCAGGGTCTGGTCTACAAAGCGTTCAAGGTCCTGCCCTACTCCTACGGCGCCGCCACCCCCCTGTCCAACAACGAGGTCAACCTCGGCGGGTATCGGGACGTCGAGGACCCGTCGCTCACCCTTCGGCTCGTGGTAACCGCGGGCGCGGGCCCGGCCGTGCCCGGAGATGTCTTGTTGGTGTGGACTACCACCCCCTGGACCATCCCGTCGAATCTCGGGGTGCAGGTCGGCCCCGAGATTCAGTATGTGCGCGTCACCACGCCGCTCGGCGGCGCGCCGGGCCCGTACTGGGTCGCGGCCGATCGCGTCTCCGCCTACTGGCCCGGGGGGGCCGACACTTCGGCCGACGCCCAAGGTTCCGAACTGATCGGGACCCGCTACTCGCCCGCGCTTCCCTACTTCGCCGACCTCGCCGAAGGCGGCGCCTTCGTGGTCGTTGCCGGGCCCGAGGTGTCCACCACTGAGGGCACCGGGTTGGTCCACACCTCCCCCGCCCACGGAGAGGCCGACTTCGAGGCGTTCCAGGCGGCCGGACTCGTCGACCTGCTCGTGGACCCCGTAGACGAAGTGGGGCGGTTCACCGACGCCGTCCCCGAGGTCGCCGGGATGAATGTCAAGGACGCCGACCCGATCCTGGTGCGCATGCTCGCCGAACGGGGAGCGCTCGCTCGCAGCGAGCGAATTGTGCACTCCTATCCCTTCTGTTGGCGCACCGACACCCCGATCATCTACAAGGCGATCCCCACCTGGTTCGTTGCCGTCGAACGGATCCGGGACCGAATGGCGGCCCTGAACGAAACCATCCACTGGGTGCCCGATCACGTCGGGAGCCGCCGGTTCGGGAACTGGCTGGCGAACGCCCGCGACTGGGCGATCAGCCGCAACCGCTTCTGGGGATCGTGCATCCCGGTGTGGGAGTGCGACCGGGCCGAACACCGGGAATGCATCGGCAGCCTCGATGAACTCGAGGCGCGATCGGGGACGCGTCCCGACGACCTGCACAAACACGTGATCGACGCCATCGAGTTCCCCTGTCGGCAGTGTCCCGGGACGATGCGTCGCATCCCCGAGATCCTCGACGGGTGGTTTGAATCGGGTGCCATGCCCTACGGGCAGAACCACTACCCGTTCGAGGACAAGGAACGGTTCGAACGGGGCTTCCCGGCTCACTTCATCGCCGAGGGGCTCGACCAGACCCGGGGTTGGTTCTACACCCTCATGGTCCACGCCACCGCGTTGTTCGACTCGATCCCGTTCCGCAACTGCGTCGTCAACGGACTGATCCTCGCCGAGGACGGCCGCAAGATGTCCAAGAGCCTCAAGAACTACCCCGATCCCCTCGGTCTCATCGAGTCGACCGGCGCCGACGCTCTCCGCGCCTACCTCATCAACTCGCCCGTGATGAGGGCGGAGCCGCTGCGATTCTCCGAGCGTGGAGTCCGCGAGGTAGTGCGCACCGTCATGCTCCCCTACTGGAACGCCTACTCGTTCTTCACGACCTACGCCGCAGCCGAGGGTCTCACCACGGCCGATTTGGCGGCGGCGCCCCAACCGGCGAACCGGCCCGAAGTCGATCGCTGGATCCTTTCGGTGCTGCAGAGCCTGGTGAGGCGGGTGAACCAGGAGATGGAGGGCTACTACCTCTACAACGTCGTGCCGCCGCTGATCGACTTCGTCGACCACCTCACCAACTGGTACATCCGGCGGTCCCGTCGCCGGTTCTGGACCAGCCGTACCGACGCACGAGACGACGCCCTCGCCGCCTTCGCCACCCTGTACGAGGTCCTGGTGACCTTCGCCGAACTCATGGCCCCGGTGCTCCCCTTCGTGACCGAGACCATGTACCAGGACCTGGTCGTCGCCCACCGCGGCGCCGCCGCCGGCCCTGCCAGCGTGCACCACGAGGACTACCCACAGGCCGATCCGTCACTGATCGACGTGAAACTGGAGGAGGCGATGGCGGTCGTCCGCCGTGTCGTCGGACTGGGTCGCGGCCTTCGAGTTGCCGAGGCGATCCGCACCCGTCAGCCGCTGGCGCGGCTCATGGTGGTCAGCCACGATCCGGCGATCCGGGCCGCTGCCGCCGACCATGCCTCGCTGCTGATGGAGGAGCTCAATGTCAGAGCCGTCGTGACCTCCGAGGACGAGACGGCACTCGCCGACGTCAGCGCCAAGGCCAACTACCGCACCCTCGGGCCTCGCTTCGGCGCCCGCATGCCCCAGATGGCGGCAGCGGTCGCCGCCCTGACCTCCGAGCAGGTCGCCGCCGCCCTGGCAGCGGGCTCCGTCGTGGTCGCCGGCGAGCCCCTGTCGGCGGCCGACCTCGTCGTCGACCGGGCCCCCCACACCGGACTCGTGGTGTCCGCCGGGGACGGGTTGGCGGTTGCCCTCGATACGGTGATCACGCCGGAACTAGCGCTCGAGGGCACCGCCCGCGAGGTCGTCAAACTGGTGCAGGCGGCGCGGCGCGCCGCCGGCCTCGACGTGTCCGACCGGATCGTGCTGCGCTGGTCGTCTCCCTCGACTCAGGTCGCCGAAGCGATGGCGCGCCACGGAGCGTGGATCGCCGGCGAGGTCCTGGCGGTCGCAATCGAAGCGGCGACAGCGGGCGGGGAGCCGCTCGACGCCGCCGGCGAACCGATCACGCTGGCGATCGCACGCGCCTGAGAACGACCATCGCGAGGCCGCGGAGATCAAGGCCGATCGACGCACCCTCCCCGCGTCAGCAGATCACCCCGGCGAGCAGGCTGAGCCCGAGCACGAGTACGAGTGGGGAGAGGTCGAGGCCGACATCCCCCATGCGGATCGGGGGAACCACCGCCCGCAACGGACGGAGCAGAGGCTCGGTGACCGCGCGCAGTACCGACCGGACCCGCGCCACCGGATGGTCGAAGGAAACCGGAATCCACTCCAAGACGATGCGAGCGAAGACGACGATGGCGTACGCCTGAATGAGGAAACAGATCACCGACACCCGTCAGCCTTCTTCAGATGCCTGGTAATAGCCGAGTTCCGTGAGGCGGCGCCGCTCCTCGCGGCTGATGTTGACGCTCGCCGGGGTGACGAGCACGACTCCCTGGCCGATCTTGCGCATCGACCCACCCAGCGCGTAGGTGAGGCCGCTGGAGAAGTCCACGAGACGGCGCACCATCGCCGGCTCGACCTTGCGCAGATCGAGTACCACCGGGACGCTCGCCCGGATGTGATCCGCCAGCACCTGGGCGTCGTTGTAGGACCGGGCGACGATGACCTGCGACTCCGGATCGGCACTACTCATCGACCGCGCCGGCGGGCGATCAGGCGGCTGGACCACCACCCCGGCATCGGTGAGGGCCCGATCCGCCATCGGCCGGCGCTTCGGCGCCATGGGCGGCTCGACCCGCCGACCCTGCACCGTGGGATAGCCGGCCCGGATCACCTGGGGTTCGCGCGGGGCACTCCCGACCGCCCGATGCGGCCCGGAGCCCGGAGAGACCTGGACCCGCGACGCGTCCGGCGGCTCCTCGGCGGGATACGCCCCCTTGCTCCGCATCGGTCGCGCCGGCTCGGCGGTGAACGTTGCATCGTCGGGCCGGGTGGCTCGGAGGCGGGAGCGGAAGGCCGCCGGGGCTCGGGGCGGGCTCGCGACGTCTCGGGCTCATCGATCCCGACCCGATCCTCATCGACGAGTCCAAGATAGAACATCGTCTTGTGCCACAAGCCCATTGGCCTCAACCCTCTTCCGGGGATACTCGAAAGATAGCCCGTCCGACACGCAAGATTGTTGCACCCTCCTCGACTGCGACTTCGAAGTCGTCGGTCATTCCCATCGACAGCTCCGTGAGGGTCGGGAACTCACCGCGCAAGCGATCGCGGAGCTCGCGCAGCGCGGCGAAATGCGGCCGCGCCGCTTCACCGCTGGTGGCGAGCGGTGGGATCGTCATCAAGCCGCGCACGTCGATGCCCATACCGAGCGCGGCGTCGATGAGTGGGGCGGCATCGCCCGGGAAGACCCCCGCCTTCTGCGGCTCCCCGGACACGTTGACCTGCACCAGGGCCGGAGGAGAAACGCCGCCGCCGCGCACCCAGGAGGAGGCGAGCTCGAGCCGGTCGAGGGAGTGGAGCAGGTGTACGACCGGGCGGACCCGCGGCACCTTGTTCGTCTGCAGACGTCCCACGAAATGCCAGCGTATGTCACCGGGTAGCCCCGGAACCCGGTCGGTGAGATCGTGGGCGCGGTTCTCGCCGAAGTCGCGCACACCCGCCTCGTGCGCCGCGAGCACCGCACCATCGGAAGCACTCTTGCTCACGGCCACCACGACCACCGATGCGGGAGCGCGGCCGCTGCGAGCCGCCGCAGCAGCCACCCGCAGGCGAACCGAGCTCAGTCCGGTATCCATGCCACCGTCACCTGCCGCTCCGTCGTCCCGTTCCTCCGGTATGAGTGGAACCCGTCATCCGACATCGTGCACGACTCGGCGACCCACACGTCGAGGCCCGCCAGATCCCTCCGGATCGCCCGGCGCAGGTCGACACTCATCGTGCCCCAGGTGGTGAGAGCCTCGCACCCCGGCAACCGCGCCGCCACCTCGGCCCCGACCTCGAAGCAACAGGGCCCGATACCGGGACCGATCGCAGCCGTGTTCGGCGCACCTCCTGCCGCCGTCATCGCGGCGCGCAATGTCCGCACCACTCCGTCGGCGGCGCCCCTCCATCCGGCGTGAGCGATCCCGACGATCCCATCTCCCACGAGCACGATCGGGAAGCAGTCGGCAGTCCCCACCGCCAGCGGGAGCCCGGGAACCTTGGTGTACGCGGCGTCTGCCTCACCGAGGACGCCGGCCGCGGTGGCGCAGACCACCGTCGCGCCGTGCACCTGGCGCATCCAGGCCCAGTCGGGAACGACTCCGGCGGCGGCGGAGAGACGCCGGCGCGCACGCTCGTCGCGACGGGCATCACCGTCGGAGGCGGTTCCGAACACCACCCCGGGCACGGTCCCGGGGCGGATCATCCCTGAAGGAAGTCGGGGATCTCCAGGTCGTCGAGGGCGTCGCCGCCGGTGTCGGGCCAAGGCGCCGGCGTACGCTCGGCGCTCCCCTCGGAGCGCGGTCCGGCGGAGATCTCCACCGATGGAGAGCGGAAGCGCGTCCGGTCGACGCCGCCTCCCGTCGATGCGGGGCGTCCAAACCCGGCGGCGATCACCGTCACACGGATGACCTCACCGAGGCTGTCGTCCACGGTCGCCCCGAAGATGACGTTGGCGTCCGGGGTGCAATTCTGGGCGATCGCGGTGGCGGCCTCGTTCACCTCGTGCAGGGTCATCGCCGACGAGCCCGCCACGGACAGCAGGACCCCACTCGCACCCTCGACACCGTTCTCGAGCATCGGAGAGGACATCGCCTTCGCCGCCGCCTGAGCGGCCCGGTTCTCCCCCGTCGCCTTCCCGATGCCCATGACCGCGGTACCGGCACCCCACATGACGGATTTGATGTCGGCGAAGTCGACATTGATCAGCCCGGGCGTCGTGATGAGATCGGTGATGCCGCCGACCCCGTGCAACAACACCTCATCGGCCATGATGAAGGCATCCAGCATCGACGTCTGCGTATCGGCCTGCTCGAGGAGGCGCTGGTTCGGGATCACGATCAGGGTGTCGACCACATTGCGCATGTTGGCGATCCCCTGTTCCGCCTGAAGCGACCGCCGACGGCCCTCGAACCCAAACGGCCTGGTCACCACCGCTACGGTGAGCGCCCCGATGCTCCGTGCCACCTCGGCCACGATGGGGGCCGCCCCGGTACCGGTGCCACCTCCCTCTCCGGCCGTGATGAAGACCATGTCGGCGCCACGCAGTGCATCCTCGATGTCGTCACGATGCGCATCGGCGGCAGCCTTTCCCACTTCGGGGTCGGCGCCTGCTCCGAGTCCACGAGTCAGTTCGCGCCCGATGTCCAGCTTCACGTCGGCGTCGGACATGAGCAGGGCCTGCGCGTCGGTGTTCACCGCGATGAACTCGACGCCGCGCAGGCCGGCCTCGATCATCCGGTTGAGCGCATTGACACCGCCTCCGCCGACACCGACGATCTTGATGACGGCCAGGTAGCTCTGGAGTCCATCGTTCGACGTCACGTTGCGGCCTCCTCGGGCAAAACTTAGACCTGTCGGGTCCTCGCCCGATGGGAACGCGAAAAAGGATAGTCGGGCCTCGACCGAAACATCACACCTCGTTGTCGGAACCCTCGACGGCAGCTTGAGGACTGGTCGTCTCCGTACCGTCGTTGATCGCGGGGCGCAGGGGTGACGACACGTCGATCGTCGCGCCGAAGGGGATTTCCACCTGAAGGAGGGCGAGCAGGGTGCGCCCCTTGTCGGCGAGGTCGATGGGGTACCCGAGCCGCACGGGATGGCCGGACGTCTCGGTCCACAACTCGGTGCCGCGAAGCTCGACGGTCATGGTGCCCCCGATGTCGTCGCGCAAGGTGTTGGCGAGATCGACGATCTCGCCCCAGGTCGGGTCGGCCGGCCGGTCACCCGGCACCAGATCGGGGAAGGCGAGCGCGGCCCGCAGATGTCCGCCACCGGGCGCCTCCCCGCTATCGAGCACAGTCCCGTCGGAGGCGACCAGCATCCAGGTGGTGATCCCCTCGATCCACGCCACCGGCACCCGCTCGAGCACCTCGACGACGAGCCGATCTGGCCACACCCGCTCCACGCGGACGTCGGCTACCCAAGGGTCGGCGGCGACGGCCCGCGCGACGCGCCCGGTGTCGACCCAGATCAGGATCGCACCTTCGCCGATCCCGGCTTCGGCGATGAACGGCGCAGGATCGGCATGCACCGCCCCGACGATCTCGATCTCGTGCAACGCCAACCACGGCGAGTGGAGGGCGAAACCGGCGGCGGCGACGAGCGCCGCCAGGGTCATCCACGGCCACACCCTGCGCCCCGGCTGCCCGGTGGTCGGCCCGTCGGTCAATCGAACTCCCCCACAAACCGCAACTCCGGTTCGAGAACGATGCCCGTCGACTCGTGGACCCGGCGTTGCACCTCGCCGACCAAGGCGTAGACGTCTGCGGCGGTGGCTCCGGCATCCGCCACGAAGAAGTTCGCATGGCGCATCGAAACCTCGACCGCACCGACGCGCAGGCCCTTGAGCCCGAGGGAGTCGATGATGCGCCCCGCGGCGTCCCCAGCTGGGTTTTTGAAGACACTCCCGGCGTTGAGGGTCCCACCCGGCTGGGTCTCCTTCCGCCACCGGGTGATCTCGCGGATTCGCAACTCCGCCTCTTGCGGATCCACGGGATCCGTGTGAAATCTCGCCGACACGACGACGTCTTCGTCGGAGAGGTTCGAGTGCCGATACGACAGCTCGAGGTCGGTCGGTGCGCGTTCTCCGACGGCCCCCGATCGGAGCGACACGATCCGCGCCGTGATCAGCCGGGAACCGGTATCGCTTCCGTGGCAGCCGGCGTTCATCCGCACCGCTCCGCCGACGCTACCGGGGATTCCCACGAAGAACTCGAGGCCGCCCCGCCCGGCGCGGGCCGCCTCCCGGGCGAGCACCGGAAGCGGCACGGCTGCTCCTGCGGAGATGACGCCGCCGCGGTCCATGGTCCGTCGAGCGAATCCCGTCCCCTGCCGGATCACGACCCCGGCGAAACCGCGGTCGGAGACGACGACGTTGCTCCCCCGGCCGAGCACGAACACCGGCAGATGCTCCTCGGCGGCGAGTCGGGCGGCGGCCACCAGGTCCTCCTCGGTCTCGGCCTCGACCAGGTATCGGGCCGGACCACCGAATCGGTAGGTGGTCAACGGGGCCAGCGGAACATCCTCTCGCAGCCTTGCGGCGGCTGCGAGCAGCTCTCGCGCGGTCACGATCGATCGACCAGCAGCGGATTGATCTCGTCCGCCACCAGGGTGATGTCGCCGGCGCCCATGAGCAGCACCAGGTCGCCCGAGCGGACCGCATCGGCCACGGCTCGGGCCAGCTGACTCCGGCGCGGGACATACGTGGTCTCGGCACCGGCGGCGGCTGCTGCCTCCGCCACCACCCGCCCGGTGACCCCGGGAATGGGGGCCTCACCGGCGGCATACACGTCGGTGACGAACACCCGGTGCGCTCCCGCCAGAGCGCGCCCCAATGCCGCGCCGAGGTCGGCGGTGCGGGTGAAACGGTGCGGTTGGAAGACCGCCACCACCCGGTCCGGGTGGCCGAGCGTGGCGGCGGCAATGCTGGCAGTCACCTCGGTCGGGTGATGAGCGTAATCGTCGACCACAACGACTCCCCCAACCCGCCCCCGCACCTCGAAGCGGCGGCGCACCCCGGCGTACCCGCGCAAACCCTCGGCGGCTGCGGCAACGTCGATGCCCAGCTCACCGATGAGGGCGAGCGCTCCCGCGGCGTTGCGCGCCACGTGCTCGCCGGGTTTGGGAACGGCGACCGGCACCCGACCGGCGGGCCCCTCGAGCACGAATCCCACTGAGGACGGGCCGTGCTCCAGGAGCGTGACTCGCCAGCGGGCGTCGTCGGCCGTGCCGTATCCGATGACACCGGGCACGGAACCGGCGAGCCGGCGCCCCCCGGCATCGTCGAGACAGGCCACCACCGGGCCCTCCACGGCCCCGGCCACCCGGGAGAAGGCCGCCTCGAGCCGTTCGACGGTCCCGTAGTGATCGAGGTGGTCCGCCTCGACGTTGGTCACCACCAGTCCGCGCAGGTGCAAGCCAAGGAATGTCCCAAACGCCTCATCGGCCTCGAGGACGAACAGCTCCTCTTCGCCGAGGTGGGCATTCGTGTTGAGATCGACGAGCTCGCCGCCCACCATGAAAGACGGGTCGCGACCGAGGGCACGCAGGGCGGCGACCAGCATCGCCGTGCTCGATGTCTTCCCGTGGGTGCCGGTGACACCGATCGTCGGCAGGCGTCGTGTGATCTCGTCGAGCAGCCTGGGTCGCTCCCACACCTCGACCCCGGCGGCCCTCGCCGCCGACAGCTCCGGATCCCGATCGGGAACCGCACTGGAGGCGACCACCAGATCCCAGGATCGCGCCGATTCGGGCCGGTGCCCGATCCAGGTCTCGATACCGGCCCCGTCGAGCGCCGAGAGCGCATGCCCCGGCTTGAGATCCGATCCCGTGACGCGGTGACCCGCCTGGGCGAGGATCTTGGCCAGACCCGACATGCCCACTCCGCCGGCTCCAACGATGTGGATGCGCCGCCGATCGAGGAGCTCAGCCACCGGCGACCCCGAGGAGGCGGGAGGCCACTAACCGGGAGGCGTCCGGCCTCGCCGTCGCCGCGCAAGCTCGTGCCATGCCGGTGCGACCGGACTCGTCGGAAATCAGCCCGGCCACGACACCGGGGAGGCGCCGGATCTCATCCTGGGCGACGATCACCGCTCCGCCGACGGAGGTGAGTACCCGGGCATTGGCGACCTGACCGACCCGCTCGAGCGGGACGAACACCGCCGGTGTCGCCGTGGCGGCGAGCTCGCTCACCGTCATCGCACCGGCGCGGCACACGACGAGATCGACGGCGGCGTAGAAGTTCTGCATATGGGTCTCGAAGGGGAGCCTCACCCACGGTAGCGAGGGGTCGACGACCTTCCCGATGCCGTGCGCCTCGGGGCCGGTGAGATGGAGCACCGGGACTCCCGCCGCGGACACGATCCCGGCCGCAGCCTCATTCAGAGCCCGTGCCCCCAGCGAGCCGCCCAGGATTCCCACCACCGGGCCCTCCATGGGAAGACCGTAGGCCGACCGCGCCCGACCGCGGAGTGTGTTGCGGTCGAATGCGGCAAGGGCGGGCCGCAGGGGGTTGCCGACCACCTCGGATCGAGCCAGACGCTCCGCCTTTCCCGGGAGACCGAGCAGCGTCATGCGAGCGCGGCGGGCTCCGAAGCGCGCAGACAGCGTGGGGTCGGAGTTCTGCTCGTGAACCACAAAGGGCACGCCGGCCTGCCGTGCCGCCAGCGCCGCCGGGATCGTCACATAGCCGCTCATCGCCAGCACCACAGACACGCCGGACCGCCGCAGCACATCGGCCATCGCCGCCGCCGACCGCCGCACGACGATCGGGATGCGCAGATTCTCCACCGTGAACCGGCGGTGCAGCCTGGTGAGATCGAAGCCGACGAAGCGGTACCCGGCCTCGGGTACCGCTCTCGCCTCGAAGCGGTCGCCCCCGAGGAACAACAGGCTCTCCCGGGGTACCCCCCGCTCCTCGAGCGCCGCAGCGATGGAGAGTGCCGGATAGACGTGCCCCCCGGTACCGGCCGCGGCGATGGCCATCGTCACCGCGCCGCCACCTCGAACTCGACCGGGTGGCGGGCCACGCTCACCAGCACTCCGACGGCGACCAGCGAGATCACGAGGGCGCTTCCACCGAACGAAACGAAGGGCAGCGGAACGCCGGTGATGGGAAGGATGCCGGTGACACCTCCGATGTTGACGATCGCCTGAACCGACAGCCAGGTGGTGATGCCGACCGCAACCAGGCGGCCGAACCGGTCGGTGCACCGGCGGGCGATGGCGAGCCCGGCCACGGTGAATACCGCGAACAGGGCGATCACGCTCAGGGATCCGGCGAGACCGGTCTCCTCGCCGAGAATGGCGAAGACGAAGTCGGTGTGCGCATTGGGCAAGAACGACCAGCGGGCCCGGCTCGCCCCGAGGCCGACGCCCCACATTCCTCCCGTCCCCAGTGCGACGAGGCTCTGCACCGCCTGGTACGAGTTTCCCAGCGGATCGCTCTGCAGGTCGAGGAATCCGGTGATTCGCGCCCACCGATACGGCGAGGAGTAGGCAAGAACGAAAGCGACGCAGGATCCCGCAACTGCGCTTCCGAGCACGAGACCGAGCGGGGCGGCGCTCGCCAACACGATGGCAAACCCGCCGGCGGAGACCAGCAGCGTGGTCCCCAGGTCGGGCTGCACCATCACCAGCGCCCCCACCAGCCCGACCGAGCACAGCAACGGCCACAGGAACGCCCATGGACGGTCCATGTGATGCTCCCGCCTGCTCACCAGGGTCGCCAGGAACAGCACGGTGGTGAGCTTGGCGATCTCCGATGGCTGCACCGAGACCGGGCCGATGATGAGCCACCGCGTCGCCCCGTTGGCCCGCACCCCGAACGCCACCACGGCGGCGAGCAGCGCCACGCTCCCCACGAAGAGCGGGAATGACATCCGCCGCCACCAGCGCAGCGGGATCAAGGCCGCGATCACCATGGCCACCACGCCGCCCACCAGCCACACCACCTGGCGCTTGAAATAGAAGAGACCATCACCGGACTCGCGCAGGCCGACCACCGACGAGGCCGAGAGCAGTGCCCCCAGTCCGACCACGATCAGCAGCACGACCGGCACGAGGACGAACCCGATCGATCGCGAGACTCCCCGTTCGTAGATGAGGGCGCGGCGAACCGCCGCACGCGACGACGGTACGGCGACGACTCCGGCCACCTCAGGCCTCCTTCCGGATGCGGACGGCGGCGGCGAAGCGGTCGCCGCGATCGCCGTATGAGCGGAACATGTCGAACGAGGCACAGCCCGGAGCGAGTAGGACCGTGTCGCCTTCCCGGGCGATCCCGTCGGCGACGACGACCGCCTCCTCGAGTGTGGCCGCCACGATGGTCCGCGGTGACGCCGCGGCCAGCACCGGAGCGGCCTCGCCGATGGCGACGATCGCCCGGACGTTCTCCTCGGCGGCAAGGGGCGCCACGTCGAGACCCTTCGCCCTCCCTCCGGCGATGAGCACCACCGACGGGTAGGCGCGGATCGCAGCCAGGGCGGCGTGCGGATTCGTCGCCTTGGAATCGTCGACCCAGGTGACTCCGGCCCACGTTCCCACCATCTGCCGCCGATGCTTCCCCGTGCGATAGGCCCGGGCCGCCCGCTCGACGGCGGACGGATCGGCGCCGAGGTGGAGCGCACCGGCGGCGGCGGCGGCGATGTCGACCACGAACGCGGCGTCGTCACGAACCATGCCGGTCAGCGGGATCGCGGCGGCGCCGACCCGAAGCACTCCGCCGGCCACCCCCCACCCACCGGCCGGTACCCGGTCGGCGCTCACCGGCACCTTACGCGCGGTCGCCGGCGCCACGGCGACGATGGCCCCCGGGTCGTCGGCGTCGAAAACGACGATGTCGTCGCCGGTCTGGCGTTCCAGCACACGCTGTTTGGCGGCGGCGTACCGCTCCATCGTGAGGTGCCAGTCGAGGTGGTCCGGGGCGACATTGAGCAGTACCGCGGCGACGGCGTGGAAGCTGTCGACGAACCGGAGCTGGAACGACGACGCCTCCACCACCAGCACGTCCCACTCCCGATCGTCCACCCCGCACAGCGGGTCGCCGATGTTGCCGACTGCCGCCGCCCGCAGACCAGACTCCGCGAGCATCGCCGCCGCCGCCTCGGTGATGGTCGTCTTCCCGTTGGTGGCGGTGACCGCCAGGATCGGGAGCCGCACGTTGCGGTAGCCGAGCTCCAACTCGCTCCACACCGTGAGCCCTGCGGCCAGGGCATCGGCGACGGGTGGAGCATGCTCGGGCACGCCCGGGCTGGGCACGACCAGATCGACACCGTCGAGCAGCGACCGATCCCAGGCCCCGCCATGGGTGGCGTCGGCATCGACGCCGGCGATTGCGGCCGGATCGGAGTCGTAGACGATCACCTTCTCACCCCGGGAACGGAGGAGACGCGCCGCGGCCCGCCCGCTGATGGCTGCACCGATGACGAGTGCCGTCATCCGATCCCTCCCGAGGTGATGAAGTCGCCGTAGAACAGCCCGAGGCCGAACGCTACGAACAGTGCCGCCAGGATCCAGAAGCGGACGATCACGGTGGTCTCGGGCCAGCCCTTCAATTCGAAGTGGTGATGGAGTGGCGCCATCCGGAAGATGCGCCTGCCGAAGCCGCGGAACGCGACCACCTGCACGATCACCGAGACGGTCTCGAACACGTAGAGGCCGCCGAGCACGACCAGGAGCAGATGGGTGTTGGTGAGCAGGGCAAGGGCGGCCATGGCGCCGCCGAGGGCCTGCGACCCGGTGTCGCCCATGATGATCTGTGCCGGAGCCGCATTCCACCACAGGAACCCGAGGGTGGCCCCGACGAGGCCTGCGGAGAGCATCGCCATCTCCAGCGTGCCGACCACCGCATAGAACTCGGGATGACGGAACTGCCAGAACGAAATGATCATGAACGCGCCGAACACCAGGGCGGCGGAGCCCGAGGCGAGCCCGTCGAGCCCGTCGGTGAAGTTCACCGCGTTCGAGGCCGCGGTGAACAAGAGCAGGACCCAGACCACGTAGAACCAGCCGAGGTCGATCCCCAGCGGCCGGGTGAAAGCCATTTCGGTGCTGGCGCCGTAGCCCACGGCGCCCCAGGCGAAGAGTCCGGCGATGGCCAGCTGACCGGCGAACTTCCAGCGCTTCTTCAGACCGAGATTGCGTGCCTTGGTGACCTTGGCGAAGTCGTCGAGGAAGCCGATGAGACCCATGCCGACGAATGCGAGCAGCACCAGCAGCCCCGGGGTGAGGAACGGTTTGAAGTTCAGGCTGACGTCCCCCGCCGGGGTGCGGGCATCGAGATGTCCGGCGAGCCATCCCATCGCCACGGCGAGGATCATCACCAGACCCCCCATCGTCGGGGTCCCCTGCTTGTGGGCGTGATCGACCTCGTCCTGGATGAACTGGCCGATGCCCTGGGCCCGGAAGAACCGGATCGCCACCGGCGTCGCCAGGATCGTGACGAAAAAGGCCACACCCGCCGAAAGCAGCATCGCGATCATGCCGCAGCACCTCCTCCGATCAGTTCCGGGAGCCGTTCGAGTCCGGTCGCTCGCGACGCCTTGACCAGTACGACGTCCCCGGGACGGAGCCGGTCGGCGACGGCCTCGGCCGCCTCGACCAGGTCACCGACCGCGGCCACGACGGCCGTGCCCGCTCCTCTGGCGATACCGGGGTCCTCGCCGACCACGACCACCATGAAGCCGAGCGCGGCGGCTCGCCGTCCCACCTCCTCGTGCAGAGCCGGGGAAGCGGCGCCGAGCTCGTGCATCATCCCGAGGACCGCGACGTGTCGACCCGGCATGGCGGCCACCGTCGTCAGAGCCGACTCCATCGAGGCCGGGTTGGCGTTGTAGGCGTCGTTGACCACGAGAACCGTTCCTCCGAGGACGGACCTCTCCACGACCTCCATCCGCCACGGCGACAGCCGCACTCCGGAGAGCCGGCCGGCCGCCTCGGCGAAATCCACCCCCAAGGCGAGTGCGGCGGCCACCGCAGCCGCGGCATTGGTCGGTTGGTGGCGTCCCGCGGCGGCGAGGACGATGTGAGCCCGTTTCCCGGCGTGGAGCATGGTGAACGATGCCCTTCCCCGGGGGTCGACGGTCACGTCTTGTGCGGCGACGTCGGCAGAGGGGTCCTCGCCGAAGGTGATCATCGGTCCCCGGCGCATCGTGAGGAGAACGGGATCGGCCACCGGGAGCACGGCGACTCCCTGTGGGGAGAGTGCCGCAACGAGCTCCCACTTGGCACGACGAACGGTGTCGATGTCGCCGAACATCTCGAGGTGGGCGGGGCCGACGTTGGTGATCACGGCGACGTCCGGACGGATCACCCCGCCGAGAGCCGCGATGTGCCCCAAGCCCCGACTTCCCACTTCCACCACCAGGGCGACGGCATCGTCCGGGCAGGCGAGCACGGTGAGCGGCACCCCGATCTCGTTGTTGTACGAGCTCGGGGCGGCGTAGGCGCCCGGTCCAACTGCTGCGGCGATCAGGTCCTTGGTCGTCGTCTTTCCGGTGCTGCCGGTCACCGCCACCACCGGAGCCGACAGCTCCGTGCGGCGGCGGGCGCCGAGGGCGGCGAGGGCGGTGAGCGGATCGGCGGTCTCGACCCCGGCGGCGCCCTCGGGGAGGCGTCCCGGTTCGACCAGCGCCGCCGCGGCACCCGCGGCAAACGCCGCCGTTACGAATTCGTGGCCGTCGGCAGCCTTTCCGCGTAGCGCCACGAAGAGCGCTCCCGGGGCGGCTCGACGCGAGTCGATCACGACCGAGGTGATCGTGGCAGTGCCGACGGCGACCCCACCGATGGTGGCTGCAACCGAGTCGAGATCCCACTTCACAGCTTCTCAGCCTCCTCGACGGCAACCACTCGATCGTCGAAGGGAACGACTCGGTCGCCGAAGTCCTGTGTCTGCTCGTGGCCCTTGCCGAGGAGGAGCACGACGTCGCCGGGCCGGGCAACCCCGACGGCGCGGGAGATGGCCCGGCGGCGGTCGATCTCGACGATCACCTCTGCCGGTCCGTGTGACCCGGCCACGACCTCGGCGAGGACGTCCTCCGGCCGCTCGCTGCGGGGGTTGTCGGTGGTGAGGACTGCGACATCTGCTCGGCAGGCGGCGCTCCCCATGAGGGGGCGCTTCGCCCGGTCACGGTCACCGCCGGCGCCGGCGACCACGATGACGCGCCCCGAACCCGCGAGGATCTCCCGCGCCGCCCCGATCACCGCCACGATCCCGTTGGGGGTGTGGGCGTAATCGACGACCACGGTGAAGCCGCCGCCGGTCGCCACCAAATCGAAGCGGCCCGGGACCCGATCCACCGAGGCGATCCCCGCGGCGATCGCGCCGTCATCGATGCCGAGGCTGCGGGCACAGGCTGCCGCCAGCGCGGCATTGGCCACGTTGAACCGCCCGGCCAGCGGCACCTCGAGTTCCAGCGATCGACTGCCGTTGCCGAGGGAGAAACGGGAGCCGGAGAAGGCGAGCGCCACGCCTCCGACCCGCAGGTCGGCGTCTTGGCTCGTCCCCACGGCCATCACCGGAAGGGAAAGGCCGCCGGCGACGCGACGGCCCGCCTCGTCGTCGATCCACACCACCGCGCGCTCGCATTGCGCGAACAGGGCGACCTTGGCCCGCTCGTACGACTCCATGTCTCCGTGGAAGTCGAGGTGATCCTGGGACAGATTCGTAAATGCCCCCACCCGGAACCTGGTCTCGGCGACCCTCCCCAGGCTGAGCGCGTGGGACGACACCTCCACCGCGGCCACGTCGACCCCGGCGTCGACCATCCTGCGGAGCATCCGCTGGAAGTCCGTCGCCTCCGGGGTGGTGCGCACCATCGGGACGAACCGCCCCCGAATCCTCGCCCCCACCGTTCCGGCCATTGCCTCGGGAATGCCGGCGCGCCGACAGATGCTCTCGATGAGATGGGTGACGGTGGTCTTGCCGTTCGTCCCGGTCACCCCGACGAGACGCAGCCGGTCGGATGGCCGTCCGTGCACCTCGGCGGCAAGCGGCGCCAGCGCGGCCCGGGTGTCGGCCACCACCAGCGCCGGCACCCGGACGGCATCGTCGCGAACCTCCACGCAGACCGCGGGAGACCCCGCCGCCACCGCGGTGGGAACGAACCGGTGTCCGTCGGTGGTGCGTCCCCTCACCGCGACGAACAGCACGCCGACACCGGCGGCGCGGGAGTCGTGCGTCACGTCGGTGACGGCGACTGCGCCGTCACCGAAAACGACGCCCCGGCACACCGGTGCGAGCGCAGCGAGGGTGATGGGATCAGCCGGCATCGGGTGCGACCCCCAGTTGATTGAGTGCCGCCAGTGTCACTGCGGAGAAGACCGGAGCCGCCCCCCGTCCCCCGGTGGCATCTGTGCGCGGCGAGTCGAGCACGACGGCGACGACCACCCGGGGGACGTCGATGGGGGCCATGCCGATGAAGCTCGCCACGACTTCGTCCTCGCTGTACGCCTGGCTGTCTTCCAGATACTTCTCGGTCGTGCCGGTCTTCCCGCCGACACGGTATCCGGGGACCGCGGCCAAGGATCCGGTGCCGACCTCGACCACCGCCTGGAGCATCGAGCGCATCTGCTCGGCCGTCGCCGCAGAGAGCACGCGTCGCTTCAGGAAATCGAATGGCACGCGGGTCCCGTCGGCATCAACGATCTCGGCGACGAGGTGCGGCTGCACCCAGATGCCGTCGTTGGCCACGGCGGCGTACACCATCGCCATCTGCAGGGCGGTGACGGACACGTGATAGCCGATCGAGGTGCCGGCGACGCACGTGGTCAGGCACCACTCCTCGGGTTCGCGCAGCACACCCGAAGCCTCACCCGGAAAATCGATTCCGGTGACGGTGCCCTCGCCGAACGCCGCCATGAAGGTATGCAGGCGTCGCGCCCCGAGTTGCTCTCCGATGAGAATCGTGCCGAGGTTGGAGGAGTAGGTGACGATCTCGGTGACCGTGAGCACGTCCGCATGGTCGGTGAAATCCTCGAACACCGTGTCCTGGATGGCGATCTCATCCGGGATCTGGTACGACGTCCCGGGGGCGACGAGGCCGGACTCGAGCGCACCGGAGATCGTCACCACCTTCTGTGTGGAACCGGGCTCGAAGACGTCGGTCACGGCGCGGTTGCGCAGCGCCTCGTCCGGGATCGAGCCTCGCTCATTCGGGTCGTAGGTGGGCAGGTTGACCATGGCGAGGATCGCCCCGGTGGCGGGATCGAGCACCACCACCGATCCCGCCTCGGCTCCCGTCCGTTCCATCGCCTCGGCGAGCGCCCTTCCGGCGGCGAACTGAATCTCGGACTTGATCGTGAGCACGAGGTCGGCGCCGGGTTCGGCGGGCTCTATCCGGTGCTCCCCCTGTGGGATGGCCAGGCCCTCAGGATCTCGCTCCACCACCAGCGAGCCGGGATGTCCGGCGAGCGCGGCGTCGTAGTAGAGCTCGAGCCCCTCGAGTCCGACGTTGTCGTCAGCCCTCACGAACCCGACCACGTGGGCGGCGAGGTCCCCCGCCGGGTACAGCCGCTTCGGCTCGACGAGCAGGTACACCCCGGGAAGGTCGGCCTGCCGGATCGGATCGGCCACCGCCGGGTCGAGCTGGCGGGCCACGTACACGAACTCGGTGTCCGAAGCGAGCGCCGCCAGGACTTCGCGTGCCTCGCGCCCGACGAGCGGGGCCAAGGTCCGGGAGACGTCCACCGGGTCTTCGATCTCACGGGGATTTGCGTACACCGTGATCGCATCCACGGTCACCGCGAGTTCACGGCCGTCACGGTCGAAGATCGTGCCGCGGTCGGCGGCCAGAGTGAGCCGTTGCAGCCGTTGGTCGAGCCCGCGGGCGGCGAACTCCTCGGCCCGGGCACCCTGCACCACGATCAACCGATAGCCGACCATGGACCAGGCGAGCACGAGCACGACGCCTACGCCCGCGAGGCGCGCATTCAGACGACGCGGCCGTGCCTCCACTGTTCTCCTCCTCGGCGTCGTCGTGATGTCCCGACCGGGGCGCCGCACCGGGGTGCGAAACCCGTTCTCCTCGCGGTGGCCGGAGCCACTTCCCCCGCGCCGTGTTATGGCTGGGCGCTCAAGAGCGTCTTGAGGTCCACCCAGCGATCCTCCACGCCCGGCCCCGGATCGCCGAGACCGGGAACCTCGATCATCATGAGTTCGGTCGGATACACCATGCCCATCTCGTCGGCGAGATCGGCGATGCGCTCCGGCGATCGCAGATCCGCCACGCGGAGGCGCAGCTCCCAGTACCGGGCCTCCTCCACGGCGATCTGGCTCCGGATGTCCTCGAGCACGAACGCATTGCGGTCGAGGGCGACCCGGGTCGAGATCATGACGAAGAACACCGCCGCCAGCGTGAAGACGAGTCCGAGCCATCCGCCGATACGCCGGTGCCTGGTGCGCGGCCCGACGACCACATGGAAGCGGCGGGCACCGGGGGCCGGGAACGTCAGCGGGTACGAGCGGGCGACCATCAGAGCTTCTCCGCCACCCGAAGCCGGGCGCTGCGCGCCCGCGGGTTCGCCGCCACCTCGTCCTCACTCGGCCGGATCGCCTTGCGGGATACGAGGCGGAGCTCGGCTGCGGCCCCACAGACGCACACGGGGAGGTCGGGTGGGCACGTGCACCCGACCGCGCCGGCCGCGAACCGGCGCTTTACGATCCGATCCTCGAGAGAATGGTATGAGATCACGGCAATCCGGCCTCCGCGTCGCAGCACGCGCAGGGCAGCATCGAGGGCGGGGTCGATCGCACCCAGCTCGTCGTTAACGGCGATGCGCAGAGCCTGAAAGCTGCGTCGTGCCGGGTGCCCGTGGTCGCGGGCCCGAGCCGGCACGGCCCCGGCAACGACCTCCGCGAGGTGCGCGGTGTCGCCGACCGGGCGAGCGCGGACGATCGCGTCGGCAATGCGGTCGGCAAAGCGCTCCTCGCCGTAACTCCGGATGATGCGGGCGAGTTCGCCGCGGTCGACCTCATTGACGAGGTGACCGGCGTCGAACCGGGCGTCCGGGCCCATGCGCATGTCGAGAGGGCCGGGGCTCCGGTAGGAGAAGCCTCGCTCCCCCACGTCGAGCTGGTGCGACGAGACACCGAGGTCGAAAACGGCGCCATCGAGTTCATCGACTCCCTCCTTGACGAGCACGGTCTCCAGGGTGCAAAAGTTCGCCTGGTGCAGAGACACCCGCTCCAGACCTGCAGCCCCCGGGGCGGCGTCCGGATCGCGATCGATGGCGATCACCCGGAGCGAAGGCACTGCCTCGAGAAGCGCCCGGGTGTGGCCTCCCCCACCAAAGGTGGCGTCGAGGACGATCTGCGGCGCCACCGCCGAAATCGCCTCCACGATCCGATCGGTGAGCACCGGGAGGTGGTACGGGGTGTCGAGTCGGCTCACGGTCAGCCCCCCGGAGCGCTGGCGCCAGGATGGAAGCGGGCGGAAAATGGGGCATTCCACATGGCATCCAGGGGGCTGACGGTGAGTCGATCGACATTCAGATTCCTTCCTCGCTGAGCGCCTCTTCGATGCCGGCGTACTGCTCGTCGGCCTGGGACGAGAGGCTCTGCCAAGCCGCCGCATCCCAGATCTCGAGACGATCGCTCACTCCAACCACCACCACGTCCTTGTCCAGACCGGCGTAGGTGCGAAGCGCCTGCGGGATCTGCAGACGCCCCTGCTTGTCGGTCTGCAAGTCGCTGGCGCCTCCGAAAAACGACCGGGCGTAGTTGCGGTTGACCTTGTTGTTGCGCGACAGCCGGGTGACCTTGGCCGCCGCCTCCTCCCAGCGATCCGTTGGGAACACGAAGAGGCAGCGCTCCTGCCCCTTGGTGACGACCGCTCCGGCAGCGAGGTGCTCGCGGAACTTCGAGGGCATCACGATGCGCCCCTTCTCGTCCACGCTGTGCTGGTACTCGCCCAGGAACACCCGACATCTCCGCTTTCGTCATCGCCGTACCGCCTTCACGCTTCACGGCGTCCGGTCGAAGAGGTGCGATCGCACCCCTTCCTTTCCACTTCGCGCCACTTTCACCCACTTCCTGCCCCATGTCAACCACTTTGTGCCTCTGGGCGCCAATATGGAACAGGTGTTCGGGGGGTGAAGGTGCACGCCTGCGCGGCCCCGGGTTCGCCGCGA
>Ga0209342_10002213_pt1 | contig 21167 bp, 32 predicted proteins | sample RifCSP16_2_FD_184023 | JGI IMG/M metagenome (GOLD analysis project Ga0209342, IMG submission 184023) | Soil microbial communities from Rifle, Colorado - Rifle CSP2_sed 16_2 (SPAdes) (version 2) | ecosystem: Environmental > Terrestrial > Deep subsurface > Rock core/Sediment | place: Rifle... | reverse complement strand
GCGCGGTGTCGATCGTGATACCGCGTGTGTGTCGATCGTAGCTGGCCAACTCGAGGACGATGAGTTGGCCAGCGCGTTTCAGGCCACCTTTTCAGGGTGGTAGTTCACTCCCCGTGCCGGCGGCGACCGCCAAACTACTGGCGGGCCATGGCGACCTGACCCCGGATGAGGCGGCTGCCCTCGTGCGCAAGGCCCGCCGCGTCGGATTTTCCGCCCGCGGCGCCGATAACGAGTTTGGAGGCCGGTGTCATGATTCTGTTCCTTGGTCCCGAGGCCCTCTGGGGCCTCTCAGCAGCGCAGAGGCGGGATTACTATCTCGCCTACATCCGCGCCAACGGCTCTTGGGAGCCGGATGCCGACGGAGATGATGCGCTGCTGTCGGACCTGGAACTGGTACGGCAGCAGGCCAACGTCTGGGACCAGGACCAGACGTACAACCAACACGTTCTGGCGGTGTACCTGGAGTGCCGCCAGAGAATGTCGGAAGAGGGAGGATGGCAATGAAAATGGTTCTAGTCCAGGTGGGCTCGGTGGCCTATGCGGTCCCTGAAGGGATCGCATGGGAAATCGACCCACGCGGGGTCCCCTCCCGTCGGCTCCAGGCCAGCGGTCCCCTGGCCTGGAAGCCCACGGGGGCGGAGTTCGTCGTACTGACGGGAGAGGTCTCCCATGAGTACGACAGCGAGGATGGCATGTCCTCGCGTCTGGGGGCCACACACACTTTCGGCCGTGCGGCCCGTGAGTATGCCGCTGGCGGGCGAACCGCCTTGGTTTGGGCGGGGCCCGAACAGCGGCAGCCGAAGCTGCCCAACCCACTGGCCTATGCCCACGGGCGGGGCACGGCCCACGATCGGATTTATGGGCAATCGTGGGCAGTTTACGGCAGCGAAGATCTGCTGCCGAGTTTCGAGCGCCCGGAGCACCTCGAGACAATCGGGGTGCTCCTCGGGGACTTGGAGTGCCCCATCAACCGAGGGAAAGATCCCGAGGACCTCTTCCTGGATCGAGCCATCCGGGAAGGGTGGGAAATTTAGCGTTTTTTGCGCCCGCCCCGCCGATAACAAAAGTGTCGGCGCGACGGGCGCCACTACCAATGCAGAGGGCGGCGGAGGTGACTCCGCCGTAATGCACCAGCCCTCTGTGGGCTGGCGGTCCCCAGTCCGCACCCTACCACAATCGGCGGCGCCGCAGGGCTGCCGCCAGGAGGCAATCATGGGAAAGAAACGCTTGACGGTGTTCGGGGCTGAGTTGGCCCCGGTCACCACCGTGGCCCAGCTCGAACGCGTGCTGGGCCGGTGTGCCAAGGCCAACCAGTCCGCCGTCGTGTTCGGCGAGCCTGGAGTTGGCAAATCCGCGGCCGTTAGCGCGATGGCGCTGAAGGCCGGCCGGAAGTTGTTCTCGATTCACGGGCCCCATCACGGGCCGGAAGATTTTAAGTTCCCGATTGTGGACACGGCCGAGAAGCTGGTCCATTGGGTTCAGACGGTCTTTCCCAGCGACCAAGAATGGGACGGGATCGTCTTCATCGACGAGTTCGGATTCATGCCCCCAGCGGTGCAGTCCGCCCTGCTGGGGCTTTTCCATTCCGGCGAGCGCCGGATCGGTACGGACTATGTGCTGCCCGCCAAGGCCAGTGTCATCGGGGCCAGCAATCTGATGACCGACGGTTGCGGGCGCACCATTTCACCGATGGTACTTCGTCCAAACAAGTACCTGTTCGACCCGGACACCTCGCAGAGTTTGGCCGCTCGCACCTACAACGATGAGTTTTGCGCTTGGTTGCAGGCGCAGAACTACCCGGCGGGCGACGATGTGATTTCATTTGTCCGCTGCTACCCCGACCGGTTGCATGACTATGCTGCCGATCGGCCAGCGGACAGCCCCACACCCCGCGGCTGGGCGGAAGTAGCCCAGTTGCTCGATCCGGGCATCCACCCGGATGACAACCTGCACGTCGCCGGGAAGATCGGCCCCAGCGTGGCCGATCAGTTCTGTGCGCACCGCGAGTTGACGGTGCGCATCGACCCCATCGCCGTGGTCAATCACCCGGAGACATCCACCGTCCCCGAGAACGAGCCGGCCCTGCTGTGGGCCACCGTCGGCGCGGTGGCTGCTGTGGCTGCCAAGGCCACGGCAAAACAGAAAGAGGGCATCCTGAAGTACCTCTTGCGATGCCCCGCGGAGTATGCCGTGTATGGCGTCGTCGACGCCATCGGCCGCTCCAAAGACAAGGGCATGCTGGGCGGGGCCGTGGGCGCCAAGTTCCTTGACAAATTCGGCCCGCTCATGGCCACCAAGGCACCCGACTGAGGCCGTTTCCTACCGGGGGCTGCACCCGAAGACAGCCCCCGGACTGAACCGGCTTCGGAAACCTACCACATGGGAGTACGTTTATGATTGCAGTTCTTGACGATTTCGACCCGCTGGCGGAGATCGCCGAATTGGCGCGCCGCCAGAGCGCAGAGAAAAGGGCGGCGGACCTGATCACCGCCGCCAAAGTGCGGTTGGTCACGGGCCGTGCGGTGCCCTACGACCGCAACGACAAGAAGGCCCGAGCTCACGCCCTCGGGATCAGCGCCTTCTTTTCCTCCCTGGTGCGGCGCACTAAAGACGTGCCGTCCTGGGACATCCCCACGGCCGACACCAACGGCAAGGTCTGCCGCTATCGGCCCGATTGGATAGCGGACATGGTGCGCGTGGAATCGGTGATCGGCATCATCAGCCACGAGCGATTCCACGATGCCTTCGGACACCATGCCCGGATTCGCCACCTGCAACTCCGCCGCGCCAACGTGGCCGGCGACCTGAGCATCGACTCGATCCTGCGCTGCGCGGGGATCGAAGTGCCGGATCAGCTCCTCTTCCCAGAGCGGCCGTTCGAGTTCCCGCCGGGATCGGGCCGGATCGTCGGGCCGTTCCCAGAAGGGCTGTCGCTGGAGCAATATTACACCCTGCTCCCGGACGATCCCGAGGGAGCGGATGGCATGGCCGGGACCGACCCCGGCGGCTGGGGCCAAGTCGTCCCCAGCCCGCAAGGCTGCGCCGCTACCGATGCGGTGGCGCAACAGATGGCGCGGCAGGCATTAGCCGCCGCCTATCACGAGGCCCGCCAGCGCGGCACCCTGCCGGGCGAACTGGAGCGCCTGGTCGAGGAGTTGCTGGCCCCGACCGTCAACTGGCAGGCCGTGGTCCAAGACTGGGCCACCCGGCAAGTGAAGCGCGAACACTCCTGGGCCCGCCCCTCGCGCAAGTGGCTGTCGCAGGGCCACTACCTGCCATCCCTCTCCGGCGAAGGCATCGGGCATCTCGTGTTTCTGAATGACACGAGCGGGTCACTGGACAATGCGGAATCCCGCACTCGGTTGCGGTCCGAAGCGGTCGCCGCCGCCATGTGCGCCCAGCCTGCCCGCGTCACCATCATCCACCACGACGCCGTGGTCCAGCGAGTGGAGACCTGGACCGAGGGGGATGGCGAACTGCCGTGGCACCCCAAGGGCGGTGGCGGAACCGACCACCGGCCCGCCTTCGACGAACTGGACCGTCTGGAAGAACCGCCGGATGCGGTCGTGGCCCTGACGGACCTGTGCAGCGTGTTCCCGGACCAGCCCCCGCCCTGCCCCGTGCTATGGGCCACCACCCGCGACCTGCCGGCCCCGGAGTGGGGCAAGAAGGTGCTCATGAAGGAGGGCCGGTGAGATGTACGATCCCGCCCTTACCACCGCAGACCTGCTGGACCGCATCGGCGCGGGCCAGCAGGCGCTGCGCGAGAAGGGTTTGGTGGAACCCACCAAACTCATATTCGCGCTGGTCGATGGCAGGCCGACGCGCTGGCAATGGTGCTGCTACATCGGCCTGCCGGAGCATCCCCACGGCGAGAATGCCCCCAAGGGCTTCACGCATCCGGCGACGCCCTACACCTTCGCCTGGACGGCCGGCGATGCGTCGTGCGACATGACGGACCGGCAGGAGATCATCGACCGGTTCTTCGATGGCGCTGCGGACATCGAAGAGTTGTGCAATGCACACACGGGTGAGTTACGGCAGGTCATCTTCATCAAGCGGCACGTGGAGGCCCTCAAGGTCATCTACGGCGCGGCTAACCACAGGAGAACCACGTGACGCTGAATCCCGCCGAGGTCGCCCTGATGAGGGCGCACGGATTCACCCAATACTGCCAGCACGGCGCCGTCGCGCCCTGCTGGCGATGCGATGGGCTGGACCGCAGCGAGTGGCTGGTGACCGTGCAAGCGATCCTCGACGCGGCTGGCCAACTGACACACGTGCCGGGTGCACCGGCTTCGAGATCCGGGTTGCCGCGCGGGCTGGAACCCGTCCGCAATCAGGACGTACCAAATTCCGCGAACGCGGGTGACTACTACGTCTCCCAACGGGGCAAAGTCTGGTTGCTTTGCGTTCGCGGCCCCAACTGGAGCCTTGTCTGGCAAATGGACTCGTTGCCCGCCGGTGCCGCGGCACGCGCCAAGAGTTTCATCCGAGGGTCGGCGCGGGCGAACAAGCGAGACAAGGTCTTTGCACTTGCAAGGAGCATGGAATGACACTGACCGTTGCCGAGTATGAAATCCGCCACCTGCGGGGCGGCGCGCCCCGGTTGCTGGCCGCCACGTCGGCGGAACATGCCTGGGAGCGATTCTGCCGGGAATCGCCTTACCCTGACTATCGCGATCCCGCCGCCTATGAGGTGCGGCTTGTAGCCAAACTGGACCGCTGGGGAAACGCGGTCCGTCCCGTTCAGGAGTAATCCTCCTGTGGTAGGGAGAGCCGCCGGCGAGCGCTGCCCGGAATGTTCCCTCCGGGCACCGGGGTTTTGCCACCCCGGCGGCGGTCTGCGGTCCGCAAGGACCGCGTGTTGGTCCAGCTTGCAGCACTCGGCTGCGCTGGCGGGGAGCGAGCCGTCGCCCCAAACGCCGGCCGGACTCCACCGCGGCAGGACGCTGCGGCGGAGCGAGGCAGGCCGACGGGGTACGGCTGCAGCAAGCCGCCAGCGCGGCACGGTCCCGCGCGATTCGCCGGGGATACTGATGAGTGCTGCTGCGGGAGCGGTTCGGTCGCTGGGCGGGTTACGGCAACCCGCCCCGGTGCCCTACGCTGCGCGCGTTCCGACGTGCTCGCGAAGGGCGCCATGGCGGGTTTTATTAACCCGCCTGCGCTCCCTCACGTGGACCAGTTGGTAGCGGATGGTGGTTTGGCTTTCGGTGCGCGATGGCGCGCCGGGCAAACGGCTACAGGCAGGATGCCGCCAGCCGGGAGGGTGCATCCCTCTGCCCGTCGCAACGTCACTCGGCCGTGCGGTTCGCCGGAGATCCGAGGCACCGAGGACGAGGACAGTGACTCCGTTGTCGGAGCTGATGGGACTTTGGCGCGTCCATACGCCAAAGGTTCATCAGCTCCCCCAGCCTCGTCACGCAAACCGTGTTGGTGGTGTTGGTGTTCCGGCTGCGCGGGGCCTGCGACCGCGCAGCCGGGACGGATTGATTTGGCTCGCCGGCGCAGGCGCCACTCGCGAAGCGCGATGGCGCCGCCAGCCCGCGCGTTTCGCCGGGAGAACGGGCGCCGGCACGGGGACCGTGAGGCAAACCGTTGCGCCCTACGCAGATCAAAGGAAAGGAAAAACCATGAAAGAGATGAAAATCAAAAAGCGCTCCGGCGGCTACCGGACCATCGTGGTCCCCAGCCGCCAGCGCAAACGTGCCTGCCGGGCCCTGATCCCGGCGCTCCAGGAAGCCGTGCAGCAGACCTGCCATCCGCAGGTCGTGCACGGCTTTGCCGAACTGCGCTCGCCCGTGACCAACGCGGCGCAGCACGTGGGCTACCGGTATACGCTGACGTTCGATCTGGCCGACTTCTTCGACAGCGTGACGGAGAAGCGCCATGGCCCCGACGTGGCCGCGATCATGCACCCTGCGGACCTGGACCTGGCCTGGCACCAGGGCCGCGCCGCCCAGGGCCTGCCCACCAGCCCCATCGTCGCTAACCTGGCAGCCAATGGGATGGACCGGGCGATTCTGCTACTTTACCGCCATCCTGGCCCACCGTTTGTGTATACAAGATACGCCGACGATCTGACCTTCTCCTTCAACGATCCCGCGCTGATCGAGGTGCTCCAACGCGCAGTGCCCCCGATCGTCGAACAGCACGGCTTCGCGGTTAACCCCAAGAAGACCCGCCTGCAGTGCGCCAGCGCGGGCCGCCGGATCATCACCGGCGTGGCCGTGGACGACACGGGTATCTACCCCACCCGCGCTGCCAAGCGCAAGCTGCGAGCGGCCCGGCACAACGTCCAGACCGGCCAGGTCTCGCAATTCCCCCGCCGGCAGTGGACCTGTTACCTCAAGTGCTGCGCCCGCGCCGGACGCTCCCCGCTCCCTAAACAAGCCTGGCTGGCCCGCTGGCTGGCCCAGAAAGTCCGCGGCCTCGAGGAGTGGTGCGCGCTGAAGTTCCCCCAGGGCGGGCACCGCTCGACCGAACGCATCGTCACCCTGGCGGAGCACCCCGCCGACGCTCTAACCCGCTTGGCAAACCGCGAACAATGGAGGCTCCCCCACAATGGCCACACTAACACGAATCGCTGACCTGGTCGACGGTCTGATCCAGGCCGGACGGATCTACTACGGTCAGACCGAGCCCAACATGCGCCGTGCCCTCCAAGCAGCCATGGCGCACTGGAAGACCTGCCGGCCGGGCGCGCAGCCCGCCGCCTGGGGCGCCGGCTACAACGAGGGCATCGACACGGTGCTCAGCGTGGCACGCGAGCAACTCTACGGCGCCAACGTCACGTTGGATACGGTCCAGCGCTGCGATCGCCTTCTGCGGGGCGGCTGGCAGCATGTGCTGGACATCCTGAAATGCTGCTACTCCGGCCGCAGCCCGTATGCAGTGAATGCCGCCAGCCTGGCCGAGTTCCTGTTGGCCCACCAACGCGAAAAGCTGATGCCGCTCCGCGTGGGAGGTGACGGGATGGACCCCCGCGCCTAACTCCTCGTCGTGAAGGCATTCCGCTGGCTCCAGCGGTTCGGCGCCTCTACGTCCGAGGCTGCGCTCATCGGCGACCGGATCTACGACGAGGAGTTGGTCGCCCTGCCCCCCGGGGGCGGCCACGAGATCGTCGAAGGGCTGCTGGCGCTGGCCTGGCTCCGAGCTCGCAACCACGCGATCCAACCCGAACTACTGGGAGACAATGCCTTCACCGTGCACGACGTCTGCACCCACTTCCATCGCGTGCCGTCGGGCCGGATGCGGATCTTCGCGCTACTTTACCAGACCTACGGCGACGCCGAAGCTGCCCTCTCGGTGCTGCCGCACGTTCGCATGTTGCAAGAGGCCGACCAGATGTGCGCCGCCATCTCAGCTATCACCGAGGCCGCCGGCTGGCGCCGCGATTCGTAATTTTGTGCGCCCACCGCGCCGATAACAAAGGTGTCGGCGCGATTTTTCACTTCAAACGGAGGAACCATGTCCATCTACGAACAACTGGAGGCGGCGGTCCTGCCGCTGCTGGAAGACTTCCAGACGGATCTCACCGTCCACGACCGGGCCGCCATCGAAGCGCGCCCCGGTTGCCCATTCATCGTTTGGGCCCGCTCCACGGGCACCGATATGACGATCCTGCGCCGGGCCAAGGACTTCCCGCCAGAAGGCGTGAAAGTTCCCTATCTCTTCGGCTGGAGCGACCGGGAGCACATCCTGGACGAAACCACCGCGGTGGCCGAGGCCCGGCTGCGGCCCACCGAACGCACGCCGCTCGGAGTTTGGTACTACGACGGGACCCGGCTCCGCAAGATCACCGCCCAGAAGGCGCTGGAAATCTGCCAAGCCTACCAGCGCCGCATCCGCGCCGAATGGCGCCAAACCGAAAGAGGTGCAGCATGACGTTCCTCACGAAGAAGCAGGAGATGTTGGCCCGGATTGAGGAATACGGTCGGAACCTGCTGGCCGTGTTTCCCCGGGCTGCAGAACGCGATCCTGTGAAGCTGTGCAAACGGCTTCGCAGGTTGGAACGCGAAGCTGCCGCCATTGGGTTGCAGCTCAGCAACGGGCCGGAGATGTCTGAAGGCGAGCAGGAGCAGCGCGTTGATACCGTGCTGGCTAAGGTCAACAAGCTGCTCGGCAACCGCCATGAGTATCAACCGAAGACAGGGGCCAAGTGCTCCTGCAAGCGGGGCGTGCAACGTGACAACTGCCAGGACTGCGAAGGGACCGGGCTGGTTATAGACTTCGCGGCCATCCGCTCCCGCACGCCGCTTGTCCCCGTGTTCGTCAACCTGGACCCGCGGGGATATGCGCTCAAGATTCGGGATGAGTGGATGGCCGCTCATCCCGCCGTCCGCCTCCCTCGGGACTCGGGCTGGTATGGCATTCTGGCTCCCGACTTGAGGGACTGACGCTAACCAGACCAAGGAGACATCATGTCCATCGAAAGACCTCGATCACGAAACCGAACGGCGCAGGCCATGAGGCAGCGAATAGCTGACCTCGAAGCCCAAGCCGAGCGTGACCAACGCGTTATCGAACGCCTAAAAGACCTGCAGCACGAACTGCTGCAGGCGCTGATCTCTTGGAACGTTGCGGCGGGCGCGATGGCCCCGAATGGGAGGGCACCATGAGCATCGAATATGACCGGGAGAGCATCGAGGCGTTGCCTCCCAAGGACCGCCCGCGGGTACGCTGCGCCCTGACGCGGGTGGACATCCGGCAGGGCCTGCGCACCGCGACGGTAATCCATCGCGAGGCGCATATCGCCGTCGATGGCAACAACCCATGGCTGGAACTGTGGGCCGCCGGACGCCGTCGCCCCAACACGAACGATCGCCACTGGGGCCACTGGCGATGGCTGAACTGCATGCCCCAGCAACGCTACCTCCGCGCCCTGCGGCTCTGGCATGATCTGTTCCACCGCCGTCCCCGCGGGCTGGCCTGTTTCCCGGATGGCCGGCTGCGCCTGAACCTGGAGGAGTCTGTGACTAGCACCTATGCCCGAGACGCGCGAAAGCAGGAGGCGCCGCCATGAACGTCTATCTCGTCTGGCGCCACGTCTGCGCCCTGTTTGGCCGTGGCCAGGATACCCGGCTCGCGCCACCCGTCCCCCATCCGCTGGACGCCGCGGAAGCCGACATCGACCACACCCTGGCCATGGTCGACCGCCTGCTGGCGGAGAACGACACCCAGGCCACGCTGCTGGCCGTGGCCGCCTTGCGCCAGTTGAGCAAGGCGGTCGGCGAGTGGCCCGCCGGCCAGCCCGCCAGCCAACCGAACCTGTGCGGCGGTCGCATGCCGCCAGATCCCCAGAGGGGAGACTGCCCATGACCCTGCTCCACCTGACCATCAACAGCGGCCACACCCGCGACTCGCCGCGGCGAGAAGTGTCCGCGGACGCGATCCGCAACACCGTGCCGCTCTTGGCCGTTGGTACCCACCGGCTGCCCGCCCCGTTAGATCAATACTGGCTGGACGTGCCCCGCTGCCGGCACGGCCAGATGTTCGCCGTGTTGCGGGCGCCACCGCTGCGCACCATCCTGATCGGCGGCGTGGCCGACACGCCCGCCGCCGCCGACTTCCTCTGGCCCGTGCTGGAGTACGGCTACCTGCGCGTCACCGACAGAGGGCTGTATGCCGCCAGCGATTTCGCCGCCCCGCACCAGCCCGACCGCACGCCCTGGCTGGCCGTGGCCCTGGTGGGCCACCCCGCCGACCTGCTCGACTGCCTCTCATGGTTGGGCGACTTCGAGCGCGTCTTCGCCTGGACCTGGCTGCTCGCGCGGCCGAACCACAAAAAGGACTTTCTGTCATGATCGTTAGAACCAACCACCTGATCCGTGGCCGCACCGTCCGCCAATGGGCCGAGACCCTCGGCCTGACGATCGGGCGCGTCTACCAGTTGCTGTACCAAGGCCAACTGGAAGCCCGCATCGACGGCACCTGGAAGCCCAAGCAGCCTGTAGGCCGCCCCGAGCATCGCCATTTCGGCCTCAGCGTCAGCCAATGGGCCAAGCTGCTGGGCGTCGCCCGCGCGACCGTCCGCCAGTGGGCCGCCAACGGCAACCTAGAGCGGGCCTACCGGGGCGAAACGATCCAGAACCCTCATGCTCGCTACATCGGCGGCATGAATATCTCGGAATGGGCCGAGTACCTGGGCGTCTCCCGGCAACGCGCCCACCAGTTGGCCGACAAGGGTGTACTCCAACACCGCAGGCCCGACGACGACCGCCTGGAACTGATGCGGGAACAGTGGCATCCGCTCTGGAACCGCATCCTGGCCGCCTGGGCACCGCACAAGACGGCCCAGCAGATCGCCGGCGAAGTGGGCTGCATTGTTCAAACCGTCAGGAACTTCTGCCGCCGCCATAAACTGGCGCTCGCGAAAGGCAAACCCGGTCGGCCTCGCAACGCCGCACCGGCCGCCAAAAAATGTGCGCCCGCCGCGCCGATAACTTCTATGTAACGACCGCGGGGCTTCGCGGCCCGCCCCGCTGTTTCAAACCGGGCCGCAACACTCGTCAAATGCCCATTAGGGCAGGAGATAGTTATGGCTACGTACAGAATGGATGACGGAACGATCGTCAACACCGACAAGGCCGCCGCCCACTGGGATGAGGACACCTATTGGGATGGCCACAACCACATTAGCAAGGCAACCGGAAGCCAATGGCTGCACGAGACCCTGTACCGCTCGCGCAAGGGGCGGTACTACGTCGTTCACACGAGCCAGTGGCAGGGATCGAGGGACCACGCCGAGTGGATCTCGAATCACGATGCGACTGCCTGGCTGCTCTTGAACGGCCACGAACTGCCCGACGACCTGGCGGCGCTCATCGACGAAGTGGAGGAGTAAACCATGACAGCCCTCTTTGAAAAGTATCGCCCCAGCACGTTGGAGCAGGTCGTGGGCCAGGACCTGGCCTGCGCCAAGCTGGAACTTCTGGCCTCGCGTGACGGCTGGTTGGGCCGGGTGCTCTGGGAGGAATTACAAATGACAATCAATGAAGCAATTCAGTACATTGAAAAACTAAGAGAGGAGCACCCCGAGGGGTGCTCCTGCGGCTCGGACGACTGTCTGAGTCGCGAGGCCAACCTGCGCGGTGTCGATCGTGATACCGCGTGTGTGTCGATCGTAGCTGGCCAACTCGAGGACGATGAGTTGGCCAGCGCGTTTCAGGCCACCTTTTCAGGGTGGTAGTTCACTCCCCGTGCCGGCGCGGGCAATCACCGGCAAGCTCCCCTTTGTCTGCGGCGTCCAGCCAACACGGCACCGCGGGGGTGGGCGCAGTCGTGAGTGACGGCTGCGGCACCTGGAATCGACCAGGAGACAGCAGACAACGGAGGCCCGGCCGAAAGGCCGGGGCGAACGATGACGCCGATCACGCTGGTAAGCGGCGAGGTGGTAAAGGCCGAAATGGTTCGCCGAGACGACTCGGACCATTTCGGTCTCTACCGGCTGCCCGAAGGGCGGCTGGTAGACACGTGGGAAGACGCCGACGGGCGGGTCTACGAAGACCCCTCGCCGGCGTATGACGAGGATCGTGTGTTGATGTTGGCCGCGGCCGGGGTGGATTACAGCCAGCCATGGCCACAGCTCGGGCAATGGCGCGATGCAGTGGTTGCCGAAGCCGAAGCATCGCGTATCAATGCGATGAGCGACGAAGAGTTCCGCCGACTGACGGCGCAACTTGCGAACAGATGATTGCTTGCCGGCCCCGGCGGAAACCGGGGGGAGGCCGGGAAAGAAGCACCTACCATGACGCAACACGAAACGGCCGCTCCGGTTTGTCCCCAGTTATGCGTCTTGCATCGATGCAAGACGTGCAACTGGTGGACGAAGGCCGGGCGCACCCGTGACGGCTGGAGCCTGTGCGTGTGGCACAACGGCACCAAGGGGAGCATCGTCCAGACCGTGGATGTCGGACGGTCTCTCCTCCGAACGTCCGCAGATTTTGGCTGTCCGAGTTGGGAGACAGACCACCGTCCCAAGAAGCCTCCAGAACCCCCCTCCAGCTAGCGCCGCACTACACAATTCACCCCCCCCACCCAACTATGTGCGAATCCGCGCACTTGGCAATGCGCAACGATGTCATCACAACAGATTGGCAACATTTCATCGGCCCAATCTGCGCGTTGCATATCCTTTCTCCGCTGCACCTTGCGAACAACCGCAGCAAACTTTCTGATCGCGCGCGACCTTGACGCGCGCCCGGTTTTTTTGTATTGGTATCCAACACCGCCCCGTCAGTGCCGATTCCACGGTAGCTTGCGTCTGCCTGGACGGTGCTGGCTGCTCGTTTGCGCGAAGAGATTCATGCCAGCCGATGATCAACCGTTACGATCCAACGGACAGTGCCCATGCACGACTCCAGTACAGCGGCGTACGTGCCCACCCCCGAGGAGATCCGACAGGGATGCCTTGCCGTCCAGCGTACCTGGTCACCAGCTACGCGCGAGTCACGGCGAGTAGGCTACGCGCACCAACAGCGCAAGCCTAATCCCATCCCCGGCGCAGACACCTACCGCGCAGAACCAGCGCGCGAGTTGACTCGCACCGTTGCAGCACCCTGCGAGCAGTGAGAACATCCACCGCGCCTTGCTACCAAACAAGACAGAACCGCAGGCAGAAAGGAAAGGCACTGACATACTTGACGCACCAAGATTGAAAAACTCCGAGTGCTACGTCCAGGGCGAAGCCCACACGAACGGGCTGGAGAACTTCTGGTCCGTGTTCAAGCGAGCGTTGAAGGGTACGTACATCGCCGTCGCCCCGTTCCACTTGTTCCGCTACGTCGAGGAACAATCCTTCCGCTTCAACAACCGTCTGAAGTCGGACTTCGGGCGGTTCTTTCAGGCGTTGCGCCAAGTCGTCGGCAAGCGATTGACGTACCGCCGACTGGCAGGGATCGGCGACGCCGGATTCATGGGGATTCAGTAGATGATACACCTTGTAAACGTGAGCGGAGGCGCGGCATCGGCGGTCTGCCTGTTCCGCGTGATTGAACGGTTTGGTATCGGCGAAACGCGCGCGTGTTTCGCCGATACCAACTGGGAGCATCCCGACTGCTACCGGTTCATCGACGATGTCGAGCGGGTGGCAGGCGTCAAGGTTCAACGGTTGAGCGATGGGCGGAACATCTGGGACATCTTCTTTGAGAAGTACATGATGACACAGCCCGGCACCGGAGGGTGCCTGGCATCCTGGGAATTGAAGCGGATTCCGCTGGAACGGCACGCGGAACAATTCGGTGGTGACGTAACGATCTACGTCGGGTTTGGACCAGACGAAGAGGACCGAATGACAAGGCTGGAGCTGGCGAAGCCGGAGACTAATTTTGAGTTTCCTTTGACGTGGCGGCCAGCCATGTTTCGTTGCGACTGCCTGGACGATCTGAGGTCCCGCGGTATCCGACCGCCGAGCATGTACGACGACAACTACCCACACGCGAACTGCGGGGGCGCTTGCATTCTCGCTGGTATCAAGCAGTGGGCGGGATTGCTCCTGGACAACCGTGAACTGTACCTCGTCTGCGAAGAGAACGAACAACGGTTTTTGGCGATCCTCGTTGCGCGAGGACGCGAACCGCACACGATCTTGCGCGACCGCCGTGGCGGAAAGTCCGTCAACTACAGCTTGCGCCAACTGCGAGAGGACATCGAAAGCGGACGGCGACAGCCAGACGATTCGTGGCGTGCAATGTCTTGTTCCTGTCTGTTGTTTTGAGGAGGTATTCGTGACGCAACCAAAGAAACCGAGTGGATGGAAGGCGTTTGACGCCCTAGCCCGAAAGCTGGTCCAGGTTCCCAGGTCGGAGGTGGCCCGCAAGGAACGCAAGCGAAAGAAACGGCGTCGGTAGGAATCGAAAGACGGGTGCATTTCGGATGCTCTTGTCTACTTTAACCGTGGTGCGTCAAGTATGTCAGTGCCAAAGGAAACGCCATGAACGCCCTGTGCAGCCCGGATGACTACAGTCGCGACTGTTGCCCCTACTGCGGCAGCTACGACGTGGAGCGGATCGAAAGCCCCGACTGCCTGACGATCCGCTGCCGCCAGTGCGGGCGGCGCGAACAGTTCGATCGGGACGACGAGATAGCATCGCACTCGCGCCAGAACGATCCCTACGACCCGGAATCGGACTAACACCGGCACGTAAGCCAGCCGCGACGGGAAGACTGAGCGATGACCAAGAAACGAGACCGCATCCCGGCTGCGCGAGCCTGTTATTCGGTCCCTGTCCGTGTTGAGTTGTGGGTTATGGAATCGGCGAGGTCGGCAACGGTGTTAGGCCGAGACCTGGAACTAGCCGAGGCGCCATTGATTGGGGATTCCGTGGTCGTCTGGGATGTGCGGTACGGCGGCGGGCTTTATGTGGTGGTCAGAAGTCGGTCCTGGGATTCAAAAACCGGCCGCGTCCATTTGCGGTGCGATTGCGATGATAAGCCGAGCAAGGCCGAACTGCTCCAACGCGGCTGGAAGTGACCGGGCTAACTACGCACTATCCCGCCCAGCCCCACGGGCCCGCTGATGGCGCCGATGCGCCGCCCAGGGATACACGTCCGCAGCCCGCATGTGCCACTGGCTGCTGGCCTTCTCGGGGATCCAGATGTCGCACTGAGCGCGCGAGATGGTTCCCTTCTTCTTCGCGCAGGCGATCCCATACGCCTGCCCCACCGTGCGGCCTGAGTTGGCTGCGGCAAACAGCGCCGCCCGGTAGAAATCCGTGTCGCCCTTGGGCAGCTTCCGCTTGATGGTGGCGCCCACCTTGCGCTCCAGCTTGCCGCTGAGCTGGATCACCATGCGGACGCTCCGCCGGAAGACGTGCCCGCAGACGCAGCGGAAGCCCTCGCCCGGCCGGTAGGCCAAGATCCGGCTGCACTGCGGGCAGCGCGCCGGCTCGCGCTCTTCGTCCGGCCCGCGCTGCTCCCGGAACTGTTTCTCCGCCTTGGCGATCGTCTTGTTCGTGTCCTCCAGCTTCCACTCCCGGTCCTGGTTGGGAGACCCCAACCCCGGCCGGTGCCAAGCCCCCACGTGGTCCACCAGCGTGGCCCGGCTCTTGCCCGGCGCCGCCCGCAAAATGCGGCCCACAAGCTGCAAGTAGACCGTGGTCGCCGCCACCGGCCGGCACAGCATGCAGTGTGCCGCCACGGGCAGGTCCCAACCCTCCGCCAGCACCCCGTAACTGCAGAGCACCCTGGTCTCGCCCGAGGCGAACCGCTGGAACATATCCCGCCGGTCCTCGTCCCGCGTCTCCGCGTCGATGTGTTCCGCCGGCACGCCCCGCTTGATGAACTCGTCCCGGAACCAGCGCGACTCCGGCACGCCCGGCGGGAACAGCACCGCCGGCCGGCGGTCGGGATTGAGCGTCAGGTAGGCGTCGAACACGTTGCCCAGCACCGCCCACTTGACGTTCTCAAACCTTGCCTGCACCTGGGACTGAACGTAGTCCCCCTCCGCCGACAGATCGACGCCCGACATATCCAGCTCGGCCGGCGCAAACACGTCGCAGGGCACAATCACCCCGCGCCGCCGCAACTCGCTGTTCTTAACCAGGTTCAAGAGCTCGTCGTAGATCCCGCCCAGGCCCACCGGCGTGGCCGTGAAGCCCACCACGGGACAGCCGCGCTCGCTGTGGTGCCGGATAATCGCTTGCGCCGTGTCGGCCTTGTTGCTGTGGGCCTCGTCCACAAACGCCAGCGTGGCATCGTACAGTGCCCAGGGATGCAGCGGGTTGAGCGAACGGCGCAGCTCCGTCGGGATGCTGCTCACCTGGCACGGCGCGCCGAACTCCGGCTGCTCCCCCGCCGCCCGGATGCCCGGCGTCATGCCGAACTGCTGCAACCGCTCTACAAGCTGGTGCCGGATGACCTTGCGGTTGGTGTAGACGATCGGCCGCCCGCCCCGCTCCAACTCCCGCAGAAACAGGTCCGACATGATATTGGTCTTGCCGGCCCCGCAGGGCGCCGCCGCCAGCAGCCGCATCACGCCGCGCGTCCGCACGGCGTCCCAGATGCGATCCACGCAGCCGGGCTGAAACGAATAGTCCGGCTGCATCACCCCAAGCCTCCGGCGCCCCTCCGTCCCGGCGCCCGGCGCTGAACCCCCGTGAACGCCTGTGCCAAGGCAGCCAATGGCAGCGGCGGCTCGAACGACGGCCGCATCGCCTTGGCGCGGGCCTGCGACTCCTGCCGCAAGCGGTTGGCGATCCGATCCAAACGACGTTCCGGCTTCACATGCCTGTTCATGGCGCCGTCTCCGTGATGGTCAGGGGGATGTCAAACATAAAGTCGCCGGTCCCACAACAGTCCCACCCGGTATGAGACATGCTCGCCGTGCAGGACAGCGAGTACGGGCGCTGGGGATTCTCCCACAAGCAGTTCCCGTCGCTGTTGCCCAACTCGAACTCCAAGGTGAACACCGGCATCCCATCCAGGTTGAGGGCGCACGACAGTTCGATGTCGAGATACGTCCCCGTGCCGCACCAGTCGTCGTCGTTGAACATCCAGTTGTTGCGCAGCACGCTCCAGGGCATCTCGATCGTGTAGTCGCCAGCCGCGCAGCAGCCGGCGCAGATCTCGGGCAACGTGAACGTGATCCAAAACGAGGGCACCTCCTCCGGCGTCGGGCACCCTTCCGTGCAGCAACAGGCCTCCGCCTTGGCCAGCAACCCGTCCCGGAACAACAACTGCCCGTCCCAAAAATACAGCGTCACCTGAAATCTCCTATCTCGCCCACCTACCCGCCCTTAATGCACAATGTCAACGCTGGCAATCTACACAAGCATCATGGTAAACTAGAGAGACCAAAGTAGCGCCGCGCTACTTTGGTTGACCCAGTTTACCAACGTGCTTTCCTATAGTGCCCGCATTGCTTTAACCGTTCTATGTTGACGCGCATTTGCATTCTTTTGAGCCGGCGCTCTGGACGATGTTGTCGGTTCGGCGTTGCACGCGAGTTGTGCGGTCGTTATTCGATACGCCGGCACCTTCGCGGCTTGTCCGTCCACCCGCATCGTCCGCTTCCGGAAGACTTGCAGAAGGCCAGCCGCCTGGGCCTGCTGCAAGAGCACGCGCAACCGATGCACGCTGATCCCCCATCGCTGCGACATCTCCCGCACCGTCAGCGCTGCCGGATCCCCGTGCGGCCCGCAGTCGGCCGTCACCCGCTGCAATTCGGCCAGCCATTCGTCGTAGCGGATCTCGCCTCTCACAGCCACACCTCCTTGGGCCGGCTGAACTCCCGGACCCACTCCCGGAAGTAGAACTCCTCCTCCTTGGATTCGCGCAGCACGACCCCGCCGAACTGCGGCTCCGATTGGCGGGCGCCGGGGATGCGGTAGGCCCAGGGCGTGTTGCCTTGCCAGCCCGGCGTCACCAGAGATATCGCCCGCCCCTTGGCGGTGTGCAGGCCGGTAAAGCTGAAGCGGTGCCGGTGGCTGCGCACGACCGCATCCGGGAACTCCCGGTTCCAGCGGCCCGATTCGATGAAGGCTTCCACCAACTCCTTGTGCACGGCGGTGGCTTCATACGCCTGAGAACCCGTGGTGCCGATGTGGTGCAGCGCCGAAACCAGCGCGCGGCCTACCCGCACCCACGCCACGTAGCGGGCGTATCGACCCGTGTCGTCAGGGATGGCGCCCAGCGTTCGCGCCACCGACTCGTCGTCGCAGCCGGACTCCCCGGAATGGACCGCCGTGCCCGAGACCACGTAGAAGCGGCCCCCGCAGGACTGCACCAGAGGCTCCAGCACCGCCACCGCAATCGCCTTCTGATCCTCAAGATTCTGGCTGACTTGGCTGGTGGCCCGGTGGTGCACCCCGTCCACCGTCTCGCCGTTCACCAGGATCGCATACGGCTCGCGCTGGGTGAAGCTGGGCACCGCCTCGTCCCAGAACTCCCGCCACCAGCGCCAGACTTTGCGCTGGAACGGTGAGGCCTGATACGTGCCGCCATCCGTCAAGCGGATACGTCCCGGCGGGCACAGCCCCAGCCGGCAGCCGCAGTGCAGATCCGACACGATTACCAGGTTACGGACTTGGTTGTCCGGTCGGTGGCTCACGCTGTCGTCCGATCACCTGCCTCCTCCGTGCGTTCAAGAAATCCCAGACGATAACACAGACGGGCCAGATCCGCGGCAAACTCCTGCACCGTCTCCTCCGCCATCCAGGGGAACGCCGCGTGCGTTGCCTCGTGAATCACCGTGTCCAGCTTGGCCCGCCCCCGCAGCCGCTCTTCGATCACGATCGTTTTGTCTTTCGCCTCCACAGGGTCGCACATCCCGCGAGCGCGGTTCCGCCGCAGCTTGGCAAAGGCGATCGTCCACATCTTGCCCAGAATGCGGGCCTTCATCGCACAGGTCCCTTACGCTGTTACGCACATTCGCATGACACATCCTCCATAGCGCGCACGGCGTTTTCTTGCCAAGCCTCCAGATCCTCATCGAGCGACTCGTTATAACGACCGGTCACAATGTCGTAGGGTTGCCATGTGTGAATCTTGCCCTCCGCCCCAACTCCCACCAATGCGTCGCGGCAGTCGCTACAGACCGTTCTCCCATCAACCCAATCCCTTCCCGGATTGCCGCAGGAAAAGCATCGCCGCAGAAACATCTCATGTCAGTCCCTTCGCCGCCAGCGCCGCTCCATGCCGGCCCATCTTCTCCTCCACCGCCAGAGACAGGTCCACGGCCAACTGCAGGGCCTCATCGCAACTCACGATCGTCAGGGCCAGTTCCCCCTCGCTGTCCTGGACCCGCAGCACCAGGCTCATGCCCAGCCCCGGATGGATCTCGATCCGATCGTGATGCTCCGTGTCCAGGCCGATCATGGCGACTGCTCCAGCAACTTGGCCAGCGCGTCGGTATGCGGCAACCACTTGCCTTTGAGCTGCGCCTGCTGGCAAAAACGAATCAGCACTCCCAGGGCGCTGCGCGCCTTGACCAACTCCCGCGCCCGGCAGTCGCCCTCGTGATCCGGGCTGCAGGACTCGCAGTAAAGCTGCTCGCAGTACGCGCAACTCAGCTTCGAGTCGTGCCGGCAGGTCGCCACCTCGCCGTCGTCAAAGGCCTGCACCGCCTCGGCCAGCGTCGGCAAGGCCGGCCCCAGGGCCTCGACGATCGCCCGCTGATCCTCCGGCTCGTACTGCGCCAGCCGTCGCAACTCCTCCTCCGACGGCGCCAGAGCCAGCACCTGCGGCTGGATCTCCGCAGCGATCTGCTCGTAGCCGGCGCTCGGCGCGGCCGGTTCCGCGCCGCCTTCCGCCCGCTTCGCCTTCCGCTTCCCCGCCTTGGGCTTGATCCCCAGAGCGGCCCGTAACGAGCGGACCTCGCCGCCCAGGACCTGCTTCAAGAGCGCCGCCTGCTGGTCGTGATCCAGTTCCGCCAACGCCTTCCGCACCTCCAGCGCCGCCTTCACCGTGCCGTCGGCCAACGCCTTCCGCACCGAGACCGCCAGCTTGGCTTCGATCTCCGCCGCCGCCCCCGCCCGCTTCACCGTCCCCTTGTGCTTGCCCGTCTTGTTGGCAATCGCATCGGCCACGTCCCGCCAGCCGTCGACCAAGTCCGCTACCATCCCTTGGCCGTTGCCGTTGCTCGGCGCGGACCCGATCCGCGGCCCGCCCTGCCGCCCTTTGTAGCGGTTGTACAGCCAACCCACCAGCCGCGATTCGTTCTCCTCCGTCAGATTGCGTCGCCCCAGCGCGTTCAGGCAGATCCACAGTTCCGCTTCCTCCCGGTCCTTAAAAGCGATCGGCTCGGTGTGGTAGGGGATCTTCAGCCGGGTGGCGATCTCGTACCGCCGCATCCCCTCCACGATCAGATTTTGCTTGCCGTCGTACCAGAACAGGATCGGGTCCCGGACCCGCGCCTCCTGCTGGATGTTCGCCTCCAACTGCGCCCGCTGCTGCTTGCTGTGCGGCGGCAACAGCGCGAAGAACTTCGGATCGACGACCAGCCCGTCTTCGATCATGTCCAATCCCTCCTCCGCTCACGCGACCCCAAAAAAGAGCGGGCGGCGCCAACTCCAGCGCCGCCCGCTCCAGTCACCCAGGCCATCCTCGTGACGGCCGCACATCCCTGCTGGAGTCCGTTCCGCCCTCGCTCCATGTTCCGACTCCGTTCGGGTGCTCGCCTCACCAAACCGTGATGAGCATGAGTGTCTCGCACCAGTAACGAAGTTAAGAGTATACAGCCACGGCAATCCCTGTAAAGAGGAGATTCGTCTTGACACGGTTTAGCTGGCGCCGGACAATGCCCAACAGGTTTGGTAATGCGAGGTCGGCCGTCAGCCTGCTGTTATCCATCGGACCCCCAAGGTCGGTTCGGTTTAGCGCCCCAAGATCGGGTCATCGAACTGGAAGAGCGGCTAGATGAGTTGGTCCGGCTTGGCGATGCGAGGCGCGGTCTGAGCGGAGGCGCAGGGAGCGCACAGACGTCACGCTACGAGGAGTCGATTCGGGAGGGCCGGCGCGAATGGATTCAGCGCAAGTTCGTCGCAGCCAACGGCCGCTGCATGATCTGCCGCCGCCCGCAGCAGGCTTGCATCGGCAATCGCCTGGACTGCCACGAGATGGTCTCTCGCGCCCGCGCTCCGGGCCGCTGGTGGCACCCCGCCAACGCTTTGCTGCTCTGCCGCGACTGCCACGACGCCCTGCCCTCGCTGGTCCAGCAGCTCGCTTGGAAACTGCTGCACGACCCCGACGATTTCGATCTGAACGCCGTGAACCAGATCAAGGGGGGCGACCCGGTCCGCCTGGCCTCGGTAGTCGCCATGCTGCGGATTATCTTCGGCGCCCCCTGATCGCAGACCTCTTTGGCAAGGAACGCCGCCATGCTCGTGCTCTCCCGCAAGCTCGGCCAGTCGATCATCGTCCGCCACGACGGTGAAGAACTGGAGATCGTCCTGCTCCACGTCGGGCCTGGCGAAGTCCGCATGGGCCTGGAAGCCCCGCAGAGTTTCCGCATCCGGCGAGCCGAACTCCCGCCCCAGCCACCAGAGACACCCGCCGCATGACCCGCCACGGCATCACCATCGGCATCTACCAATGCTGGGACTGCAATGCGGTCCGCAAAGTGGAAGGCCGCGAACTGAACGACCTGGCCCACGCCCCCCATTGCCACAAATGCGGCGCGCCGATGTTCCAACTGGCCGATCCGCCCCCCTCCGTCAACCGCCACCCCG
>Ga0209342_10002209_pt1 | contig 21183 bp, 25 predicted proteins | sample RifCSP16_2_FD_184023 | JGI IMG/M metagenome (GOLD analysis project Ga0209342, IMG submission 184023) | Soil microbial communities from Rifle, Colorado - Rifle CSP2_sed 16_2 (SPAdes) (version 2) | ecosystem: Environmental > Terrestrial > Deep subsurface > Rock core/Sediment | place: Rifle... | reverse complement strand
CTCTTGCGTCTCTTCCTCCGCCTCCGGCAGATGAAACAGGGTTCGATCCATCTTCGCCTCCGCAGGCTCTTCATTCACGGCATCCAATGCTTTTGCCGCGCAGCCTACCAGACATACAGCTTCTTGAGGAGGGTGCCCAATTCATTCAGAGGCTCGAAAGGGGTGGGGCCCCTTCCCGCGGCTAGCAGGCTCTCAGCCCGCGGTCGATCGTCCGAGGCGAAATGCGAGCCGCTTCTCCCACCGCTCGTTCCGATTGTCCATGAGCCAGACCTCGTCCGCCGCCGCTTCGATCGGAAGTCTGCCATCGGATCCAGGGGCGAACGCCCGGAGGACAAGCTCCAGCTCGGCCGCGTTCTCGCTCTGAGCCAGGGACAGGTGGGGGACGACCTCAGCGAACATCCCTCCGTATGGAGGGGACTGAGGATACTGGGCGACGACGGCCCGGATGAGGTCCATGAAAGGTTCACCTGGCACGGGCGCCAGGTAGACGGTGCCAAAGAACTTCCGAACCTCAATCTGCGCGTATCGAAGAGGTGGGAACCCGGAGAACAGGACCCCGAGCTGATCGATCATCGCCGCGTCGACGGGCAGCCCCGGAAGGAATGGATAGTTGAGGGTGATGTGCGCAGGCATCCCGACCGCCGCCGAGGGGTCATATCGCTGGCGCATGCGCCCGACGCGCGCCTCCGCTTCGGGGACGAGGACCACCAGGGCGGATTCGTAGGAAGATCGAGGTCGAGGCATTCGTTGAGCCCCACCACAAGTGTAACGGCGAATGCCTGACCCGTGTTTGGCCCGGTGCCGATGAAGAGCTACGAGTTGGGTTCGATCCTCGGAGGAGTGAAGGCAACCGCCCCGCCCTCGGTCAGGCGGACCGCTCCGCCCAGGCACCCCAGGCCTGCGGCCTTCTTCATCCCCCTCGCTCGCGAATGGTCGCCGTCTCCATCACATCCGTCAGATTTCGCTTCATTGAGGTCATGTCGGTCTCGAACGCCGGCATCCAAGGCGGCGGGACCACCACCCGCAGTGGCAGATGTTGTTGGTCGGGAAGCACAAGTACCGCCTCCCCCACTTTGAGCCACGAGAGCGAGCCGACTTCCTCCCGGCTGAGCTCGAGACGCTCCCCGATCTCATGCGCCGAAGCCGGCGCCTGGAAGAACAACCAGTGCGTGCCCAGGACGCCGAGGAGCGTGTTCACCGACTGAGCTCCGTTCCTGCCCGATTGCCCGAAGCGGTCGGCTTTTGCCAGCGCGTGCGCGTCCTGGAACGCCAGGTGCAGCGTGACGCCGAATGCGGGCAACGTCGAGAGCATCTTCACCACAGTGCTGACCATGTATTCGTCCACCAGGACCTGGGAGGCCTCATTGAGGATGATGTGTGTCGGACTCGGGGTTGAAGAGGCCAGGAACCGCCGAATGGCCTGCGTGGCTGCAATGCGAAGCGCGAAGTGGTGGGCCAGCGCACGCTCGAAGCCCGCGATGTGGATCCCCGACAGGCCGAACTGGATCACTGCAAGATCTGACTGCAGACTCACCTGCCTCGGCGTGTTGTACTGAGCATAGAACTGGCCATCCTCGGTGGCGTGCTCCCTCAGCGTCGAGGCAATGATGTTCACTGTGCTCGGATCCTCCTGGCGCAGCTCCTGCGCCAGTACAGCATAGACATCGGCCAGGAAGAGTCTGTTTGCCTCCCACGTCAACGCGTCCTGCGCGTCCATGCCCTTGTGCTCCATCGCCATGCGCAGTGCCCGTGTCAGCAGGGACCGTTCGGGCCCTGAGACGAACGGCCGGCTCGAGTCCTTCAGAAACGCATACAGAGTCAGCAGCGCATTCAGATTGTCTGCAAACGTGTTCGCCGCCAAGTCGCGGGCGCTGGGGTCTCTTCCATCCATCCGCTCGAAATGAAACAGGTTGAATCCGGCCCCGCCGGTGCAAGCCAGGGGCACCACCTCCCCGCCCGCCCACTGAGCCAGACGCCCATACTCCGCCTTAGGGTCGACGACGATCACCGCGTGGTTGTGGGCCAGCCAGGTCAGAGCGAGCGTCTTGAGCGTTGCGCTCTTGCCAGATCACGGGCTCCCGATCAAGGCCTCCGAGGCGACCCGTGCGTTTCCGCCGCGCAGCCGGTCCAGCACCAGAGGGGCTTCCGGAGCCAATGTATCGTCCTGGGGCCGGAGGAACGCGTGCAGATATCCGGCCGGCTCGAAGTACGTCGCCCCTGTCGAGGGGCAGAGCGCAGCGAAGTAGTCCGGGGTCAGATTCCGATCGGCGAAGCGGTGGCGACGCTGCCCTAATGGCACGGCCGAACGAAAGGCGAAACCCCGCTGCCAGCGGGCGCATTCGACAAAAACCGGCCAAGGGTTTCCTGAACACAGGATGCGCCACGGCCGCTCTTGCGAATCTGGCTAAGGATCATGGGAATCAAAGATGGACTAGGGTTCTGTTTGAACCCGAGTCCCGGAATCAACGTCAGTCGCCCCCTGGCAATGTCTGACGACTGCACGCGATTTTGATCAGACGCGGCGTGAATGCGATGGCCGAATTGCGACTAAAAGCTCTCTTCTAACAGGGAGCATTTGTTCTTGCGCTGCCATTCCCCGGCCGTAGGCCCATAGTTCATTCGTATGAGATTATTTGGGGATACGCCGCCTCTGATGGAGCAAGATTTCGATGGCGGTGTCAGAAGTTGGAAGGCCAGGGCAGCGCCGTTTCAATGCTGGCTCGCTAGCCGATTCGCCCTTTCAAGGCAAGCGGTATCCCCGCAATCATGAACAGCACATCATCAGCCGCCGCCGCCAGCCGTTGATTGGCCCGTCCCAAGGCATCTCGGTAGCTTCGGCCCAAAGGATATGGCGGCACCAGACCCAGGCCGACCTCGTTGGAAACCAAGATCCACCAACCAGTGCTGGCAGCACAAGCATGCAGCAGAGCGTCGACCTCCTCCGTCAAAGTCTTCTCACCCTGCTCGCGCGCCTGCCGGGAATCCGGCGCCTCGGCACCGAAGGTGTTGTTGGCCAGCAGAGTCAGGCAGTCAACCAACACAATGGAGGCGTCAGGTTCGCCTTCGATGGCACGGCCGGCATACCGCGGCGCCTCGAGCGTTCGCCACTCCGCAGCCCGGTTGGTGCGATGAGCCGCAATGCGCCTTTCCATTTCGTCGTCCATGGCCTCGGCAGTGGCGACGTACAGCACCTCGCAACCGGCTTCCGCCGCCAGCTGCTCAGCAAACCGGCTCTTGCCGCTTCGCGCACCACCCAAGATCAGCGTCAGCCGCCGACCCATCTCGCCTCCTGCCTCTGCACCACCGCCAGCGAGCTCTCGAAATCATCCTGTCCGAACACCTCAAGGGTGAGCACCCCGGCGTAGCTGCTTTCCCGCAACCAGTTCAGCACCGCTTCTACCTGCTCCGGCGGTTGATGCGCCAGGGATTGATGGTCCCGTGTCCCGATACCGTGCAGATGCACGACCCTGGTGCGCGGCAAGGCTTTGTCCAAATAGGCCAGAGGGTCGTGTCCTTCCAGCCACAGATGGCCGACATCGACACAGCGGCTAACTGGCACCCTGGCCAGCACCGGGTCAATGAAATCGAGCGGGTAGTTCTCGAGATTTTCAACTGCCAGCAGCCCGGGGTCGCCAGCCCAGCTTCCGACTAACTCCAGAGATCGAACAGCCTGTTCAACCCAGGCCTCGCAGTCGTAGGATTCCTTGCCGTCCAGATGGAGCACATAGGCCCAGGGAATGAGCGGTGCCGTGCGCTCGACTACCTTCCTGGCCTTCTCCAAGGAATGGTGCAGGCGATTTCCCTTCCCTACCATGCGCAGGTCGAGCGGCAGGTGCACCGTGTAGCTCAAACCATGCTTAGCCCCTAGCAATGCCAGTTGCTCGATAACCGCCGGTGGCGGCAGATTGAGCCCTCCATCCCCGATCTCAAACAGCACCAACTCGATATCATCGACCTGCTCCGCCAGAAATCGGACGTTCGGCAAGATGTCGTTGGGCAGGATGTAAGAAGTGGTCCCGAGACGGTACGTCGGCATTCCGATTAGCTCCAGGCAAAGACCAACAGGCTTGCCAGCTCGCCGGTCTCGCAAACGGCACCAAGGACATCACCGGTCTGGCCCCCGAGGCGCGCCCGGGCCAGCCTGCCCCACAGAAGGGTCGTCACCCCGCTCAGCACGAAGGCGGCTGCCCCGCGCCAACCGAAGGGAACAAGAAACCCGATCAACAGCGGCAGCGGCAGCGCCCAGTACGTCGGCAATTCGTTGTGAAGACGGGCGCCCAGTCCGTCGAGACGTGCTGGCCGCATTCGTGCCAACGGCAGTAGCCACCAGCGCCCCAACAGCGGCGCCAGCAACAGTGCACGCGCATCAGCCAGCGAGGCCACAGCGGCCGTTTTCAACAGAAGCAGCACCAACAGACCGATGACTCCGAGAGCGCCGACATGGACGTCTTTCAGGATTTCAAGCCGTTGGGACGGCGGTGCCGATGCAAACAGACCATCGCAGCAATCGGCCAGTCCATCGAGGTGCAGCCCACCACTGGCAGAGGCCCAAAGCGCCACGATCAGCCCGGCGCTCAACCCAGCAGGGTAGTGTTCCGCGACCGCCGTCCTGACCAACCATAAGAGGGCCCCGATCGACAACCCGACCCAGGGAAACCAGATGGCCGCCCGCCCCAATTCGCCACGCTCCAACTTCCGGTCCGGGCGTACCGGGAGCGCCGTCAAAAAGCCGAATGCCAGACGCAGTTCAGTCACTACGATCGCTCACCCCAGCCTCGTCAAAGGTAGCCATCTCGGCCAAAGCGCGCGTCGCCGCATCGATCAGGTGCATGGCCAGGGCCGCACCGGTGCCTTCGCCCAATCGGAGTTCGAGATTCAACAAAGGCGACAATCCGAGCTCATCCAGGATCAGCCTATGCCCGATCTCCACCGATTGATGCGAGGCGATCATGTAGGCCTTGGCCCCCCGGTCAAGCCTGGCCGCGACCAAGGCCGCCGTACCAGTAATGAAGCCATCAATAACGACCGGGACTCCGGCTGCCGCTCCGCCCAGGATGACGCCGGCTAGGCCCGCGATTTCGAAGCCCCCAACCTTGGCCACCACTTCCAATGGATCTTCCGGATCGGGCTCGTTGATCGCCAGGGCCTGCTTGACGGCAGCTACTTTTCGCGCCAGACCCTCGTCATCAATCCCGGTTCCACGGCCGACAACATCCGAAACCGGCGCTCCACATAATACCGCCGTGATGGCCGACGCTGCGGTGGTGTTGCCGATGCCCATCTCGCCGGTGCCGACCAACTCGACGCCCTCCCTAACCAGCCCGCTCATGATCTCCAATCCGGCAGCGACGGCATCCTCTGCCTGAGCCCAGGTCATCGCCGGACCACGAGTCATGTTTGCTGTGCCATAGCCAATCTTCCGAACGATCAACTGGGGATGGGGAGGCAGATCACTGGCAATGCCCATGTCGACCACGACCACGCGTGCCTCCGCGTGGCGTGCCAGGACATTGATCGCGGCGCCGCCGTCCAGGAAGTTGAGGACCATCTGCCGCGTGACCTCGGCCGGATAGGCACTGACGCCTTCCTGGGTGACACCGTGGTCACCGGCCATCACGATAACTGCCTTCTCCCGGAACGACGGAAGCTCCTTTCCTGTGATCCCGGCCAGCTGAACCGACAGTTCCTCCAGCCGCCCCAGGCTACCCGGGGGCTTGGTGAGCCGGGCCTGTCGCTGCCGGGCGGCGCCCATTGCCGCCTCATTAAGCAGTGCAATTGAAGGCGGGTTCTTCACGAGCACATTCATTATCAACGCTCCTTGTTTGGCGGCGCCGGATCAGCATCGCCGATGGTTGTCCGCAGCGGCAGGCCAACGACCCTCTCCAACGCCGCCATATCGACCGAATCCCGAAGCCAATCCGCCAGTTGGTCGAAGTCCTTGGGCCGTGTGTCATACGCGTGTACCGGGAGTGGCTCCAACCCCTTCCTGGCACGAACGGCATTCAAGTAGCCTCGCCGAAAAGCGACATGATCGAAGAGACCATGCAGATAAGTGCCGAAGCATTCGACGCCTAGCGCTGCGCCGTCTATTGCATCTGCGCCTCCGCCGAATTCCCACCTAATTCGAAACGCCGGCGACGCGGCGCCTTCAATATGGCTGCGGCCCTGATGGATCTCATAGCCGCGGACCAACACACCTTCCAGCCCGGGCAACAGGCACTCGGCCTCGACCCGGACCAGGCGTTTACGGGGGTCAAATACCGTTTTCACCGGCAGCAGCCCCAAGCCTTCAATGCGAGATCGCTGGGATTCGACCGCCGCTGGATCTTCGACCAGCTTCCCCAGCATCTGATAGCCGCCACAAATCTCGATCAACCATCCGCCCGCCGCATGGTGAGAACGGATGCACTCGGCCAGCCCCTGCCGCTGCAGTTACTCGAAATCGACGACCGCGCTCTTACATCCGGGCAGGATGATCACGTCCGGGCGCCCGAAGCCGGCAGGCGTCTCGATATACCGAACACCAACATCTGACTCGGCCGACAGCGGCTGGAAATCTGTTGCATTCGAGATATGAGGGAGGTGGATGACGCCGATGTCGAGCGCGGCATTGCGCAGGGATTCAGTCGCGGTCAGGGCGACGGCATCCTCTTCGTCTACCGGAAGGCCGAATACGTACGGTAGCACGCCGAGCACCGGCACCCCCGTTTCGGCTTCTAGGAATTTCAGCCCAGCCTCGAGCAGGTTGGCTTCGCCGCGGAACTTGTTGATCAAGTAACCCTTGACGCGCCCGCGTTCCTGCGGCGCCAACAGCCGCATGGTGCCGACGATCGAGGCGAAAACTCCGCCTCGTTCGATATCGGCCGCCAGCAACACCGGCGCCTGCGCATAGGCCGCCATTTTAATGTTGACGATATCGCGATCGCGCAGGTTGATTTCCGCCGGGCTTCCAGCTCCTTCGAGCACGATCAAATCGAAAGCCGATGCCAACCTATCATAGGCTCCCGTCACCGCCTGCCAGGCAACACGCTGGTAGTCGTGATACTGTCGCACTTCCATCGCCGCCACGGGTTGCCCCAGACAGATTACCTGGGATCGGGTATCGGCATCGGGCTTGAGCAAGATCGGGTTCATGTCCACCGTCGGTTCGATCCCGGCTGCCTGCGCCTGAAATGCTTGCGCCCGGCCGATTTCGCCCCCCTCGCCCGTCACGAACGAATTGTTCGACATGTTCTGCGCCTTGAAAGGCGCGACCCGAATTCCAGCGCGTGCATAGAGCCGGCAGAGGGCCGCAACCAGGACGCTCTTGCCGACATGCGAGGCCGTCCCCTGGACCATGATCGCTCTAGCCGTCATGCTGTTGCCTCACCAATCAGCCTCATCCTGGGAGCACCAGCAGCGTGCCATGCACCGGATGATCAATGACGTGGATCTCGATTCCGTACGCCGCCGCAAGGTCATCCGGGGTCAACACATTGCGCGGGGACCCGCTCTTCATGATCCGTCCGTCAAAAAGCAGCGTCACGCGGTCGGCATTGCGAGCCACTAGGTTGAGGTCATACAGGGCGATCAACACAGCAAGTCGCCCTTGATGAGCAAGCTCGCCAATCAGCTTGAGGATCTTGTCCTGATGGGACAAATCTAGGTGGGCGGTCGGCTCATCGAGCAACATCACAGCTTCCGCCGGCGCCCGCGCCTCTATCACTCGTTGCCGTTCGCCGCCCGACAGTTCGCCCATCGATCGTTCTACCAGGAGTTGGGTTTGGGTGCGCTTCAGCGTCGCCGATATCATCCGGCCCCTCGCGGTTGAGCCAGCTGTAATAAGGCCTACGCCCCATCGCCACCACCTGGCGCGCGGTAAACGCAGGCGGCACACGCGTGGCCTGGAGCACGACGGCGATCCGCCGGGCTCTCCGGTCGGGTTTCATGTGCGTGATCTCGTGTCCCTCGACCAGGATTTCGCCAGAACAAAGCGGCAGGATGCCGCTGGCAGCCTGGATCAACGTCGTTTCGCCGACTCTGTTGGGGCCCACAATGGCAAAGACCTCCCGGACCGAAACCGAGAACGAGATGTTCTCCAGCACCATCCGGCCGGGGTAGCCGAAGCTGGCGCCGATCAACTCCAGGGCGGGTCTCACCAAAAAACCTCACCTTTCGCACGACGCAGCAGCCATAGAAAGAACGGCGCTCCGACGGCGGAGGTGACGATCCCGACAGGCAGGGCCCTCGGCGCCAGGATCGTGCGGCCGACAATATCGGCCGCCAACAGTACGGCTGCACCGCCGATTGTTGCCAGCGGCAGCATACGCCGGTAGTCAAACCCCCAAACGATCCGCGCCAGGTGCGGAACGATCAGGCCAACAAAACCGATGATTCCCGAAAAGGCGACCGCCGTCGCCGCCACAAGCGATGCCGCAACGACCACCACCAGCTTGAACTTCTCCGCATCAAGCCCCAGCTGAAGCGCTTCCTCGTCGCCGAACTGGAGCACATTCAACGGCCGGCCCAGCAAGGTCAGCACCGCCAAACCGACCGCCAGGTAAGGCAGCGCGGCCAGGACCGGTTTCCAGCCGCCGAGGCTGAAACCGCCAAAAAGCCAGGATATAGCCCGATACAACTCACTGGTTGAAAACAGCATCAGCAGGCTGGTCACCGCCGACATGAATGTGCCTACGGCCACCCCGGCCAGCAGCAAGGTTGTCACGGGTGCCGACCGCCCCACTCGAGCGATCGAGTACACCAGCGCCACAGTCAGAATGGCCCCGAGAAAGGCGGCCACGGGCACTGCTGCCATCCCAAGCAAGGTCGTCGGCCAGCTGACCGTCATGGCCAGCACAGCCCCGAGGCCGGCGCCGGATGCGACCCCTAGGATGTAAGGATCGGCCAGGGAGTTTCGGAATAGCCCCTGGTAGGCAGCGCCACTGCCGCCTAGCGCCATGCCCGTTAGGGCCATCAGCACGGCATGCGGAAGACGGATTTCGAAGAGGATGGTGGTGTACGTCGCCGGCCAACTGACCGCCAGATCGATCCCCGGCAGCCTGTCCAATACCATGCCAACCACGGTCAGCGGCGGGATAGTGACCGATCCGATGCCGGCGCTAAGGATCAGCATCACCAGCAACGCTCCACCGGTCCATGCCCACGGCGAGAGACCCTTTGTCGCCGATCGACCGGGCACAGAGGAAGCCTGCCGCTCCGGGGAAGTCGTGCGGCTCACTCGCCAAACCGCTCCGGGTGCAAGATATGGGCAACCCGGTCAAGCCCTTCAACCAATCGCGGGCCGGGCAGATCGAGCAAGTCCGTGTCGATCTCATAGACACGGTCCGCCTGAATAGCTCCGATTTCTGCCCAGCCGGCACGCGCTTTGAGTGAATCGACCGTCGTTGGCACAAATGGGCCGCCGGCGAAGATGATGACCTGCGGGTCACGCACGACAATCTCCTCAATGCTCAACTGGCCCCAACCCTCGATGTCCGAAGCGATGTTGTCGCCCCCGGCCAACTCGAATATCTGTTGCTGGAATGTGCCGCTGCCCGTTGTCCATGGAGCCGTCGGGTCGCTCCCGTCGATTTCATAAAATAGCTTGACGGGCTCAACTCCGGCGACGGCCGCCGTTACATCGGCATAACGGGCCTGCAATTTGGCCACCAACTCAGACGCCTCGTCGGCGTGGCCGGTCAGCACACCCACCGTCAGCAGGTTGTCGAACAGGTCGCCAAAATCCTCCGGGTTTCCAATGACGAACACCGGTAGGCCAACATCCTCCAGCGCCTGGAGCTGCTCCGGCGGTGTGATCCCGGCCGCCAGTACCAGATCCGGCTGGAGTCCAACGATCGCTTCGGTGTTCAGCTCGCCGTAAGTGCTGCCGATGCTGGCAATCGCCTGCGCCTGCTCCGGATAGTCGGAGAATTCATCTCGCCCAACCAGCTGGTTTCCGGCGTCGACGGCGAAAAGAATCTCGGTGTTCGACGGCGCCAGCGAGACAATCCTGGCGGCGGGCTGCGAGAGGGTCAGTTGCCTGCCCCGACCGTCGTTCATCGTGATCGGCGTCTGCGTCGGTGCTTCGGTCGGGGTGCTGGTCGCTTCGGCGGGCGTCCCCGTCGGCGGGGCCGGAGTCTGCATCAGACCCGGGCCGGCACAAGCCCAAAGGGCAAACGAGCACGCCAGGAAAAGTGGGAAACACGCATGGATTGATTTCATTTCGCCTCTCCCGCATCTTTGTCGGCTAGATGGCCAAAAGCTATCCAAGTACAAAAAAGCCCCTGCCTGTTTTGCAGGGGCTTCAGTGACAAATAGCTCAGTTCCCCACCCCTGCCTCGAGAGTGAATGGAACACAGGCTAGGCGGGCGTCCTGGCTTACCGCCGAAGCGGATCACAGTTGCGGGTCAGCGCCGGACTCCGGCCCATTTGGGCCGCCACCGGCTTCGCCATTGTGCCCTCCCATCCGGGGGAGCGGGCACCTAGTCTGCCTGATTATTCGATTGTCGGGCACATTCTACAGGCAAACTCAAGGGACTGCAAGTTACATTCGACAAAGGGGCATATGTCGAAAAGCTTCCGCAAAGCTGAAGTGAGCGCATCGAGGTGAGGAAAGCCAGCAGGGATAGGCCACAGGGCCGCCGGTGTAGGCTATGGCAGCTAGCGTTCGAATGCCGCCTGCACGGTTTCACGGAGTGATGCTGATGTTCCAGATGCCATTCAATTGCCGATGAGGTTTCGGTAGGGTTTCCCGCCGAATACGCGATTCAATGGCTGCGAGAGGATGCGAAGTGCTACTTAACGGACATTTAGTTGCATTAGCTCGGATGCAGAAAGAACCCCACCGATTCCTTGATGTCCCCCTGCTTGCGGTTCTGCGAGTAAAGCATTCGCAGAAATGCTGCTGGCGAAAGAATAGGGATTCCCTCGAACGGGTCGAGCGTCAGCAGATCCTTGTCGCCGCTGACGATGGCATCCGCCTGCCCCGCAATGCCGGCTTCCAACACCATGTTGGCTGTCGGGTCACGGCAGACGTCAATGCGCCGCGCCGGAACAACCGGCTCCCCGCGAAGAAGAATGAGCGAAAGAACCGTGGCGACATCTTCAGGGGTCAAGCCGTACTTCGCCCGCAAGCGTGGCCTAGCCAGCACGTCGGCCAATTCAGTTACCAGCGGATCTGAGTAGAGAAGCTGGTAGGCGGCGTTGCGCAACCCCTCCAGGACAGGTCCGACGGTGCCCTGTGGCTTGATAAGGGCGCGAACCAAGATGCTGGGGTCGATGACCGCGCGGATCAACGCGATCGCCCTTTGACCCTCGCCTTCCGGATATCCGCCTCCACTTCGTCATCTGAGAAGGCCTCGTTGTGCGCTGCCATCCGTTCGATGAGGCGGTCAAAGCGCCCCATAATGTCCTTTTCTTGGAACTGCTGGAAGCGCAGGTACTCGTCATACGGGATGAGGGCGGCCTCTGGGCGAGAGCCGCGGGTGAGGATGTACGGCATGCGCTTCCGTGCAACTTCCTCAAATACCGCCCGAAATGACCGCTGCAGCTCCGTGACACCGATGATCTTATTCATTTCCACCTTCTTTATGGCATAGGCACCGTGGCCTTAGAAATCTATGTTCTCTAGTACATATGTTACTACATACACTGGGTAGCATCAAGCCCCCCCAGGAAATACCGCAAGCTCGTGTTACCTACTGGGACAAGATGGACGAGGTCTTATGGGGTGCCATGAGGCTTGCTCCCAGTTCTATGCTCGCGCACGCACTTCGGACGATTGCCTTGGTCGATGGGCGCGGATACTGGACCACGAAGACGCATTCGCGAGGGCCGGTTGAAGATGCCCAAGCACGATCGAGAATGCTCGTTTTCGGCCAACCCAACGGACGTCAAGTTCTGGGCAAAGGATTTCCAGGCCAGGAAGTTTATTGTACGCCACGAGAATACGTGGTACACTGGTTTACGTGGGGTGATTATGGAAAAACAGAACATCACGCTGGGGCTACCCAAGGATGTCCTGAAGCGGGTGAAGGTCATGGCCGCCGAGCAGGGGACCTCCGTCTCGGCGCTCATGGAGCGCCTGTTGCAGGAACATCTGACGCGGCATGAAGGATACGAACAGGCCCGCCACCGACAGGCCGCATTACTGGCTAGGGGGTTTGACCTCGGAACCAAGGGCAAGCGGAGCTGGACTCGCGAGGAGCTCCATGAGCGCTGACGACGCACCGGTATTCGTTGACACCAATGTGCTGGTCTACGCGTATGATCAGACAGCCGGCGAGAAGAGAGCGCGTGCCCGATCTCTTATAGATAAGCTCTGGGCGGATGTTCGGGGTTGTATCAGTGTGCAGGTCTTGCAGGAGTTCTACGTGACCGTCACAAAAAAGATCCCGAGCCCGTTGCAGCAGGACGTTGCCGCAGATATTGTCCGGGACCTTTCGTATTGGCGCCTCCACGCGCCGGTTGCAGAGGACGTCCTGGGCGCGATCGGCCTGCAGCAGCGCCAAGGGACCTCGTTTTGGGATGCCATGATCCTCTGGAGCGCACAGCAGCTGGGCTGTGACACGATCTGGTCAGAAGACCTGAGCCAGAGCCAGGATTACTACGGGGTCAAGGTGGTCAACCCCTTCAGGGAGTAGCTGGCCCCCTTCAGGGTGCGCCAACTCTGTCCCTTTGGAGCTTGATGTCAATCATGGTAATCCTCACAAATCGTAAGCCGCCGACAGACGGCTTCAACTTGAATAGGACTGATACCATCTAACGGCCCCGAGGCGAGCCTCCCGGACGTATCGAGGCAGGCGTGATTGTCTGCGTCAACTCAAATCCTCTCCCCGGTCGCCTTCCTGCGCGTGCTCAAGATAACTCGCTGGGGCCAGGGGCGCCAGCTCCGTGAGAGCTGGTTCTCTTTGATCCGTGCTGTTTCAACTTAACTGCCATTTAGTTGCATTAACTCAGCACTGTGTGAGACCCCTCGAACCTTGGCAGCAACCCCGCCCCCTTTGGGCCGACAGCGACAACGCCCAGCCTCCGGGCACTAGGTCCAGCTTGACGCGGTTCGACAGCGTGTGGGCTGTCGCCGGGCGCCTCCGGGTGAAATTCCGATGGGCTGATTCTGACCGCCCGGCGCGCTCGGATACGGCGCGGCCACGTGGAAGAGCGCAATGTCCATCGGTAGTTTCTGGGCGAAGCCCACCGTCTGCCTGATTGTGGCTTCGATTTCCGTCGGCAAGCCTATGACGAAGTAGCTCCAGTTCGTGATGCCGGCGGCCTGGTCCCAGCGCGGCGCCTTCTCGGCCTAGTCGGGATACGCGCCCTTGCGCGCGTGCTGGAGTGCCTGCTGGCTGCCGCTCCCGATGCCCCACGAAATCAACTTGCAGCCTGACTTGCCCATGAGCTGCAGCATCACCTCGTCCATGTAGATCACGCGGCTGTTGCACGTCCAGGTGGCGGTGAGGTTCTGCTCGATCATCAGCTTGCACATGTTCACCACCTAGTCCTGGCTCACGGTGAACAGGTCGGCGTACATGTGGATGTGGTTGATCCTGAGCTTCTTGAGAATCCACATCTCTTCCAGCAACAATTCTGGCGAGCGCAGGCGCACGCTCTACTGGTGACTGACGTGCGTGATGCAGTAGGTGCAGCCCGCCGTGCAGCCCCGGCTGGTGACAATGAAGGTGAACGGTCCGTGGGTGAGCAGGATGCGATACTTCTATGCGAGGCCGAGAATCATCGGCCACATCGCTGATCTCCTTCTGCCTGCTCCTCTCATCCGGTTTCTTCCCGATTGCCACCCGAATAGTTGTACTGCCCGGGCATCCCCTCCACGAAGCCGCTAGAACATGCCAAGCTCAAGCTTCGCTGCTTCAGACATCATGCTTTGGTCCCAACACGGATCCAGGACGATCTCGACCTCGACCTCCCTGATGCCGGCCACGGCCTTGATTTTGCTCTCGGCATCCGCCTGGAGCACGGGACCCATGCCACACCCCGGCGCGGTCAGTGTCATTTTTACCTCGGCCTTGTACCCGCCCTCGGGCAGGGGCGTGATTTGACAAACATACACGAGGCCGAGGTCAACAGCGTTGACGGGGATCTCGGGATCGTAGACGGTCCTCAACTGATCCCAGACCAGTTTCTCGGCCTCCGGCGCACTGACCGCGGCAGACGCTCCAATCTGGGGGCCCGTGGCGGTCTCCTGGCCGATGACATCGGCGTCCTTGTCCGCGATGCGGACCAGATATCCCTGCTCGGTCATCACGGTGTACGTTCCGCCAAGCGACTGCGTAACTCTCACCAGGCTGCCTGCGGGAAGCACGACTTTTTTGCCGTAAGGAATCGCGATCGCTTCGCAATCGCGGCTCAATGTGATGGGTTCGTTGGTCTCCATAAGGTTTGTTCCCGCTCCTCATGCTTCAGGATTCGGTTTCTACTCCGAGAACGTGTGCCCGCACCCACAGCTGTGCCGGGCCTGCGGGTTCGAAAACACAAACTGGACCTCACCCAAGTAGTGCTGCCTGATGTCGAGCTGAAGCCCGTTCAGGTAGCGCAGGTTTTCGTGGTCAACGTAGATGTTGATCCCTCCGCTTTTGAACACCTCGTCGTTCGGGGTGCTGGGCTTCGCCTCGAAGCTCATGGTGTAGCGGAACTCCGTGCCGCTGCCCTCGCAGCCATCCCGCGTGACCCCGAGCCTCAAGCCAGTTCCTGCAGGGAACTTCTCCTGCTCCAGGATCGCCCCCAAGTAATTTCCAGCCATCGGGCTCAATGTGATCATGGTGTATCTCCTTTTTGTTTGGTGATTGAGTTCCTGCTGATGCCATCTGGTGTTAGTCGTCGGTTAACAGTCCGCCAGAGTGTGACCTTGTCCTAATCCGCCTACTCCGTTGAGACCGCTGCCCCGGCTTCGTTGAGCGCGGCGTGCAGGGTATGCCAGGCAAGGCTGGCGCATTTCACCCGGGCGGGAAACTCCCATACACCTGAAAGGGCGGCCAGCTTTCCGAGGTCTTGTGGATAGGCTTTTGTGTCCGGCTCTCCGGTAAGCATTTTGTGGACCCTATCGAAAAGGGCTTCCGCTTCAGTCTTTGTCTTTCCTTTCAAGCTGTCGGTCATCATCGAGGACGAGGCTCTGGAAATTGCGCAGCCCATGCCTTGAAAGCTGATGTTTCTAATCAAGTCACCCTCCAATTGCAGGTAGACGGTGACTTGATCACCGCACAGCGGGTTGTAACCTTCCGCCGTGCGGTTCGCGCCTTCCAGCTTGTGAAAGTTGCGCGGCTTCTTGTTGTGATCAAAGATGACCTGCTGGTAGAGTTCACGAAGGTCAGACATGCACGGATATCCCCTGGTTAAAGTTCGCGCGGGTCAGCATCAGCCAACATTGCAGCGCGTGGTAAGGTCGTCTCCTGGACTACGGGTTTCTGCGCCGGCGCCCATCCGGCGGTCAGTGCCTCCCGGCCGGTCTGAAGAGATTCCACCTTCAGCTCGACAATGTCCGGTGGGAAAAGGAGGTCGAGCGTCCAGTCGAAGGCCACACGGAACCGCCGCTCCCACCGTGGGAGGGCGAACAGGTAGTATGTCCGCCAGGCGAACCAGGCCAGGAACCCCGTCAGTCTCACGCCCAGCACCCGGCCCACCCCTCGGTGGCGTCCGAGGGTCGCCAGCATGCCAATCCCGCGGTAACGGTAGGGCTCCAGCTTTTGACCCGTGAGCGATGCTGCGATATTGCGGGCCGCTTGCCGGCCCTGACGAACCGCATGCTGCGCCGTGGGTGGCTGATAGTCTCCGCCTGGCTCCGGAACCAGGGCGCAATCGCCGACGGCCCACAACGTCTCGTAACCCCGCACTTGTAGGTACTCGTTCACGGGGAGCCGAGGGTCACCGCCCTCTGGACGCGGAACCTCGATCTCCCGGATCAGGGGGGAGGGCCGGACGCCGGCGGTCCAGATAAGCGTCTCAGCGTTCAACTCACGCTTGTCGTGGATACGCACCCGGCCGGACTCGTACCCTGTGACGCGCGCTCTAAGCCAGACTTCGATTCCCCGGGACTCAAGGTTCTGCAAGGCGTAACTGCCCAGTTCGGGCGGCAGCTCCTGAGCCAGGCGGTCGAGCATCTCGAGGACCACCATGCGGATCTCCAGGCGGTCGATCGCTGGGTAATCCTCCAGCGCCTTGAGAATGAAGTCGTGCAGTTCGCCCGCGACCTCGGTTCCGTTTAACCCTCCGCCTACCACCACGAAAGTCAGAAGGGCCCGGCGCTCTTCCCTCGAGAGAAGAGCGGCTCGCTCCAGCAGGTCAATAACACGATTCCGGATGCGGATGGCGTCCCCCAGGGTCTTGAGGGTCAGCGCGTTCTCTGCGAGCCCCTGGATTTCGAAGAACTCTGTGACGCTCCCCGGGGCGAGCATACAGTGCTCATAGGAGTACCATCGAGAATGACCGTTCTGGTCGACGAACCCCACGGTCCGCCGCACCGGATCCACCGTATGGACCGTCCCCTCGATGAACCGGACCCGATCGAGCATCCGGCGGATCGGGTTCACCACGTGCCGGGACTCCACGAGAGAGGCGGCGACCTCCGCCAAGAGCGGGGTGAAGAGATAGAAATTGCTGCGGCTGATGAGGGTCACTTCGGCCCCGAGGCCCAGCTTGAGTTGGCGATCTAGGGCCATAGCGGCGTTCATCGCGCCGAAGCCGCCGCCAATGATGACGATGTCCGTATGCTCACAAGGTTCCATACCGTCTTCTATGCTATCCATATGCTCTTGATGTTCACGACCTCCCGTACCCCGTACTCCGAGAGCTTTCGCCCGTAACCCGACCGCTTCACGCCTCCGAACGGCAGGCGCGGGTCAGACTTCACGAGTCCGTTCACGAAGACGCAGCCTGCCTCGACCTGGGGGACGAGCCGCTCCGCCCGCTGGTGGTCCTACGTCCAAAGGGACGCCCCCAATCACGGCGAGGTTCTCTTCGCCCGGCACGCCGAACATGTGTTTGAGCCCCTCGTTCGCAAGACAACGGACCAGTAGTTCCGCTCCGCTCATCCTTTGGCTCCCTTCAGGTCCGGAATTGACCTGCTAGTAGAGTTCTCGAAGGTCAGACATGAGCCGAAAACATCTCCTTGACTTTGTAAAGCGCCCCGACCAGAGCATTAATTTCTGCTCGGGCGTTATAAAAGGCCAGCGACGCCCGGGCGGTGGCCGGCACCCCGAAGCGTTGCATCACCGGCATGGCGCAGTGATGGCCCGTGCGGATGGCGATTCCCTCGTGATCGAGGATTGTGCCGATGTCGTGGGCGTGCATGCCATCCAGCACGAAAGACAGCAGGCTGGCTTTCTCCTTGGCCGTTCCGATGAGGCGCAGGCCTGGGATGGCAGAGAGCACCTCGGTCGCATAGTCGAGCAACTCCCGTTCGTAGGCGGTGATCTTGTCCAGTCCGATTCCACTCAAATAGTCAATCGCCGCGCCCAGCCCGATGACGCCAGCGATGTGGGGCGTCCCAGCCTCGAACTTGTACGGCAGCTTGTTGTAGAGAGTCTTCTCGAATGTAACTGAGCTGATCATGTCGCCGCCGCCCTGGTACGGGGGCATGCGCTCCAGCCAGTCGGCTTTGCCATACAAGATGCCAATGCCGGTGGGGCCCAATACTTTGTGGCCGGAAAACGCATAGAAATCGCAATCGAGTTCCTGGACATCCACCGTTGAATGAGCCACCGCCTGGGCCCCATCGATCAGAACCGGGACGCTCCGGCGGTGCGCCATCGCGATCATCTGCTTGACTGGGTTGATCGTGCCGAGGGCGTTCGACACATGAACGAGCGAAACAAACCTCGTTCTCGCGTTCAGGAGCCGCTCGTATTCATCCAGCAGCAGCTCCCCGTCGTCGTTGACAGGGATGACGCGGAGTCGGGCACCAACCTGACCGCACAGGATCTGCCACGGGACAATGTTGGAATGGTGCTCGATTGCGGAGATGATGATTTCATCGCCCGCCTGGATGAACGTCCGGCCGTAGCTCTGCGCCACCAGGTTGATGCCCTCGGTGGCGCCGCGCACGAAGATGACCTCACGTGCCTCCGCCGCACTCAGAAAACGCTGGACCTTGACCCGCGCAGCTTCATAGGCCTGCGTGGCCTGTTCGCTCAAGAAATGGACGCCACGATGGATATTTGCGTTTTCCGCCGCGTAATACCGCTCGAGAGCATCAATCACGACTTGGGGTTTCTGACTTGTGGCGGCGTTATCGAAGTAGACCAGCGGCCGGCCGTGGACCTGCTCTCTCAGGATCGGGAAGTCCTGCCGGACCTTCTCGACGTCGAAACCGGGCGGCCAGTCCGGGTGGCGGACCGTTTCTGTGATTGGGTTAACCGTGGTGATCATCGGGCTTCCTCCAGCCGTTTCCCTTGAGGCAACCATTGCGTGACGAGCGCCTCTAGGTGCTTGCGGATCGGCTCGACCTTCATGCGCTGGAGGCCCTCGCCGGCGAAGGCGGAGACCAAGAGGTTGCGCGCTGAGGTCTCAGCCAGGCCGCGGGCGCGCAGGTAGAAGAGGGCATCCTCGTCAATCTGGCCGATGGTGGCCCCATGGGTGCATTTCACATCGTTGGCGTAGATCTCCAACTGAGGTTTGGTGTCGATCTGAGCTTCGTCAGAAAGCAAAAGATTCCGGTTAGTCTGTTTGGCGTCGGTCTTCTGGGCATCCTTATGGACGATGATCCGGCCGTGGAACACGCCCCGCGCCTGAACGTCGAGGATGCCGTTGTAGAACTGCCGGCTGTCGCAGTGCGGGCTGGCATGTTCGACCTTCATGTAGTTGTCTATATGCTGTCGACCGGTCGCCAGGAATAGGCCGTTGATCAGGCAGTCGCCACCCTCGCCGGCCATAACCGGGTGGACGTTGTTCCGCACGAGCGCGCCGCCGAACAGCACCGCGTGGGCGGCGACGCTGCTGCTGCGGCCCTGCTGAACCTGGAGGGTCGAGACGTGGAACGCCTGCGTGCTCTCCCGCTCGAGCCGGTAGTGGCTCAGCACGCTGTTCTCGCCGACCACCGCTTCTGTGACGACGTTGGAGAAATAGACGCCGCCATTCAGCGACACGTAGTCCTCCACGACGGCCGCCTGGCTCTCGTCGCCCATCAAGATCAGGTTGCGCGGGTGGTTGATGGCCGGGGAGGCGGTAGCAGTCGAGAGGTAGAGCAGGTAAACCGGTTCCTGGAGCACCGTCCCACGGGGGAGGTGCACGAACGCCCCGTCTTCTATGAAGGCCGTGTTGAGGGCGGTAAAGGCGTCGTGTTGATAGTCGGCGTACCGGGCCAGGTGCTGCTCCAGCAGGCTCTGGTCGGACGTGAGGGCCTGGGCGAGGCTGCCGATCTGCACACCCTCCGGCAGCGGTTGCAGCCAGGAAAGCTCCGGCGCATACCGGCCGTTCACGAAAACCAGCTGGCTGCAGGCTGGACCGGAGAACCGGAATGGCTCAAGCACCCGGGGCGCCAGTTCGGCGCGGCCGTTCAGGGCGAGTTGGAAGGAGGTCTGGGCGATCGGGGCCACATTGGTGAACCGCCAGTCCTCATCGTGGAGGGTCGGGAACCCCAGCTCGGCGAAGCGGGCGATGCCCCCCTGGCGTACCGAGCGCAGCCACCCTGGGCCATTCCCGGCAGCGCCGTTCTCGAACTGGGCGAAGCTCTCCAGGTAGCCGCCTTGCTCTTGGCTCATAGTGATCACTATCTTGACCTCTCTAGAAGTGTGCCGTCGTGGTGCTCTGGATTTCGGCTTCGACCCGGGCATAGCCCTGATCCTCAAGGGCCAGGGCCAGTTCCTTGCCGCCCGACTTGACGATCCGGCCGTCCACCAGCACGTGGACATAGTCGGGGACGATGTAGTTGAGCAGCCGCTGGTAGTGGGTTACGACGATGATGGCGCGCTGAGGGCTGCGCAGCGCGTTGACACCCTTGGCGACGATTTTCAGGGCGTCAATGTCCAGGCCAGAATCGGTCTCGTCCAGAATGGCGAGTCTCGGCTCCAGCACTGCCATCTGGAAAATTTCGTTGCGCTTCTTCTCGCCACCCGAGAACCCCTCGTTGACCGCGCGGTTCAGGAGCTGATCGTCTATCTCCAGGAGCTTCATCTTCTCCCTGACCAGCGGGAGGAACTCCATCGCGTCGAGCTCCTGGAGACCGCGGTACTTGCGGATGGCGTTGAGGGCGGCCTTGAGGAAGTAGGTATTGCTGACGCCGGGGATCTCCACCGGGTACTGGAAGGCTAGGAAGACCCCCCGGCAGGCGCGCTCCTCTGGCACCATCTCCAGCAGATTGTTTCCGTCGTAGGTCACCTCGCCAGAGATGACCTCGTACGTTTCCCGGCCGGCCAGGACCAGCGCCAGCGTGCTCTTGCCCGATCCATTCGGGCCCATAACGGCGTGGACCTCGCCGGCGTTCACCTGCAGGTCAATGCCTTTGAGAATCTCTCGATCACCGACCTGGACATGCAAATTCTTAATGTCGAGCATGGTTCACCTTCTTGACTCCCTGTTCAGAACTCAACCTACGCTCCCCTCGAGGCTGATGCTGAGCAGCTTCTGTGCTTCGACGGCGAACTCCATCGGTAACTCTTTGAAGACCTTCTTGCAGAAGCCGTTGACGATCATCGAGACCGCATCCTCGGCCGAGAGCGCGCGCTGCTTCAAGTAGAAGATCTGGTCCTCGCCGACCTTGGATGTGGACGCCTCGTGCTCCATCCTGGCTGTTGCGTTCTTCACCTCGATGTAGGGGAAGGTATGGGCGCCGCACTTGTCGCCGATCAGCAGCGAGTCGCACTGTGTGTAGTTGCGCGCCCCCCGGGCGCCCTTGTTGATCTTGACCAGCCCGCGGTAGGTGTTCTGGCCGTGGCCCGCGGAGATACCTTTGGAGACGATGGTGCTCCGTGTGTTCTGACCGATGTGGATCATCTTGGTGCCTGTGTCGGCCTGCTGGTAGTTATTGGTTAGGGCCACGGAGTAAAACTCCCCAACGGAGTTGTCGCCTTGCAGGATAACGCCGGGGTATTTCCAGGTGATTGCCGCGCCAGTCTCCACCTGCGTCCACGAGATCTTGGAGTTCCTCCCCAGGGCCTTGCCGCGCTTGGTGACGAAGTTGTAGATGCCGCCCTTGCCGTCCTTGTCGCCCGGGTACCAGTTCTGGATGGTCGAGTACTTGATCTGAGCGTCGTCGAGGGC
>Ga0209342_10002205_pt1 | contig 21207 bp, 23 predicted proteins | sample RifCSP16_2_FD_184023 | JGI IMG/M metagenome (GOLD analysis project Ga0209342, IMG submission 184023) | Soil microbial communities from Rifle, Colorado - Rifle CSP2_sed 16_2 (SPAdes) (version 2) | ecosystem: Environmental > Terrestrial > Deep subsurface > Rock core/Sediment | place: Rifle... | reverse complement strand
GAGCGAGCTGCCGCGGATCGAGGTGCGCTACCAGACCGGCGCGAACGGACCGGACGGGACCTTCCTGCCCTACCTGCGCGACGAGAGGCTCGCCCGGCCCTGGGCCATCCCGGGGACCCCCGGGCTCGAGCACCGCATCGGCGGCCTGGAGAAGGATTCGCTCACAGGCTCGGTCTCTTACGACGGCATGAACCACGAGAAGATGGTGAAGACGCGGGCGCAGAAGATCCGGAACGTCGCGGAGGACGTCCCGGACGTCGCCGTCGACGGCCCGGCCGAGGGCGAGCTGCTCCTCCTGTCATGGGGAGGCACCTACGGCTCGGTGAGGACGGCCGCGGACGAGCTGCGCGCGGAGGGCAGGGGCGTCGCCCACGCCCACCTGCGCTGGCTCAACCCCATGCCCCGGAACCTGGGGGAGGTGCTCCGGAGCTACCGCAAGATCCTCGTGCCGGAGGTGAACGACGGCCAGCTCGCCTTCGTGCTGCGCGCGCGCTACCCGGGCGTCGATCCGCTCCAGTTCAACCGCATCAACGGCAAGCCCATCAAGGTCTCGGAGCTGAAGCGGAGGGTGGTCGAGATCCTGCAGGAGGGAGGCGTGCGATGAGCGCGACGGACGGACAGGGCACCCTCGAGAAGGCGCCTCTCTACGTCAAGAAGGACTTCGAGTCCGGCATCGACCCGCGCTGGTGCCCGGGGTGCGGGGACTACTCCGTCCTGAACCAGGTCCAGAAGCTCTTGCCCGCCGTCGGCGTCAGGCGGGAGAACATCGTCTTCATCTCCGGCATAGGCTGCTCGTCGCGCTTCCCGTACTACATGAACAACTACGGGATGCACACGCTGCACGGGCGTGCGCCCTCCTTCGCCTCGGGGCTGAAGCTCTCGCGTCCCGAGCTTCAAGTTTGGGTGGCGACCGGCGACGGCGACGCGCTCGCCATCGGCGGGAACCACTTCATCCACGCCATGCGTCGGAACCTCGATCTCAAGATCGTGATGTTCAACAACCGGATCTACGGCCTCACCAAGGGCCAGGTGTCGCCGACCTCCGAGCTCGGCAAGAAGACGAAGTCGACGCCGCAGGGCTCGCCCGACCATCCGTTCAACCCGGCGGCGCTCGCGCTGGGCGCCGGCGCCACCTTCGTCGCGCGCACCGTGGACGTCGAGGGCGCGCACATGGGCGCGGTGCTGAAGGCGGCCGCGGAGCACAAGGGCTCCGCGTTCGTCGAGGTCTACCAGAACTGCCCCGTGTTCAACGACGGCGCCTACCAGTTCATGACGGAGAAGGCGGTGAAGGCGGAGATGCAGGTGCGCATGGAGCACGGGAAGCCACTCCTCTTCGGGAAGGACGGCAGGAAGGGCATCCGGCTCGACCCCAGGTCCGCGAAGCTGGAGGTCGTCACCCTGGGAGAGGGCGGCGTCTCGGAGGGCGACGTCCTCGTCCACGACGCGATGCGCGCCGACCCGACCTTGGCGTTCATGCTCGCCAACCTGGACCAGACACCGGAGGCTCCGACGCCCATCGGGATCTTCCGGGACGTGCGGCGGCCCACCGCCGACGAGCTCACCTGGGAGCAGGTCCAGGCCGCCAAGGCCGCGCGGGGCGGAGCGGACATGCGCCAGCTCCTCGCCGGCGGTGACACCTGGGTGATCGAGTAGGGGCCGGTCGCCGGGTCCCCGCCTGGACTTGGATCTGGGTTGGACCTGGACGAGCACGGTCGAGATCCAGCTCCAGGGCTCGCGGACCCACGGTGAAATTGCGGGCGAGCCCTCGCCCGCACGCCGGCCGGCGCCGGGCCACGCGCGCCGCATGCGCCCTTGCGCGCATGCGCTCACGCGCGCGCGACTAGTCGCCTTCCCTGGGCCCGGGAATGGGGTCATTTGCCGCAGTCTTGATCGTCGTCTACCCGCTCACTGCCTCTGTTTGGTACGGTCTGGGTCTCTCCCACACCGCAGCGGGAAGGGCTCACACCATGCGTGAATGGTTCAAAGAGGAACGACGATGACGACAGCGGCTCCAGCGAAAAAGGAGAAGAAATTTCGCGGAATCGTGGTGATCAACCACGCCAACTGCAAGGGCTGCGCTTTCTGCGTCGAGTTCTGCCCGACCCACGCACTGGACCTGGAGAAGGGGTTCAACGCCAAGGGCTACCATCCCCCGTACCTCGCGAAACCGGACCTGTGCAACGGCTGCGACATGTGCGGCCTGTTCTGCCCCGACTTCGCCATCTTCGGCTACCGCGAGAAGCTCGAACAAGCCGCCTAGGAGCGCGTGACCCATGAACGCAGATCCCCAGGGAGTACTCACAGGTAGTCACTATCTCGACGGCGACCACTCCTGCAGCGAGGGCGCGATCGCCGCCGGCTGCCGCTTCTCGGCCGGCTATCCCATCACCCCCTCGACCGAGGTGGTCGAACGGCTCGCGTCCCGGTTCCCGCGCGTCGGCGGCCGCTTTCAGCAGTTCGAGGACGAGCTCGCGGCCTCGATCGCGGTGCTGGGCGCGGTGTGGGGCGGCGCGAAGGCCGTCACCGTCACCTCCGGCCCCGGCTTCTCGCTCATGATGGAGCACATCGGGCTCGCGGCCATCACCGAGACGCCGGTGGTCTACATCAACGTGCAGCGCGGCGGCCCCTCCACCGGCCTCCCCACGCAGCCGGCCCAGGGCGACATGATGCAGGCCCGCTTCGGCTCGCACGGCGATTTCAGGCTCATCGCCCTCTGCCCGAACTCTCCCCAGGAGTGCTTCGATCTCACGCTCCGCGCCTTCAACCTGGCCGAGGAGTACCGCGTCCCGGTGATGGTGATGCTGGACGAGGTCGTCGGCCACATGACCGAGAAGGTGGTCATCCCCCCGGCCGACCAGATCCAGGTGACGCCGCGCCGGTACACCTCGAAGAAGCCTGGCGAGTTCAAGTTGTTCGAGCCCGCTGCAGGCTCGCTCGTCCCGGAGATGGTCAAGGCGGGCGACGGCTACCGCATCCACGTCACCGGCCTCACCCACGACGAACGCGGCTACCCCGCCATGAACGTCGTGGCACAGGACAAGATGGTGAAGCGACAGTTCGCCAAGATCATGGAGAACGTCGACAAGATCATCACGTTCGAGGAGAAGAACCTCTCGGGCGCCGAGGCGGTCGTGGTCAGCTTCGGCATCACGTCCCGCATCGCCGAGAAGGGGATGCAGCTCGCGCGCGAGAAGGGGGCCAAGGTGGGCTCGTTCCGGCTCATCACCGCCTGGCCATTCCCGGAGAGGCAGATCGTCGAGCTCTCGAAGAAGGTGAAGGCCTTCGTCGTGCCCGAGCTCAACATGGGGCAGATGTCGCTCGAGGTGGAGCGGCTCGCCGCGGGCCGTTGCCGCACCGTCCCGGTGCTGCACGCCGGCGGCACCGTCCACAACCCCGAGGTCATCGCCGAAGCGATCCTGGAGGCCGTCCGATGAGCGTCCTGCGCGAGAACCCCGTCAACGAGTACCTCCGCCTCGACCGGCTGCCGAGCATCTGGTGCCCGGGCTGTGGCATCGGCACGACCGTCAACTGCTTCACGCGCGCGCTCACCGAGTCGAAGCTCGACCTCGACAAGGTCGCCATCGTGAGCGGCATCGGCTGCACCGGGCGCGTCGCCGGGTACCTGAACCTCGACTCGTTCCACACCACGCACGGCCGCGCCATTCCGTTCGCGACCGGCCTCAAGCTCGCGAGACCGGACCTCAAGGTGGTGGTCTACTCCGGCGACGGTGACCTCTCCGCCATCGGCGGCAACCACCTCGTCCACGCGGCCCGCCGCAACGCCGATCTCCTCGTCGTGTGCGTGAACAACTTCACGTACGGTATGACGGGCGGTCAGGTCACCCCGACCACGCCGCTCACGGCGATCGCCTCCACCACGCCGTATGGCGCGTACGAGGAGACGTTCAACCTCCCGAACCTCACCGACGCGTGCGGTGCGGTCTACGTGGCGCGCTGGACCGCGTACCACGTGAAGCAGATCGCCAAGTCGATGGGCGAGGCCCTGAACAAGAAGGGCTTCCGCTTCATCGAGATCATCGCCCCCTGCCCGACGCTCTACCTGCGCCGCAACCGGCTGGGCGAGGGCCTGGAGGAGATGAAGTACTACAAGGAGAAGAGCGTGGTGAAGAACGGCGCCGACACGCGCGAGGTCGCGCTCGACTTCCACGACAAGATCGTCGTCGGCAAGTTCGTCGATCGTGAGCGACCCACGCTCGAGGAGGCGATGGAGAAGCGGTTCTCCGAGTCCCTCGGTGCCAAGTACGTCCCCTACACCTCGCCCGGCCAGCAGTCGCGCGCCTAGCCTTCGGGAGAACAACATGGGTCCCACGGAGATCAAGATCGGCGGGCTGGGCGGCCAGGGCGTCATCCTGGCCGGAATCATCATCGGCAAGGCCGCAGCGCTCTACGACAACAAGCACTCGGCGCTGACGCAGGCGTTCGGTCCCGAGGCGCGCGGCTCGGCCTGCAGCGCGCAGGTGGTGGTCGACAACGCCCCCATCCTCTACCCCTACGTCCAGCGGCCGCACATCATGGTGTCGATGTCGCAGGACGCGTTCGTGAAGTTCTCGCCCGAGCTGCGCGACGACGGCACGCTCCTCATCGAGGAGGAGCTGGTGAAGGTCCAGAACCTCCCCAAGGGCGTGAAGGTGTACGCGGTACCTGCGACGCGCATCGCCGAGGAGCTGGGCAAGAAGATGGTGCTGAACATCGTGATGGTCGGGTTCTTCGCCGCCATCACCGGCGTCGTGAGCGAGGCGGCGGTGAAGAAGGCGGTGAGCGACTCGGTGCCGCCCAACACCATCGACCTCAACCTCAAGGCGTTCGAGCGGGGGTTCGCGCACGGCAAGAAGCTGCTCGCGAGCGCGTAGAGCCGGGGGCCTCGGGGGCGGAGCCCCCGAGGTCAATGCCGGCGAAGCCGCCGCCTCGCTCGCGCCAGCGAGCGAAGTGCGCCGAAGGCGCTGGCGGCGGTGAAGCCGGCGGCCGCTCGCGCCCCGAGCGCCTGCGAAGCCGCCGGCGTTTCGCTCCGGGTCACTTGCCGGCGGTGATTCCGCGGAGGCTCTGCGTGCAGCGATCCGCGCCGGCATTCACCTCGAGGCAACGGCGGCAGGCGCGAGCCGCCTCCTCGCTCCGGCCCAGCCGGGCGAGCGCGATGCATCGGCCGTGCAGCGCCTCCGTGTAGTCGGGGGCGAGCTCCGCCGCGCGCCCGTACTCGGCGGCCGATCGCTCGTACGAGCCCGAGACATAGTCCATGAAGCCGAGATCGTGGTGCGCCTCGGAGAGCGCCGGGTCCGACTCGAGCAGGTGCAGGTACTCCCGCCGCGCAGCGGCGAAGAGCGCGTCGCGGCGGTCGGGCTCCCTCCGGCCGCGGTGGAGGAGCGAGCGCGCGAGGTCGAGCCGCGCCACGACGAGGTCCGGGTCGATGCGCAGCGCCGCGCGGAACTCCTCCTCGGCCGCGGTCCAGCGCTCGCCCGCGAGCTCGAGCTCCCCCAGGTTCACGTGACCTTCCGCGAAGTCGGGAGCGACCTTCACGGCATGCTCGAAGCGCCGCCGCGCGGCGGCGAGGTCACCGCGCTTCCGCGCCACCACCCCCGCTCCGTTCTGCGCCTCCGGGATGTCCTCGTTGAACTCGAGCGCGTGGGCGAAGGCGACGTCGGCTCGTTCCAGGTCGCCGGTCGAGAGATACCGATAGCCCTTCGAGACCTCCTCGGCCGCGCGGGGGTGGACCCGGGGCGACGGGCAGGCGGTGAGGAGGAGGACGGCGAGGAGGGCGGGGAGGGCAGGGGACGAGGTCACGGTCACGGTCGAGGTCGAGGTCGAGGTCGAGGTCGAGGTCTGATGCGGCGCCGGAGTCACCATGCGTCCTGGCCCGTGCCTTGCCATCCACGTGCCGCATGCGCTCCCTCGCCCTCGCCGTGATCCTCTCGCTGTCGCCAGCGCACGCCATCGCACAGCTCGCGCCCCGTTCGTTGGCGCTCGAGCTCGGTTTCTCTGGGGATTCGGCGCCGGCGCTGGGAGAGCGCATGCCGGTCGCGCTCGTCGCCACGTGGTGGCTGGTGGGGCCCCTGGACGCGATGCTGCGCACCGCCTGGCGGAGCACGTGGCGGACGGATGTCCGTGGATCGGACGCCTTCGAGGCAGGCGCGGGGTTGCGCTACACGCTGGCCGGAACGACGGTGAGACCCCAGGTCCTCGCGAGCGTCTCGTTCGTGGAGGTGCTCCCGGGGCCCTTCGCGCCGGATGAGTCGGGCCTGCGCCTCGCGGCAGGTGCTGGGCTCGAGGTGTTCGTCGCCCGGGATGTCTTCGCAGCTGCGGTCGGGGAGGGGAGCGTCGTCATGCTCCCTTCGGGGTCGGGGGCCGGCCTGGCCGCCACCTTGCGGCTCGGGGTCTGCTTCTGATGCCGACCAGCCGGGCGCTGGCTGCCCAGGTCACCTATTTGACACTATATCAGTTGTCACCTACCGTCGGGCAGAATGGCGCGGAAGAAGATCTCCACCACCATCTACATCACGCCCGAGCAGAACGAGCTCTTGAAGCTCCTCAACGAGCGCACGAAGGTCCCGGTCGCCGAGTACATCCGGCAGGGCATCGACCTCGTGCTCGAGAAGTACCGGGGGTATCTCCCGGGCCAGCTCTCCCTTGATGAGATGGGCTCGAAGAAGTAGTCCTGCCGCACGGGCGAACAGCAGGGGAGTGCGCGATGGGGAAGAAGATCCTGATCACGGGCGGTGCCGGCTTCATCGGGTCCACCATCGCCGACCTGTTCCTCCAGCGCGGGTGGGACGTCGCCGTGCTGGACGACCTGTCGTCCGGGAAGCGGGAGAACGTGCCCGCCGCGGCGCGGTTCTATCCCTGCGATGTCAGGAGCGAGGCGGCGCAGGAGGCGGTCCAGAAGGAGCGCCCCGCGGTCCTGTGCCACCACGCGGCGCAGATCGACGTTCGCAGGTCCATGGCCGACCCACGCTTCGACTGTGACGTGAACCTGGGGGGCCTCCTGAACCTCATGCAGGCCGCGGCGCGCGCCGGCTCGGTGAGGCAGGTCATCTTCGCCTCGAGCGGTGGCGCGACCTACGGCGAGGCGGAGCGCATCCCCACCCCTGAGGACCACCCGGCGCGACCCGTGTCTCACTACGGCGCGGCCAAGGCCGCGAGCGAGATCTACCTCGGCGTGTACGCCGCGAGCCACGGCATCCCCTACGCCGCCCTGCGCTACGCGAACGTCTACGGGCCGCGCCAGGATCCACACGGGGAGGCGGGTGTGGTGGCCATCTTCTGTGGCCGCCTGCTCCAGGGCAAGCCCTGCACCATCAACGGGGACGGCAGCCAGACGCGCGACTACGTGTTCGTGGGCGACGTGGCGCGGGCGAACCTGCTCGCGGCGGAGAAGGCCTTCTCGGGCGCGCTCAACATCGGTACGGGCGTCGAGACGGACGTGAACGTACTCTACGCGAAGCTCGCGCTCGCGGCGCGCGTCGAGACGTCGGCCCTGCACGGCCCCGCCAAGCCCGGCGAGCAGAGGCGGTCCTGCATCGACTCGTCGGCGGCGGCAGCCGCGCTTGGGTGGCGACCCGAGGTCGCGCTCGAGGAGGGGCTGGCGCGGACGCTGGAGTACTTCCGGGCGCGGACGTAGGCCTCCGCGCACAACTTGCCGAAGCTACACTGGTTTTCCTGCGGGTCTCCCTCGCGGGCGGCCCGCTTCCGGGGCAGCGTTTCCATCGGGCCCGGGCCGCTGTGTCAATGGTTGCGCAGGGGCCGGAACCGCCCGGTCCCGCAACCAGACCACGAGGAAGACCAATGAAAAGAGCCATCGCCATCATCGCCGCCCTCGCCGCGGCCGCCTGTGGTGGAACCACGGGCAGCACCACGGGCAGCACCACTGGCAACAGCAGCGGGCCGATCACCGCCGACGAAGCCCGCAGCGCGATCCCGTCCCAGGACCAGGCGAAGATCGAAGTCCCGCAGAACTCGGCGCTCGCCGCCGCCCCGGGCTCCGCCGAGGCCAACGTGGCGGCGGCCGAGCTCGCCCGGGTCACCATCTGGCTCTCGACCTCGGTGAACCTGAGCGTGGCGGCCCCCCTCGTCCTGGTCCGGACGATCGTCGACTTCCCGCCCACGTCCTGCGACGGCGACACCTGCACCTGGGGCCCCGGCTCGAGCTGGCACGACCTGAACGAGTTCAAGCTCACCGTGACCAAGGTGGAGGATCACTACTCGTGGGCGCTCTCCGGCCGGCCGAAGTCCCCCCCGAGCGCCGACTTCACCGCCTTCATCTACGGCAACGCCTGGCCGAGCGGCCAGCGCTGGGTGGGGCACGGCGACTTCACGGTCGACCTCGACGCCGCGGCCACCGGTCTCGACCGCTTCGAGGACTCGCCGACGATGGGCAAGATCGAGGTGACGAACTACGACAACCGAGACGACGAGCAGAAGGTCTCCGTCAAGTTCCTGGCCATGGCCGACCAGGATCACCCCGGGCACGAGATCAACGCGGCCTACCAGTACCAGAACGGCTCGACGGGAGGGGACCTCCAGGTCGCCACGAGCGACGTCGAGACGGACGTGGGGATCACCCTCCACTCGCAATGGAAGTCGACCGGCGAGGGGCGCGGCGACGCGCACGTGACGGACGCCCCGCTGCCGTACGATCGCAGCCAGTGCTGGGACACCGCGGCGAGCCACTTCGCCCTGGTGTACGATAGCGTGGGTCCTGTCGGCGACCCGTCGCTCTGCGCGTTCGACGAGGCGCCGCTCACGATCGACGCGCCCTGAAGAGGCCATTGGCTCGCTTCACCGTCATCCCGGGGGGACGGGCCGAGGCCGAGAGCCCGCGCCCTTCCCGGCCGGAGCAGGAAGGGGGGCTCCTCGCCGAGCTCTACGCCCGCCACGCGCCTGCGGTCTTCGGACGCTGCAGGTGGCTCCTGCGGGACGAGGAGGCGGCGAGGGACGCCACCCAGGAGGTGTTCGTCAGGGCGCTGCGCGCGCTCCCCGAGTTCCGGGCCGCCTCGTCGCCGACCACGTGGCTCCTCCGGATCGCCACGCATCATTGCCTGAATGAGATGCGGTCGGCGCGGGCGCGTTGGCGCGAGGAGGTGGTGCGGCTCGCAGGGCTGCGCCAAGATGATGGGCTCGAGCCGGATCGGCGCGAGCTCCTGAGGGTGCTCCTGCGGCTCGCCGGCCGCGAGGAGCAGGAGATGGCCGTGATGTACTTCGTGGACGAGCTGACGCAGGCGGAGATCGCGGCCGCGACGGGCCGGAGCCTCCCCACCGTCCGCAAGCGACTGCGCGGCTTCCTGGCCACGGCCCGTGCCGCGCTGGCGGAGGCGCTGCCAGGCATCGCTCTCCCAGAGGAGGAGGAGCTGTGAACGCACCCCATGCCGCTGGCCGTGAATGCTCCGCCACGCGCGTGCGCCGCCTCCTCGCGGGGGAGCTCGTGGAGGCGGAGCGGAGCGCCGCCGAGGCCCACCTCCTGGGCTGCCCCCGATGCCAGCGGGTGCGGCACGAGTGGGAGGAGGACCGCCGCGCGCTCGAGGCCGGGCTCCCCTTCGAGCGCTTCGCCGCGGGCGTCGCCGAGCGGCTGGCCCGTCCCGACCTCGCGCCGCGGCGCCCCGTCCAGCGCTGGGCCGCGATCGCGCTCGCGGCGGCGATCGCTGTGGGGGTCGCGGTCCCGCTCGTGGCGCGGCTCTCGCGAGCGCCGATGGACGAGGTCCGGCTGAAGGGCGGTGGGGCGTCGCTCACGCTGTACCTGCAGGACGGGGGAGGAGCGCGCGCCCTCGGTCCAGGCGAGGCGGTGCCAGCGGCGGCGCGGCTCAGGGTGGCGGTCGAGCCGGCGGGGCGGCGATTCGCGGCGGTGCTGCTCGTCGACGAGGATGGAGTGGCCACCCTCTACGCCGGGCCGGCCCAGCCCGGGCCGCTGCCCGGCGCCTTCGAGTGGACGGGGCGCCGCGGCGAGCTGGTCGCGGTGGTCGACGACGCGCCGGTGGACGCAGGCGCGCTCGCGGACCGGCTCAGGCGAGCGGATGGCATCGAGGCGCCTCGCGGCCGGCGCGCCGTCGCGACGCTCGAGCTGTGGCGGTCGGGGCCATGAGTCGCTCTTCGAGCCAGCGGAAACGCAATCGACCTGGACCAGGACGAATCCGGCCGCTTGCTCAGGATCGAATCCACACCCTGAATATCCGGGCCGCGCTCGCCGCGGTCGCCCTCTGCCTCGCCGCGGCGCCAGCGGCGGCGGGAGAGCGGCGATTCGCGCTCCTCGTGGGCGAGCCCGAGGGCGGCGCAGGGACGCAGCGGCTCAAGTACGCGGAGCGCGACGCGAAGCGGATGCAGGCGGTGCTGATGCGCCTGGGCAAGGTCCGCTCCGAGGACGCTCGCCTCCTGCTCTCGCCGGGTGCAGACGGCGTGCGCCGGGCCCTCGCCGAGGTCGCCGATCGGAGCCGCGCCGCGCGGGAGCGGGGCGACTCGACGGTGCTCCTCGTCTACTACTCCGGCCACGCCAAGGACGGGGAGCTGCGGCTGCGCGAGACGCGGCTCGCGCTCGACGAGCTGAAGCGGCTCCTCGCGGCAGCGCCTGCCGACGTCCGGATCGGCCTCCTGGACTCCTGCCGGGCCGGCGCGATAACCCGGACCAAGGGCGTCCGGCAGGCGCCCGTCTTCGAGGTGGCGCGCGGCGAGGGCCCGCGGGGGCTCGTCCTCGTCACGAGCTCGGGTGCGGACGAGGACTCGCAGGAGTCCGACGCGATCGGCGGCAGCTTCTTCACCCACCACCTGGCCTCGGGCCTCCTGGGCGACGCCGACGCTTCGGGCGACGGCAAGGTCACGCTGGCCGAGGCCTATGCCTACGCCTACGCGCGCACGGTCGCCTCGACGGCCGACACCGCCGCCGGCGTGCAGCACCCCGCCTACCTCTACGACCTCGGTGGCGCCGGGGACGTCGTCCTCACCGAGGTCGGCACCCCCGCCGCGCTGGTGTTCCCTGCCGCCGCCGAGGGCGCCTACATCATCCTCGACGGCGGGCACCGCGCCGTGGCCGAGGTGGCGAAGCCGGGAGGCGTGGCGCGGCGCCTGGCCCTGCCCCCCGGGCGCTACACGGTGAAGAAGCGCCTCGCCGCGAACGACGGCCTCCTCGTCTCGGAGGTGGAGCTCGCGCGCGCGGAGGTCACGCTCGACGAGTCGCGCATGCGGCGCGTCGTGCTCTCCGACGACCCGCAGAAGGGCTTCGGCGGGGCGCGCTGGTCGCTCATGGGCGGCCTCGGCGCGCAGGGCTTCTTCGGTCCCGCGGCGAGCTCGGGCTACTTCCCGCCCGCCGGGCTGGGGGGCGCGGAGCTCATGGTGCGCGACGACCTCGGCCACCGGCTCGCCTGGGGAGTCGACCTCGCCCTGGGGGGAGGCAGCTCGACCTTCACGCCCGCCGGCGCCGACCCCATCTCCGTCCGGTTCATGGAGGTCTCCGGAGGGGCGTCGCTCTGGCGCGACCTCGACGCCGGCCCGTTCACCTTCTCGGTGGGCGGCCGGCTCGCGTTCATCTACCTGGGGCGGACCTTCCCCGGCCGGCAAGATCTCAAGTCACAGTGGTTCTTCACCATCACTCCTGGTATCACAACGGCGGCGAGCTGGCACTTCGCCGAGCGATGGTCGGCGGTGGCGCGGGTCCGTGGGCACTACCTGTTCTACAACGTGGACCGGAACATGAGCCTCGGCTTCGCCGAGCTCCTCCTCGGGGTCGAGTATGCGCTGTGGAGATGATGCGGGGCGCGCCGTCCGCCGCGGCGGCGCGTGGATGCTCCTCCTGGCGCTCGCGGGGGCCGGGTGCGGGAACTGGTCCAACGAGGACATCGCGTTCGTCGAGGCGCTCCCCACCTCGCAGGCCCTGAAGGTCGCCCTGCCGGCGCCGGCGGGCCAGGCGCTGTGCGGCCCCCCAGGGCCCTCCGAGCTCTGGGGCTGGGCGAAGCCGACCGGCGACGCCTTCAACGGCGCGGTCGACTTCCTCCTGGGGTTCGTCGATCTGGTGAAGGGATACGAGCCCACGACGCGCAATCAGGACCGGCGGGTGTGGGGCCCCTTCGCAGACTCGAAGCACCCGGGGAACGAGATCCGCGTGGTCATGACACGCGCCTGGGAGAACGGCAGGCCCGTCTACACCTACACCTTCGAAGCGAGGCCTGGCGGCGAGTTCCAGCCGGTCATCGAGGGCCACTTCACCGGCGGATCGGCGAGGACAGGCAAAGGGGACCTCACCATCCATTTCGGGACGCTGCGCGACCTGGGCATGAACGAGACGGATTCCGACCCGCAGGGCGACATGGTCATCGGGTACGACCGGACCGCGGACCCTCGCACCGTCTCGCTCGACCTCTCCCACGAGCCGCAGGGCGGGTTCGAGCTCACCGGCTTCGACTACGGGTACGCCGGGTACTCCAGCGGGAAGGGGCTCTTCCACTACCAGCTGCAGTTCGCGGCGGGGTACTACGTCGTGGACGCGTGGTTCGACGACACCGGGGCCGGGAAGGCGTTCGTCGAGGCGCATCTCGACGCCTTGCCCAACCAGACCTTCGCCTTCGACGAGTGCTGGGATGCGGCTTCCTGCATCACCTTCGTCCACGACCCCGACGGCGTGAGCCAGCTGTGCCCGGGCGGTGTCTGCCCGGCGGGCGAGTGTCCTGTGGGGCTGCCCGTCGGGCAGTGAAGGGCGCCTCTCGCCATGGGCGTCAGTCGTCGCCTGGAACCTCCTCGTCGGGACCTTCGGCCCCCGCCAGGTACCTCTCGAGCTCCGCGCTCGCGCTCGCGTGCTCCCCGGCGTCGATCCGCCCCCCTTCGAGCAGCAGATCGAGGACGTGGCGCGAGCGCCGCTTGAGCCAGCGAGAGGGGTGGTCGAGGTCGGCGCGCCGCGGCGCGGGCAGCATGGCCGCGAGGAGCGCGGCCTGCGCGGTCGAGAGCCGCGCGGCAGGCACTCCGAAGCGCGCCCTCGCCGCCGCCTCGATGCCGAAGACCCCGTCGGCCCACTCGGCCACGTTGAGATAGAGCACGAGGATCCGCCGCTTGGGGAGGGCGCGCTCGAGCTTCAGCGCCAGCACCGCCTCCTTCACCTTGCGCCAGAGGCTGCGCTCCGTCCCCAGCCACAGGTTCTTCGCCAGCTGCTGGGTGATGGTCGAGGCTCCACGCAGCGTCCGCCCGCGATCCAGGCTCTGCTCGGTCGCGGCCTGGACCTCTTTCCAGTCGAAGGCGCCGTGCGCGTAGAAGCGCGCGTCCTCGGAGGTGACCACGGCCTGGATCGCGATGGGCGCGACCCGCGCCAGCGCGACCCACTGCTGCCGCGGGCGGAAGGCTCGCCCACGAGCCCGCGCCTCGGCCCGGCGCTGCTCGATGAGCGCCGTCGTCCGGGGATTCGCGCGCGCGACGGACGTCGGATCGGGGAGGGAGAGCCAGAGCGCGGCGAGCGCCGCTGCCGCCAGCGCCGCCGCCAGGCCGAAGAGGGCGAGGCGCCGCACGGCAAGGGATCCTATCACCGGCAGCTGCGACGACGTGGGACGGCAGCTCGAAAGACCGAGCGCGAGCACGAGCGCGGCTGGCGTCGGGCGGCGAGAGGCGACTCGCGACTCGGGGGACGCGAACCGCGAGATGCGAACCGCGAACCGCGAACCGCGAGACGTGCTCGCGCTCGAAGTCAGGCGAGACGAAGAGCGCCCTTTTGGTTCCTTGATCCGGTCGGGGCCCGACAGTAAAGGGGGCAGCCATTCTCCAACCACGGCGGGAGGGATCACATGGCGGACGCGAAGAAGTACACTGAACGTGATTTCTCGAAGGTGCGGGGCCTGAACGGCCTCTCCAACGGGCAGATCGAGGAGCACCTCAAGCTCTACGCTGGGTACGTCAAGCGGACGAACGCGCTCACCGAGAGGCTCTTCGGCATGTGCAACGACGGGAAGGCCTCCGGCGCCGACCCCGTCTACGCCGAGCTGACCCGCCGGATGGGCTTCGAGTACAACGGGATGATCCTCCACGAGTATTACTTCGGGAACATGACCCCTGGTGCGCAGCCGGAGCCGCCGGCCGGCGGCAAGCTCCGCAAGGCGCTCGAGGCCTCCTTCGGGAAGTACGAGACGTGGGTGGCCGACTTCCGGGCCGTCGGGACCATGCCGGGCGTGGGATGGGCCTGCCTCTACCAGGACCCCAGCACCGGCTGGCTCTCGAATCACTGGATCACGCTGCACAACGACGGCAACCCGGCGGGGTTCACGCCGATCCTGGTGATGGACGGCTGGGAGCACGCGTTCATGCGCGACTACCAGGCGACCGAGCGCGCGAAGTACGTGGACGCGTTCTTCAAGAACATCGACTGGGAGGCGTGCGAGAAGCGGTTGAAGTAGAGCGACCGGCCGCGGGCCACGGGCCATTGGGTTCATGCCGGGTCCGTGGCCCGAAGCCCGCAGCCTGTAGCCCCGTCATGGGCTCGTCGTCGAGGTGGGGGAGGAACTCGCGAGCCTGAGGCGCGTGCTCACCCACCGCGACCTGCAGCTCACGGCCTACCGATGCTCCGCCCGGGGCGTGGCGGTCGGCGAGCGACTCCGATTCGCTCGGCTGTCCGAGCTCGAAAGCCTGGCGCTCTCGACCGCGGTGCGCCGGCTCATCGGTGCCCTTCCGGGACTCGGCCGATGGCCTCGCCAAAACCCTTGACACGACAGGGGACAACCGTATAATTCGCGCCCCTTCGTCAGGAAGGGTAAGCCGTACCGAGCGCCCCACGAGTGCAGCGGGGCGTTTTCATTAGAGGAAAGACCTCTCTCGAATGCCGACGATCAGCCAGCTGGTGCGCCAGGGGCGCGAGCAGCTCCAGACGAAGAAGAAGGCTCCCGCCCTCAAGGAGTCGCCGCAGAAGCGCGGTGTCTGCACGCGCGTCTACACGACGACGCCCAAGAAGCCCAACTCGGCGCTGCGCAAGGTCGCGCGCGTCCGGCTGACCAACGGGTTCGAGGTGACGAGCTACATCCCCGGTGTCGGCCACAACCTGCAGGAGCACTCGGTGGTGCTCATCCGAGGAGGCCGCGTGAAGGACCTCCCCGGCGTGCGTTACCACGTCATCCGCGGCACCCTCGACGCAGTGGGGGTCCAGGGCCGAAAGCAGAGCCGCTCCAAGTACGGCGCCAAGCGCCCCAGCTAGCCTTTGAGGCACGATTACCAATGCCCCGTCGTCGCGAAATCGAGAAGCGTAGGATCCTCCCCGATCCCAAGTTCCAGGACCGGCTCGTGGCGAAGTTCGTGAACAACCTGATGCGCCAGGGCAAGAAGTCCGTAGGCGAGAAGGTCATCTACGGCGCCTTCGATCAGGTGGAGCAGAAGCTGAAGGATGACCCGCTCAAGATATTCAAGAAGGCTCTCGACAACGTGAAGCCCGCGGTCGAGGTCAAGAGCCGGCGGGTCGGCGGCGCCACCTACCAGGTCCCGGTGGAGGTCCGGCAGGATCGCCGCGTCGCCCTGGCCATGCGCTGGCTCATCGACTACTCGAAGAACCGGGGCGAGAAGACGATGGTGGACAAGCTGGCGGGCGAGATCATCGACGCCGCCAACAACCGCGGCAACGCGGTGAAGAAGCGAGAGGACACGCACAAGATGGCGGAGGCGAACAAGGCCTTCGCCCATTACCGCTGGTAACGAAGAGAGGAATCAGGCTCGAAGAGTGAGGCGGGGCTCGTCCCCCGCCGGGGGAGTGCCCCGCTCTTTGACAGCTCGGTCAGGTCAAGGCGCCGCGGAGCGGAAGCACGTTCAACGTTTCAAGAAGGTGGAAGAGAAGAGACAGAAATGGCCCGCGTCACTCCGCTCGATCGCTACCGGAACATCGGCATCATGGCCCACATCGATGCCGGGAAGACGACCACGACCGAGCGCATCCTGTTCTACACCGGCGTCACCCACAAGATCGGTGAGGTCCATGAGGGCACGACCGTCATGGACTGGATGGAGCAGGAGCGCGAGCGGGGCATCACCATCACCTCGGCCGCCACCACCTGCTTCTGGCGCGACCACCGCGTCAACATCATCGACACCCCCGGCCACGTCGACTTCACCATCGAGGTCGAGCGCTCCCTGCGCGTCCTCGACGGCGCGGTGGCCGTGTTCGACGCCGTGAGCGGCGTCGAACCACAGTCGGAGACGGTCTGGCGGCAGGCCGACAAGTACGAGGTCCCGCGGATCTGCTTCATCAACAAGATGGATCGCGTGGGCGCCGACTTCTCGATGTCGGTCGCCTCCATCAAGGAGAAGCTCCTGGCGAGGCCGGTCGTCCTGCAGCTCCCCATCGGCGGGGAGGACCGGTTCCGCGGCATGGTCGACCTCGTGAAGATGAAGGGGATCACCTTCGACGACGAGACCATGGGAGCGAAGTACCAGGAGGGCGACATCCCCGCCGATCTCCTCGAGCAGGCCCGGGAGTACCGCTCGGCGCTCGAGGAGGCGGTGGCCGACGCCGACGACGCGCTCATGGCCAAGTACCTCGACGGCCACTCGCTCACCAACGACGAGGTGAAGCGCGGCGTCCGCAAGGGCACCATCAGCATGAAGTTCTTCCCGGTGATCTGCGGGACCGCGTTCAAGAACAAGGGCGTGCAGCAGATCCTCGACGCGGTGGTCGACTACCTGCCCAGCCCGCTCGACGTGCCGCCCATGAAGGGGATCGACCCCAAGGGCATCGAGGTGGTCCGCAACACCTCGGACGACGAGCCCTTCGCGGCGCTCGCGTTCAAGCTGATGAACGATCCGTTCGTCGGGAACCTCACGTTCTTCCGCGTCTACTCGGGCAAGCTCGACTCCGGGTGCTACGTCTACAACGCCGCCCGGCAGAAGAAGGAGCGCGTCGGCCGGCTCCTCCAGATGCACGCCAACAAGCGCGAGGAGATCAAGGAGGTCCTGGCCGGCGACATCGCGGCCGCGGTCGGGCTCCGCCAGACGACCACCGGCGACACGCTCTGCGACGAGGAGAGTCCGGTCATCCTGGAGCGGATGGAGTTCCCCGAGCCGGTGATCTCGGTGGCGATCGAGCCCAAGACCAAGGGCGACCAGGACAAGATGGGGATCGCGCTCAGCCGGTTGCAGATGGAGGATCCGTCGTTCCGAGTCCACACCGACGACGAGACCGGCCAGACCATCATCCGCGGCATGGGTGAGCTGCACCTGGAGATCATCGTCGACCGCATGTTCCGCGAGTTCAAGGTGCAGGCGAACGTGGGCAAGCCCCAGGTCGCCTACCGCGAGACGGTCACGCGCTCGGTCGAGGCCGAGGGGCGCTACATCCGACAGACCGGCGGTCGTGGCCAGTACGGGCACTGCTGGCTCCGCCTCCACCCGCAGGAGCCTGGCGCGGGCTTCGTCTTCGAGAACGCCATCGTGGGCGGCGTCATCCCCAAGGAGTTCATCAACCCCATCCAGAAGGGGATCGAGGAGGCGATGCAGGGGGGCGTCCTGGCCGGTTTCCCTGTGGTGGACGTCAAGGTCGAGGTCTTCGACGGCAGCTACCACGACGTCGACTCCTCCGAGATGGCCTTCAAGATCGCCGGCTCGATCGGCTTCAAGGAGGGGGCGGCCAGGGCCCGCCCCGTGCTCCTCGAGCCCGTCATGAGCGTGGAGGTGGTGACGCCCGAGGCGTTCATGGGCGACGTCATCGGCGATCTCAACTCGCGTCGGGGCAAGATCCAGGGTATGAACCCGCGCGGCGGCGTGCAGGTGATCACGGCGCAGGTGCCGCTCGCGGAGATGTTCGGCTATGCGACCGACCTGCGCTCGCGGACGCAGGGTCGGGCTACGTACACCATGCAGTTCGGGCATTACGCCCAGGTTCCGAACAGCATAGCCGAGACCATCATCAGCAAGACGAGGGGCGTTGCCGTCGCGGGCGCCAAGTGACCCGCGGAAGCTGATTCACGAAGAGAGGAAATCACCATGGCCAAGGAAAAGTTCGAGCGGACCAAGCCTCACGTGAACGTGGGCACGATCGGGCACGTCGACCACGGGAAGACCACCCTCACGGCGGCCATCACCTTCACCCAGGCCGTGAAGGGCCTGGCCAAGGGGATGGAATACGCCGAGATCGCCAAGGGCGGCACCGTCCGCGACGAGTCGAAGATCCTGACCATCGCCGCTTCTCACGTGGAGTACGAGACGGTGAAGCGTCACTACGCCCACGTTGACTGCCCGGGCCACGCCGACTTCATCAAGAACATGATCACCGGCGCGGCGCAGATGGACGGCGCCATCCTGGTCGTGTCGGCGGCCGACGGGCCGATGCCGCAGACCCGCGAGCACGTCCTCCTCGCCTACCAGGTGAACGTCCCGGCGCTCGTCGTCTTCTTGAACAAGTGCGACCTCGTCGACGACAGCGAGCTGCTCGACCTGGTCGAGCTCGAGGTCCGCGAGCTCCTCACCAAGTACAAGTTCCCCGGCGACCAGGTACCGGTCATCCGCGGCAGCGCCCTCAAGGCGATGCAGACGAAGGGCAAGGAAGGGGTCGAGTCGATCCAGCAGCTGCTCGAGGCGCTCGACACCTACATCCCGCAGCCGCCGCGCATCCTCGACAAGGACTTCCTCATGCCGGTCGAGGACGTGTTCTCGATCGAAGGTCGCGGCACGGTCGCCACCGGGCGCATCGAGCGCGGCAGGGTGAAGGTGGGCGACAAGATCCAGGTCGTCGGCCTCACCGCGACGCGCGACACGGTGGTCACCGGGGTGGAGATGTTCCGCAAGCTCCTCGACGAGGGGCAGGCGGGTGACAACGTGGGCTGCCTGCTCCGCGGCCTGAAGCGGGAAGAGGTGGAGCGTGGCCAGGTGCTGGCGAAGCCGGGCTCGATCACCCCGCACACCAAGTTCAAGGCCAACGTCTACGTGCTCACGAAGGAGGAGGGCGGGCGGCACACCCCCTTCTTCAACGGTTACAGACCGCAGTTCTACTTCCGGACCACCGACGTGACCGGGTCCATCAAGCTGCCCGAGGGGGTGGAGATGGTGATGCCGGGCGACAACATCACCATGGACGTGGAGCTCATCACGCCCATCGCCATGGAGAAGGAGCTGCGCTTCGCAGTCCGCGAGGGCGGGCGCACCGTGGGCGCGGGCGTGGTCACCGAGGTCGTCCTGTAGGAAGCAGCCGTGGCGGACGGCGGCGCGCTGACCCGGGCAGGCAGGGGACGGGCGGTGCGTCGCGCAGCGCCAGGACCGAGGAAGAGGCACTTCAATGGCGACACAGAAGATCAGGATCCGGCTCAAGGCCTACGACTACAAGCTGCTGGATCAGTCGGCCGGCGAGATCGTGGAGACGGCGAAGCGGACCGGCGCGAAGGTGGCGGGGCCGATCCCTCTCCCCACGCGCATCAACAAGTTCACGGTCCTGCGCAGCCCGCATGTCGATAAGAAGTCACGCGAGCAGTTCGAGATCCGCACGCACAAGCGGCTCCTCGACATCCTCGAGCCCACGCCGCAGACGCTCGATGCGCTCATGAAGCTCGACCTGTCGGCGGGCGTTGATGTGGAGATCAAGTAGGGCGGGGGCTCGTCCCCCGCCGGCAGCCGAGGACATCATGGCCAAGTTCGACGTCTACGACCTCGAGCGGAACAAGGTGAGCGAGATCGAGCTCGCGGACGCCGTGTTCGCGGGCGAGGTGAACGAGCACCTCTTCTACGAAGTGGTCAAGGCGAAGCTCGCCTGCGACCGCTCCGGCACGCACGCGGTGAAGAATCGCTCGCTCGTCTCCGGCGGCGGCAAGAAGCCGCGGAAACAGAAGCACAGCGGGCAGGCGCGCCAGGGCTCGACGCGCGCCAGCCAGTGGGTGGGCGGCGGCAAGGCGATGGGGCCGAAGCCGCGCGACTACTCCTACTCGGTCCCGAAGAAGGTGCGCAAGGCGGCGGTGCGCTCGGCGCTCTCGCTCCGGGGCCGGGACGGCAAGCTCGTCATCGTCCAGGAGTGGAAGCCGTCCGAGCCGAAGACGGCCGCCGCCGCGAAGGTGCTGCAGAAGCTGGGGTTGAAGAAGGCCCTGGTGGTCGACGGGGCGGACAACACCTCCCTGGCGCGGAGCGTGCGCAACCTCTCCGGGTCGGACTTCCTGGCCGCGGAGGGGCTCAACGTCTACGACATCCTGAACCACGACGTGCTCGTCCTCACCGCGGCGAGCGCGAGGAAGCTGGAGGCGAGCCTCTCATGAACCTCGCGGACCAGGACGTGGTGAGGCGTCCGCTCATCACGGAGAAGTCGGAGCGCGGCCGGGAGGCCAGCCAGCAGTACGCGTTCGAGGTCCATCGCGAGGCCACGAAGATCCAGGTGAAGACCGCGGTGGAGAAGCTGTTCAGCGTGCACGTCACGTGCATCCGCACCTCGATCGCTCGCGGCAAGAACAAGCGGGTGGGGCGCAGCATCGGCCGCCGCCCCAACTGGAAGAAGGCCATCGTTACCCTCAAGGAGGGCGAGACCATCTCGCTCTTCGAGGGCGCCTAGGAACCACGGGATCCGACCATGGGCCTCAAGATCTACAAGCCGACGAGCCCGGCGCGCCGCCTGATGTCGGTCTCCGACTTCGCCGAGATCACGAAGTCGAAGCCGGAGAAGAAGCTCAGCCGGGCGATGGCCAAGACCGGCGGACGCAATTCGCACGGCCACATCACCACCCGCCACATGGGCGGCGGGCACAAGCGGCGCTACCGCTTCATCGACTGGCGGCGCGAGAAGGACGGCGTGCCGGCGAAGGTGGTGTCCGTCGAGTACGACCCGAACCGCACCGCGCGCATCGCGCTCCTCCACTACAAGGACGGCGAGAAGCGCTACATCCTGGCGCCGGTCGGCGTGAACGTCGGCGACACCTTGCTCTCGGGCGACAACGTCGACATTCGCCCGGGGAACGCGCTCCCCATCCGCGCCATCCCGGTCGGCACGGTGCTGCACAACGTGGAGATGCAGCCGGGGTCGGGCGGGAAGCTCATCCGCTCGGCAGGGTCGTTCGGGCAGCTCATGGCCAAGGAGGGCGCCCACGCCCAGATCCGCATGCCGTCGGGCGAGGTGCGGATGGTCATGCAGGACTGCAAGGCGACCATCGGCCAGCTCTCCAACATCGAGAACGCCTCGGTGCGCATGGGCAAGGCGGGCAAGAGCCGATGGCTGGGGATTCGCCCCACGGTGCGCGGCCTGGCCATGAACCCGGTCGACCACCCGCACGGCGGCGGCGAGGGCAAGTCGGGCCAGGG
>Ga0209342_10002203_pt1 | contig 21220 bp, 19 predicted proteins | sample RifCSP16_2_FD_184023 | JGI IMG/M metagenome (GOLD analysis project Ga0209342, IMG submission 184023) | Soil microbial communities from Rifle, Colorado - Rifle CSP2_sed 16_2 (SPAdes) (version 2) | ecosystem: Environmental > Terrestrial > Deep subsurface > Rock core/Sediment | place: Rifle... | reverse complement strand
CGTTATTACCGGCTTCCCGGCGCTGTAGCATTTACGTATGATTTTCTTCTGAATCGCCGGCAGTTCTTCAAAGGGAATCTCGACTCCCATGTCGCCCCGTGCGACCATGATGCCGTCGCTTACGCGTATGATATCGTCGATATTCTCCACGCCTTCCCTGATCTCTATCTTAGAGATGATCTTAATCCATTCGCCCCGATGTTTACGAAGCTCTGCACGCAGGTCTTTAATATCGTTCGAATTTCTCACAAAAGAAGCGGCGATAAAATCAAAATCATTCTCAATTCCAAAGAGTATGTCGTCCCGGTCCTTATCGCTAATGAAGGGAAGATTGTTCGCGGCGCCCGGAATATTAATTTTTTTGTTATTGCTCAGAACCCCGCCGTTTATCACCTCGCAGGTTACCTCGGTGCTGCTTGTGCCGGTTACCCGCATCGCGATGAGGCCGTCATCAAGGAGCAGCATATCGCCCTTCTGCACGATGCCGGGAAATCCCTGATATGCAACTGACACGATTTTTTCCGTGCCGGGTACGTCGTCGATCGTGAAGGTAAAAGCTGAGCCGGTCGACAGCTCAACTTCCTTGTCGGCAAACCGCCTGATCCTGATTTCAGGGCCCCTGGTATCCAGCATGAGGCCCACAGGGAGCCCCAGATCATCTCGTATTTTTTTAAAACGTTCTACGCGTAACCGGTGCTCTGCATGTGTCCCATGCGAAAAATTAAGCCGGGCCACATTCATCCCATTTATTAATAATTGACGGAGAACGTCACCCTCATCGGTTGAGGGGCCAAGGGTGCATAGTATCTTTGTTTTTCTCATATTTGTTCAATAAATATCTTGAGTAGTCGGAATCTATCTTAGAATATCAATAGCATATTAAACAAATAGCTTTTAACTGGCAGGCTATATCTACTATTTTTTCTTCTTCGGTGTTTTCTTAATTGTTTTCTTTGTTTTAGCCTTTGGCTTATATTTCGTTCCGGTTTTCGGTTCCAGAGCCTTCGTTGCATGAATGTCCCGTGATATTATCCTTTCAGTTTCTGCTATCATATCGGCTTCTGCGCTGACCTTTACTTTATTTTTCATCACGTAAATGTAGTCAATTACTGCTGGGAGAATGACGAGCGCCGTAAACATGCACGATATTATTCCAATGAGAAGAATCATCCCGAAGGCGGACACGCCGTTATGGCGGGCGAAAACAATGCTGACAAGTCCCGCAATAATGGCAAGGGCTGCAAAGGCGAGGCCCCTTCCCGTTGTTTGTGTCGCTGCAAAGGCCGTGATCTTCGTGTCCTCTCTCCATCGGTGCACCATCCGCAATCCGTATACGATACCGAGTCCGAGGAGAAGGGGAAGACCGGCGATATTGGCGACATTATAATCTATTCTAAAAATATAGAGAGCGAGCTGGAGCCACATCATCCCGATGATCAGGGGCATGAGCGCCAGGAGGACCATGTTGACCCTGCGAAAATCAATGATCAACAGGATCAATATTACCACAAAAGATAATGTCATTGCTTGAAAAATGGCGCTTGCCGCCTGGCGCACATACACCTTGTGCGTGACGGGAAAGCCAGTGACGTTGGGCGTGATCTTTTTCAGCTCGTTCACGAACTTATCGAGAAAATCTACGTCCCAGATTGAACCCTTGGGAGAAACCATGGCGACATAAGTTCCCTGCGGACTTTTAAACCGGTTGATAATTTCTTTCGGGAACGTCGCTTCAGTGATGATGGTTGGATTAAAACTCTCCCTGATGATCTGGGTCGCCTTTTCAAAATTAAGAAATAGCTCCTTCTCAAATTTCTTTGTCCGGGCAAGAGCAACGCCGTTTTTATCGGAAGATAATTTGTTTTTTATAGCATCCATGTTCTTCATGAGGATGTCAATCTGTTCAACCAGCTTTTTCTGGCCGCCGGCAAATGCCTTTTCCTGCGCATCGCCGAAATATGAAGTCATCTGATCGAGCACTGCGATATAATCGGACGTTGTCTCTTCATTATTTTTAAGCTCGATTCTGAAATTTCCCAGCAGCGGCTTGAATTTCTTAATGATTTTTATTTTTTCTTTCTGATTGGGCGGGATAAGCTCAGCCAGCGAATCGACCTTGCTGACAGTCGGCAGTTCCTTTATTTTATCGGTTATAGTTTTAAGATGTTCAAGGTTGGTATCGGTGATCATCGTAAATGACATTTTATAATCGCTGTTTTCTTCCATTTTAAGCTGATACATGGTGGATTCAGAATTACTGGGCATCATATTCAGAACGTTATAATCCATTTTTATTCTGGTCGCCGCAAATATGCTAAAAATGGTAATTACAGCACTCACTCCGATTATGACTAAATGAAATTTTTTCCGCTCCAGCTTTACCGTTCCAGTAATAGTTTCTTTGAGATGATAGTTGCGCGGTTCAACCGGTATATTCATTAACAGGGCCGGCATCATAAGAAACGTCGTGATCATGACTACGATAAGGCCTATGCCGGCCGCGAATCCTAATTCGGAGTATCCTTGGAATTTCGAAAGCCTCAGTGCAAAAAATGCAAGGCTGGTAGTAAGGCCGCCTGAAATAATAGAACGGCTGGTAAGTACTACGGATTTATATATGGCATCGTTCATTGACAGACCGTTGCCAAGCTCCTCTTCAGTGCGCTGCAGCAGATAAATACTGAAGTCGATACCGATGCCGAACAACACGGCAAGAAACGACGAGCTGATGAGGTTGAGCTTTCCTAAAGTAAGGGTGATGATGCCGAGCGATATTACGAGTCCTGCGACAGTCGGAATTACTCCAATAATGGTTTTCTTTATCGAACGAAATCCGATAAGCAGGATAATTGCTACGATTACCACCGATAAGATACCTGCATGGCCCACGTCTGTATAAATTATTTCAGTTTGCGTGTACACATGAGCAGGCATGCCGGTAAATGCGACTTTGATCTTCTTTTTCAGCTCCGGATGAGTTGATAAAGCCCGGTCGCACGCCTTGTGCATATCGGCAATGAACGGCTTTAGATACGTAATTTCATCATTGTAATCCCGCGGCTGAACGAATATGAACATCATTTTAAAGTCGCGGGAAAAAAGATACCCTCCGCTCTGCAGCATCGCCAGCTGTGAATATCCCTCCTGTGATAGTTTTTCGGCAATTTTTAATCTTATATGATTGGGATTTACAAGCCAATCATTCCATTCAAGGAATAATGCGTTAAGAAATTTAATGATTCTTGTTGCCGATTCTACGGAAATATCGGTGTTCGGCTCTTTGAAGCTGTTCGTTATTTCTTTTAATACTCCATGCAGGCTTGAGATATTCTGGATTTTGCTTATCCACCCTTTATTCTTTTTTAATAGCTCAAGACCCTTGTTCAAGTCTTCCTCTGAAAAATAAAGCGGCGCTCTTTTTATCAACACGCTTGCGTCTATCTTATAGAATACGGACTTTACCCATCTATGTTCCTTTTCAATTTCATTCGCAAAATCATCCGCGTATTCCTTGCTGACTTCACTGTCGCCTTCAAGAACAATGATAAGATTATCGGACGCTCCAAATTCATTATTAAACTTGATATAGCGTGCCTGTTCCGGATCATCCTTCGGGATGAGATTCTGCTGCGACGATGATATTATGAGGCGTGGTATGAAAGCTCCCAGTATGACTGTAATAATGGAAATGCTTATCAGCAAAAGCTTTCCGTGCTTTAACGACAGGTTAAATATATAGTCCAGTATCTTTCTTTGCATATCACTCTCGATTATTAATTATTTTATATACTCCCATCGCCGAAGGAAAAGGGGGTACAGGTGACTGACGGATGTCAGTTTCGCGCAAAGCCTGTAAACATAATTGCATAAAAATAAATATTCCAAACCCGATACCATATACTCGTAACAAAATAATATATGATTAATTTTATGTATATAAAAAAATTTAATATTTATTAAAATATCACTGTGTTGTTGCAAGCATTTTATTACTTGAAAAATTATCTTTTAAGGGTTCATATAAAACGTTTTTATGCATCGAAAGTGCAAATACATTTGATAGATATAATACGCTCCTTTGTAATACATAAGGCCATATTTTTGAGAACCAATCCCCTACTAAACCAGTCTAATAAGATCAAACTGGACAAGAAAACTATGTTGCCTTAATGCGTGTCGCAAAATCCGCGTTCCTGCGATTTTGAACAACGCAAAAGGCCCGATGATACGAAGGCGCGACTTCATGAAAAATGCGTTGACACGCACATATTTAGTAACGAAAATGCGAATCACTCCTCGTTTGCCTGATTTAATCTTGAACCTGTAAAATTATTATTTTATATTAGATTATTAAAATAAAGGAGATCAAATTCATGAACATGAAAAAACTTGTCGCGGTAACAATATTATTGGCATGCGGATATGTTCTCTTTCCAAAGCAGACTCCCGGCCATTGCGCAGAAAAAATAAATTTCGCAGTCATATTTCTTGGTGGTCCCGATACCGGTGCAGAAGGGGAAAAAATCATCACGCAGTTTATGAGTTCGCTGACAAAGCTGACCGGAATGAAAAAAGATACGCTCAGCGGGAAATACTTTAACAATATCAGCGATGCAAAAACCTACATCCAAAGGAACCAGAATTCCTATATTATGGCATCAATCGGATTTTACCTTGCAAACAGGAAGCCGATGAACCTTTCGCCTCTCGCAGTAGTAAAGCTTGACGGGGACGACAAAGAGCAATATTTTTTAATCGTGAAAAAAAGCTCACATAAAACATTGAAATCGCTCAAAGGAAAAATTCTGGCCGGCAATATTCTTTATGAAGACAAAAAATTCATCAACACCATGATTTTCGATAATAAAATAGATATATCAAAATATTTTCAGTTAAAACCCTCCAACCGCCCCCTATCTGCAGTGCGGAAACTGATTTCCGGCGAGCATGACGCGGTACTCCTTAATCACCTGCAATACTACAGCCTTAAGAATCTCGATTTATTTAACAAAATAGATGTCATCCACGAATCACCCAAAATGCCGGCTCTGGGTTTAATGATGATAAATACCAAAACAAATAAAGCCGCGCAGGATAAGATCGTCAATGCGATTACTAAAATGTGCAATCAGGAGGATACGAAAGGCGTGTGCAAGAATTTCGGCATAGATGGATTCGATAAATTGGAACCGGAGATCCTTGACAATGAAATTAATAAATATGAGAGCGCTCAATAGCATCGTCGTTATCCTTTTTCTTACTGGCTGTGCCATTCATCAAGAATTGATAAATACCAGCCAGGCAAGAATGCCGGTTGATGATTCCCTGCAGGACTGGTTTGGCTCCGATCTCAAATCTCTGCCGGTGTACTATAACCCGAAAGCACTGGCTGAAATCGCTGAGGCATTATGCACCAGACCTGCGCCTTTCGGTCAGAAGGTGTATGCATTACGGCTGGCTGAGCTGGCGAATACTGAGGACAGAAATAATAAATATGTCGGAACAGTGCTTTCGCGGGTTGCATTTTTCGTCGCCGATTCTATTGACAACGATGAAGACAAAGTTAAAAAGAGCGCCGAAATCGGAGTGAAAGCCGCACGATCCGTCGGTTTAAGTGAAGAAAATCCTGAAGCGTGCTTTTTCTTTGCATTAAACCAGGGATTGATCGTCAAATCAAAGGGACTCTTTGCACTTAACAAGCTCCCTGAAATTCATAATGCCCTTAAGATTGCACAGAAGGTTGAAAGCATCGATTTCGGTGGACCGCTCCGGGTTCTCGGCATGATGTATCTCAAGGCGCCTGCCTGGCCAAGCGGCATAGGCGACCTGGACAGGGCGCTGGAGCTTCTCCAACAGGCCATTGTAAAATATCCGATTCATCCTCAAAATTTCGCGTTTTATGCTGAAGCCCTGGTTGAGGATGATAATAAGGAAAAAGCGCTTCAAAACCTCGACATAGCTTATCGGCTTGCCGTTCCTGAAATCTGGGGAGTGTATTATTCAAAAAAATGGCGGGCTGAAATCGACGCGCTGAGGAAAAAGATTGAAAAATAAAAATTCAAACTGGCATATATTTTAAATCAGCAATAAACGCAAACATGCCGGGCATAGTTACACATAGCAGGGTCCTTAAAGAAACCATACTTCTTCTTTCAAAAAAAGATAAAAAAAGCTATCTCCTGAGATCCATCGATACCTTATTCAATACATCCCAAAATTTTACCGCCGGTCTTTTCGGCGCGATCGGCCCTAATATATTTGATTATATTCCCAAACGAAATAAAAATAATTATTATGGAAACGAAATATCATTCTTTCTCCACAATGGTGGGGCCGATAAACTCCTTCAGTCGATGATCGAAAAATTGTATGCGTACCGGGATAAAAACAATGAATGGGCCTCAACACAAAGAGCCTATTTATACGGATTTATTTCTCATATTATAACGGACTCTGTTTTTCACCCCTTCATTTTTTATTATTCAGGCTTCCCGAATGCATACACACAAAAGGAAATTTATTTTTACCGCGAGCAGAACCTGTTGTTCCAATATAACCTGGATAATTATTTTCAATACCACGCCGAAAAAGCCAATGATTTTTCATTTAACCTTGATGAAATGCTTCCGGTTAAAAAGAAGCATATGATTTCCATATTGGATGCTGCTGTTAAATCATTCATACTGGATTCAATAAAACAGGCATATCCCGAACTTCATCTGAAATTAATCTTATTGAACGGTAAAAAGCCGGAATCAGAATTATCAGGTGCCGTCAGCTACCTTGACATTATGCCATATTTAATCAGAATAGCATACAAATTAAAAAGAGGCAGCAATAGACGTCTGGCGAACTTCTTTATTGACCTTCGTAGAAAAAATATTCTCTATTCAGATTTTATTGTCAACTATCCATTGAACAGAAGATTCAACAAAAATACCCTTAACCTGCATAGAGAGCGATGGGAGAATCCGGTGGGGAAACCAGGGCTGCATTATGAATCCATATATAACCTGTTGATGATCTCCTGCGAAAAAACCGTTGAAGTGTGGGAAAAAATAGAATCCTCGCTGTACGGCAAAATTAATATGAACGTTCTGGATGATTTACATGTTAACGCATATACGGGGGATCCAAAACTCACCTATCATGACATGAAGATAAAAAGGCCGATCCGATTGAGCAATGCTATTTGACGTTCCTTATGGTTGCAAAAAAATGCTTTTTCGCCAGGCTCTGCAACTCGCCAAGCGTTAAAAATTTTATCAACCCGGGATTTTCAATCATATCCGCCTTGCCGGTGCTTTTTGATATAAATCTGACAAGGTTCATGGCGGCCACCCGATGCGGATTTATTGCATTATAATTCAGATAGCTATACAGCACCGACAGGCCCAGCAATGGATTATAATATATGGTGCTGCCCAATGATAATTCTTCCCCCTGTACCTGGTCAAAATTGTTATACCTGTTGTTTAGAACCTTGTGCGTCAGCTCATGGATAATGAACATTTTCCAGATCTCATTCTTGATATTTTTTTTATCCTTGAATGCCCGCGACAGGCAGTATTTAATATCTTCGGTGATCTGTGAACCGACGAAAAACATTGAAATTACGTTTTCACCGTTTATAATGTTTTTTGCGATAATGTAATCATTGTCCACTTCAATAGGGTTAATATATATCATGTCAAAATAAAAGGTAGAATTGCTGGTGGAAAATTCATCATAATAAATAAACGGCTGAATATTGTAGATGTTTTCTTTAATCTCGAAGAAAGGATGCTTAACATCAACCAATTGTTTTTTCCCAAAAATACAGTAATCGAGGGCGATCTTTTCAGACCAAGTGTTTTTATCTTTTGAAAATTTCAATATTATGTTCCGCACAGTAAGAATGTCCTCGACATTGTGCAGCGATTTCGTATCGAATTTTTTCGGCTCAAGATAAATAGTTAAAAGTATATTCGCAAGGTTTTTAAGCTTTTTATCCTTCAAGGTATTCAGATAATTTTTGTATTCTTTAATATGAAATCCCTCATTGCCCATTATCTTTAAGGGAATGCTGTCTTTTTGAATCATATTGACAAAATGAGGATTCTCGTTGAACAAAAGCACTATGTAGGCATAGAATTTTCCATTAATACTTTTGATATTGATTGTCTCAGCATTATAGTTGTAGTTATTATAGGTTTCATCGTATTGCTGAGTCTGCCCGGTGAACATAACAATAACCGGAGCAAGGATGATTGCTGCGGCTGCGATACATTTCTTAAAATAACTATGAGACCGATTCTCTATCATTGAAATACCGGGCATTTCAGGAAAATTCCAGCAGTGTTTTCAGGATATCTTACTGGGGTACAAAGCCAACATTATGAAGATGCCGATTGCATAAATTGTCAATTAATTTATGGGCACATCTAAAATCTGCTTTTTCATTTTGAAAACATGAAAAAAGGGGTTTTTATTTCGAATGTGCCCAATAATACACGAATAAATTCTCCGCCATTTGTTAAAAAACTATCATCAATTAAGGTTTATATATCGAGAATAGTATTATGAGTTTGCTGTTTTCCAGCAAACTCATAATGCGATACATGGATGTATCGCCGTTTTTCGAGGCATTTGCAGAGAAAAACGCGAGGTTTTGCGGATTCACTTCGCAAAACCTCCACTGAAAAACTCCATAGATGGAGTTTTCAGGAAACTGTTAGAATTGATAGGTACTGTTTTATTGTATTATATGGAAAACATCCAGGCTAAACTTTTTGAAACCGGCATCAATATACGCCAGACAGAAAAATCCGGATCTTCTCTGAAATCAGCTTCTATCACTGAAAATCAAAGAGAAACAGATCAGCCTGTGCTTACCGGTATTGACCAAAATATGATTGATATCATATCAACGTATATAAAAAAGCTTCCTGACGACAATACAAAAAAACATATTGCCCGCATTATGATAAATTTTATCATAAAATCAGCAAATCTATAAATTTTGTTTGCTCGATCCATGTCATTTTCATTATCTTGCCTATCAAGGAAAGCAAATTTGATATTTTTTACAGACACCAAAATAGGCGGGCAAAATAGAATGCCATTTGTTATTCAGGTGATTATAATTGGGGCTATTGTTGCGGTCCCGTAACTATATATCTTCAGGGAGTTTTAAAATATATATGAAGAAAATTATGAAATTAGAAGAATGTGTAAAATGTTCTTACTTTCTTGACAATAGAGCTGATTGCGTACTTTGCAAATTTGGTGATGAGGTCCAGCACCGCGTATTGGACGGTGAAAAAGTGGTTTCCTGCCCAAAAAGCAAATAACCTCTTTTAGCTATAGCAAATGGACCACAATGCCGCTCCGAAGCTTGGGTTCAAACCAGGTTGATTTTGGAGGCATGATTCCATCCGCATCTGAAACGCGCATCAGTTGCTCGATCGTCGTTGGGAACATGGAAAAAGCGACCTTATGCGATCCCGAATCAACCCGCTTCTGCAATTCTGCTACGCTGTTTAATCCTCCGATAAAATCTATCCGCTTATCCGTCCGTGGGTCGTTGATTCCCAGTATCGGCACGAGAACAAGGTCTTGAAGGAGCTTTACATCAAGGCCGTTGACTGGATCATTCCCCGGTTCAGATTTAGGGTGAAGCAGATACCAGGATGCTTCCAGGTACATGCATACGGAATGAATTGAATCAGGCATCATACGGTCTGTATTTTCTACTTTGTACTTTTCAGATACCTTATCTATGAATTCATCCCTTGTCATGCCGTTCAGGTCACGGACGATACGGTTATAGGCGAGGATTTTCAGCTGGCTGTGGGGAAAAATAACCGCCATGAAGCGGTTGAATTCCTCATCTCCGGTAAACCCGGGGTTCTCCTTTCGTCGCTGCACGCCCACTCTGACTGCAGCTGCGGCCCTATGATGTCCGTCAGCAATGTAGAGCACATCATTCCTGAATTCATTCTTGAATGATTCGATTAATTTTTTATCGCGGATGACCCTGACTGTCTGCCGGACGCCATCCTCGCTTTCAAAATCATATTCAGGCGGTATCTGCATCGCTTTTTGGATGAGTTCTTTTTTGGATTTGGAATCATGATAAATCAAAAAAACCTGACCAGAATTTGCATTGACGATATCAGTATGCCGCGTCCGTTCAGTTTCCTTATCTTCCCGCGTCAATTCATGTTTTTTTATAATTTTATTACGGTAATCATCGATGCTGACGCACGCTATTAATCCGGTTTGCTCTCGCCCATTCATTATCTGGGTGTAGAGATATAAAAAGGGGGAATCATCCTGAACTAAAATCTTATCTTTAATCATGCCGGCAAGATAATTTTTTCCATGCTGGAATACAGCCTGATCCTGCGTATCAACATCATTTGGAAAATCTATCTCAGGTCTGGTGACATGAAAAAAACACATTTTATTGTTCATGGCAATTTTTCGCGCTTCATCAAGGCTTACTACGTCATATGGTAAAACAGCAACTTGAGATACGAATTCCTTTTTCGGCCTCAACCCTCTGAATTCACTTATTATAGCCATAAGCACATCCAAAAAATTTATAATAGTGCTAAATGCGACATAATTGTCTTCAAACAACTATTTTTGTTTAGAATATATTCAATAAAACTAAAATAATTTTATCACTTCATTTAATCAACTATAATTTGAGAAAAATTTCACAAAAAACAAAAAATTATTTGACATAAATTGTGAATTTTTTCACAGTTATAAATAATGATAGCTCGAAAAAAAGACAAGCTTACTGGTCATATACCGCAGCCGGCTTTATCAAGACTGTGTAAAATATATACACTCTTGGAAGAACTGAATGAAAAAGGAGAAACATCCATCTCTTCACATGATATTGGTAAACGATTAGGGGTAGGCTCTCACAATATAAGAAAAGACATAGGGTATTTGGGCGAATCAGGAACAAGCGGCGCCGGGTATGATATTACAAAAATAAAAGCCGGAATTGAAGAAACACTTGGCTTCAAAAAGGCCCGAAACGCCTGCATAATAGGCCTGGGTGGCCTCGGTTCCGTGATCATCAACTACCAAGCATTGCCGTTCCCATGCTTCAATATTGTTGCAGGGTTTGATTCGAATATCAACAAACTTGAAACAATACAAACTACAATTCCGGTATATCCGACTTATGAAATACCGGTTGTTTTGAAAAAAGAAAATATAGAGCTGGCGGTCGTGACTGAACCGGACCGTAACATCGAAAAAATAACCGAACGCCTGATAGAAGGAGGAATCAAAGGAATCATTAACTTTACGCCGGTAATACTAAGCTCACCTGTGGAGTCGGTCTCCATCAGGAATATTGATATCATTACTGAATTCAGATATTTATCGGCTCTCTTTACCCTGAACAATAAGTAAAATGCAAAATTATATTATAAGAGGAGTAACTTATGGCACGAGTATACAATTTTTCAGCAGGACCCGCGGTACTGCCCGAAACGGTTCTGAAAAGGGCTGCAAGCGAACTGGTAGATTACAAAGACGCCGGCATGTCCGTTATGGAGATGAGCCACCGGTCAAAGGCATTCGACGATATTATTCAAAGCACCGAGGCACTGATCCGGGATCTGATGAAAATTCCGGCAAACTATAAAGTTTTGTTTCTCCAGGGCGGGGCATCCAGCCAGTTTTCCATGGTTCCGCTCAACCTGTTCAAGAGCAGCAAAAAAGTTGACCTGGTCCATACCGGCACCTGGACGAAAAAAGCAATGGAAGAAATCAAGCATTACGGGACATGCAATCTGATCGCTTCCTCAGAGGATAAGAATTTCACCTATATTCCCAAGCTGGATAAAAGCAAATTCTCAAAGGATGCCGAATATTTTTATATCTGCTCCAATAATACCATAGAAGGGACACGGTATACCACCTATCCGGGTACCGGCGCCGTGCCATTGGTAGCCGACATGTCATCGAACATTCTTTCGGAGGTCGTCGATGTCACCAAGTTCGGAATAATATTTGCCGGCGCCCAGAAGAACATCGGCCCGGCCGGCCTCACCATCGTCATCATTCGGGAAGACCTGGTCGGCCACGCCATGGACATCACGCCGATCATGTTCAATTACAAAACGCATGTTGAAAACAAGTCATTGTACAACACACCACCCACCTATGGAATCTATATGGCAAAGCTGGTTTTTGAATGGCTCAAGGATCTCGGCGGAGTTCCGGGCATGCAGAAGATCAATGAAGAAAAGGCGGAGCTCCTGTATGATCATATCGACAATTCCGCTATGTTTAAAAGCCCGATAGCCAGGGAAGACCGGTCGATCATGAATGTTCCGTTCACAGCCACGACCAAAGACCTGGAAGCAAAATTCGTCAAGGATGCGAAAGCCGCCGGATTCGTTCAGCTTGAGGGCCACCGCTCAGTCGGCGGCATGCGCGCGAGCATATATAACGCCATGCCCGTCGAGGGAGTCAAGAAGCTCGTTGATTTCATGAAGAAATTCGAACACGATAATAAGTGAGGTGGAGGATATGTTTAAAATTCAAAAGCTCAATAAAATATCGCCTGACGGTCTCAAGCGCTTCCCGGGCGATCTGTATGAACACGCAACAGAGATCGTTAATCCAGACGCGATCCTGGTCAGGAGCGCTGATATGCTCACCATAGATTTTCCGCCATCACTGCTTGCTATTGCCAGAGCAGGGGCGGGCGTGAACAACATACCAATCGACAAATGCTCCCAGAAGGGAATCGTGGTATTCAATACGCCTGGCGCCAATGCAAATGCGGTAAAAGAACTCACCATCCTCGGCATGCTGATGGCTTCCCGCAGAGTATACCAGGGAATAAGCTGGGCGAAAGGCCTAGCGGGTAAAGGAGATGAGGTTCCCAAACTCATAGAAAAAGGAAAATCCGATTTCACCGGGCCAGAGATAAAAGGCAAAAAACTAGGCGTGATCGGCCTCGGCGCTATAGGCGTCATGGTCGCCAATGACGCCCTTTCCCTTGGCATGGAAGTCACCGGCTATGATCCCTTCATATCAGTAGAGGCGGCCTGGGGCCTGTCCCGTTCGGTAAAACGGGCGATCAGCCTTGACTATCTTATTTCCGAATCGGATTATATTACCATCCACGCGCCTCTGAATGATAAGACGAAGGGAATGTTAAACAAGGACAAGTTCGCTCTTATGAAAAAAGGCCTGAGGCTTATCAACTTGGCGCGGGGTGGATTTGTGAACAACGCTGACCTTAAAGAAGCTCTTAAAAACGGTATTGTTGTATGTTACGTCACGGATTTTCCCGATGAGGACCTTGTCCAGACCGAAAACGTGATTCCAATACCGCACCTGGGCGCGTCAACGCCTGAATCGGAGGAAAACTGCGCCTACATGGCGGTCGACCAACTGCGTGAATTTCTTGAAAAGGGTAATATCATAAATTCGGTCAACTTTCCAGACTGCGCACTTATACCTTCGGGATTGAAGCGCATTCTGATCGCGAATAAAAACATCCCCGCTATTATCGGCCACATAACCCAGGTGCTTGCAGAACAAAAAATAAATATCGCAGATATGTTGAATAAAAGCAAGGGTGATTACGCGTATAACATCATAGATATTGACAGCGATATTGATGATAAAACCGTAACGAAGATTAAGAGCATAAAAGATGTGGTCATGGTGAGAGTTATTTAACAATAAAGAAGGCGAGGGTTTGTATCCTCGCCTTCTTTGTCAATTCAATGCAATTCTATCTGTTTCTTTTTCCTTTTATCTGGTAGAGCTGCCTGTAAGCGGGCTTACCCTCACTATCGAAAATAAGAACAGCCACATTATTGAAAAAGTAAAAGTTATTTCTATAATTACTGAGATGGGTTGCGTAAATGACAAGTCGGTCCTTGAGATGATATGGTTTTCCGGTTTTAGGATCGACTCCTCCTTTCGGGTTTTTTGGGAATTTAACAAACTTGACAATGTCCAGTCCATTTTTATCTTTTTTGACATTTCCCTGATCGTCAGTCACAGGATAAGTAAAATTCGATATGTCATCGGGATACACGACAAATGTCCTTATTCGCTCAATGGTTGGTATTGGCCGCTCAAAACTCGATTTTGTTTTTTCAGTTTTTTCATACGTAGCTATGGTAAACAGATATAAGTCCTGAGGTTCGTCGATCAGGTTTTCCAGGATGAATTCAACTTCAAGGATCTCTCCCTTCCCACCAAGATCGATCCGCTTATTGAAATACAGATTTTTGATCCTGAACTTATCACTGTATTGAGACTGGGTCGGTATATTCGTCAACACCTTATCCAGACTCACGCTTTTTTCCTGGCTCTTGCTTTTTTCGGCCTGTGACAGGAGCAAGGGCGGCATCAGCAGCAACAGTATCGTTAAAATCAATTTTTTCATAGCAATCCTCATTCAGCAGTTCTGCCACGGTTAATTGTCGGAATAAAATTTCTAAATGTTAAGTAAATATCCGGGCCGCTTTCCCGGCAGGCGCCTAACTTCACGCCTGCAGATTATTCGTGATTGCCGTCAAACAGATTTTCCTGGATCGCATCATCCACGGTTGCCGTGTATTTCAGGCCAAGATGCTGGTACGCCGCCGGTGTTGCAACCCTTCCGCGCGGCGTCCGTTTTAGCAGCCCGGTCTGCACAAGAAACGGCTCATAATAATCTTCAAGGGTATCGATTTCTTCGCTTACCGATATGGCAATGGTTTTTATGCCCACCGGTCCGCCGTTGTATTTACTGATTATCGTAGAAAGAAATTTCCGGTCCATTTCATCAAGCCCGAGATCATCAATTTCAAGTTTCTTGAGCGCATACTTCGTAATATTCAGGTCTATTCTTTTCAACCCGTCAACGGTCGCGAAATCCGATACGCGTTTCAGGATGCGATTCACGATCCGGGGGGTTCTCCGCGATCGCTTTGCAATTTCAAGAGCAGCGTCATCATCAATTTCGCAGTGGATAATCGAGGAGGACCTGAGTGCTATCTCACGCAATTCTTCGATCGTATAATAATCGAGCCGCATATTTATGCCGAACCGGTCCCGAAGTGCTGCGGTCAGGAGCCCCGTTCTGGTTGTGGCTCCTATGAGGGTGAACGGCGCAAGATTGAGCTTGATGCTCCGAGCTCCGATCCCCTGGCCGATGACGATATCGATCGAACGGTCTTCCAGGGCAGGATATAATATTTCTTCTATTGCGGGAGATAGCCGGTGTATCTCATCGATGAAGAGAACATCATTATTTTCAAGACCCGTCAGGATTGAGGCAAGGTCCCCCGCTTTATCAATTATTGGCGCAGATGTCGCTTTGATATTTACGCCCATATCCCTCGCTATTATCAAAGCCAATGTCGTTTTTCCGAGACCGGGAGGCCCAGCCAGAAGCACGTGGTCAAGAGGAACACTTCGTAATTTTGCCGACTGGATAAAAATTTTTAGATTTTCAGTATTTTTTTTCTGTCCTATGAATTCCTCAAACCTGGCAGGTCGTAAGGATCGCTCTTGTTCCTGTTCATTTTGGACGTTGTCAGAACATGTTATTCTATCTTCTTCCATGGAATCCATTTCAATCTCAAATGTTTGAGCTAGTCGCTTGTATCATAATTATTTTCATTTGTTTCAATAATCTGACTAAAAAGCCCCCTAAATCCCCCGGAGGGGGACTTAAGGATCTTTCGAGGAATTCTATATTCAGCATCTAATTTTCCAAGCCCCCCACCGGGGGGTTTGGGGGGCATTATGCACTCTGCTACTTTTTAATATTTTCATAATCTCTGATAGTCTTGATGATGCCTTCCGGGGTTTTTAGTGTCAATAACGTGCTCCGCAGATTATCATTGCTCATAAGTTTCGCTATATTGGCAAGCGTTTTAATGTGTTGCGTAAGCTTGTTTTTGGGAACGAGAAGCAGGATGACGATTTTAACCGGCAGGTTATCAATCGCATCAAAATCCATGCCCCGCGGGATAATTGCCATGATAAAAATAATATCCTGCACCTTCTGTGTGGTGCAGTGGGGAATGGCGACACCATTGCCGATTCCCGTGCTCATTGATTTCTCTCTTTCAATAAGCGACTTCTTTATTTCATCGGATTCGGAAGGATCAATCTCTTTATTCTTAGACGCACAATCAACCATCTCACCGATTAATTCCCATCGATTTGTTGATTTCGTCTTTAATAGAATATTGCTTTTTTTCAGATTATCTGATAATTCCATGAATATCAAAAACCAAGAAGATTATTGTAACGACAGAAGTTCTTATATATCAATGAACTTAAATTTTTAATGTATCTGGTTACATAAAAGAAGCCGTCCCAACATAACATGTTGTTTTTTCCTTCCAGCCTGGGATATTTATAATGAAATGAAATAAATTATCTTACACATCAAATATTGGATTCTTTTATACAAATCTTATTATATTAGTCAAGCTTATAATATTTAACATCTCAGCGCAAAACAACGTTTAAATGCTGTACTTATTTAAAGGCACATCGAAAAATTGCCTTTTTATTTTTATTAAAATGAAAAAAGCAATTTCTTTATGTTCCCTTAATAAGCAAAAATTTGTTGACTTTTCAAAATTATCTACAATAGGATCAAATACGTCTATAAATTGGGAGATAGCTATGATAGAAGTTAATGATAAAGGTGGCGGTTTATTTATTATAAAAATTATTATGAAAGAAGTGCATACTCTTGATGTCCCCGATCTAAAAGAAAAACTTCAGGGAACAATAATCGACAGGGGAATTAAAAAAATGGTCGTGGACCTTACCGATGTCAAAATGATAACGAGCTCCGGCATAGGAATATTTCTCAATATCAATCAAAGCTTGAAATCACAATTACGTCTCGCATCGGCAAATGAAGAAGTGAAAAAAGTCTTGGATTTGACAAAAGTAACGTCTGTTATTAAACTGTATAAATCCGTCGACGAAGCATTGGCTAGTTTTTAATCAACTCTTATCACCACCTCGCTACAATTCAGAAAGGTAATCCATAAGGATATTCAACATAGCGTCAATAACGATCGGCGTTATTGCTGTCCTGTGGAAAGCACTGACATTTATATGATCATCCCGGCCTTAGCATTATTTTTTCTCCATTGAAGCGCAAACCACCAGGGTACATTCTTTGCGCGGTGAAATCTTTCATATTCGGCTTTAATTTTCACTGCCAGCTTTCCCTGTTCCAATATCAGTTTATCTTCGAGTTCATAGCAAATTTTTTGAAATTCCGCATCAGGACATTTTTGCCATTTCATCTCTATGTCTGCAACCATGCTTTTTTCAACAGGGTCCCGATTTTGCTTGATCAGCGGCATCAAAGCATCATAATTTTTCCGGGTATGGACCTGATGCGCATCGCGCTGGAGCGGTCGGAGAGCGCTCGCGAAGCCCGTGATATTAGAGCGTCATTCTTCTTGTGATAGCTCACCTTCGTGAATACGGCTTCATTGCCTATAGCGGCGCTATGGTCATTGACGCCCATTTCCGCCCCGAACATCCAGAACGGCCTTGAAAGAAGCACTGCATTCGTATGCTCCGCCTGAGGTATTTCAGTAGAACATCATGAATGCAGTTTATAGTATACCCATGCAATGGGATACCGGTCAATTATAAAAACAGATTCATGCGTTTCAAGTTTCACCGACAGAGCCGGCGGTTTACTTTAAATAATTAAAAAAAACTTGCGAAATTGCGCTATTATTATACGAAGATAACCATGACATTAAAATCTATCCTCGACATCACCGTTTCGCCGAAATCTTCAAAGAAAAAAATTTCTATAGGTGAAAACAATCATATGAAAATATATCTTACGTCGCCTCCGGTCGACGGTAAAGCCAATGCTGAATTGATCGCCCTATTTTCAAAAAACCTCAAAGTCCCGAAGTCCGATATTGAAATTATTTCCGGATTAAAATCTAAAAAAAAGCGGATCGCCATTTTTGGTCTTACGCCTGAAGAAATTTTTAAAAAAATTCAAGGTTCGTGACTCTGAGAATTGAAACATTTGAATGGAATTTGATTAAACAAACAGGATATGTGATAATGAAAATCGGAGTACACCTTTCCATATCGGGAGGGCTGTATCGCGCACTGGAAAAATCCAAGGAGCTTAACATCCAAGCGGTACAGATATTTCTAAAAAATTCAAACCGGTGGAAGGCAAAGCCCTATTCTGACGATGATATACAGAAATTCCTGAGCATGAAATCATCCATGCCGGATATTGCCGTCTTCGCCCATTCCGGATATCTCATCAATCTGGCGGGATCAAGCGTTATTCGCAACAAATCAATTAACGCACTGGCCGATGAATTGAATCGCGCAGAAAAGCTGGAAATCGAGTTTGTGACGATACATCCAGGCAGCCATGGAGGCAGGGGGATCGAAAAGGGTATCGATCGCGTTGCAGAATCTCTTGACCGCGTATTCGAGAAAAACCAGAACACCAAAATCCTGCTTGAAACCACAGCGGGGCAGGGGGCATCCATCGGCTATCGCTTTGAACAACTCCGCGCCATCATCGATAAATCATCAAATCCGGACAGGCTTGGCGTGTGCATGGACACGTGCCATATTCTTGCTGCGGGGTATGATATCTCGTCGAAACCGAGCTATCCCGCCGTCATATCCGAATTTAATGATATCATTGGCTTGAAAAAGCTAAATCTAATCCATATCAATGACTCGGTGAAAAAATGCGGCAGCAGGGTCGACCGGCATGAGCACATCGGAAGGGGATGCATCGGCAATGGAGGTTTCCGTATGCTGCTTCACGATCCGAGACTCATTAATATACCCATGGTGCTCGAAACTCCGAAATTCAATGATGACGAAGCTGACAGAATGAATCTGAGAAAAATCCGAATGTTAATGAAATAGGGAATTCCCATGCCCCCGCCGCCTTCGGCGGCGGGGGCATGATTAATGATATTTGCTCGGCAGGTATAAACAATGCCAATAAAAGAATCATTTTCATATCCAATTTTTGTAAAAGGTGATTTTGACGGCTTCATCGGCCTGTTCATTGATAACCTGGTTAATCTTCTTATCATTACCGGCTTATGCCTTTCCATCGGAATGCCCTCCGCGCTGGTGTTCGGTAAAATGCTCCCCGGCACCGCAACAGCAGTCCTGGCAGGGAACATCTTTTATTCATGGCAGGCTCACCGCCTCGCAAGAAAAGAACGGCGAAGCGATGTTACCGCGCTGCCCTACGGGATCAACACGGTAAGCCTGTTCGCCTTTTTCACCCTCATCATAGCTCCGGTGTATTTACAGACAAAAAACGCAGACTTCGCCTGGAAGATCGGCGTGATCAGCTGTTTTATCAGCGGCTTCTTCGAGGGTATCGGCGCTTTTGTGGGTGACAAACTCCGAAGAATGACGCCCCGCGCAGCTCTTCTCTCCACGCTGGCGGGCATCGCCATATCATTTATTGCCCTGGATCAAACGATAAAAATATGGGACAAGCCGGTAATCGCCTTCATCCCGCTCGCACTTATCATGGCCGAGTATTTTTCCCACGTGAAGCTGCCCTTCCGGATCCCGGCCGGTTTTTACGCGCTGGCGATCGGATCCGCCATTGCATGGTCCACCGGAGCCATGGACGCAGGCAGGCTCGCTATTTCGGCGCAACAGGTCTCGATTTATGTTCCCGGTTTAGCCGTCATCGAGATCTTTAACGGCATCGGCATACATGACATTCTGCCCTATCTATCAATTTCAATACCGATGGGCGTAATAGCCTTTTTCGGCACCCTGCAGAATATCGAATCAGCCTCCGCATCAGGCGACACCTATCCCGCCATGCCGACGCTTGCGATGAACGGAATTGGAACCATGGTTGGATCTTTTTTCGGTTCGCCCTTTCCGACGACCGTGTACATCGGCCATCCCGGATGGAAAGGTCTCGGAGCCAGATCAGGTTATTCCATAATCAACGGAGCAGTCATGACCCTTATATGCTTCACCGGGCTCATGAGCGTAATAGTGGCCGCTATCCCCCTGGAAGCGGGATTTCCCATATTGCTCTGGATCGGCGTCGTTATCACGGCCCAGTCGTTCCAGACAACGCCGAAAGAACATGCGCCCGCTGTCGCTCTGGGACTCATGCCTGCCATAGCTGCATGGGGCCTCGGCCTTCTCCGTCAATTCATCAATAGTGAGGGAAAATATACGACGCAGCAGATAAACGACATTATTGCGGCAACGCTTCCGCGCCTTAAGGGCATTCTTGTTTTTCCCGAGGGGGCACTTTTCTCGGCTATGTTTCTTTCAGCGGTTGCCGTTTATCTCATAGAAAAAAATTTTCTCAAGGCGTTTCTATGGACATTGCCGTTAATTGTTTTTTCGTATTTCGGATTCATTCATTCTCACGAAATCGGAATCGGAATGGCCGGGAACGTTCCGCTGGGATATTCACTTTTTGCAATGATAGTATTGTTGATCTATCTCTATAATGAATATTTAAAAACTAAGGAAAAAATGTAACTGCTCATAAACTGGGAGGTGATTTTGTTCCCCGCCCGCCGGCGGCGGGCGGGGAACAAAATACACCCCAGTTTTTAAGCAGATACGAAAAAATGACATAGAATATCAGATTTTGAATTGATCAAGATCAGGAAAATCGTTCATAGATCGAAGACGCTGCATATCACGTTCATATAAACCTTGCCAACCTATTTTACGCAATTTCCTGTCGTAGAAAAATCTCATAATCGGCATTATGAGATATGTCCAAAGTACAACCCAATTTGAAATGGTTTGTACTTTGGGAGTCGGCAATTTTAACCAGCCCAAAACGGTTTGACGATGATACCAAAAAGAATACTGAAGTTCTTCTGCGCTCAGGTGATGAGTCCGTACATTTGCAAAGAGACCGTTATACCAACGATAGTCGGAAATATTGGCTATAAGCCCGGCTTTCATGAGTTCATGTCGCATCTGCGTTTTAGGATATGGTGTAATGATTTGCAAGTAGGGAGGAACACCGGAATACAGTTTCAAAAAGTACTCGTAATTCTGTCGGATAGATTCATTGTCATCATCGGGGAACCCGAAGATAAGACCGGCGATCACGATTATGCCATTACGGTGACAGTAATCAAGAGCCCGATTAGTCTCTTCAATCATATTCCCTTTGTTTAGAAGTTTGAGATTCTTTTCA
>Ga0209342_10002202_pt1 | contig 21230 bp, 23 predicted proteins | sample RifCSP16_2_FD_184023 | JGI IMG/M metagenome (GOLD analysis project Ga0209342, IMG submission 184023) | Soil microbial communities from Rifle, Colorado - Rifle CSP2_sed 16_2 (SPAdes) (version 2) | ecosystem: Environmental > Terrestrial > Deep subsurface > Rock core/Sediment | place: Rifle... | reverse complement strand
TCAAGACGGGTACCACTCCGCTGGCCACGGGTTGGACTCTTGCAGTCATTGTCTCGCTCCGACGATGTCTCGCCAGAATCCCGACGAATGCGTCACGCACGTACCTGATTTTCTCCACGCTCATGTCCATTCCCGAGAAACGGTTGTGACGGACGGTTGCGACATGTGGTGGACTCCTGCGGAGAGCGACGCAGCCAAGACCATCTTGTGGCAGTAAAAGGCCTCGGCGTACCTGCTTGCCGCGTTGGCCTCCATTCCCCGAAGCCGGAGGATCGAGAGGAACAGGTCCTTAGAGAACCAGTGCTTTGATCGTTGCGTCTTGAAGTGCGTGAGGAGATAGTCCGTCTTCCTCATGCAAATGGATTCGTCCAGCGGCACGAACAAGTTCGGCGAACCGAAGTCTCCATCGTACTTCGGCACCTCATATTCCAGGATCAGATGGTTTCTAAACGTGTTCCACGTCAACTCTGAAATCAGCCGGTGGTCTTGATGGAGGTCGTGGCCGTAGTGCGTGAAGACAAGATCGGGGTCGGTCTCCTGTTTGAGCTGCTCGAAGTATTCTTTTATTTCGGCGCCGATGTAGGGGAAAAACCCATCCTTAAACTTCTTGATCACGATGTTCTTCTTGGCCGCGTTGGTCAGGAACGCTTGTGCGCTTTCCAGCGCCTCACACTCTCTCTGCTCGTCAGAGCTGAACACCACCCAATCGATGGCGACACGCGGGAGAGCCTGCGTTAATGCCAAGATCGTCCCCCCGCAGCCGATCTCGATGTCGTCACAGTGCGACCCGAGACAGAGCACGCGATATTCGCTTCGAGGCGTGAGACCGAGATCAAACATGCTTTGGCGCCTCAACCCACTCCGGCGGGGGTAAAACGGGAGGGAGGGGCGGAAGACTCGCCACATTGGCCTGGATACTTCCTCCACACCTCCCATGGCGCCTCGCCTGTGGCATAGAGCGCGTCGAGACGCTGTTTGTCCTTGAAGGTGTCCATGCACGCCCAGAAACCATCGTACTTGTAGGCAAGGAGCTGCTCCTGCTAGACGAGCCTCTGGAAGGGCTCCTGGAGGAGCTCCTCGCCGTCGTTCATGTACTTGAAGATGTCCTTGTGGAAGACGAAGTAACCGCCGTTGATCCGGATGTCCGAGCGGCTGACGTTGTTGATGGCCCGCACGACGCCGTCCGGGCGGAGGGTGATGAAGTGGCAGCTCAGGTTCGGTTTGACGCAGAGGAAGCTCGCGACCTTGCGCTCGTGCAGGAAATGGTCGATCTGTTCGTCGAGGGGCGAATCGGTGAGGCCGTCGCTGTAGTTGGCGAGGAACACGTCTTCGCCTTCGAGGTAGTCCTCGACCGCCTTGAGGCGTTGGCCGATGTTGGCGTTGAGCCCGGTGTCGACGAACGTGATCTTCCAGTCGCTGGTGTCATTGTTAAACAGAGTGATGTCTTTGCCACCTCGGGAGAGTTCAAAATCGTTGGAGGGACGCTCATTGTAGTTCAGGAAATAGCTTTTGATCACGTCCCCACCAAACCCCAGACAGAGGATAAACTCCTTGTGCCCGAAGTGCGCGTAGTACTTCATTACCTGCCACAGGATGGGTCTATACCCGATTGGCACCATCGGTTTGGGAACGTCTGAGTAGTCCTTCAACCGCAATCCCAAGCCGCCGCAAAACAGAACGACTTTCATTTGGATATTCTGCCCGCGAACTGGGCGTCGCCTTGAGCGTCGACGACGGTCCTCGAGCCCGGCAGTCGCTCTTCAAGCCAGGTCTCGCCCCGGAAGTGCTGATACTGTTCGGCCCGCAACTGGTCCGCGAGACGTCCTGCGGGCAACTCCACGTCGTCGTAAGTCAGCACCCGGTCCTTCGCCACGTCACGCTCAAGCTTGCAGCCCTCCACCAGCCCCTCGGGGAGGTAGCGTCGGGCGCTCATCTCATCGGCGTTCACCGCCTCCCCGTAAGTCATGTACATCCCGTACTCGTCGAGCATCTCGCCAGCCTTGAGGTCTCGCTTGGCGACGGCGCACACCTCAACCGCCGGCCCGGCGAGCGGTGGGGCGACCTCGTCGCCGAACAGGACGACGCGGGCGATGGCGTTCGGCGTCTCGAAGTGCACCAGGTGATAGGGCACCCAGAACGGGTACAGCGGCCCCTCGCCCATCTTGTACAGGTTGAGGTAGTGGCGCTGCTTGGGGTCGGGGTGCTCCGCCAGACAAAAAGCCTTGATCAGCGGCGGACCGACCGTGTAGTCGACAATCCCGCCTAACGCGCGGAGCTCCTCGATGTCGTAGAGCTTCTGGATCTCCATGATGGAGCCATCGTACTTGAGGCCCCGGGACATTCCCCGCGACTTCACCCGGAACCCGGTGGCATTCGCCACGATCGACTGCTCGAAACTGATCTTCGAGCCGTCGGCGAACGAGGTGACCATCGCGGCATTCTGCCCCCACCGCTCGGCCCAGCCCTGCTGGGTGGTCGGGTTTCGGTAGGGATCTTGGAGGCCCTTGACGTTTCCGATCACGCGCGGGACGAGGCCCAGCCCCTTCACCCAGCGGTAGAGGTTCATCTCGACGCCGGGTTCGTCGCCATCGCACGCCGATAGGATGACCCCGTGCTTCTTCGCGTACACCCGGAGGATGGGGCCGATCGTGGAGTCTACCTCGGCGTTCATCAGCACCACTGGCTTTCCGAACCGGAAGGCCTCGAGGATGACGTGCGCTCCGAACTCCACGGAGCCCGTGACGTCGACCACGACGTCGATCTCGCCGGAGCGACAGATCGCGAGCGGGTCCTCGGCGACGGCCGCGACGCCGCGCCGAATGGCGTCGTCGAGCGCAGCTTGGCTACCGGCGGACACAACGTCAGCGCTGCCCGCGTACCGGTACACGTGGACTGCGCGCTCCGGACGCCGGTTGTAGACGGCGGCCATGCGCATTCCAGGAACGCTGTTCACGATCTGGTTGGTGAGGCCCTGTCCCATGAAGCCAGCGCCAATCATTCCGACGCGAATGGGCTTGCCCTGCTCCTCGCGGGCCCGGAGAGCCTTGTCCACCATGATCATGACGTCATCCTTCGCTTGAGCTCCGGCTCGACCTCGGCCAGGAGCTTCCCGGTGCCGTCCTTCAATGAAATCTCGGTGACGGGGAGCGGCCACTTCAGGCCGAGACGGGGATCGTTGTACAGGAGCCCGCCCTCCGAGCCCGGCGTGTAGAACTCGCCCACCTGATAGCTGGTCTCCGTCCCATCCTCGAGGACCTGGTAGCCGTGCGCGAACCGCTCGGGCACGTACAGGGCGCGGTGGTTGTCGGCAGTGAGCTCGTCCTCGACATGATCGAGATAGGTCGCGCTCTCGGGGCGCAGATCCACGATGATGTCGAGGATGGCTCCCCGGGTGCAGCGCACCAGCTTGGTCTCGGCCGCGGGCGGGAACTGGAAATGCATCCCGCGCAGGGTGCCCTTCGTCTTATTGAAGGCGATGTTGGCCTGGGCAATGAGCGGCTTGAGCCCGTGTTCCGCGAACTCCCGCTGGCAGAAGACGCGCGCGAAGAAGCCTCGGCTGTCCTCGCGGCGATCCAGGTCGAGGATGAATGCGCCATCGAGCGTGGTCTCGAGAAAGATCATAATGGCAATCTCAAAGGGCCGACATAGGACCAATCTCTACGTGGTGCTCCGGACGCAGCGTGGTATCCACCTGGCCGGTCGCCAGGAGGTGCTTCAGATGGTCGATGCGCTTGAAGCGCGGCCCCTCGCAGTCATCGAGCACCAAGCCGGCGTTCCGGTAGGCGGCGTACAGCTCCTCCGCGCCCCGGCGCGCCGTCCACTGCGGCTTGAACTCCGGAAGCACGCGGTGGATCTTGCCGAAGTCGACCCTGTAGCAACGGGGGTCGGGTCCTCCGTCCTTCGCGTACTCGATGCGCGAGCCGGGTACCACCTCCTGGACGATCTCGGCCAGCTCGCGGATCCGATAGTTCTCTTCGGTCTGGCCCACGTTGAGGGCCTGGTTGTGGACGACCTCGCGCGGCGCGGTCAGCACGGCCAGGAAGGCGCGGGAAATGTCCTCGATGTGGACGATGGGCCGCCACGGGGTGCCGTCGCTCTTGATGTGGACGCGACCCTTCGCATACGCCCAAGCCACCAGGTTGTTGAGGACGAGGTCGAACCGGAGGCGCGGCGAGACGCCGTAGGCCGTCGCGTTCCGGAGGAAAGTCGGGCTGAAGCGCCCGTCGGCCAGTTTGGCCACGTCCTGCTCGACGCGAACCTTCGAAATCGCATAGGCCGTGATGGGGTGGAGATCGGCCGTCTCGTCGACGAGATCGTCGCCGGCCTTGCCGTAACTGCTGCAGGACGAGGAGTAGAGGAAACGACACACGCCGGCGTCCTTGGCCAGGCGGGCCAGGCGGACCGAGGCGCCATGGTTGATCTCGTACGTGATCTCGGGGTTCAGGTCGCTCAGCGGATCATTGGAGAGCGCCGCGAGGTGGACGACAGTGTCGAATCCCTTGAGGTGCGTCGGCCGGACGTCCCGGAGATCGACTCGCATCTCGGGAATACAGTGAATACCCGGGCTGAACGTGCACTGCTCAAAGAGATCGCTGTCGAGACCGACCACGTCGTGGCCGGCGCCGAGCAGCATGGGCACCATCACGGTGCCGATGTAACCCCTGTGTCCGGTGACTAGCACGCGCATCTTGTGTGTCCTGATCCGCGCTCAGCGCAAGATTAAAATCCTTGCGAACCCATGGTGGTCTGAATATGTTCCGGTTTTGAGCGGTAGTTGACCGCTTGTTTCCAATACCAAGGGGAGCAAGACTTGCGCCAAATAGGAGTAGACATGATGTCGTAATACTGGTCATTATCGATCACGCGATGTGAGGTGCGCGTTTTGCACTGCGAAAAACTTTCCAGATTTTCTTAACGCATTTCATGCAAGTGTCTGGGTGGGCTGGGCTGCTCTCCCGGGCGCAGGGAGAAGCTGCGGGACGGGCAACCGCTCCGCGAGATCTCGGATGGAAGAAGTGGCAAACTGCTAAGCTGGAATCGGCTCCGAGGTCTGTCTGAAGGCGTAGTGGGCATCCAGCTTTTCGCCTTGACAGGCTTTTCATTCGATTCGTATCTTAACCATACCTCGATGCCGCGCCCTGCCCCTCGCTGAAGGCCTGGGAGGGGCATTACGTTGCTTGCGCCCAACCGAAAGGAGGCCCTTATGTCCGAGCGATCGCTCTTCAAGATCGGGTCCGTCGCCGCGATCGTTGGCTCGCTCCTCGCTCTCGTGGCCAATCTCCTCCACCCGCGTTCGGTCCTTATCACGAATCCCGAGGCCTACTTGAAAATGATCGCGGAGAGCGGGATCTGGATCGGTGACCATATCGGCATTCTCTTCGCTGTCCTCCTGATCACCGGCGGCCTGCTCGCCATCTCTCGCTCGATCACGGGAGAGCCCGGCGCAGGCTGGGCGCGCCTCGGCCTCGCCGGCGCCCTCGTGGGTGCAGCCATCATCTGCGTACTCATGGCGATGGATGGAATCGCCGTGAAGGTGCTGGCGAATGCGTGGGCGAACGCTCCTGCGGCGGAGAAGGCAACGCTCTTCAGCGTGATCCACGCGTTGGCGGAAATCGACCTCGCTATCTTCAGCGTCTGGATCATCGAGTTCTTCGGCGTCACCATCATCCTCTATGGATTGGCTGTCTCAACCAGCAACGTGTACCCAAAATGGCTGGGGTGGGTGGCAGTGCTGGCGGGCTTCGGCTCCGCCCTGATCGGGCTAAACCAAGCCTACAGAGGCGCATCGCTCGTCGTGACTAACGTCCTGTTCCCCGTCTTTTCTCTTATCCTCACGCTCTGGGTGTTCGTGATGGGCGTCCTCCTCTGGCGGAAGGCCGCATCCTCTTAAAGGCGGCATGAGGAACTAAACGGAGCCGAAATCTACCGAGAGCGTTGACAGCTATTCCATCCGGGTTGTATCTTAGCGCCACAACACTCTATGGTGAACGCCGATTCTATCGGCAAAGCGACGTTGACTGGAAAGTACGGGCGAAAACAGTAGGGCGCTGACACGTACCGACGGAGCACTTCGAATCGCCGAGCACCGTCAAGGATTTGGTCGCGGGCTCGGGGATCCGGTTCGAGGATTTCGGCATACACGCCCTCAAGGGAATTCCAGGCGAGTGGCGACTGTACTCGGTCCTCGCGGACGCTCCCTATAACTAGAGATCGAGACGACGCCGTAGCACGAGCACGGAGAGGTTGAATGGATGCTCATGCGGTTTTCGAACGAGTGCGCGAGATATCAGCCCGGTTTGCCAAAGAGCGCGGCGAGCGGCAGCTCCGTCGCCACCTCGCCGCGGCAGACTTTGACCAGCTCAGGGAAGCTGGCTTTCTTCTCTGTGCTGTTCCCATCGACCAGGGAGGAACGTGGCAGGATATCCAGCGCTCTACCCGCCCGGTAGCTGAGATGCTGCGTGTCCTGGCCCAGGGCGATCCCTCCGTCGCCCTTGTTTGCTCTATGCACCCGGCGGTCCTCTCCTTTTGGCTCACCACGGCCCAAGCGAAAACTCCCTATGAGGACGCCTGGGCGGCCCAGAGACGAGAGGTGTTCCGGACCGCAGTGGATGGCGCTTGGTGGGGCACCATTACCTCTGAGCCCGGCAGTGGCGGCGATGTCTTGAAGACGCAGACCATCGCTCGTCGAGATTCCAGTGGCAAGTGCCGGCTGACAGGCGTAAAGCATTTCGGCAGTGGGTCAGGCATCACCTCCTTCATGATCACCAGCGCCCTTCCCGAGGAAGAGGCAGAGCCGGACTGGTTCTACCTCGATGTGCGCGGCGCCCCTTGGGACGGATCGACAGGTATGAAGCTGCTGGCGGAATGGGATGGCCATGGCATGGCCGCCACCCAGAGCCACGCCTTCAGCTTCCAGGGCTTTCCCGCTACCCGGTTTGCCTGGCCGGGACACCTGCGGACCACAATCGAACGCTCAAGCCCCTTCGTGGCGTGCTGCTTCACGGCCGCCATCGTTGGCGTCGTCGATGTCGCCGTTGAGACGGCCCGACAGCAGATCGGAAGGTGCCGCGATTCGCTGCGTCCCTACGAGCAAGTTGATTGGACGAAGGTCGAGATGGAGGCCTGGCTTATCCGCCAGGCGTACGAAGGCATGCTGCGAGCTGTGGAGTCAGAGGAGAGCCCACACAAAAGCGTCGTGAGCGGCAAGACGGCTATTGCTGAACTCGCCGAAGTCGCCCTTGGCAGGATCTGCAGAATCGCCGGCGGCGGGACCTTCAGCCGCCAGTCGCCCTTCGGCTTCTGGTTCGAGGATGTGCGGGCCCTCGGCTTTCTGCGCCCACCCTGGGGACTCGCCTTCGACACGCTCTTCGCCCTGTCAGGGGACGAGGGGAAACGGACGGGCTAACTACTCCAGGGGGGTGAGCGCGAGAAGCCGTGCCCCGTGGATGACCCTCACGATAATCACTCGCGCCTTGTCGATTCTGAAAATCGTCCGGTACGCTCCGTAGAGTAGGTGCCGGTACTCGCGGCCCAGCTCCTCGGATTCAGAGATAACAGCACAGCGAGCGGGTGATCGTTCCAGCGTCGCAATCTGTCGCTCGATCTCTCGGACCCATCGTCGGGCGACCGCTGGATTGTCTCGGGCGATGACACTGTAAATGGATTGAATATCTCGTTCTGCCGTTCTGGTAATCTCAACGCGGTACCGCTTTGCCATGCTTCAATGTCTTCAGGAAGGCGCGCGCAGGTCGAACTCGTCCGGCTTTGACATCAGCCTCTCCTTTCGCCAGGAGCTCGCCCAGATTGAGCGCTTTCAACTTCCTCTCAAACACCGCCGCGTCAATCAGAACCACGTCAGGACGGCCGTTGACCGTCACAATGACCGGGCGGCCCGTTTGGTGGAGCTGCTGAAACACTTCCCGTGTCTTTTTCTTCAGCTCGGACAGCGATTTGATGTCATCGACAACACTCAGCGCCATAGCGAATCTCCGGTGTCTATTTCGTACTCGATATAATATCTTATTCCATTCCAATCGGCAAGGTTTGGGAAAAACATCGGCGTCGGGCTTCTCGCTCGTATTCTCCGACAAGCGGGAGTTTCACGCTCGGAGTGGGAGACGGTGTAGCGTCATGGTATTTCCGAGGTGCGCCGGCTATGAAAGGACCAGTTCGACCTCTCGCTCGGTCCCGAGACGGCTCGGGCGTTCCGCCTCCACATAGAGGACCGGCTTTGAGGCCGGCGAAGAGATCCCTCAGCCTGAAAACCCTAACCAACTCGCCGAGCGCCTGTCTTTGCCCGTCGGCGACGATGGGTCGCAATAGCAACTTCCAGTTGACCACCGAGCGCAGTCGCCCAGCGGGAGAGTGTTCGTAGTTCGAGATTTTTGACCCGGCCCGATTCGAGCTTCGCGATCGCAGGCTGACTCACACCCATGCGGGCGGCGAGTTCCTGCTGGGTCATCCCGCGTTTTTCTCGGAGCGCTGCGAGCTCTTGCTCAATGCGCATCTGACCAAGATTCTCCTCGACCATTCTCTTAAGACCTGGATCGCTTTCGATCCTCCGATCGATCCACTTCATGAACGCGCTTTTTCTAGTTCGCATCTGATCTCCTCCGAAAGACGCGTCTGCCACCCCTAGACGTTTTGGGGCTTCTTCGTCCTGGCTTCCGCATCCGCCTTGAAGCGTCTGGCCTGCGTCAGGGCAGATTCAGGAATACGGTCCTGTTTCTTAATGATCCCACTCAATAACGTGATCACGCCACGGCCCGGGCCGAACACATAAAAAATCCTCACTTGTTTGCCACGCAGTTCATAGAGCCCGTCGCCAAGCGACTTGGAATGCGGTCCCCTCAAGCGGTTGCCTTGCTCTTCGGCCAGCTTGATTAGTGCCAGGGCATCAGCAAGGTCTCGCCGTTCCAAAGAGTCGATAAACGCGCGAATCGGCCTATTGCCCGAAGCTGTTCGATACTCATCAATGACCCATCGACCCTGGCCGGCCACTGACTGAGTATAACCCAGAAGTAATATGTGTCAAAGGGTATCCTTGAAGAAGCAGCGTGAACCGGTGACGTGCCTGTCGCGAGGTGTTTCATGTGGCGAGACCTCGTCATTGAAAAGTGAACCGTTCGCCTCATTGACAGGCGCCGGGAAAAAGCAAACAGTCCGAGACGGAATCGAAGGTTCGCCGAGACTGGCCGGCGCGAAGAAAGACATTCACCGGGCCGGGCCGCTGCCTTCGCGCGTTTTGCGTTCCGCTACCTGATATTGCATTCAGCTAGGGTATCTGCTTTAGGACAATGAGGCGTTCGCCTCATTGACTTCCCCTCTTCCGCGGCAGCGCGTAAAGGCCTCTTTCTTCTGTGGCCTGATCTGAAAAAGAGGGTTGTGCGCCCGGCATCCTGAAGCTGATGCGGGAGCGGGCGCGAGAGCGCGGCATCCCGCCGGTTGCGCGCTCAGTCTTGCGGCAAGAATCCTCAAGAGAGGAGGGCGGCGGGACGGGCCCGCGGGACGTGAGTTCGGGAATGCCGGCCGGCAAGCGGTCCGTGTTGAGCGAGCCGTTACGAAGATGCGATGTGGATAACCCAAAAGGAGGGGCTTCGATGAAACGAGTGATCATAGGGCTCATCATGGTGGCGGCAACTGTTGGACTCTGGCTGGGGCTGGGCGCGCCGGAGGCCGCAGCCGACGGGTGTCCTCCCGACTCGGTGCGGTCAGGGACCGGCTGCATCGACAAGTATGAGGCGAGCGTGTGGGACCTGAGCTTGGTGTCGCCGCCATTCAAAAAAGCGCTGCTTGTCTTGAAGATCAAGCTGGGCACGGCCACCGAGGCCGGTCTGCTCGCGGCGGGTGCGGTCCAGCGCGGGGTGTCGACCAACGACTACGGCGCGGGCTGCCCGGACACCGGCAACGGCTGCAAGGAGTTCTACGCCGTGTCGATCCCTGGGGTGACGCCGTCGGCGTTCCTCACGTGGTTTCAGGCCGCGGCGGCAGCGCGGAACTCAGGGAAGGGCTTGCCGAGCAACGCCGAGTGGCAGGCCGCGGCCCTCGGGACGCCGGATGGTGCGCCCTGTAACGTTAGCAGCTTCAGTGTCGCTGACACCGGCACCGCAGGCTGCGCCTCTGACGTCGGCGCGCGTGACATGGTGGGGAACCTCTGGGAGTGGGTGGCGGACTGGGTGCCGCAGTCCACACACTGTCCGGGCTGGGGTGGCTTCAGCGATGACTTGATGTGCCTGACGGGGGCGAGTACTACAAGCGGGCCTGGCGCGCTGATCCGCGGCGGCGGCTTCTTCTACGGCGCGTTCGCCGGGGTCTTCGCGGTGGATGGCGACATCACGCCGTCGAGCGCGGGCTTCCACATCGGGTTTCGCGCGGCCCGCTAGTCGTCCTTTGGCCCTTTGGGACTTTGCGCTTTGATCCTGCGGCGTCTTCGGCTTCGCGCGGCTCAACTAGGAGGACTAGGGGTCATGCAAGAGGACTAGGGGTCAGGTCTTGCAATCATACAAATCATACATAGCTCCCTTTTCTTGTTTCGAACGTGCGCAGCTTCCGGCTCACCGTCGCATAGTGAACACCTAAATGATCTGCGATCTCTCGCAAGCGATACCCGTACTCGCGATAGGTCACAGCAATCGCGTTCTCTCCTCGCCTGCCCAATAGCTCCTTCAGCGGGGGTTTCACCGCTTGCCAATAGGCTGGGGGATTTCGTGCGTCTTCTCTCCGGTCCTGGAGAGCCGCTCAATAAATTCTTCGCTGCCCAAGTAGATCTGCCCTCGCAACTGTTGCCAGGGCGTTGGAAAAACACCCTGCTAGTGCAGGCTGTTCAAAAAGGTCCAGATGCAAGGCGGCGAGGAAGCGAGGAGTGAGACGTACTTGTCGGTACGTTGCAACGACAAGCGACGAAGCCAACGCCGCAGATGGGCCTTTTTCAACAGACTGCGAGGCTCCCCGTCGGCTCCCAGCCCGTTTGGCGGTGCGGTCACGCTGTGCTAGGGTAGAGTTACTATGAATGAGGGGGAGCTGTCTAAGCGGATCGATGACCTGCATCGCCGGTTTGATGACCTGCGGGCGGATGTGGGGCGCCGGTTCGACGACTTCAAGGTGGAGATGGTTGCCCGCTTTGCCGCCAGCGACAAGCGGATTGATGATCTTCGTGCCGACATGAACCTGCGCTTTGCTGATCTGAATCAGACCTTCGGTAGCCGGCTGGACGGCATGAACCAGACCGTCGGCAGCCGGCTGGACGACCTGAACCAGACCGTTAACAATCGGCTGAACGACCTGAACCAGAAGCTGACGACCTTTATGTGGATCGTCTCAGCATGGTTTACCTTCCTGACTGCCGTCCTCGCCGTGTTCGGCTTCCTCCGCCGCTGAACCCTCCGGCCTGCTCCAGTTGAGTGCCCCCGTCGGGTTTGTTAGAATGGACGGGCACTTTCATGACAAACTCAAACTCGGCGATTAGCTAAATTAGGGGTTGGACTGGGCAGTGGTGTGCGGTGAGTTTTGGCCCTCGTGGTATGCTAATGGCCTCGGGACGGCTCGAAGGAGTGATGTTCTGAACACCGTGGCTAGAACCGATCCCCGCATTCAAGAGGCGCGCGTCACCGACGACGAGATTGTCGCGTATCTGGTGGACGGCCGGGTTGTCAGTGTGCCGCTCGCCTGGTCATGGCGGTTGTCCGACGCGACGCCCGCGCAGCGAGCGAACTTCCGCCTCATCGGCATTGGCCAAGGAATCCATTGGCCTGAAATCGATGAGGACATCAGCATCGAGGGGATGCTTCATGGGATGCCAGCGCGCCGGCTAAGATCCAGTGGCGCGGCGAGCAAGGCCCGCTCGGCGGGCAGTCAGGCATCACCGAGAAAACGTACGCAGCCCGCGTTCAAGAGAGCGGCGCGCGGCTGAGCAAGTCGTTGGGCGGCAACGGAGGCGACGGTGAGATCCCTCACACAGGCGAGGGACGCCTGCCCCAACGCGCTCTTGCGCTAGCCAGAGCGTGGGGCAAGCTGCATGTCGAAGAGCTGGAGCGCGACTGGGAACTGGCGCGCGGACATCGTCCTCTGCGACGAATCGCGCCGCTAGAGTAAGGAGGATGGGGCGGATGAAGTGGAGAGTTGTGAAGGCTGCGGCTACCGGCGGGCACTCGCTTGATTTGACGTTCAAAGACGGGACACACAAGCGTGTCAACCTACTGCCGCTGTTGGATGGACCGATCTTTGTCCCGCTTCGGGATCCTGAGTACTTCGCTCGTGTCGAGCTCGATTCCGTCGCCGGAACCGTCGTGTGGCCGAATGGTCCGGATATCGCGCCCGAGACGCTGTACAACTTGCCAGCAGAAGGGAAGGCGAACGCGAAGCGACGTTCGCTGAACCACGCAGTGCAGCGGCCTGTCACTCGCGCTGCTCGTGCAGGCCACTGACCGCAGCGTTGGGTTGGAATAGTCCTGGGGATAATCGACGCGGAGTCGATTCGAAACTAGCGAACTAAATGTCCTGGAACCTCAAAGAAAAGGCTCGCGCCATCCTCGCTGAGGAAGAAGGCGCGATTCGAAAGGATTGGGGCGGGAAGGTGGCTATTGCCCTGGTCTATCCCAATACCTATGCGGTTGGGATGTCGAACCTCGGGTTTCAGACGATTTATTGGCACCTGAACCAACTCCCCGATGTGGTGTGCGAGCGGGTTTTCCTCCCTGATCCGGCGGACCTTCCAGAATACCGACGGACCGACACTCTGCCATTCTCACTCGAATCCCAGCGGCCACTGGCTGAATTCGATCTGGTTGGGTTTTCCGTTACTTACGAAGGAGACTTCATCAATGTCTTGAGGCTCCTCAGGATGGCGGGGATTCCGCTTGAGTCACGCCAGCGGCGACCTAGTGATCCCGTTGTTCTCATGGGTGGGGTTTGCGCATTCTCCAACCCTGAGCCGATGGCCCCGTTTATGGACTTCATTGTGGTAGGTGAGGGTGAGGAGATCGTCACAGAGATCGTGGCGGCGTACCGTCAGGCATTTGAGGGTGTGCCGCTCCAAAGTCGACGGCGCGATGCTTTCTTTGACGCACTGAGGCCGATCCCTGGAATTTATCTCCCTCACGACTACGAGGTGAAGTATCACGCTGACGGAACGATTCGTTCTGTCACTCCAACGAATGGCGCTCCTCCGATCGTCGTGAAGCGGCGCCTCAAGGACGTGAATGCCTTCGAGACGCTCTCGCTGGTCAAAAGTCCTCGCGCCGAGTACGGGCACCTCGCCCTGCTGGAAGTAGGGAAGGGTTGCGGACGCGGCTGCCGCTTCTGTCTCGAAGGCGAGATCTATCGTCCGGTGCGTCACCGGAGCCTGGAGTCCCTCCGCGAGACCATCGAGAAGCTCTCGAAGAGTTCGAAGCGAGTCGGCTTGGTCGGGGCCTGCGTCTCTGATTACCCGTGGATCAGCGGGCTGATGAAGATCCTGGAGGAGCACGGGATGGAGATCTCAATCTCCTCGCTCAGGGCCGACAGCCTCACGGAGGAGTTGGTCTTCGGCCTCGCGCGCGGAGGGCATCGGACGCTCACCATCGCGCCGGAGGCCGGGACCGAGCGGCTCCGCCAGGTCATTCGAAAATCGATCACGGACGAGCAGCTCTACGAAGCGTGTCGCTGGATCCGTGCGGCGTCGATCCCCAACCTCAAATGCTACTTCATGATCGGGCTCCCTTCGGAGAGTGACGAAGACATTGAGGCGATCCCCGGCCTCGCATTGCGTCTGCTCGATCGGCTGAATGTCAAAGGGGGGGATGGCCAGCCGTTCGGCCGGCTCACCCTTTCGATCTCGTCGTTTGTGCCGAAGCCATGGACGCCGTTTCAGTGGTGCTCTTTCGAAGAGGTGACTCGGCTCGCGGAGAAGCTGACTCGTATTAAAGCCGCTGTGCGGCGCTATCCGATCCGAGTCCTCCATGAAAACCCCCGAGAAGCGCTGCTCCAGGCCATGCTTGCGCGGGGCGACCGGCGTGTGGCAGAGTTTCTCCAGTTGGCTGCGGAACGGGACGGGGAGTGGCGCCAAGCGCTTCGAGAATGGGACGGCGACCCGGCCTTTTACGCGTACCGCCAACGCCCGCTGGATGAGACCCTTCCGTGGGACCACTTCGAGGTTGGGGTAAAGAAATCGGGGCTCATCAGAGAGTATGAGCGCGCCGGACTCGTTCCGGTCGAGAGCACCGTCTGACACTGGAGGCAAACACTCATGGAACAGACACCACCAGGTCGCTTCATGGTCTACGCCTTTTTCCAGGTCGCTTCGTCCTGGTACGGGCAGTCCAAGGAGGAAAAGAGCAGGGCCGTCGCCGAATATCTGGCCAGGTTTGGAGAGCTGTCCGGCACGGTCACTCTTCGTCCCTACTCCACGCTTGGGTTGAAGAGGAACACGGATTTTCTGCTCTGGGTGATTGCGCCCGACCTGTCCCCGATCCAAGCGTTTTTCGCCGGGCTCAGAAAAACCGCGATGGCCCCTTATCTCACTGAGGCGGAGACGTTCCTTTCCGTCACTCGGGAATCCACGTATACCAAGCAGCACAAAGAGGAGATCGCGGTGGGGGTAGAGCCGGGGAAATCCCAATACCTTTTCGTGTATCCCTTCGTGAAGAGCCGAGAGTGGTACCTCCTTCCCATGGAGACCCGGCAGAAGCTGATGAATGAGCACATCCGGATCGGGCACGAGTTCCCGCGCATCCGCATCAACACCTCGTACTCGTTCGGCCTGGACGATCAGGACTTCGTCGTCTCGTTTGAGGGGAACGACCCCAAAGAGTTTGTCACCCTTGTGATGCGGCTCCGCGAGTCAGAGGGGAGCAAATATACTGTTCGAGACACACCCATCTTCACCTGTCAGAGGCAGCCGATCGACGAGATCCTCTGGTCACTCGGATAGAAGGAGAGTTTTCTCATGGGAAAGCTGGCCAAAGTCGGCGAGACATCTGATCTCGCTCCCGGGCAGGGCAAAGTGGTAGAGGCGGAGGGCAAAACCATCGGCCTCTTCAATGTGGACGGGACCTTTTACGCGCTGGATAACACCTGTGTCCATCGAGGCGGGCCGCTTGGAGAGGGAGAGCTCGACGGGAAGAGCGTCATCTGTCCCTGGCATGGGTGGTATTACGACGTGACGGACGGAACGAACGTGGCCAACCCCACGATCAAGGTCGCGTGCTACCCTGTGAAGGTCGAGGGGACTGCAGTCTTTGTGGAAATCTAGCAGGCTGATGAAAAAAGCCCATCTGCGGCGTTGGCTTGGTTGTGCCTCCTTGCGACGTACAACCACGTACGCCTCAGTCGTCCCAACCTTCGCCGCCTTGCATCTGGACCTTTTTGACCAGCCTGTGACTCGTGAGGCAAATTCTGGGTTGGTGGTGAGCTGATGCAGATCGCCGATACGCTCGGGAGGCCGCTGCGCAACCTCCGCATCTCGGTCACTGACCGCTGCAACCTGCGCTGTCAGTACTGTATGCCCGAGGAGGAGTACGTCTGGCTCCCCCGCGAAGATATCCTCTCGTTCGAGGAGATCAGCGTTCTAGTCAGCATCTTCACCGAGCTGGGAGTGGATAAGATCCGGCTGACCGGGGGCGAGCCACTGCTGAGACGCGACCTTGACCGGTTGATTGCGCTGCTCGCGGCCAACCCGATGATCCGAGATCTCGCGATGACCACCAACGGCGTGCTCTTGGCCGAGCAGGCGCCGACATTGAAGAACGCCGGACTCCACCGGGTCACCGTGAGCCTTGACACGCTTCAGCCTGAACGCTTTCGCGCGCTCACCCGGCGCGACAGCCACGCGCGCGTGCTCGCGGGGACGGAGGCGGCCGGCCGAGCAGGATTCAGCGGCTTGAAGCTTGACAGCGTTATCATGCGCGGCGTGAATGACGATGAGCTTGCCGACCTGATCGAGTACGGAAAGAAGGTGAATGCGGAGGTCCGTTTCATCGAGTACATGGACGTGGGCGGCGCCACGCTCTGGTCAATCGACAACGTCGTGTCGCGGGCGGAGATGCTGCGGACACTGGGGTCCCACTACGGCAAGATCGAGCCGGTTGTCGAAGAAAGCTCGGCGCCGGCAGACCGATACACCCTTCCTGACGGAACCGTGTTCGGCATTATCTCTTCGACGACCGCCCCGTTCTGCCGCTCCTGCGACCGAAGCCGCCTCACCGCTGATGGGATGTGGTACCTCTGCCTCTACGCAAAAGAAGGGACTGACCTGAGAAAGGCCCTCCGGGGTGGAGCTTCAAAAGACGAGGTGAAGTCCCTGATCGTCCCCACCTGGCGCGCGCGAACAGATCGCGGGGCAGAAGAGCGGCTCGAACTGAAGACCCGGACCCCGCTGATCCAGATCGGTGAGCTTCGGAAGGACCCCCACCTTGAGATGCACACTCGGGGTGGTTAGCATCCTGTCGGTCCTCGCTCGAGTCAATCCCTGTGCGCTCCCGGCGGTGTTCCTGCGTCGGGCGGTGCTGCACCAGCGCGTCGCGCCGTCTGGCCACCACCTGTTAAACCGGTGGTCGCCGCCACCGCGGAAAGAAACCCCAGGAGCGCGCCGAGTATCACGTCAAATGAATGGGCCGCAAGCTTAATGAGCTCCGCCGTCCGCTGCCGCGCGGCTCTCACATCGTCCAGGAGATCAGCCTTAAACTCAGGATCGCTCGCGAGGGCCGCAATCATCGGCGGTGTCGGCAGAGTCGGCATCCCGGGAAACCAGAGAAACGTAAGATAACCGGTCGCCACAAGCATCAGCGCATACGCAAGAAGAACTCCAAAGAACACCCTGTCCCTCATACCTTCCCCCTGTTCGACTCATGTGTAGAGCGGCCTTCGACCGGAAGCGAGAGTTCGCCGTTTAACAACCGAGACGTCCCGTCACTTGACGCGTTCTAGTTCTGTTGCCGATAAACGTTCATCCCTTTGCGGCCCAGTGGGTCAGGAAGATGCGGTCGGCTACTCGCTGAATGGCTGGCGGTCAGCCTCTCTCGGTCCTCAAACTGGCGTCGACTGCGGCGATTCTCTCCTGACTGTAAGGATCTGTCAAATCCCTCTGATCGACCCAAGTCGAAGCTGGCATGACCTCGATCAGACAAGAGCGACTCACGACCTGGCCTGTGGCAAGATAGGCGTGATCAGGGTGGCGTTGGTTGGGGTGCGGAATACCGATCCCGACGGTCTTAAGTGTCGAGCACTCTGAGGGAGACGTGATCATTCCCAGAACCCTTCTCGCTCTTGACGCGGGCACGACAAGCACTCGCGCCATTCTCTTTGCGGAAGATGGCACGATCGTGGCCGTCGCGCAGCGCGAGATCCGGCAGCACTATCCGAGGCCGGGGTGGGTGGAGCATGATCCGGAGGAGATCTGGGCGACCCAATTGGCGTGCGCGCGCGATGTCCTGGCGGCCGCGGACGCCCCGCCTGCCGCGATCGGGATCACGAACCAGCGAGAAACCGTCATCCTCTGGGAGCGAAAGACAGGCCGTCCGCTCGCCAACGCCATCGTCTGGCAGGACCGGCGCACGGCCTCCATGTGCGAGGCAATCAAGGCCGACGTTCACTTGACAGCGCTGATTCGCGAGCGAACTGGCCTGGTGCCTGATCCGTATTTCACTGCCACCAAATTGGCGTGGCTGCTCGACAACATTCCCGGTGCGCGAGCGCGCGCTGAGGCGGGCGACTTGGCTGCGGGCACTGTTGACAGCTTTTTGTTGTGGCGATTAACCGAGGGGAACGTCCATGCCACTGACCCGTCCAACGCCTCACGCACGATGCTCTACGACATCCATTCGGAGGCGTGGGACGACGAGCTGTGCTCACGGCTGCGCGTGCCCAAGGCGGTCTTGCCGGAGGTTCGCGACAGCGCAGGTGATTTCGGCTCTGCGTCCGAGCGGCTGGTCGGTCACGCAGTCCCCATCCGCGGTGTTGCAGGCGATCAGCAGGCCGCCACGTTTGGCCAGGCTTGCCTCGAACCGGGCATGGCCAAGAACACTTACGGGACCGGCTGCTTCGTCATGCTCAACACCGGAGACACCGCCTGGTCGTCTGCCAATGGCTTATTGACCACAACGGGGTGGCGCATCCAAGGGCGCACGACCTACTGCCTGGAAGGGTCGGTCTTTGTCGCGGGAGCTGCGGTGCAATGGCTCCGCGATGAGCTGGGCATCATTGCGTCTGCTTCGGAAACCGAGGCGCTGGCTGCCTCGCTTGAAGGGAACGACGGCGTGTATCTGGTTCCCGCGTTTACCGGGCTGGGGGCCCCTCATTGGGATGCGCGTGCGCGCGGAACCTTGCTCGGCCTCACCCGAGGCGCTGGCCGCGCCCACCTTGCCCGGGCAGCGCTCGAAGCCGTGGCCTATCAGTCTGCGGACATCCTGGCTGCAATGGCGGCGGATGCTGGGAAGCCGCTGCTTGAGCTGCGCATTGATGGAGGGATGGCCGGAAACAACTGGCTCTGTCAGTTCCAGGCCGATCTGCTTGGCGTGCCTGTGGTGCGCCCACAAGTGCTGGAAACCACCGCGTTAGGGGCTGCCGCACTCGCGGGTCTGGCAGCGGGAGTATGGCCCGACGCCTCGGCCTTCGCCGCTACGTGGCGCGAGCAACGGAGGTTCATGCCTCAGACTGACCGTTCCGCCGAGCTTGCACGCTGGCACGACGCAGTCGCCCGCGCCCGCGCCTGGCATCGCGACACTGACTAACGTGGGCAACGCTAGAGGCGTGTTACCGCTGAGCCATCCAGGCCGCCACGTTGTTTTCGATCTGGAGGGCGTGATCGTCCAAGTGGGCGGCGTAGATCCTCAGCCAGTCCTCGGCGGTGTAGCGGCCTGACTCGGTGTGGTGCCCTTCTCTTGCCCACGCCTCCTCGGGCAAGCGACGGATCAATGCCGCAGTGCTTGCGCGGACCGCTTCGACAACAGCCAGCGCCGCTTCCAGGGGGTGGTTATGGTAGTCGAAGCGAACCGCCCACGCGTTCTCATCGTACCCCTGGATGACGGCGTCTCGTTCGGCCACGACGTAGCGGATCCGGGCAGCAGCGTTCGTCTCTGAGTCGGCGCAGTGACAGACGATCTCGTGCGCGGACCACTCGTTTTGAGCCGGACGCCACTTTCGCGCCGCCTCGGGAACCATGGCCAAGGCCTGCCTGAGCCGCGCGGGTCCCTCGGCATACTTCCGAATGAGCTGTTCTCGTTCCGTCGCGTCGAGTCTCATGGCTGTCCCTTCAGGGAGCGCTGGAGCTGACTCAGATGGTTATCGTCGTGGGCCGCCATGAGCGCGACCCAGTCGCCATACGTCATACGGCCAAGCGTCACGTGTTGGCTGCCACGCTCCCACTGATTCGGTGTTAGGCGGCGCAGGAACTCAATCGATTCCTCCCGTCGGATAATAAACATACGGATAGCGCGACGATAGGGGGCGGAAGAACAGGCTGTCAAGTGGAAACTTGAGGATGGAATGGTCGCGAGCAGGCGCATGCGCCCGCCACAGCGATGGCAGGCGAGCGCGTCGAGGTCGAAGGCGCGCCGGATCAGGTCGGCCCACAATAAGTCAATAGTCAAGCCAGACCCCAAGAAGCTTGCGCCCGCCACTCGGGATGCCGTTTCAGGAAAAGCTGAAGCGGGAACGCCGGAATGTCAACGCACGCCAGCCGGTTCACCACGCTCCCCACGCACCTCGCAAAAGATGAACGCCTGTGTCTTGCCGGGCGTGGGCTCGGCACGCACCGTCATGGTTTCCCGGCCATAGCCTTATCAAGGAATTCAAACATGCGTCGCGCGGAATCGCGGGTGATCTCCTTGTCGTACCGATACGTCACCCGATTGCCGCGAACATCTGTCTTTGAGAACCCATCGAGATTCCGGCAGTCCCAGCAATGGGTGGCCTGCGGGTACACGTGCCACTCAACGGGCGCACCCGATGATTTGGCGACACCAAGCTTGGACACGCATTCAGCCGAGGGCGTCTCGGTGTCGAGCTCACCCATCAACACCAGAAGCGGACGATCGATATCCGGGCGCGCGATCTCGTACGGCGCTCCGGATGGAGGCTTAATCGTAAAGCAGCCCGGGTAAAATGAGACGACCGCATCAAACCGTTCTCCCGGCGCGAGCGTGGTTCCCCAGTGCTTGCCGCTCGCGAGAACCCCGACCATGGCGCCCCAGGAATACCCGGCCAATGCAATGCGTTTCTTGTCGACGAACTCGAACGTTCTGAGGTGCTCAGCGGCCTGCAACGCATCCTTGACCCCGCGCGCGAAAATCACTCCGCCTTGAGGGCCATAACACACTGTCTTTACACCACGCGGTCCGAGACTATCGACAAGAAGCGCCACATAGCCACGCGACACCGCTTCTTTCGCCCAATCGAGCATCGAGACATTCTGCCGGCGGTCATCTCCCAACCCTCCACATTGGTGAAGCAATACAAGCGCGGGAAACGGCCCGGTTCCTTCCGGCTTGTAGAGCGCCATGCTCGGGGTGCTGAAGAACGAAAAGCTGGACGGCTTAGTCGGAAACTGGAGATCTTTCGCCTGGCTTGATGCGGCGATCAGAGAACGATCGGGCGCCGCCTGCGCGAACGCGAATGTCGCCCCAAAGAACACGAGCGACAGTATCAGACACGAGAGCTTTGTCAGCATGTCGTCTCCTCCGTAACGTCAGGAGTGAACACTCACGCGCTGGCTTCCGGGGTTGAGAGTTTCCAGGCCGCGAAGGCGCAACCGACGTACACCTCGGGCACCGGAAGGTAGTCGATCAGCTCGAAGCCGCGGCTGCCGGCCGCGCCGTGAGCGATCACCCAGTTGCGCGTCTCGTGCGCGCCGTTGCCCGTCGAGAGAAGACGCGTGTCGAGGAAGTCGACGAGCGGCGCTTCGTCGCCGGCGGTGAAGAGGCGGACGCAGTCGTGGTCGAACGGCTCGTCGATCTCGCCCATGGTCGGCTCGCCGATGGAGTGGCTCAAGCCGCCGGTCGCAAGGACGGCGACGCGCAGCTCTTCCGGATACGACGGAGTGTAGAGTGTAGCCGACATAAAGGCCCTTATCGGGCTTTGCGCCCGGTACCCACATTACCTCCCACACGGCATTACCACGACACAGCGCGGATAACAGCGCGGGTACGGCAGCAACGATAGGGGGCCGAAGAGGAGGCTGTCAAGCGAAACCTTGAGGACGGATGGTCGCGAGCAGGCGCATGCGGCCACCACACCGGGGGCAGGCGAGCGCGTTGAGGTCG
>Ga0209342_10002199_pt1 | contig 21237 bp, 21 predicted proteins | sample RifCSP16_2_FD_184023 | JGI IMG/M metagenome (GOLD analysis project Ga0209342, IMG submission 184023) | Soil microbial communities from Rifle, Colorado - Rifle CSP2_sed 16_2 (SPAdes) (version 2) | ecosystem: Environmental > Terrestrial > Deep subsurface > Rock core/Sediment | place: Rifle... | reverse complement strand
AGCCTGGGGAGCCGCAGCAGAACGGGGTGCCCGAGAGGATGCACCGCACGCTCAAGCGGGATGCCACCATCCCTCCCGGGAGCAGCCTCCCGGCCCAGCAGCGCAAGTTCGACCACTTCCGCCAGGAGTCCAACGACCTCCGCCCTCACGAGGGCTTGCACATGAAGCGGCCGGCCCAGCTCTACCGCCCCTCCACCCGAGCCATGCCCAGCCGCATCGAGCCCTACGACTACCCGCCCCACTTTCTGGTCCGCAGGGTAAGCCGCGACGGCACTATCCGCGTGCTTCGCAACCAGATCTTCGTCAGCAATTCCCTGCAGCAGGACTATGTCGGCCTGGAGCAGGTCGACGACGGGGTGTACGATCTCTACTTCTGCTTCTACCAGATCGGGCGGTACCACTTGCAGGACAACAGGATCGAGGATATTGTCTCAAGGGTACCTGTGACGCGGCGCCAGATTGACCTTGCCCGAAGAGTGTTACCGACGTCCTGACACAGATGTGTCACCTATGTCTTGCGACTGTACCCTTGTGCCGCCTAACCACTCGCTGGAGCGGACCCCGCCAGCTCGGCGCGATAATCTGAACGAGTCTTGGCCGGGCCGCTCAGCTCGAGGCCGTTAGGCGCCATTTTGAATCATGAGAGCATCTCCAAACGCAATGGATAAGCGTCAACTTATAGCTTGGCTCCTTGAAGGGGATGTTTCAGTTCAGTATCAAGTGCATCGTGATCTCTTGGCAACTGAAAAGCCTGACCTGCGGGACCGCATAGCGACCGAAGGATGGGGAGCCCAATTCCTCAGTTTCCGAAAGAGAGAGGGGCATTGGGGTCAGCGTTTCTATCAGCCGAAATGGATTTCAACGCATTACACAATTCTAGATCTAAAGAACCTCGCAATATCCCAGGACAACAAAGAGATTAGGCAGTCTTTATCACAGGTAATACAGAAACTCAAAGGCCAAGACGGAGGGATATTCCCATTCGGAGCTGAAAAGAAGAGCGATGTTTGCGTAAACGGAATGTTCCTCAATTATGCCTCGTATTTCGGGACAAGGGAAGACGATTTGAAGTCAATCGTCGATTTCTTACTTACAGAACACATGAAAGATGGTGGTTTCAATTGCAACTCCAATGGAATCGGGGCTATACATAGCTCAGTGCATTCTACGATTTCTGTTCTCGAAGGGATCCTTGAGTATGCAGGGAATGGCAATACGTATAGGCTAGATGAGCTCCAAGACTCGGCGGACAAAGCAAGAACATTCCTATTGCAGCACAGGCTGTTTCGATCTGACCGGTCTGGGAAGATCATTGATAGAAGAATGCTAATGCTTTCTTACCCCTCACGCTGGCGTTACGATCTCTTGCGAGCACTGGACTATTTTCACTTTGCTGGGGTCAAGTACGATCCACGAATGCAGGATGCGCTTGATATCCTGAATAAGAAACGACGGAAGGATAACAAATGGCCAGTTCAGGCAAGGCATCCGGGGCAGACCCATTTTGAAATGGAGAAGACCGGAGGTCCAAGCCGCTGGAATACCTTGAGAGCGATGAGAGTTCTACAGCATTTCGGCGAAACAAGAAACCTCAAGCCGTCCTCTCCCTAGCGCAGGAGTTGCGTGGCGCCGATCAACTCAATGGAGCCCTGGAAGACCGCCAGGATCTTCGACCGACCCGGCCAGCCGGGTGTTGAGTTCAACGCGATACGAGCCTTGGCTGGCCGGGCGGCTCATTTCGAGGCCGCTGGGCAGCGGCAGACACGTCCCAGACGGGCACGGCTGACGTCGCCTCACGGACGGGGCTTACTGGTCTCAGATGCGTCACTTCGTCATCCATCAGGCCACATTAGCCGATAAGGATGCCATCGTGCAGCTCGATGCCATCGCGCAGACCGATCCTCGGCGTAGGGCCTTCATCCTCAGGGTCATCGAAGCCGGCCAATGCCACGTTGCATCCACCGCACAAGGTCTGGCAGTCGGCTACGCCGCGCTCGACTACACGTTCTTCGAGCAAGGGTTCGTTTCCATCTTGTACGTCAGCCGCGACCATCGCAGGAATGGCCTAGGTAGTATGATGATGCGTCACTTGGAGAGCCTGTGCCAGACACCCAAGCTCTTCACATCCACCAACCAGTCGAACATCCCAATGCAGCACCTCCTCTCGAAGTTGGGATATTCTGCGAGTGGCGTGATCGAGAACCTTGATGAGGGCGATCCCGAGCTCGTATACGTTAAGTTCCTCAATCTGGACTTCGCCGCTGCCTAACAAGTCGCGTGGGTGCGTGAAAAATGGGTTGGGTGATGGCCGGAGGGGAGAATAGGAGAAAGAGGAAGGGCTCTCAGGCGAGGGCTTTGATCATCTTGGGGACACCGAGGATATTGAATGCGCGTAGGAGATCGTAGGCGAGGACCGAGAGGCTCATTTCGGTTCCCACATTTGTTAACCCCCTGGTCAGGAAGTACCCCTGGTTCATCCCGTCAGGACATCGGGACGATGTGCTCCTCTTAATCGTGCCAAAGGGGTGCTCGACGATGCCTTTCCTGCGTTTGAGCTTCTCGGGATGGGAGCGGACTCTGCGCTCCATTGCGTCCAGGAAGCCTTCCTCGGCGGAGCGGGTGATACGTCGTCCACCGGCATTGCGAGTGCAGCGGGGCCGGAGGCGGCACCCGGCACAAGCCGAGGTTGCATGGTAGCGGACGTCGCGCCCTCGTTCCTGGGTTTGGAAGTGGAAGGCCAGTCGCTGTCCAGCGGGACAGCGAAACCAGTCCGACCGAGGGTCGTAGCGGAAGTCCTCCTTGGTGAAGAGGCCTAAGGAGCGGTTGGCCGAAGTGAGGGGCTTGGGATGAAGGTCTTGATCCCCGCTTCGGCACAAGACTTGACCTCCTGGCCGTCGTAGTGAACAGCATGCTTCGCGATAGCCCATGTCGGCCACGGCCTGCAGTCGCTTCGCTATACAAGACCAGACTTTTCACGCAGTCTCTCGCTGCAGCTGATCCGGCTGGCGTGCGGAAAGTCGAAGGTGCCAGGCCCGCCAGAATGCGCGAGAATGGGCGCACAGTTGCCTGGGCCGCCGGGCGGCTTAGCTCGAGGCCACTGGGGGGCGGAACAACAAGAGGAGGACGTTGTCACGTGCATATGAAACTCTTTGACGCTTATAGCATGGGGATGATCAAGAGGATTGACCGCAACATGGCCGATTCACTTGAGGACCGCGTGAACCGATGGCTCAAGGACAACCCTGAAATCAGAGTTGTCTATGTCAAGCAGTCGGCTGCCGGCGGCAGTTGGGGCCCCATCCAGCTCTTCATATCGGTCTGGTACGAATTGAACCACTCCGGGACATAGGTTACAGAATCTTCTCAAGACATCGGTAACGCATGTTCTCAGGATATAGGTAACACTTCCTTTGGAAGAGATGTGCGGCCCCGCCCAGCCGGGTCGGCTCCGTTTGCGCGATACTAGCCCTCGGCTGGCCGGGCGGCTCCCCACAAAGAACGCGGGACTTCGCATCTCGAGGCCGTTGGGCGGATTGAGTGCCGTCTTCCCGCGGCAAGAGCACAGTCGACTTCTATGAAAGTGACCATCATTGCAGCAGGAAGCCGTGGTGATGTGCAGCCCTACGTCGCTCTAGGCAAAGGATTCAAGGAAGCGGGGCATACAGCTCGGGTTCTGGCGTCTGGGGACTTCCAGGGCCTTGTCACTGAGCATGGCCTGGACTTCTTCGATATGGGCGGCAGTATGCAGTCTGTCGCGCAGGGCATGGAGAGTCTTCTCGAACAAGGGAACTTCCTAAAGATCCTATCGAGTATGGGGCCCACCGCGCAACGCCTCGTCGGCCAGGCCGCGGTTGCCGGCCTCGTGGCATGCCAGGGATCCGACCTGATTATTGGAGGGCTGGGCGGGCTCTTTGTAGGCATCGCCCTTTCGAAGAAGCTCGGTATCCCCTTCATCCCGGCCTACCTCTACCCATTCACACCTACCCGAGAATTCCCCAGCGTGTTGACGCCTGTGCCGCATGCGCGGCTGCCTTCTTGGGCCAATAGGCTATCCCATCGCCTGGGACAACAGATGATGTGGCAGACCTTCCGCGCTGCGGACAACAAAGCCCGCCGCCAGGTACTCCACATTCCACCTGCGTCGTTTTGGGGCCCCTTCGCGTCTCTCCAGCAGCAAGAACAGACGATCCTGTACGGTTACAGCCCGCAGGTCATTCCTTCCCCAAGTGATTGGGGAAACCACATCCATGTCACCGGATATTGGCTTCTCGAACCACCTGTCAGTTGGAAGCCACCAGTCGACCTGGTGGAATTCCTGCAGTCGGGCCCCGCACCGGTATATGTCGGCTTTGGAAGCATGGTCAACAGCAGACCGGAAGAGACGACCGATCTGGTCTTGCGTGCCCTAGCGCGCACCGGCCAGCGCGGGGTCTTGTCTTCGGGTTGGGGAGGCTTGAGGAAAGGCGAGCTACCAGTGACTGTGTTCATGACGGACTCGCTACCGCACACCTGGCTGTTTCCAAGAATGGCTGCTGTCGTTCATCACGGCGGAGTCGGCACAACGGCCGCCGGTCTCTGGGCAGGCATTCCGTCAGTTGTCACCCCGTACTTCGGAGATCAGCCGTTTTGGGCGCAACGGGTCTATGCATTGGGAGTGGGACCAAGGCCCATTCCGCGCCGGCGCCTGACGGTCGATCGGCTGGCCGAGTCGATTTCTTCCGCCGTGTCAGACATAGCGATCCGGGAGCGCGCGGCCTCCTTGGGCCAACGCGTTCGGGCGGAGCACGGGGCAGCCCGCGCTGTGGCCCTCATCGAGCAGTGGAACGGACGCTAGCAATCCGCCCCACAACTCGATGCAGCCCTGGACACCTTGCGCCGCACACCTGCCCACGTGTGCCTGCGGCACAGTGCAGGCAGAACCGCCCATCGTCCCGGTGGTGTTTCGGGAGGTGCTGGGCCGCACACCGTCCCGGTGTCCTTCCGGGAGGCCGTCTCGCCCCCCGTCCGGGCCGGCGCCCTGCGGGCCGCTGGGTCTCGCGGCCCGAACGGGGTGCGGTGAGATCGCCACGATCCCCGACCGACCCGGCCAGCCGGAGGTCACCTTCTGTGCGATACTAGCCTTGGCTGGCCGGCCGGTCGAAGACCCAGCACCCACTGGCGCTCCCGAAGGACACACCTGCCCAGACCGCAGGTGCTGGGTCGGGACGATGTGCACGCCCACCGCACTTGCACGGCACGCAAGTGCGGTGCAAGTGAGTGCAGTGCCAGTGGGTGTCCTGGTGTAGGTCCAGGGCTCATCTCCAGGCCGCTAGGCCGCTCAACCATAGAATCGACAAATCGACCGACGATCCGGAGGCATTGTGCCAGCCCGAAACCCAGCGAACAGACCCCACACTCCCACATCAGACGCTCGCGAGGCTAGCGCGTACAAGGCCAGCTGGATCGACCGTCTGCTTGCGACTGTCGAGCGCTTGCCCGTGCCATACTGGCTCGTCTATCTAGCGCTATCTGTAGTCGAGGTCGCCGTCCTTCACATTGTGGGTTGGATCGATGGTTGGGTGCCTCCATTCCAGTTCGAGCGCTTTGCCCTACTCTTTCCGCTCTGGACATGGGGTCCCCTCACCGCCATTACGTACTTGGATTCCGTGGCCCTCGCTGCAATGAGGGAGTTCCGCCCGCTCCTGAAAGTCGATGACGAAGGAGTGCGACGCCTCGAATACGAATTCACGACAATGCCGTCCCGCCCGGTCATCATCAGCGGGTTGTTATGGTCAGCCACCTATGCCATCATCTGCTATGTCCTTGTCCCCGCTTGGGCCGAGCTCTACTCAGTTGGTCCTTTGGCTTTGACAATTGGCATTGCTGCGGGCCTGTTCGCTTTCTCAACAGGCAGCACGATCTACTATCACACCATTCGCCAGCTCCGGCTTGTGAGTCAAACTGTGGCGCGAGTTTCCACCTTCGACCTGTTTCGACTGGACCCGGTCTATGCCTTTTCGCGCCTGACCGCACAAACTGGCTTGGCCTGGATTTTCTTACTCAGCATCACGCTTCTGCTCTTTCCGTCCCGGTTGAATCCTATCCCCATGATCGTTCTGTCGGTTTTCCAAATTGCGTTGGCCTTATCCGCATTTGTCTTGCCCTTGTGGAGCGTCCATAAACGCCTGGTGACCGAGAAAAGAGCCCTAACAGCGGGTATCAGTTCACGGGTCGAGGCGGCCATTCGACGGCTGCACCGACATCTCGACGAGGATGACCTTGCCAGGATAGTCGACGTCAAAGACGCCTTCGCCGCCTTGGCAGCCGAGCGTGATGTGGTCGACAAGATCCCGACTTGGCCGTGGCGAGGGGGCACGCTTGGGGGGATCCTATCCGCATTGGCCCTGCCCATTGTGCTCTTTTTGATCCAGCTTAGCCTCCAACGATGGCTCGCACCGTAGTCTGCTGCAGCAACCCAGAGCAGCCGAGCGCGCTGTGCCCTCCAAGCGGTTACGCCGACAAGCGAATCTCCAGAGTAGCGGTCATACCACCTGCAATCGAGGGCCATTGGGGACCCGGTCATGGCCGATAGTCCGCCACCAACAGAATCCGCATCGAAACTCAGGAGTGCTGTAGGCACGGGCGCCGTCGCCGCTCTCTCGTACTTCGCGCTGAGCCTAATCATCTACCTCGTTCCTCCGCTGCAACCATCACTCGGTTGGCTATGGCTTCTCCTTTCTGGTCCCGGCTACTTGGCGGTATCGCTACACCAGCCCCTTCGGATGACCCCTTTCCACTGGGCCTTCTTGGTCATCTCAGGCGCGGCCCTCTGCTTTGCCGTCGCTGCCAGCTCGAGGTATGCCCGCCGCTTGCGCTGGGCTATCATCCTCCTCTGGGCCGTCATCGCTCTGTGCACAACCGCACTTGGCCTGCTGCTTTCTATCGTTGCCCTTGCGGAACCGCTGCGCTGAGTCGCTGAACCGCTCGGGGACATGGGTAACAGAATCTTCTCAAGACATCGGTGACCCATATTCTCAGGACATAGGTAGCACTTCATTTAGAAGAGAGGAGCAGCCCCGGCCAGCCAGACGTCGGTGTTTGCGCGATACTAGACGTGGCTCGCCGGGCAGCTCAGCGGCAGGGGCAAGGTGACGGTTGGGCGCATGAGGAAAGCCGTTCGACGTGTCTTCCTCGTTCTACTCCTCGTGATCCTACTCCTGCCGATCGGTGTGTACTTTGGCGTCGGCCCATCCCTCGCCTGCAACTTCCCCTCGAGAGGGCCGATCACGATCGGTCTCTCCACCAGAGTGGCGGTCTCCAACGAGGTCGAGCGCTGCTATCTCCTCTATGCGCCGCCGGGATTCAGCCCCACGGCGAGAGTCCCCGTGCTGTTCGCGCTACATGGGCTGGCAGGAAACCCGCAGGGCTTCCGGGGCATGACGGGTTGGGAAGAGATCGCGGATATGGAGAGCTTCCTGGTGGTCTATCCCCACGGCTCCTCCTTTCCGCTCCGCTGGAACACCTCACCGGCATTCCGTATCGAACAAACCGACGACGTGCAGTTCATCGTGGATCTGTTGGGCGATCTCTCGGAGATCGCGACGGTGGATGAGGCCCGTGTCTACGTCACGGGCTTCTCCAATGGCGCGGGCATGGCCGACCTGATCGCCTGCACGCTGGCGGATCGAGTCGCCGCCGTGGGCCTGGTCGAGGGCAAGGGAGAGGGCGATCCCAGCGGCTGCACCCCCACCCGACCGGTCCCCGTGATTGCTTTCTTCGGGACGGCGAAATCCGCTTAACTCTGAAGAATACCCAGAGTGGTTCTTCGATCTGATGAACCTATCCTCCGATCCTCAATACCGGGTGGAGCTGCCCCTCTCGGCGTGGCTGGAGGGCTGGGTGGGGCGAAATGGCTGCGACCCCCGCCCCCGGCCGCTTCCGCCCGTTGGGGATGCAACCGCCGCAAGCTACACGGATTGCGCCGACAATGCAGAAGTCGTCATCTACACTATCGAGGGCGCCGGGCACACCTGGCCCGGCGGCTCGAATCTCCCGTTTTTCGGTGCGACCAGCACTTCGGTAGCCGCCAGTGAGATCATGTGGGAGTTCTTCGAGGGACATCCAAGGAGTAATGAGCCCGGGAGCTGACCCCATGTTCATGGGCGCCTCTTGTGCACACTGGGGCCATGAGTGCGCCGGGCTTCCACAAATCGCCATGAGAGAAGGGATCGAAATCATCACGGCGATCGCCTGTACGATCTCGATCGCGGCCTCCGGGTTTGCGATCATGCTCATCAGCGGATTGAGCCTGCTGAGATATCCTTCTCCCCTCGAAAGGCGCAGGGGCCACCAAGGGGGCAAGCTGCCTGTCTTCACCGGGCCGCATTGAGATCCAACACGGAGGCATCGATGTCAGCCACGAAGTTGCGCGTGGGGTTCATCGGCATCGGGGCGATGGGCACCCCGATGTCGGAGAATCTCCTGACGGCCGGCTTTCCCCTAACGGTCTACGACCGCCTGCCGGCGAGGACCGACGACCTCGTCGCGCGCGGCGTGCCGGTCGCTTCGAGCTGCGCCGAGGTCGCCCGCAAGTCCGACGTGGTCATCACCATGATCGGGCAGGTGACGGAGGAGCTGGAAGCCGTGCTCGGGCCGGGCGGAGTGCTCGAGGGCGCGCATCCCGGCCTGACGTTGATCGATACGAGCACGGTCGGCATCGTGGCCTCGAAGAAGATGGCGGCCGCGGCCCGCGAGAAGGGCGTCGCCTTTCTGGACGCCACCGTCTCGGGCTCCATCGGCCCGGCGCGCGAGGCCAAGCTGCAATTCATGGTCGGCGGGGATCGGGCCGACCTCGATCGCGTGCGCCCAGTGCTGGAGGCCATGAGCGAGAAGATCCACCACGTCGGCCCGAACGGCGCCGGCAGCGCGATGAAGGTGATCATCAATCTGATGATCGGCATGACCGTTCTCACCGTGGCCGAAACGCTCACGCTGGGGCGCCAGGCCGGCCTCGACCCGAATCAGATGCTTGAGATCCTGGGGGAGACCTCGGTCCGCTCGCCGCATCTGGCGGCCAAGGGCAAGATGATGATCGAGGGCCGCTTCGAGCCGTCCTTCGCGCTCAAGTACATGCAGAAGGATTTCGACCTGATCATGGAAGCGGCGCATGAATTGCGAACGCCGCTGTTCGCCAGCGCGATCGCCCATCAGGTCTACACCGCCGCCAATGTCGCCGGCTACGGCGATCTCGACTACGCCAGCGTCGTCCGGTTCCTCGAAACCGCAGCCGCGATGCACGATTGAGAGGCGACGGGCGGCGCGGGATGGCCGAGGCTTTGATTTTCTCGGAAGACTCTCACGCGGCCCGCTCGCGCGGAAGGATCAGGCGCCTCGGCCCGCCCCGCGGCCGGGGTTCCTGACCCTTGGAGCGGGCGCGCCGGCGCGCGCCTCATCTCACGGCCCGCCGCCCCGCCCGCCACAAGATCGCTTTCCGGGCAGTTCTCGCCGTGCTGAACCACGAACGAAATCTTAGCCTCTCGTGAGAGCGCGTTGCGCGCGCAGTGGGCCGCGCCGAGCGTGAACAGCGCCGCACCGAGGCCGCGGCCCCGATGATCTCGCTGGGTCTATTTGCGCAGGCGCCGGGCCAAAGCCAGGTATTGTTTGCGGTACGCAGAAAAGGCCCCACGCCCTTCGGGCGTGAGAGCGCAGCGGGTGTTGGGAACCTTGCCTTTGAACCCCTTCTTGATCGCAAGATAGCCCCCCTCCTCCAGCTTGCTCAGATGGGCCGAGAGATTCCCTTTGGTCAGCCCAGTGGCGTTCGCCAGGTAGGTGAAGTCGGCGCTCTCGCAGGCCGACAGCACAGCCATGACGGCCAACCGGGCCGGCTCATGGATCAGCCGGTCGAAGCCGGCGATCTCCCGAATCTCGCCGGCCATCACCCGGCGCCTTCTGCGCGCAGGGCGAGCGCCGCCCGCCGCAGAGTGATCAGGCCGCTTCCGGCCAACAAGGCGCACCACAGGAGCCCAAAGAGAAGAGAGCCCTGAGGAAATGGAAGCGCCAGGAACAGAAGGGCCGTCGAGAGAACGCCTCCCGTCAGCCCAAGCCATCGGTAGCGGGGAAGATCCAGCAGCCGGCCCATCGCCACGAGGGTGAACCCGAAGCTCCAGCCCGTCGCTGTCCACAGCATCCGCAGCAGGAATGATGAGACAACGATCCCCAGCCGAAGGAGCCCAAGCCCAAGTGCCATGCCGCCCAGGAGGATCATCGCCGAGACGACGTTCACCTTGCGAGGCAGTTTGCATTGTCAACTAGTTTGCATCGGCCCGAGAAGGCCGGCTGGGGATGCCCGAAGGAGATGATCCGACGGGCTCGAGCGGCGACGGACGCCGGCCGGGCTCCCCCATCCCCTGGCGCGGCCTGGCCCCCGCAGTTCGTAGGCGCGCGGCCGGGCACGAGGGCGGGCACCACATTCCAGGCAGACTTGCGCGACAATGCGACGCGAGGCCCCGCCAAGCCATCGGGGCCACCCAGGCGCCAGCAATCCCGAGGCTGCCCGGGGCCCGGAGCCGATTTCGTCGGTCGGCCGTTCGAGAGGCCCTCAGGATGCAGGCTCGACAATCCGGATCTTCGCCTGGAAGTCCCTGCCAAATCTTCGCCCCCTGCTCCTCTTTCTCGTTCCGGACGCCCTTTGTGTCGGGGCCGGGATGGCGTTCCCATTTTCGCGACTCGGATCGGCTTCGCCGTGGGACTTGTGGTTGATGCCGGACGACCGGCTGAAGCGGGCGGTTCCTTCCGGGGCCGCTGATCCCGCGCACAGCAGGAGATGATGATCGCCAGGTTGTGGCGCGGGACGACCCGCGCCGAACAATCAGAGGGTTATCTGAGCTACCTGCTCGAGACGGGGATACCGGGGTATCGCGCCACAGCGGGGAACCAGGGCGTGCAGATCCTCCGTCGGATCGAAGGAGAGATCGCCCATTTCCTGCTGATCTCCTACTGGGAGTCCTTCGAGGCGATCGCCCGCTTCGCCGGCGACGATCTCGAACAAGCCCGCTACTACCCCCGGGATGCGGAGTTCCTGCTCGAGCTCGAGCCGAAGGTCGCCCACTACGAGGTCGCGGCGCAAGAGTAGCCGAGCGCGTGTCGTTGGCATCGAATCGGAGCGCGCGGGGCCGCAAGCGGGAGCCGCCTCGGACGACGGATCGTCTATGGGTTAGCGCGCCCGACGATGGTTGGCGTTGAGAGGAGAGCGCGACCCAGCCCGCCAGGAGCGGATCATGAGGGGTATCCCCGCTTTCGTGCTTGGATGCACCGTTCTCAGCGCTGCATGCTCGCCCTCCCTGCCGTCGCCCACGCCAGAGCCTGTGCCCACTCTACGGCCGGCGACGGCTTTCATCGAAGGCGAGAATCAGCTCCCCGACAACCGCTACCTGTTCCTGGAGTGTTTCACCCACAACGACGGGGTCGTCACGGACCCCGCAAGCCTCTGCCCAGACGCAGCGATGATTGATTTCCCCGGCTACAGCTTCTCGGATCGAAGCCTCTCGTTTCCCGGGGAGTTGCCCGACGACGTCTCGCTCCTCGGGCTGGTGGGCGTGGGAACCTCCAACGCCGGAGCCATGGGTGGGGGCGTCAGCAGCGGCCTGAACGCCATCGACGGGCTCCCCTATGCCTTGCCGAACGGCGCCGCCATCATCCACGCCGCGTACGAAGATGGCACCGTGGTCACAGAGATCGACGGCGCCTTCTTCTACCTCAGCCCGGGGGAGTCCTAGGCGCGGCGGAGCGAGTGGGATCCGGCGCCCGAGTGCCACCGCATCAGCATCACGCGGCTGAGCAATTTCGGTCTCCTCGCCCCCGAGGAGCTCAACAGGCCACATTGAGCCCCGTCCACTTCAGCGGGCACGCGCGCGCCCGCACCTCGGCCAACGAGGACCCCCGCCAGGGCTATTCCCCCACGACGAAATCAAACGAAATGTGCCTTCGGCCCGTGGGATCCGGCTCCTCGTCGCGCGCCAGAAGGGCGGCGTTGAACAGAGAGTCCGGGATCTGCTCGGAGATACCGGCGAGATAGAGCTGCGTCGTCAGCAGCTCGCGTCCGTCGGAGGCGAAGATCTTGACATGGATGTGCGGCGTCCGGCCCGAATAGACGCCGGGGATGACGGTCTCCAGGTGGTAGCTCCCATCCGGGCCCGTGAATTGATGACCTCGCAACTGATAGCCGGTGTTGTCGTATTCGCCGGCCCCATCGGCTTGCCAGAAGTCCACGCGAGCGCCGGCGATCGGCTCGCAGTTCGAATTCATCACGACACCCGTGACCAGGAGCGGCTCACCAGGGATGCCGGGCTCGACCAGGACGGGCCGCTCAGGCGAGCCGGCCGTGTAGTATGGGCCTTCCATCTGCGCCGGGGTGAGGGTCGCGGGGCAGTCGGCAGGCGCGGGCACCTGGGACGCAGGGGTGGGCTGCGGCTGGGCCTCGGGAAGTGGAGAAGAAAACGGCGTTGTCTCGGCAGCGGGCGGCGAAGTCACTCCGAGTGGAGCGCCCGATGAACACCCTGCGAGCAAGAGGGTGACGAGAAGCAGCCTGCACGTGGTCTTCGCCATCAACCGTCTCCTTGGCCTACAACCATGACGCCTGCCGGTGGTCATGGTCCTTTGAGGTACGTGTCGAAGAACTGAATGGTCCGCCCCATGGCGAGTGTGAAGGGGCCCGAGAGGTTATGGTCGGCGCCAGGGTAGGTGTAGAGCTCGACGACGGCGCCCGCAGCGAGAGCCTGCTGGTGCAGCCCTTCGGAGAACTCGTATGGCACGCTGGTGTCGGCCGTGCCGTGGTGCAGCTGAAGCGGGCCGGAGAGATCAGTCAGGTAGGCGTTGGCGGAGATCGAGTCCCAGAGCTGAGGATTCTCTTCGGGAGGCCCAAACGCGGCGAGGATCGACGCCCGCCAACCGCGGAAGGGGGAGGCGGTCGGCGTCCCGAGCCCGCTCGGCGTGGGCGTCCGGCGCCAGCGGGTGTAGAGATCCGCGTAGGAGCCCACCACGCCGGCCCAGATCACGCCCGCCCGCAGATCGCCGTCGATGACCATGGCGCGCAAGGTGAGGTAGCCCCCCATCGAATGGCCCCACATCCCCACGCGCTCCGGATCGGCGAGCGGGTAGCGGCGCATCGAGGCCGTGGCGTTCAGCACGTCGACCAGATAGCCGGGTGAGCCATAGGCGCCCGTCGCCGGGCCCTCCGAATCCCCATGCCCCCGATAATCGGGGCGGAAGACGATGTAGCCGCTGCGCGCCAGGTTGTCGACGTAGGCGATGTAGCGTTCCGTCGTCCGATACTCGTCGGGAGGGATGAAGCCGTGGTTGAAGATGATCACGGGCCAACCGCTCTCTGGGGGCGCGGCGAAGGGCACCGTGAGCAGCGCGTAGATCCTGTACCCCTCGGAGAGGTAGGAGGCGAGATAGCGGGAGTAGTTGGCGCCGGGCTCCAGGGTCTCCTCGATCACGACCTCGCTCCCGGGGTAGTCGCCCAGCCGCATCGCCTCGATCGCCAGAGGATGGAGCGTCGGCGTGGGGATCGGCGTGGAGGTCGGTGTGCCGGCGGGCGTGGGCGTCGACGAGGCGGTCGGGGTCGCCGGGATGGAAGTCGCCTCGCTTTCCTGCGCTCCGGGAGGTGCGGCGCAGCTGGCGGCGATCAGCGCGATACCGACGACCGCAAGCAGTTGTCTGCGATTGCGGAACATGCCCATGCCTCACTCGCCCTGCGCGGTTGTCAGGAGAACGATTCGATCCACCGATGATTCGGCGCCCCAGACCTGGCCGGGAACGCCCAGGAGCTGGCGCACGCTGGCTGAGGCGCTGGGCAGAGGAAACGCCTCGAACGATTCCGTGACGGGATCGAAGCGCAGCAGCGCGTTTGCCCCGAAATCGCTCAACCAAACGATGTCGGAAGAATCGACATAGACGGCATAGGGCATGGGGTTCCCTCCGGGGAGCCGCCATTCCCGCCAGGCCCCGGTCGCCGGGTCGTACATCCCCAACTGTCCGGCGTCCCACTCGCTCACCCAGATTCTGCCCGCCGAATCAGACCACACACGGCGTGCGCCCTGCCCCGGCGTGGGAGGCTCGATCACGGTCGCCTGGTGGGTGACGGGGTCGATCCGGGCGATGTGGCTGCCGGCTAGCGAGGCGTAGTAGACCTCTCCATTCGGCGTGGCGGTGATCCCGTACGGGCCCCGGCCGCCCGGCGCATCGAAGACCCGGATCTCGCCACTCTGTGGATCTAGCCGCCCATAGACGCCGCTCTGGCCGGTGAACCACAGGATGCCGTCGGCGTCGAATGCGGCCGTGTTGAGATTCGCATTGCCTCGGCCGAGGGGAAGGGAAAACCGCTGAACCTCTTCGCTAGATGGATCGACTCGCACGATCGCGTTCAGGCCGCTGTCGGTGACCCATGGTGCGCCGTCGGGTCCGATGATCACGCCGTGGGGTGAGGAGCCGGGCCCGAGGGGAACGTGGTGAGTTTCGCCCGTACGCGGATCGAGGCGCCCAAGCGCTCCCGATGCCTGCGCGGTATACCAAACCGTCCCATCGGCCGCCGGGGCGACGTCGTGCGGATGGGAGCCGGGGGGAACGTCGAACTCCACCAAAGTTGGGGCCCCGGCGGGAGACATCGTCGCAGGATCCGTCGCCAGGTCGCCGCCGGGAGCCCCTGGCCCGCTGGTTCCCGCCGCCGTCGGCGGCAAAGCCCCGGCAGGCGTGGCCCCGTCGGGCAGGGCGCCGCACGCCGCAGCGATGAGCACCAACCCGGCAAGGCCCGGCCAATGCCTCGAAGCGCAATGGGTCCTGACCTCTGCTCTGGAAGTCACCATTCCGCCATTTTACGTCAATCTTGACCATTCAAGGTGAGATTATCATGAGTCTGTAGGCGCGCGAGCGTTCCAGCTCTGCGCTCATCTGGTTGAAAGTGCGGGATGGGGAAGGCGCCCGATCACTCACCGCGGAGTGCGCGGTGCACGCGGAGACGCGTCCTCGATCCCTGCGCTCTCCCGCTCTCGCGTTGACGCCTCGGCTCGACAGGGATGGCCCGCGGTTCATCTTGTCCGGTCGGTGTCAGGTACAATCGGCTCACCCCAATCTCGAGGTCCATAATGATCCGGCGTTCTCTCGTCGCCATGCTCTGTGCCCTTGCCGCCCTCATCGGGGCCTGCTCCGCGGGCGCCACGCCGCCCGCATCCGCAACAGCCGCGCCTCCCCCAACTCCGGCCGAGAGCAGGTATGTCAACGCCGAAGGCCGCTTCAGCCTGGTGCTCCCCGAGGGCTGGTCGGCCGCCGGTCCATTCGCCATCCCCATCGACGGCGGAGGAACCTACAATCCCTACACCCTAGGCCTCGAGCCCTCGGCAGAAGGCGGCCCCGGCACCAGCCGCGTCATCGTCGCCGAAGCCGCCGGCCTGACCCCCGAACAGTTCGTCACCCTCCAGTGCTCGATCTGCCCTCCGCATCCTGTTGAAGCAGTGACACTGGGTTCCGTCTCGGCCCAAGCGACGCGGATCGGCGGCGGCTCGGTTCCCTTTGAGGTGGAGTGGTACTTCGTCGAGCACGCCGGCAAGCTGATCGGGCTTTCGATCATCGATCCGGAGACGATGGAAACCCTTATTCCGGTCGTGCAAAGCCTCCGTCTCGAGTGATGTTCCATCGCGAGCCGTGACATCAAGTGCAGGCACCCAGTGAGGGCTGGATGGCAGCTTCTTTAGAAGCCGCTCTCGCGTACGCAAGCGCTCACTTCGAGGATTCACTGGCGGAGCTCACCGCCCTGGTGGAGATCCCTTCGGTCTCCTCGGATAAGGAAGACCGAAGGCCCATGCACGATGCGGCGGAGTGGCTGGCGTCCCGCCTCCGGGGTGCGTCTTTGCCGCGGGTCGAAGTCTTTCCCACGGTGGCGAATCCCATCGTCTTCGCCGAACGCACTGCCCCAGGCGCGCGGCCGCCGGTCGTCCTGATCTATGGCCACTACGACGTCCATTCCCCCGAGCCGCGACAGGCGTGGGCGACCGAACCCTTCCGCGCGGTGGCGCGCGGCGATCGCCTCTACGCCCGCGGCGCCTCCGACATGAAGGGCCAGATCGTCGCCTGCCTACTGGCGGTCGAGGCAGTTCTCGCCGCGGGCCCCTACCCCGTCACACTGAAGTTCCTATTGGAAGGAAATGAGGAGTTTGGGCCAAGCCCCATCGGCGATTTCATTCGCGACCACAAAGAGCTCTTGCAGTGCGATTTCTGCTTTTCCGCCGACGCGGGGATGATCGGCGAGCGTTCGCCGACGATCGTCTATGGGCTCCGTGGCCGGTCGAACTGCGTCATTCGAGTTTCCGGGCCGGCGGATGACGTCCACGACGGCGTCTTCGGCGGGGTAATCCTCAACCCGATCCACGTCCTGAGCAAGATGATCGCCGGCTTCCACGACGCCGATGGCCGCGTGGCGATCCCGGGGTTCTACGACAAGGTCCGCGAGATCCGCGAAGACGAGCGGGCGGAGCTTGCGCGCCTGCCCAAGAATGATGCCTACTATCTGAAGAACTCCGGCGCGCCAGCCCTTTGGGGGGAGAGGGGCTACCCTGCCGTCGAGCGCGCCGCGACCCGGCCATCGCTCAACATCCTGCAAGTGCGGGCTGGCGGGCCGTCCAGCGCCATTCCCTCCTCCGCGGAAGCCGACGTGACCGCCCGCCTCGTCCCGGACCAGGATCCAACGGAGTTTCACGAGCAGCTCACCCGCTACGTGGAGGCGAACACGCCGGAGGCTGTCACTTCCGAGGTTCGCCTGGTAGGCGGCTACCGCCCCACCCTCACCGACCGCTCGTCCCCCGCTGTTGTGGCGCTCAGCCGGGCCCTCGAAGAAACTTGGGGAACGAGACCGCTTTTCGATCGGATCGGAGCCGGGATACCGGTTGTCGGCAAGCTTCAGGATCTTCTCGGTGTCGACTCGGTGCTCACCGGTTTCAGCCTCCCGGAGGACAACATCCACGGGCCCAACGAGAGCGTCCACCTCCCCACGCTCCGGCGCGGCGTTGATGCGCTGGTGAGATTCCTCTTCAACCTGGCGGAGCAGACCACCGGTCCGTCGACCTAGGCCCCGCGCGAGCACGGATCATTCGCTGCCGGCCGTACACCGAAGCCTGCGGACCAATCCCGGATCGACCGATCATGCTCTTTCTTCGCGGCGGGCGCACCGTGTACGGCCCCCACCCCGTTCGGGCCGCGAGCCCTCCCGAAGGACATCGGGACGATGCGGCCCGCCGGGGCGAGACGGCCCCTGGTCCCTTCGCGTGCATCCCGGAGCGCCACTTGCACCTGCATGCAAGTGCAGGTGAGCGGAGGGACCCCGGCAGTTGCTGACGTTCCAGGGGTGATGAGGATCTGCCGGGGGAGGGGAGTGAGGCTGAAGTATTCAGCAACGAATCGCGGGCTGGGCGCCTATGCCTCCTCCACGTCAACGGGCCTGCAGCACAGCACGAGCTGCCGGGCCGCCTGAACCTCGTCGAGCCGCCCGAAGGGCGTGGTATGCGGCGCGGTGCGCAAGAGTTCGGGATTCTCGCGCGCCTCCCGGGCGATCGCCAGCATCGCCTCGGCGAATTCGTCGAGCGTCTTCTTGCTCTCCGACTCCGTCGGCTCGATCATCAGCGCCTCGTGAACGATCAGCGGGAAGTAGTTGGTCGGAGGATGGAACTTGTAGTCCATCAGGCGCTTGGCGATGTCGAGCGCCCGGACCTCCGGTGCCCCCTCCAGGCGGCCCTCGGCCACGAACTCGTGCATGCAGATCCGGTTGAAGGGGATCGGATAGACGCCCGATAGGCGTGCCCGCAGGTAGTTGGCATTCAGCACGGCGTGATCGGCGATGGCCCGCAGCCCGCTCTTGCCCTGCATCCTCATGTAGGTGAAGGCGCGCACATGCATCCCGAAGTGCCCATGGAACGACTTCACTCGTCCGATGCTCTTCCTGGGCATGACGAAGCCGAAGAGCGGGGGCTCGTCTTCGTCTCCCGCATCGGCCACGTGGACGACCGGCCCGGGAAGAAAATCCACCAGCGCCTCGGAGACTCCCACCGGCCCGGAGCCCGGCCCGCCGCCGCCGTGAGGCGTGGAAAAGGTCTTGTGCAGGTTGTAGTGCAAGACGTCGAAGCCGAGGTCGCCGGGCCGCACGATCCCCAGGAGGGCGTTCATGTTGGCCCCGTCGCCGTAGACCAGGCCGCCACAGGAGTGCACCTGGTCCACCACCTCGCGCACGTGCTCCTCGAAGAGGCCCAGGGTATTGGGGTTGGTGAGCATCAAGCCGGCGACGGTGTCGTCACAGGCGCTCCGCAGGGCGGCCAGGTCGATGTTGCCCCGGCTGTCGGAGGGCAGTTCCACCACCGTAAGGCCGCTCATTGAGGTGGAGGCCGGGTTGGTTCCATGGGCCGAATCGGGGATGAGGATCTTGGTGCGCCGCTCGTCGCCGCGATCGCGGTGGTAGGCCCGGATGATCAGGATCCCGGTCAGCTCCCCGTGCGCGCCGGCCGCCGGCTGCAGGCTGACGCCGGCGAATCCGCCGATCTCCATCAGCCACTCCTGGAGGCTGTACATCACCGCCAGGTTTCCCTGGGAGGCCTCCGGATCTTGGAGGGGATGGGAGAAGGCGAAGCCCGCCATCCGTGCCGCGTCTTCGTTCACCTTCGGGTTGTACTTCATCGTGCATGAACCGAGCGGGTAGAAACCGGTGTCGACGCCGTAGTTTAGCTGGGAGAGGTGAACGAAGTGCCGGACGACATCGATCTCGGAGAGCTCCGGAAGGGGCAGCTCGGTGCGCGTGAGGCCCTTGGGAAGGTCCGTCTGCGGAACGTCCGGCTCGGGCATCGGGACGCCGGGGCGGCCCGGGGACGATAGCTCGTAGATGAGGGGCTCAGTCATGGGCCACCTCCTCCAGAGCCGAGGCGAGCTCGTCGATCTCCTCCCGGGTGTTCATCTCCGTAGCGGCGATGAGCATGTGGCCCTTGAGCTCAGCGTAGTCGTGCCCCAGGTCGTAGCCCCCCACGATCTCGTGATCCTCGAGGAGATGGTGGTTGATCTCGGCCACCGGCTTCGGGCAAGCGACGACGAACTCGTTGAAGAAGGTGCCCTCGTTCCAGATCTTGTAGCCCGGAAGGGCGCCGATCTTGGCCGCGGCGTAGTGTGCCTTGTGGTAACACAGCTCGGCCGCGCGCCGCAGCCCTTGCTTGCCCATCAAAGAGAGGTAGACGGCGGCGGCGAGGGCCATCAGGCCCTGGTTGGTGCAGATATTCGAGGTGGCCTTTTCGCGGCGGATATGCTGCTCGCGCGGCGTGAGGGTGAGAACGTAGGCGCGTTGACCGCGGCTGTCGACCGTCTCCCCCACCAGCCGCCCGGCCATCTTGCGCACGAACTCCTGTTTGGTGGTGAAGATCCCAAGATACGGCCCGCCGAAGGAGAGAGGAATGCCAAGCGGCTGGCCCTCGCCCACCACGACATCGGCTCCAAACCCCGAAGGGGGCCGCAGCAAGCCGAGCGCCAGCGGGTTGACCGACACGCATAGGAGGGCGCCGGCAGCGTGGGTGGCTTCGGCCAGGCGTGTGAAGTCGACGATGTGTCCGAAGAAATCGGGATACTGCACCGCCACCATCGCTGTATTTGAGTCGAGGTGCGCCGCCAGGTCATCGGGCCCGTTGCAGCACGATTCGTCCCCGACGACGGTGACCCCCATGCCCTGCGTGTAAGTGCGCACGACCTGACGCGCGTGCGGGTGGACGGCCGGGGACATCACGACCTTGGCCCGCTTGCCGCGGTGGTGGTTGAGAGCCAGGATCACAGCTTCGGCCAGCGCGGTGGCGCCGTCGTAGTGCGAGGCGTTGGAGACCTGCATGCCGGTGAGCTGGCAGATCAGGCTTTGATACTCGAAGATCGCCTGGAGCGTGCCCTGGGAGATCTCAGGTTGATAGGGGGTGTAGGCGGTGTAGAACTCACCGCGCCGAAGGATGTGATCGACGGCGGAGGGGATGAAGTGATTGTAGGCGCCGGCGCCGAGGAAGCAGGCGAAGTGACGCGTGTCGAGGTTGGCTTCCGAGAGCGCCTGCAGCTCGTCCAGGATCTCCAGCTCCGAGACGGCCTCGGGCAGATCGAGATCGGGGAACCGGACGTCGGCGGGGATGGCGTCGTACAGGTCGTCCATCCTCTCCACGCCGATCGCCGCCAACATCGCCTGGCGATCGGCATCGGTGTGAGGGATGTAGGCCATTAGTGACTCCGTCCTTCGCAATGCTTCTGGTACGCCGCCGAGCTCATCAAGCCTTCGAGCTCGGCGGGCGCCGTGATGGTGAAACGGACCATCCACGCCTCGCCGTAGGGATCTTTGTTGATCGCCTCCGGCCCCTGCGGCAAGGCATTATTGACCGCGGTGATCGTGCCGCTCACCGGCATATAGACCTCAGCCGCGGCTTTCACCGATTCCACATTGGCGAAGGCCGCACCCTTGGCGATCGTCTCTCCCACGGAGGCGAGCACCTCCACGAAGACGATGTCGGAGAGCTGCTCCTGGGCGTAATCGGTGATCCCGGCCGTGCCGGTGCTTCCCTCGACGCGGATCCACTCGTCGTTCTGGGTGTACTTCAGATCGGGGGAGACTTTCATCGGGGGCTCCTTCAGGGTGAATGGGGCGTGGAACGTAAAGGACGCACGCCGGCGGGCTGTGCGTCCTCTGTCGGGTACCTGAGAGATTCGTCCCCACGTGGGGACTTGCCCCGTCGGTGTCTGACGACTTTCCAGAGGGCTGACCGGATCGGGTCCTTTGACCTGAGAGTTTCGCCCGGCGCATGCACATTCGCCCGGCTTGCCCCTTCGGTGCCCAGCAAGGCTGGATCTCTCCCCGGCCCGGTTTCAGTTGTCCATCCATTTTAAGGAGCGGAAGGCCGAAAGTCAAGCGAGCGGCCGCGTGCCCGCCTATCCCAAATAGACTCTCGGGACGCGCGCCGAGAGGCCGGTCGTCACCTCATAGTTGATCGTGCCCCAGTGCCGGGCGATGTCCTCGGCGGATTGGCCGGCGCCCTGCTGTTCGCCCAGGATCACCACCTCGTCGCCGGCCTTGGCCTGCGGAGCTTCGTCCAGGAGCACCATGCACTGATCCATACACACCCGGCCGACGACGGGCACGAGGCGGCCGCCGACGATCACCCGGTTGCCCTCCACCCTTCGCAACCCGTCCGCATACCCCACGGGCACGACTCCCAC
>Ga0209342_10002198_pt1 | contig 21238 bp, 17 predicted proteins | sample RifCSP16_2_FD_184023 | JGI IMG/M metagenome (GOLD analysis project Ga0209342, IMG submission 184023) | Soil microbial communities from Rifle, Colorado - Rifle CSP2_sed 16_2 (SPAdes) (version 2) | ecosystem: Environmental > Terrestrial > Deep subsurface > Rock core/Sediment | place: Rifle... | reverse complement strand
GATCGCGTACGAGAGGCGGATGAGCCGCCCCGGCGTGCCGTGCTGCCGCGAGAAGTGCTCGAACATCCGCTCACGGCCGACGCACGAGTTGGCGTATTCCCCGGGGGGCGGGGTCGTCGGCAGCTCTTCGGTCGCCCCGCCGCTCGCCACGGGAACGAACGGATAGACGCACGCGGTCGAGAAAGCGACGATCCGCGAGCCGGCGAAGGTTTCCGCGACGAGCGCCGGCACGTGGACGTTCATCGCCCAGGTCAGCGCTTCGGCGCCGGTCGAGCCGAACTTGCGCCCGGCCATGAAGACGACGTTCGGCAGCTTCGGCAGCCGCGCGATCGCGCCGCGGTCGAGGAGGTCGGCCTGGATGCATTCGACGCCGTGGCGCCCCAGCGACTCGCGCAGGCCCGGCTCCGAGAACCGCGCAACGCCCACCACGCGCTTCGCCGGCGCCGCGCGCTTCGCCAGCCGGGCGAGCGTCGGGCCCATCTTGCCGCCCACACCGAGGACGATGAGGTCGCCCGGGACGCGCGCGAGATCGCGGACGAGCCCCGCCGGGGGCGTGGTCATCACGTCCTCGAGGTGTTCGACCGACTCGAAGCGCCCGGGCAGCACGAAAAGCTAAGGTTTCCGCCGCTCGCCGTGATGATCTTGGCCTCGGCCGCTGCGCTTAACCATAGTTAGCCTCGTCCAGATCATCACGCTCGGCGACGCTCGCCGATCCGCACGATCTTCATCGTGTTGGTCCCCCCGGCCTTGCCGATCGGCTCGCCGAAGGAGATCACGATCAGGTCGCCGTTCCCGACCACGCCGGTCTTCACCAGCACGCGCTCGGCCTCCTCGAGGAGCTTGTCGCGGTCGTGGCCGTGATAGGAAACCGTGAGCGGATAGGTGTCCCGGAACAGGCTCACGCGATAACGGGTCGCGGTCTGCGAGGTGAGCGCGTAGATCGGCACGCCGCAGTTGAGCCGCGACATCCAGAGCGCCGTTGACCCGGACTCGGTCAGCGCGGCGATCGCCTTCACCTTGAGGTGGTAGGCGGTGAACAGCGCCGCCATCGCGATCGACTGGTCGATGCGCGTGAAGACGCGGTCGAGGAACTCCCGGTCGAGCGTGACCGGCGAGCTCTTCTCGGCCTCGACGCAGACGCGGCTCATCGCCTCGATCGTCTCGACCGGGTACCGGCCCGCGGCGGTCTCGGCCGAGAGCATCACCGCGTCGGTGCCGTCGAGCACCGCGTTCGCCACGTCCGAGACCTCGGCGCGGGTCGGCACCGGGCTCGAGATCATCGACTCCATCATCTGCGTCGCGGTGATCGTGAGCCGGTTGTGCTCGCGGGCGAGGTGGATCATGCGCTTCTGCAACGCGGGCACCGAAGCGTCGCCGACCTCGACCGCCAGGTCGCCGCGCGCCACCATGATGCCGTCGGTGGCGGCGAGGATGTCGAGGAAGGCCTCGCGCTTCACCGCCTCGGCGCGCTCGATCTTCGCGATCAGCAGCGCCTTGCCGCCCGCGGTGCGCAGCAGCTCCTGCGCCATGTACATGTCCTTGCCGGTCTTCGGGAACGACACCGCGAGATAGTCGGCGTTGATCCTGGCGGCGAGGCGGATGTCCTCCATGTCCTTCGCGGTGAGCGCCGGCGCGGTGAGGCCGCCGCCGAGCCGGTTGATGCCCTTGTTGTTGGAGAGCACGCCGCCGTGGCGCACCACCGCGTGCACCCGCGGACCCTCCACCCGCTCGACCTCGAGCACCATCTTGCCGTCGTCGAGCAGCAGCACGTCGCCGGCCCTGACGTCCTGCGGCAGTTCCGGGTAGTCGAGGCCGACGCCGGTCTCGTCGCCGAGCTCGCGCTCGGCGTCCAGCACGAAGCGGTCGCCGGGCTTGAGCGTGACGCGCCCGTCCTTGAACCGGCCGATGCGGATCTTCGGCCCCTGCAGGTCGGCCATGATGCCGACGGTCCGACCGGTCTTGCGGCAGAGCTCCCGGACGAGCTCGGCGCGCTTGACGTGATCCTCGGCCGCGCCGTGCGAGAAGTTCATCCGCACCACGTCCACGCCGGCGCGGAACATGCGCTCGAGCACGTGCGGGTCGCTCGAGGCGGGTCCGAGCGTGGCGACGATCTTGGTGCTGCGCTGCCGGTCGGGCCGGGCCGGGGCCTGGTGGGAAAGCATCGGGTTCTTTCGGATTGTTACGGCGCCACGTTACGACAGGACCGCGCGCCTCGGCAAGGGAGGCACGCGCATGAACGGAGCTTCTTCAGCCTCGGGCCCGCTGCTCGAGAATCGCAATCGCGGGCAGCTTCCGGCCCTCGAGGAACTCGAGGAAGGCACCGCCGCCGGTGGAGATGTAGGAGATCCGGTCCGCCACGCCGTACTTCCGGATCGCAGCGATCGTCTCGCCGCCGCCGGCGAGCGAGAACGCCCGGCTCTCGGCGATCGCGTGCGCGACGGTCTTGGTGCCCTCGCCGAACTGGTCGTATTCGAACACGCCGACCGGCCCGTTCCAGACGATGGTTCCGGCGGCCTTGAGGAAGTGCTCGAACGCGCGCGCGGTCTGGCGGCCGACGTCGAGGATGAGATCGTCGGCGGCGACGTGCTCGGTCGTCTTGAGCTCGGCGCGCGCGGTCGGAGCGAGCTCCTTTGCGCACACGACGTCGATCGGGATCGGCACGGCGCCGCCCTTCTCCTCCATGAGCCGGACGATCCGGCGCGCCTCCTCGACGAGCTGCGGCTCGGCGAGCGACTTGCCGATCTTCCCGCCCACCGCGAGCATGAACGTGTTGGCGATCCCGCCCCCGACGATCAGCTGGTCGACCCTGTCCGCGAGCGACGCGAGGATCGCGAGCTTGGTCGACACCTTCGCGCCGCCGACGACCGCCACCAGCGGCCGCGCCGGGTGATCGAGCGCGGTCGCGAGCGCATCGATCTCGGCTGCCATCAGCGGGCCCGCGCAGGCGACCGGCGCGAACTTCGCGATGCCGTGCGTGGTCCCCTCGGCCCGATGGGCGGTGCCGAACGCGTCGTTCACGTAGATGTCGCAGAGCGCCGCCATCTTCATCGAGAGCAGCTCGTCGTCCTTCTTCTCCCCCCGGTTCAGCCGGCAGTTCTCGAGCACGACGAGCTCGCCGGGCGGCGGCGCGACCTCGCCGGCATCGACCCAGTTGGCCTTCACCGGCGCCGGTACCCCGAGGAGCTCGGCCAGGCGCTTCGCCACGGGCGCGAGCGAATCCTCCGGCCTGAACTCCCCCTCCTTGGGCCGACCGAGGTGGGACGTGACCATCACCCGCGCGCCGGCGTCGAGCGCGTGCCTGATTCCCGGCACCGCGGCGCGGATCCGCGTGTCGTCAGCGATGTTCCCGGCGTCGTCCTGGGGGACGTTGAGATCCGCGCGGATGAAGACCCGCTTGCCCTGCAGGTCGACATCCGTCATGCGGAGAAAAGCCATCAGCGCCTCGTGGCGGCCGCGGCCGCGGCGCGCCTTGCCGCTAAGCCGCGGCCTTCGCCGGCGTGGCGGCCGCTTTCACGAAGGCGACCGTGGTGTCCAGCATCCGGTTCGCAAAGCCCCATTCGTTGTCATACCAGGAGCACACCTTGACCAGCGTGCCCGCGGAAACCTTCGTGAGGGTCGCATCGAAGATCGAGGAGGCCGGGTTATGGTTGAAGTCGATCGAGACGAGTGGCTCCTGGTTGTACTCGAGGATGCCCTTGAGGTCGGACTCGGAGGCCTGCTTCGCGGCGGCGTTCACCTCGTCGACCGTCGTCGGCCGCTTGGCGACGAAGGCGAGATCGACGATCGAGACGTTGATCGTCGGCACCCGGATCGCGAACCCGTCGAGCTTGCCGTTCAGCTCCGGCAGGACGAGCCCGACCGCGGCTGCCGCGCCGGTCTTGGTGGGGATCATCGACATCGTCGCGGCGCGCGCGCGCCGCAGATCCGTGTGATAGACGTCGGTGAGCACCTGGTCGTTCGTGTACGCGTGGATGGTCGTCATCAGCCCGCTCGCCACGCCGATGCGGTCGTGCAGCGCCTTGACGAGCGGCGCCAGGCAGTTGGTCGTGCAGGAGGCGTTGGAGATGACCGTGTGCGAAGGCTTGAGCACGTTGTGGTTGACGCCGTAGACGACCGTTGCGTCGACGTCCTTCTCCCCGGGCGCGGAGATGATCACCTTCTTCGCCCCGGCGGCGATGTGGGCCGAGGCCTTGGCCTTGCTGGCGAAGAGCCCGGTGCACTCGAGCACGACGTCCACGCCGAGGTCCCTCCACGGCAGCTGCGTCGGGTCCTTCAGCGCGCAGACGCGGATCTTGTCCCCGTTGACCACGAGGTGATCGCCGTCCACCTCGACCGAGCCGGGGAACCGGCCGTGGGCGGTGTCGTACCTGGTCAGATGCGCGTTGGTCTTCGCGTCGCCGAGGTCGTTGACCGCGACGATCGCGAGGTCGTGCTTCTTCCCCGACTCGTAGTGGGCGCGAAGGATCATGCGGCCGATGCGGCCGTAGCCGTTGATGGCGACTCGGATGGTCATGGGGACGACTCCAGGGAAAGGCAGGCCACGGTGGAGATCCGTGCGAGAATTCGTGGCTAGGACAGAACGCGCTTCACGGCGGCGACGACGTTGTCCACGGTGAAGCCGAAGAACTTGAACAGCTCCGCCCCCGGCGCCGACTCGCCGAACCGGTCGATGCCGATCACCGCGCCGTGCGGGCTGTCGACCGCTCCGACGTACTTGCGCCAGTAGTCGGTGACGCCCGCCTCCACGGCGACGCGCGGCAGGCCCGCCGGGAGCACCGCCGCCCGGTACGCCGCGTCCTGGCGGTCGAATACGCTCGTGCAGGGGATCGAGACCACGCGCACGGCGATGCCTTCCTCGGCGAGCTTCGCTTTCGCGCCGAGCGCGAGCGGCACCTCCGAGCCGGTCGCGATGATCACCGCACGCGGGTGCGCCGCGTCGCCGATCACGTAGCCGCCGCGGCGGATGCTCTCGATCGCCTCGGGCTCGCGGCTCTGGAAGGGCACGTTCTGGCGGGTGAAGAGGAGCGCGGTCGGTCCGTCCCGCCGCTCGATCGCCGCCGCCCAGGCGACGATCGATTCGACGGTATCGCTCGGCCGCCACACGTCCATGCCCGGGATGAGGCGCAGGCTGGCAGCGTGCTCGATCGACTGGTGCGTCGGGCCGTCCTCGCCGAGCCCGATCGAGTCGTGGGAGAAGACGAAGATCGACCGCGTCTTCATGATCGCCGCCATCCGCAGCGCGTTCCGTGCGTAGTCGGAGAACGTCAGGAACGTGCCGACGTACGGGATCAGGCCGCCGTGCAGCGCGACGCCGTTGGCCATCGCGCACATCCCGAACTCGCGGACCCCGTAGGAGAGGTAGTTGCCGCGGCCGTCGTCGGCGCCGTTCACGAGCTTGGAACCGGACCACATGGTGAGGTTCGACCACGTGAGGTCGGCGGAGCCGCCGAAGAGCTCCGGCAGCATCGGCCCGAAGCCCTCGAGCGCGTTCTGCGAGGCTTTGCGCGTCGCGACCGTCTCGGCCTTCGCGTTGGCGCGCTCGACGAGCGTGCGTACGAGATCCGCCCAGCCGCCCGGCAGCTCGCCGGCCATGCGGCGGTGGAACTGCGCGGCGAGCTCGGGGAGCTTGCGCTGATAGGCCGCGAACTTCTCGTTCCAGGCCGCCTCGAGCGCGGCGCCCTTCGCGCGCGCGTCCCACGCCGCATACACGTGGCCCGGGACCTCGAACGGCGGATGCGGCCAGCCGATCGCCGCGCGCGTCGCGACGACCTCTTCCTTGCCGAGCGGCGCGCCGTGCGCCTCGTGCGTGTTCGCCTTCGTCGGCGCGCCCCTCGCGATCACGGTCTTGCAGCAGATGAGGGTCGGTCGGCGGCGCTCGAGCTGCGCCGCCTGGATCGCGGCGTCGACGGCTTCGATGTCGTGCCCGTCGACGCCCGGGACGACGTGCCAGCCATAGGCCTCGAAGCGCTGCGGCGTGTCGTCGGTGAACCAGTGCTTCACGTGGCCGTCGATCGAGATGCCGTTGTCGTCGTAGAAGACGATCAGCTTGCCGAGCCCCAGCGTCCCGGCGAGCGAGCAGGCCTCGTGCGAGATGCCCTCCATCAGGCAGCCGTCACCGGCGAAGACGTACGTGTAGTGATCGACGATCTCGTGGCCCGGCCGGTTGAACTCCGCGGCGAGGAGCCGCTCGGCGAGCGCCATGCCGACCGCGTTGGCGAGTCCCTGCCCGAGCGGGCCGGTCGTGGTCTCGACGCCCGGCGCCAGACCGTGCTCCGGGTGCCCGGGCGTCATCGAGTGCAGCTGCCGGAAGCGCTTCAGCTCCGCCAGCGGCAGGTCGTAGCCGGTCAGGTGCAGCACCGCGTAGAGCAGCATCGAGCCGTGGCCGTTCGAGAGCACGAAGCGGTCGCGGTCGGGCCACTGCGGATTCGCGGGATTGTGGCGGAGATGCCGGCTCCAGAGCGCGGTCGCGATCTCCGCCATGCCCATCGGCATGCCGGGATGCCCGGAGTTCGCGGCCTGCACCGCGTCCATCGCGAGCGCGCGGATCGCGTTGGCCATGTCCCGCTCGACGTTTCGCGCGGGCACGGACTTCACGGCGGGGCGGTTCATCGGCGGGGCGGGGTGCATTCGAGCGGAGGACGCGCGTCATTATCGCGGAACGCCGCGGGATTTGCCACGCCGACGCGCGGCTCAGACCGCGGCCGCAGCGGTGCGCGCCGCCACCCCGAGCGCCCGACGCCGGCCATCCAGCAGCTTGAGGATCATGGGGGTCAGGATCAGCTGCATCGCGAGCTCCTGCTTGCCGCCCGGCACGACGATGATGTTGGGCCGCGACATGAACGAGTCGTGGATCATCGTCAGCAGGTACGGGAAGTCGATGCCCTTCGGGTTCGCGAACCGGATGACGACGAAGCTCTCGTCGGCGGCCGGGATGTAGCGCGCGATGAACGGGTTCGAGGTGTCGACCGTCGGCACGCGCTGGAAGTTGATGTGCGTGCGCGAGAACTGCGGGCACACGTAGTTCACGTAATCGGGCATGCGCCGCAGGACGGCGTCGACGACCGCCTCGGTCGAGTAGCCGCGCGCGGCCTTGTCGCGGTGCAGCTTCTGGATCCATTCGAGGTTGATGATCGGCACCACGCCGATGATGAGGTCGGCGTGCCTTGCGACGTCGACCTTGCCGGTGGCGACCGCGCCGTGCAACCCCTCGTAGTAGAGGAGATCGGTGCCGCCCGGAATCTCGGCCCAGGGCGTGAAGGTGCCCGGCTCCTGCTTGTACGCCGCAGCCTCGTCCTCGTCGTGGAGATATCTCCGGATCCGCCCGCTGCCGTTCTCGCCGTAGCCGCGGAACAGCCCCTCGAGCGTCTCGAAGAGGTTCGCTTCCGGGCCGAAGTGGCTGAAGTGATCGTTGCCGGCGCGCGCTGCCTCGGCCATCGCTGCCTTCATCCCCGCGCGGTCGTAGCGGTGGAAGGCGTCGCCTTCAACGACCGCGGCGTTGATGCCTTCGCGCCGGAAGATCCATTGGAAAGTCCGCGTGACCGAGCTCGTCCCGGCGCCGGAGGACCCGGTGACTGCGATGATCGGATGCTTGACCGACATTTGTCCCTCCGATGCCAACGACACCCTCACGCCTGCAGGAACAGGGAGCGCTCGTGAAACAGCGGCGAGCTGAACGGCTGGTCGATCCCGAGCTCGTGCTCGCGGTGGTAGCGCTCGATTCGCTCCACCTCGGCGCGCGAGCCGAGGATCAGCGGCACGCGCTGGTGGAGCTCCCTCGGCTCGACCTCGAGGACGCGCCCGCGCCCGGTGGAGGCCGCCCCGCCCGCCGCCTCGACGATCATCGCCATCGGGTTCGCTTCGTACAGGAGGCGCAAGCGACCCGGCTTCGCCGGGTCCTTGGCGTCCTTCGGGTACATGAAGAGCCCGCCGCGAACGAGGATGCGGTGCACCTCGGCGACGAGCGATGCGATCCAGCGCATGTTGAAGTCGGCGCCGCGCGGCCCGCTGCGGCCGGCGACGCATTCGGCGACGTAGCGCTTCACCGGCGCCTCCCAGAACCGCTCGTTCGAGGCGTTGATCGCGAACTCGCGCGCCTCCTCCGGGATCCGCAGGTCCGGATGGGTCAGCATGAACTCGCCGAAGCCGCGGTCGAGCGTGAACCCGTGCACGCCGCGGCCGAGGGTCAGCACCAGCATGGTCGTCGGGCCGTAGATCGCGTAGCCCGCGCAGAGCTGCTTGGTCCCGGGCTGGAGGAAATGCTCCGCCTTCGGCTCGTCGACGTCGTCGGGACAGCGCAGGACCGAGAAGATGCTGCCCACCGAGACGTTGATGTCGATGTTCGATGAGCCGTCCAGCGGATCGAACACGAGCAGGTACTTGCCGCGCGGGTACGCGCGCGGGATCGAGTACGGCTCGGCCATCTCCTCGGACACCATCCCGGCGAGGTGCCCGCCGAATTCGGTCGTGCGGATGAAGAGCTCGTTCGCGATCAGGTCGAGCTTCATCTGGCGCTCGCCCTGCGCGTTCTCCGTGCCGGCCGCGCCGAGCACGCGCCCGAGCGCACCGCCGCCGACCATGAAGCCGATCCGCTTGCACGCGAGCCGGATGTGATTGAGAAGCGCAGTGAAGTCGCCGGTCGCCTGCGGGAATCGACGATGCTCCTCCATGATGAACTCGGTGAGCGTCTTTTCGGGGTCGCACAGCATGGCGAGGTCCTTGATCAGGCGGCGTCGGGCAAGCGGGCCGCCGCGTGCAGGCGCCGCGCCAGCTCGGTCAGGGTGAGAACGGGTCCGCCGATCGCAGCGGCGCTCGCCGGAGCGAGCGGCGAGCTCCGATCGCCGAGGCTCGGGAGCAAGAGATCGGCCCCGGCGAGGTCTTGTGCGGCGGTCCACATCGTCGGGGTCGCCACCGTATATAGCCCCGCAGCCTTCGCCGCGCGCACGCCGTTCTCCGAGTCCTCGAACGCGACGCACGCGGCGGCGGGGAGCCGGAGCGCGCCGAGCACGAGCCGATAGATGTCGGGCGCGGGCTTCTTGGCCTGGACCTGGTCGCCGCACGCGATCACCGCGAACCTGCGGTAGCCGTCGCGGCCGAGGTGGGCCGAGATCAGCGCCTCGACGTTGGCGCCGGTCGTGGTCGAGGCGATCGCGACGCGGACGCCCGCCGCCTGGGCCTCGCCGATGAGCCGCGCGACACCGGGCCGCAACGGCGATCGGCCGTCGGCGATCAGCTCGGTGAAGAGGCGCGTCTTCGACTCGTGAATCCCCGGAACGAGCCCTTTCAGCCGGCTCGCCTCCGCGGCCGGGAGGCCTAGCGTGCCGATGTAGTGCTCGATCCGCTCTTTGCCGCCGGAGATCGCGAGCAGCTCGGCGTACTTCTGCGGGCTCCAGTCCCACCACAACCCGAACTGGATGAACGCCGCGTTGAAGGCCTGACGGTGCGTCTCCTCCGTGTCGGCGATCGTCCCGTCGACGTCGAAAATCAGCGCGTCCAGCATCATGAACCCGTCTCCCCTCGATTCGTCAATGCACCACCGGATCCAGCTCGCCCCGCGCGTAGCGGTCGGCCATGGCATCCAGCGAAACCGGCTTCACCCGCGGCGCCTGCCCGGCGCAGCCGAACTGCTCGAAGCGCTCCTTGCAGATACTCTTGGCGGCGAGCATCGCCTCCTTCAGCGGCTTCCGCGGATCGAAGTCGTCGGGGTGCGCCGCGAGGTACCGCCGCATCGCGCCGGTCATCGCCAGGCGGATGTCGGTATCGATGTTGACCTTGCGCACGCCGTTCGCGATCCCCTCCCGGATCTCCGCGACCGGCACGCCGTAGGTTTCCTTGATCTGCCCGCCGAACTCGCGAATCACGTCGAGCCATGCCTGCGGCACCGACGACGAGCCGTGCATGACGAGGTGGGTATTCGGGATGCGGCTGTGGATCGCCTTGATCCGATCGATCGCGAGGATGTCGCCGGTCGGCTTCCGCGAGAACTTGTACGCGCCGTGCGAGGTTCCGATGGCGATCGCGAGCGCGTCGACGCCGGTCCGCTTGACGAACTCTGCCGCCTGCTCCGGATCGGTCAGGAGCTCGGCGCGCGAGAGCTTTCCTTCCGCGCCGGAGCCGTCCTCCTTCCCCGCCAGCCCGGACTCGAGCGACCCGAGCACGCCGAGCTCGCCCTCGACCGACACGCCGACGGCGTGCGCCATCTCGACGACCCGGCGGGTGACCTCGACGTTGTACGGATAGGACGCTGGCGTCTTCATGTCTTCGAGCAGCGAGCCGTCCATCATCACGCTCGTAAAGCCGGAGCGAATTGATCTTTGGCAAACCGCAGGGCTTGCGCCGTGGTCCTGATGGAGCGCGACCGGGAGGTAGGGAAAGCTTTCGGCCGCGGCGAGCACCATGTGGCGCAGGAACGCCTCGCCCGCGTACTTCCGCGCGCCCGCCGAGCCCTGCATGATCACCGGGCTCGCGGTCTCGTCGGCCGCCTGCATGATCGCCTGGATCTGCTCCAGGTTGTTGATGTTGAACGCGGGGATGCCGTAGGCGTGCTCGGCCGCGTGATCGAGGAGCTGGCGCATGGAAATGAGAGCCATTTCGCGCCTCCTCAGACCGGCTTGCCGCGGTGGATCACCATCGCCGCGCCCTGCGTCTGCCTCAGCCGGTCGTAGCCGATCAGGCGCACGTGATGGCCGGGGTGCGCCTTGTGACAAGCTTCGGCCTCGGCGAGCACGCGCTCGACGCTCAGCTCGCCGAACATCGGCAGCTTCCACATGTACCAGTAGGAGCCCCGCGCGTGGTCGGGCTCGGTGTGCTCGATCGCCGGCGTCCAGCCGCGCGCAACCAGGTACTCGACCTGCTTGCGGATGCGCTCCGGCGACATCGGCGGCAGGTACGAGAAGGTGCCGAGCTTGCGGCTGGCGGGATCCGACAGCCGCGACCGGTAGTCCTGAATGGCGCTCATCGTCTCCTCCTATGCGGCCTGGGCGACGTCGAGCTTGTCGACGGTGTCGAACTCGAACTTGACCTCTTTCCAGGTGTCCATCGCCGCCCTGAGCTCGGGGCTCGACCTGGCGGCGCCGGTCAGGATCTCCGTACCCTCGCGCTCGAGATCGCGCCCCTGGTTCCGCGCCTCCACGCACGCTTCGAGCGCAATGCGGTTCGCGGCGGCGCCGGCGGCATTGCCCCACGGGTGGCCGAGCGTTCCGCCGCCGAACTGGAACACGGCGTCGTCGCCGAAGATCGCGAGCAACGCCGGCATGTGCCAGACGTGGATCCCGCCCGAGGCGACCGCGAACAGCCCGGGCATCGAGCCCCAGTCCTGATCGAAGAAGATCCCGCGCGAGCGGTCCTCCTTCACGAACCGCTCGCGCAGGAGATCGATCCAGCCGAGCGTCGCCTGCCGGTCGCCCTCGAGCTTGCCGACGACGGTGCCGGTGTGGAGGTGGTCGCCGCCCGAAAGGCGCAGGGCCTTCAAGAGCACGCGGAAGTGGATGCCGTGGTGGCGGTCGCGATCGATCACGGCGTGCATCGCGCGGTGGATGTGGAGCAGCACGCCGTTCTCGCGGCACCAGTTCGCGAGCCCGGTGTTCGCGCAGAAGCCCCCGGTCAGGAAATCGTGCATGACGATGGGCATCCCGAGCTCCTTCGCGAACGCGGCGCGCTTGTACATCTCCTCCGGCGTCGGCGCGGTGACGTTCAGGTAGTGGCCCTTGCGCTCGCCGGTCTCGGCCTCGCTCTTCGCGATCGCCTCGGCGACGAAGCCGAACCGGTCGCGCCAGCGCATGAAGGGCTGGGAGTTGACGTTCTCGTCGTCCTTCGTGAAGTCGAGCCCGCCCCGCAGGCACTCGTAGACGGCGCGGCCGTAGTTCTTGGCCGACAGGCCAAGCTTCGGCTTGATCGTGCAGCCGAGGAGCGGGCGGCCGTACTTGTCCAGCTTGTCGCGCTCGGCCTGGATGCCGTGCGGCGGCCCGCCGCAGGTCTTGACGTAGGCGAGCGGGAAGCGGACGTCCTCGAGCCGCAGCGCGCGGATCGCCTTGAACCCGAACACGTTGCCGGCGAGCGACGTGAGGACGTTGACGACCGATCCCTCTTCGAAGAGATCGATCGGATAGGCAACGAACGCGTAATGGCTGCCGGGGTCGCCGGGGACGTCCTCGATGCGGTAGGCGCGGCCCTTGTAGTACTCGAGATCGGTGAGAAGGTCGGTCCAGACCGTGGTCCAGGTCCCGGTGGACGACTCCGCGGCGACCGCGGCGGCCGCCTCCTCGCGACCGACGCCCGGCTGCGGCGTGATCTTGAAGCAGGCGAGCAAGTCGGTGTCCTTCACCTGGTAGTCGGGCTCCCAGTAGGTCTGCCGGTATTCCTTGACGCCGGCGAGGTAGGTCTTGGCGGCCATTGGCGTGCTCCTGTCGCGAGGTGGCTTTGCGGCGCACTCTAGCCCGCGCGTACCATAAGTAATAGTCACGATCCCTTATCAGAGTGATAAGCTCTCACTGATATGTGGTTCAGCCCATGCCCATCCGGCACGTCACGCTGCGGCAGCTGAAGGTGTTCGAGGCGGTGGCGCGGCACCTTTCGTTCTCGCGCGCCGCCGCGGAGCTGCACCTCACCCAGCCCGCGGTGTCGATGCAGGTGAAGAGCCTCGAGGGTCAAGCCGGGCTCGCGCTCTTCGAGCAGATCGGGAGGCGGGTCTTCCTGACCGAGGCCGGCGAGGAGCTCCATCGCCGCAGCCATGCGATCGCGCGCGAGCTCACCGAGGCCGAGGAGGCGCTCGAGGCGATGCGCGGGGTCTCGCAGGGTCGCCTCTCGATCGCGCTCGTCTCGACGGCGAAGTACTTCGCGCCGCCGCTGCTCGGACGGTTCCTGAAGGCGCATCCGGGCGTGACGCTGAAGCTCGCCGTCGACAACCGCGAGGCCGTGATCGCGCAGCTCGCGGCGAACGGGGTCGATTTCGCGATCATGGGGCGGCCGCCGCAGAACCTCGATACCGTGGCGGAGCCCTTCGCGAGGCACCCGCACGTCATCATCGCGCCGCCGAGCCACCCGCTCGCGAGCCGGCGCCGCACCCCGCTCGCGCGGCTCGCCTCCGAGACGTTCATCATCCGCGAGCCGGGCTCCGGCACCCGGGGCCTGCTCGAGCGGCTGTTCGCCGAGCACGAGTTGCCGCTCCGGGTGAGCATGGAAATGGCCTCCAACGAGACCATCAAGCAGGCGGTGATCGCCGAGATGGGCATCTCGCTCCTGTCGCTCCACACGGTCGGGCTCGAGCTCGCGGCCGGCCGGCTCGTGACGCTCGACGTGCGCGGGCTGCCGATCGTGCGCAACTGGTACCTCGTGCACCTGGCGCAGAAGCGGCTCTCGCCGGTCGCGCAGGCGCTCAAGAGCTTCCTCCTCAGCGAGGCGGCCAAGCTCCTCGAGGGGCAGGACGTCCCGTACCGCAGCGGCCGTCGCGAATCGAAGGGCATGACGCGCGCGCCCCTATAATCGGCCTCGTCGACGAACCGGCCACGGCCGGTTTTTTCATCCCGAACGGGGGCAAAGATGGCAAGAATCGCATTCATCGGTCTGGGCGTGATGGGCTTCCCGATGGCCGGCCACCTGGCGAAGGCCGGTCACGACGTCACCGTCTACAACCGCACGCGCGCGAAGGCCGAGAGCTGGGTCGCAAAGCATGGGGGCCGGCTCGCCGATACGCCCGCCGCGGCGGCGGAAGGCGCCGAGCTGGTTTTCTCCTGCGTCGGCGACGACCCGGACGTCCGAGACGTGACGCTGGGGACCAACGGTGCCCTGCAGTCGATGGCCAAGGGCGCGGTCCACATCGACCATACGACCGCCTCGGCGGCGGTCGCGCGGGAGGTCGCGGGCGAGGCCGCGAAGCGCGGGATCGCGTTCCTGGATGCGCCGGTCTCGGGCGGGCAAGCGGGCGCCGAGAACGGCGCGCTGACGGTGATGGTCGGCGGCGAGCCGCAGGCGTTCGAGCGGGCGAAGCCGGTGATCTCGCATTTCGCCCGCGCGGTGACCCTGATGGGCCCCTCGGGCGCCGGGCAGCTCACAAAGATGGTCAACCAGATCTGCGTCATCGGGGTCGCGCAGGGGCTCGCCGAGGCGATCGACTTCGGGCTGCGCGCGGAGCTCGACATGACGCTCGCGCTGGAGGTGATCTCGAAGGGGGCGGCGACCTCGTGGTTCCTCGAGAACCGGGGCAAGACCATGATCGACGGCAAGTTCGACTTCGGGTTCGCGGTCGACTGGATGCGCAAGGACCTCCGGATCTGCATGGCCGAGGCGGGGGCGAATGGCGCCGCGCTCGGGATGACGAAGCTCGTCGACGGCTTCTTCGCCGAAGTCCAGAAGCTCGGCGGGGGACGGCAGGACATCTCGTCACTAATCCGGAGACTGCGCAAGGCATGACCGAGATGCCGTTCTCCGCGCCGGCCGGGTACGTCGGCGCGGTTCCGGCGCCGGCGGAGCCGGTCGAGGCGCTCTGGTTCGTCTTTCGCGGCGACAAGCTCCTCGTCGAAGCCGGGGAGCCGGCGCCTGGCACACCCGACGACCCGCGCGCCTGGCCGCGGCCGAGCTGGGCCCGCCTGCCGGCGACCACGACACCGCGGTCGCTCGGGCTCGAGCCGCTGCGCACCCTCTACCTCGGGCAGCTCGGTGGCTCGCACTGCTACGCCGCCGCGGCGGTCGCCGACGCGAGCCCGCCCCCGGGCTTCGGCTGGCACGGCCTGCGGGCGCTCTTCACCGTGCTCGACGACGCCCAGTTCGCGCTCGCCGGCCGCGCGCTGCAGCTCCTCGAGTGGGACCGGACGCACCAGTTCTGCGGCCGCTGCGGCACGCCGACGGCGCCGCGGACGACGGAGCGCTCGCGCGAGTGTCCCGCCTGCGGCCTCGTCGCCTACCCGCGGCTCGCGCCGGCCGTGATGGCGCTGGTGCGGCGGCTGCCCGACGAGATCCTGCTCGCCCGCGCGCCGCGCTTCCCGCCGGGGATGTACAGCGCGCTAGCGGGCTTCGTCGAGCCCGGCGAGACCCTCGAGCAGTGCCTCGAGCGCGAGGTACTCGAGGAGGTCGGGGTGCGGGTCCGGAACCTCCGGTACTTCGCCAGCCAGCCCTGGCCGTTCCCGCACTCGCTGATGATCGCCTTCGTCGCCGACTGGGAGAACGGGAAAATCAGAGCGGATCCCCTTGAGATCGAGGCGGCAGGATGGTTCAAGATCCGCAGCCTGCCGCAGCTGCCGGCGCCGATCAGCATCGCGCGGCGACTGATCGATGCGGTGGTGGCGGAGATGTCCGCGGGGTTGCGCTGAGGCGTCCGGCGCCCGGCCCCGCCTGTCAGCCGGTGGAAGGCTTCGCGACGAGGACACCACGCGCCCGCGCCGGGAGGCGAGCGAACCGGAAGTCCGGCTCGGGCTGCCGGCCGCTCACGATGTCCGCGATCGCGTGGCCCGAGCCGCACGCCATGGTCCACCCCAGCGTGCCGTGGCCGGTGTTGAGGAAGAGGTTCGCGTACCGAGTGCGGCCGACGACCGGCACGTTGGACGGCGTCGCCGGGCGCAAGCCGGTCCAGAACTCGGCGCGCTCCGGATGCCCCGCGCTCGGAAAGAGATCGAAGGTGCGGCGGACGATCGCCTGGCAGCGCACGTCGTTCACGTCGGTGTTGTAGCCGTTGAGCTCGGCCGTGCCGGCGACGCGCAGGCGCTCGCCCAGGCGCGAGAACACGAGCTTGTGGCTGTCGTCGGTCAGGCTCACGGTCGGGGCTTCGTCGCCCGCTTCCAGCGGAACGGTGATCGAGTAGCCCTTGAGCGGGTAGACCGGGATCGAGATGCCGACCGAGCGCAGCACGAGCGGGCTGTAGCTCCCCAGCGCGACGACGTAGGCGTCGGCCGAGATCCGGTCGTCGCCGCCCTCGGCGTCGGCGAGCACGACGCTCATGATCCGGCGGCGCTCGGCTTCGAGCCGCTTGATCGAACGCCCATAGAGGAAGCGGACGCCCTGTGCCGAGGCGAGCTGCGCGAGCCCCTCGGTGAACTTCCGCGCGTCGCCCGACTCGTCGCTCGCGGTGTAGGTGCCGCCGACGATCCGCTCGGCGGCGTGGCGGAGCGCCGGCTCGATGGCGATGCACTCCGCCGCGGTCTTGATGTCCCGCTCACAGCCGTACTGGCGCATGAGGGTCGCCTGCTCGACGGCGCGCTCGAACTCCTCCTCGTCGGTGTAGAAGTGGAGGATGCCGCGCGTGAGCTGGTCGTACTGGATGCCGGTGTCGCGTCGGAGCAGCTGGAGCTGCGCCCGGCTGTAGAGCGCGAGCGCCAGGATCTGGCGGATGTTGCCGCGCGTGCGGAACGGCAGGCATTCGACGAGGAAGCGCAGGCCCCAGGCCCACTGGCGAGCGTCCCCGCGGAGGCGAAACAGGAGCGGCGCGTCCTCGCGTCCCAGCCATTCCCAGATCTTTCCCGGCGCGTCGGGGTTCGCCCACGGCTCGGCGTGGCTGACCGAGATCTGGCCGCCGTTGGCGAAGCTCGTTTCGAGCCCGGCCGCGCCTTGCCGCTCGACCACCGTGACCTCGTGGCCGGCCCGGGCGAGATACCAGGCGCTGGCGGTGCCGACGACCCCCGCGCCGAGGACAATGACTCTCATATCGCACCTCCGGAAACGCAAACAGAGGGACCAGGCTCGCGCCCTACCCCTCTGTCCGTTTACCTGAGAGATTGCGGCGGCGACGCTACGGGCGTCGCGCCGTGTGCCCCTTCGGTGGGCGGACCGCGCTCGCGCGCGCCGCCGCTCTCCAGAGTGCCCCACGCCGGTCGGTTCGGATGCCTGAGCGATTCCGGGTGCTTGCGCCTTCGGCGGCGGCCCTGTTGCACTGCCGCGCTCTCCCGTCCGGTGGAACCAATCTACTAAGCCATTCGACCGCGGTCAACCCGCCTCGTTCCGGGGGCGTGGCGGTTGTCTCGGGAGATGGCCCGCAACGCCGCGATGCAGCAAGAATCGGCCTTCACCGGTCCGCCAGCGAGGCGATGCCACCACCTAATCGCTTCATAGGATGAAGCGATTGCGCTACACTCTCGCTTCACTCCGAGCCGAGCACGATGAGTCGTCGCTGGATCTGGCAGCTGCCTGACTGGCCGAACTTCCGGTTCGAGCCGGCGCGCGTTGGCTCCGCCCTCGAGCGCGCACGGCTTGCGCAGGGCGAGGTCCTCGGCATGGCCCGAGTGCTCGGATTCGACGGGCTGCAATCCGCACTCAGCGACATCTGGGTCGAGGAGACGCGGGCGACGGCCCTCATCGAAGGGGAACGGCTGGAGCTGCAGGCCGTGCGGTCGTCGGTGGCGCGAAAGCTTGGTCTGCAGTCACCGTCCGGAGCCGTGCCGAGGAACATCGAGAACCTGGTCGAGATCCTGGGCGATGCGGCCGAAGGGTGGGAAAAGCCGATGACGCGCGCGCGCCTTTGCGCGTGGCAGGCCGCACTGTTTCCCACCGGCTACACCGGGTTGAAGAAGATCGAGATCGGCCGGCTGCGCAGACGCATCGAGCCCATGCAGGTGGTGAGCGGCCCGGTGGCTAGGCGCCGCGTGCACTTCGAAGCGCCTCCGGCAGCGCGCGTCGGAAAAGAGCTCGACCGGCTGCTGAAGTGGCTCGCGCACGCCCGGGAGGACGGGATCCTGCGCGCGGGGATCGCACACCTGTGGTTCGAGACCATCCATCCGTTCGAGGACGGGAGCGGACGCGTCGGTCGGGCCCTGATGGACTTCGCCCTCGCCCAGGACGCGCGAGTGCCGTTGCGACTCTATAGCATGTCCCGCGAGCTCCAGGATCACCGGGGCGCCTACTACGCCGCGCTCGAACGCGCCTCGCGGGGCACCCTCGACATCACGGACTGGCTCGTATTCTTCTCCGAGCGATTCGAGGCCGCGTGCCGGCAATCGGCGGCCGTGATCGAGCGGACGCTGGCCAAGGCGCGCTTCTGGATCCGCAATGCCGAGGTGAATCTGCAGGACCGGCAGCGCAAAGTCGTCAACCGACTCCTCGACGCCGGGCCGGGTGGGTTCGAAGGGGGCTTGAGCACGAAGAAGTACCAAAGCATGACCGGCACCTCGCGGGCCACGGCGTACCGCGATCTGAGCGAGCTGGTCGAGTTGGGCTTGCTTGCGACGCGCGGCGAGGGGCGCGCGACGCGTTATGAGCCGGTTGTGCCCGAATGGAGCACGCGAGCGGGCGCCGGCAAAGGAGCCCAGACGTGGCCGTGAGTGCGGGGGCGGCTATTGGTTAGGCTTGCGGCGCGACAGCCCGAAACCGGCTAGGGCAGCGCCGAGAAGAGCCAGGGAACCGGGTTCGGGCACGGAAGCAAACGCCGCCTCGTAGTGCGCCGCTATGCGCGCTGGCGAGAGCGTTGAACCGTAGATCGCCACTTCGTCAATTAGCCCATCGAATACGCGGAAGGGTGTGCCTGCGGGAACCCACGCACCGATATCTGCAACCAGCAGGTTTGTCGTGTGGGGTGGCGCTCCCGTAAACAAGGTTTCCACCAGCACCCCATTCACATACAGCTGTCCTGTTCCTGCTGTGTTGTCATAGGTACCGACGATGTAATACCAGGTGTCTTGGCTGAACGCGAACGTGTTGTTCGTGTCCGAAAAGCCGAGCGCAAACTCATTGACGGTCTGGCTTGCGCCGTTCGTAAAGAGCTGCCAGTGAAGCGCTGTGGCACCGAAGAATTGAGTGTCGTAGAGAACCATCCAGTTACCAACAGCTGGAAGGTTGCTCGCCCGGAACCACGCTTCTATTGAGAGATTGGTAGCACTACCCAGCGCGGGAACATTAATCCTCGAGCTAGTCCCATCGAAGCCCGCTGCCTTTCCGAGTCCTGGAGTTGCGCTGCCGTTTCCCTGGCTCGCTCCTATCCAGGTTCCATCGTTGCTCCCGGCAGAATCTGTCGCAATCGAGCCGCTGGTTTCGTCGAACCGCCAGTAGGCGATGGGAGAATCGCTAAGGACCTCCGCGGCGTAGGGTAGTGCAACAGCTCGTTGCCACGACCCCAGCGTGACGAGAACGCTGCCCAAGACCAGCAGAGAAAGCCGCTTCAGCTTCATCGTGCACCTACCATCGCGAGATGTTGGAAGGCGTCCTCACCGGGCTGCCACCCATCCGGCGTCGCGCAGCAAATACGAGAACCCCGAGCGCGCAGATCACGAGCGCGGGTGTTGATGGCTCGGGCACGGTCGCGAAGATCCGGAACTCGGCCTGGGTCCAGCCCACTTCGCTGAAAATTCTCGCGTCCGCCTCAGGATTCATATCGATGAGCGGGATGAAGTCCCCGACGCCATTCAGACGATAGAACGCTGACACGAGGTCGTTGTCAGCGTTCGTGGCGCTGGCGATGGTCTTCTGCAACTGCAGTTCGATCTGCCCACCTGCGACAAGCTCCTCGCTATCGAGGACATAGACCATCGCTCCATTACCCAGGAGGTTTTCATTGTCAACGTAGAGGAAGCGCAAAACGGCTCCACCCGGGCCACCACCCACGTTCAGACTGACGAAGTTGCTCGTCGCTCCGGGCACAAAGTCCGTCAAGGCAATGCCGTAGCCCGAGCTGCCGTCATCGTCGCCACCTGGATCGATCAGATCAAACCGCCCCGTGACGATGAACGTGTTGAGCTGCTTCAGGCCTAGGCCGTTATCCGGCGGGCCGGTATTCGTATTGAGACGGGCCCGCTGGAGTGCACTGGTCAGACCAGTCGTTGGGTTGAGTCCAATTACCCCGTTCGCCGTGTTCAGGCGCAGATGGCCGTCCGGGACGCTCGGTGGAGACGAAGGTACCTCGCTGCCGGAGGGATATGTCCCGACCACGCTGTAGCTCGCCGGCCCGGTGAAGACGAAGTCCGGCGCCGACGGCGGCGGCGTCCCGTCGTCGAACGTATCGATAAAGATCTCCGGTCCGTTGAAGCGAGCGATCCGGAAATCGTAGAGCGTGGTCTGGATCGCGCCCGCTGCGAGTGGGAGCAGAATGCAGACGGCGGCAGCGCTTCCCGCGACGGAGCGAGCAAGATTCATTGGACCTCCCCAGCCCATGTCCCGCCGCTACGGCGAGACTCCACGGGTTCCCTTGTAAGCGATGCCGATCGAGCCGGCATCGCTCATTCGGGGGTGTCGTAAATCCTTACAGCGCCCAAAATTCAGCTGCAATATCCAGACGTTCTGCGCGCCGATTCAGGCAGTTCCGTTCAGGTGCTCGTTCCCCATCTCGCCCCCCCGGTCGGTTTGTTAGCGCCTACCCACAGCCCAGCCGGATGCCTTGCCATCCCTGGTTGCGGGCGTAAGCTTCGGTCGTCGCTCGGGTCCAGGCATCGAGATCGCAAACGCCTGGTCGAGGTGGAGTCGGACATTCGACGGGGGGGTCGATGTCTGAGGAGCGCTATCTCGCTGCCGTCGAAAAAATCTACGAAGCTGCTGTCGACCCGCGCGCGTGGACGGACGCGCTCGACGCGCTCTCAAGCCTGCTCGACGCGTGGTGCGGCCATTACCAGCTTTGGGAGGATGGCGCGAACACCACGGCGTTCAGCGTGGTTTCGGAACACGTCCCCAAGAAGGACGAGCAGGCTTACGTCGATTACTACGGCGCCATCGACCCGCGGCGCCAACTGCTCGCCGAGCGCGCCGACGGAAAATGGATCCTATGCCACGAGCACTTCGACGAGCGCTACGTTTCAAGAAGCGAGTTCTATCAGGACTTCCTGATTCCGGTTGGCGGCAGGTATGTCGCAGCAGCCCAGCTCGGCGAGGGCCACGGCCTCACAGCCATTCTCGGGATGCATCGCGGAGAGGCGTGGCGACCGTTCGCCGAGGACGAACGGCGCTGGCTCGAGCGGATCCATGCTCATCTCCAGCGCGCGAGCCGTATTCAGCTGGAGCTCTTCCACCTCCGCCTCGATGCAACGCTCCGACAGCAGGCGCTGGATGCGGTCAACTATGCCATCCTGGTCGCGGACGAGCACGGGAGGGTGTTGCTCACGAACCGTGCGGGCGACTCCTGGCTCGCCGGGAACGCCGTAGTGGTAAGCCGACTGGGGCGGCTAGGCAGTCCCCGACCTGCGCTTGAAGAGAAGCTCCGCCAGCTACTGATCGGCGCCACCCGGGGTCGGGACGGGGCGAGAACCGGCGGCGCGATCACCCTCTATCGCGGGGGCGAAAGCAAGCCTCATCAACTCCTCGTCCTGCCGCTGCGGCCTGACGCGAAGTTAGCCGAAACATG
>Ga0209342_10002197_pt1 | contig 21247 bp, 17 predicted proteins | sample RifCSP16_2_FD_184023 | JGI IMG/M metagenome (GOLD analysis project Ga0209342, IMG submission 184023) | Soil microbial communities from Rifle, Colorado - Rifle CSP2_sed 16_2 (SPAdes) (version 2) | ecosystem: Environmental > Terrestrial > Deep subsurface > Rock core/Sediment | place: Rifle... | reverse complement strand
ACTGGTTCTTGCCGAGCTCCCACTCCGAGATCTTCTCCTCGGAGGCGGTCTGCGCCCCGAGGTTGTACTTGATGATCTCGGCGTAGGCCTTGGGCGGGTCCTTGACCGCTCCCCGCACCGCTTCCGTGAACACCTCCGGCGTCCGGATCTGCAACTCCGGCACGCCCTTCCGCAGGTCGCCGAGGCGTCCCCACACGACACCGTTCTCGGCGATCTCCTGTATCCCGCCATAGTGTGCGGGCAGGATCACCGTCCCGTCGGAGAGCGCGGCGAGCCGTGTATGCAACGTGTGGAAGAGCGCCCGCCCCCACTCCACCACGTGACCGCCCAGGTCGGGACGCCCCACGCTCGCCACGAAGAGGGTATCGCCGGTGAGCAGGTACCTGCCGTCGACGAGAAACGACGTCGAGCCCGGGGTGTGCCCGGGGGTGGCGATGATCCTGACCTCGAGGTCCACCCCTTTCTCGCCCCCGAGCCGGAGCTTCGCCCCGTCGGCGAGCGGGGTCACCGGCTGCCGAAGCTCGAAGCCCTCGCCCGCGGCCACGAAGTAGGGCACGCCGAGCCGGCGGGCGAGGGCGGGACCGCCGCTCACGTGGTCGGCGTGAACGTGGGTGTCGAGGACCTGGACGACGCGGGCGCCGCGCTCGGCGACGAAGCCCTCGTACCACTCGACGTGACGGCTCGGGTCGACGACGGCCGCCTCGCCGCCGGAGAGGACGACATAGGCGAGGCAGGCCTTGCCGCGGCGGTTGACCTGCCAGATCTCGAACCGCTCCGCCTCTGCCGCCGCGAGCGGCACCCTGACCGGCTGGAGATAAACGCCATAGGCGATCATCCCGCCCTTGACGTTCTGGGAAGGAATGCCCGCCTCCGTGAGCATGCCCGCCACCATCTCCGAGGAGCCGCCCTGCGCACAGAGCACGACGACCTCGCGGTCGCGGGGCACCCTCCCGATCGACCCCTCGGTGTCCTCGATGAAGTCGAAGTAGGGAACGTGGACGGTCTCGACCGGGGCGCGCGCCTCGATCTTCCAGTCCGCGAACTCCTCGTCGTTCCGGACGTCGAGGAGGAGGACCTTCTCTCCCCGGTCGAGACGCGGCAGGAGCTCGCCCACATCCACGGCGGGCACGTCGGGCTGGGTGTGGTCCTTCGAGGTGTCGGTCATGACGCCTTCCGTGGGCGTCCTCGTCGCTAGATGAAGAGCGTGACCCGCGAGTTGGCGGCGTCGGCCATGTAGGTGGCCACCCCGCCGTACTCCAGCCCGTCGACGAGCTCGGCCTTGCTCACGCCCATCGCGTCCATCGACATCGTGCACGCGATCATCTTCACGCCGAGGTCGCGCGCGAGCTGCATCATCTCCTCCAGGCTCACGATCTGCTTGTCAGCCATCATCTTCCTGAGCATCACCGCGCCCATCCCGAAGAAGTTCATCTTCGAGGTGCCGAGCGACTCGGAGGAGGAGGGCGTCATCAGGGCGAACATCCTCTCCATGATGCTCTTGGGGCCGCCCGCCGCCCCCTTCTTCTTGAGCACCGAGAGCCCCCAGAAGGTGAAGAAGATCGAGGTCTCCAGCCCGGCGGCCGCGGCGCCGGTGGCGATCACGAAGGCAGCGAAGACCTTGTCGAGGTCACCGCTGAAGACGACAAGCGCCGCGCGGTCGTCCACGGTGCGCTCGCGGAGCTCGACCAGCTTGCGTTCGATCTCCTCCCGAAAGGCCTTGATCTGCCGCTCGACCTCGGCGGCGACGAGGCCGTGGACCTCGGCCGGGGCGACGGGTGCGTCCGCGTTCATGATGGCGCCTCCTCTTGGCCCCTCAGCCCTGCGCGCGCTCGGCGGAGGCGACGAATCCGCCTCCCTCCAGCACCAGGGGAGGCGGCTCCTCCCGGATCAGATACTCGAACTGGTCCCGGAACTGCTGCAGGCCCAACCCGCAGGTGGCGGCGAACTTGGCCAGCTCGTGCGGGTCCTCGAAGTCGTCCCGTCGCAGGCGGATCATGTAGCGCCGCGCGATCGCGTAGCGGGTCGAGTGGATGTCGACGAGCCGGATCCGGGCCCGGCCCGTGGCCGGGTCCAGCATCTTCGAGAACGGCACCGGCACGAAGTGCCCGCCCTGGATCGAGATCATGGCCGCATTCCCGCCGGAGAGCAGGAACTTGGTCGCGCAGTAGCCGAGGTCACGCGTGTACTCCAGGTCGTAGGGGATGGGGTCCGCGCAGCGCAGCTCGTAGCCGATGTTCTTGGCCACGATCGTGGTCTTGATCCCGAACTGCTTGAGCCGGGCCTGAACCTGGGCCTTGAGGATCTCGCCGAGGTTCACTTCGGCGATGCGGACGTTGCCGTGGGCGTCGCGCTCCACCTCCTCGAGCTGCGCGAGGTCTTCGGGCGGGATGTCGAGGACGAGGCCCTCGGCGAGGACGGCCACGCCGTCGCGGCGTCCGTAGCTCAGCCGCTTGACGACCGAGCCCACGAGCGTGTCGACCAGAGACTTCAGGTGGAGGCGGCCGGCGGAGAACTCCTCCGGGATCATGGTGATGGTGGCGCCGGCGGCCTTCCCGATGCCGAGGGCGAGGTGGCCCGCCTTGCGTCCCATCGCGATCACGAAGTACCAGCGCGAGGTGGTCTTGGCGTCCACCATCAGGTTCTTCAGCAGCTCCACCCCGATGTGCCGCGCGGTCTGGAAGCCGAAGGTGTCGACGTAGGCGGGAAGGTCGAGGTCGTTGTCGATCGTCTTCGGCACGTGTACGACCTGGATCCGGCCCTGGGCCTTCTCCTCGAGCTTCATCGCCGAGAAGGCGGTGTCGTCGCCGCCGATGGTGATGAGCTGGGAGACGTTCAGGCGGAGCAGCGAGATGACGGTGTTCTCGAGGTGCTGCGGGTTCTGGGTGGGGTTGGCCCGGGAGATCCCGATGTGCGAGCCGCCCCGGAAGTGGATCCGGCTGACCTCGTCGATCGTGAGGGGGCGGACGTGATCCACGTTGCCGTGCATGATCCACTCGAAGCCGTCGCGTATTCCCAGGACCTCGACGCCCTCGAGCACCCCGCGGATCGTGGCGGCGCCGATGACGCTGTTGATGCCGGGGGCGGGCCCTCCCCCGACGAGGATCGCGAGCCTCTTCTGGTGGGTCACGGAAGCACCTCGACCGAATCGAACGAACGGCCCAGTATAGCGCCGCCGCCGGCCCCCCCGGCGGCGGAGCCCGTTGGGCGTTGGGTATTGATCAAGGGCGCCCTCACCCTGCTATCCTCGGGCGCATGGCCCACCGCCATCACCAGCGCCCCGCAGGCGCGAGCCGGGGGCGCTTGGCGTTCGTCCTCGGCCTGACCGCCCTCTTCATGGCGGTCGAGGCGGCGGCGGGGTTGCTCACCCGCAGCCTCGCCCTCATCGCCGACGCCGGCCACATGCTGACCGACGTCGCCGGCCTCGTCCTTGCCCTCGCGGCCATGAAGTTCGCCGACCGCCCGCCGACCCCGGAGCGGACCTACGGCTACCACCGGGTCGAGATCCTGGCCGCCCTCACCAACGCCGCCGTCCTCGTCGCCGTCGCCTTCTACATCCTGTTCGAGGCCTGGGACCGCCTCCGGCACCCCACGCCCGTCGCCATCGGCGCCGTCCTCGCCGTGGCCGCGGCTGGCCTCGTGGTCAACCTCTTCGGGGCCTGGCTCCTCCGGGCGGGTTCCCAGGAGAGCCTCAACGTGCGCGGCGCCTACCTGGAGGTCCTCGCCGATGCCCTCTCGTCGCTCGGTGTCATCGTCGGCGCCGGCGTCATCGCCCTCACCGGATGGCTCTGGGTGGATCCCATGGTCGCGCTCCTCATCGCGCTGTTCGTGTTGCCGCGGACGTGGGCGCTCCTCCGGGAAGCCGTCGGCGTGCTCCTCGAGGGGACGCCGCGGGAGGTCGACATGGGGGCCCTTCGGGAGGCGATGGAGCGGGTCCCGGGGGTTAAGACCGTGCACGACCTCCACGTCTGGACCCTCACCTCGGGAGTGCACGCCCTCTCCGCCCACGCCGTGCTCCGCGAGGGGGCCCCGCACGGAGAGGTGCTCGAGGAGATGCGGCGGTGCGTGACCCACGGCTTCCCGATCAGCCACGTCACGGTCCAGCTCGAGGAGCGCTGCTGCGGCGAGCACGCCCACGCATAGGGGCGCTCGGGGCTCAAGGGAGGCTCGGCGTGCACCCCGTCTGCGGGCGCGCAGCTTCGAAGCGCAGCGGCGTCCTCGCCGGGGCCCCGCCCGCCGAGCCTCTCACCGCATGGCCTGCGGCATTCACATGCCTTCGGTTGGGGAGCACTAGCGCTCCCTACATTTCATACAGCTCGGGGTCCACGGTGGGAGGGAGCATCCGGCGAAGGCGCCCGAGGCCCTTCTTCGGCTCGTCCCCCTCGCGGTCGTCGGCGCCGAGCAACCCGCCCAGCGGGTCCTCCTCGAAGACGTCCCCCATCTCGTCCTCGATCTTCTCCGGGTCCTCCCCTGACTCCATGCGTCGCAGCGCCTCCTCCATGCCCGCCCCGACCGGCATCCCGGTCGCGGAGAAGAGCTTGCGCATGAGCCGAGCGCCCTGCCGGGGGTCGTTCTCGTCGATCCCGTCAATCTCTCCCGCCAGCGCCTCCATGGCCCGCTCGAGCCGACCCTCGTCCAGATCGGGCTCCCTGGCCGCCGGTTTCGGCTCCTCCTTGCGCCCCTTGGAGATCGCGAAGGGCGAGACGCGCCGGACGAGCTCGGGAGCGCCGCAGCGGGGACACGGGGGGGTCCGGGCGGTGTCGACGGCGCGGGAGAGGAAGCTGAAGACGCGGTGGCAGGGACGGCAGTAGAAGTCGTAGATCGGCATCGCGGTCGTCGGGGGGCGCGGAGGCGCCCCCTTCCGTCATTCTAGGCCAACCGAGCCAATCCGCCGGTGTACCATGGCGGGCCGGAGGGCGCATGGCGCAAGCCCCTAGGCGGATCATCGTCGGCATCTCCGGGGCCTCGGGCTCCATCTACGGCATCCGCACTCTCGAGCAGCTGCGCCAGGATCCGGCGGTCGAGATCCACCTGATCATCAGCGCTTCCGGCAAGCGGACCCTCGCCGAGGAGACGGACCGCACCGTCGCCCAGGTCGAGGCCCTCGCCCACGTCGTCTACGACGACCGCGACATCGGCGCCTCGCTCGCCAGCGGCTCCTTCCGCACCGCGGGGATGATCATCGCCCCCTGCAGCATCAAGACCCTGGCCGCGCTCGCCAGCTCCCATGCCGACACCCTCCTCGCCCGTGCCGGAGACGTGACGCTCAAGGAGGGCCGCCCTCTGCTCGCGCTCGTGCGCGAGACGCCGCTTCACCTCGGCCACCTCCGCCAGATGCTCGCCTTCGCCGAGATGGGCGGCATCGTGTTTCCGCCCGTGCCCGCCTTCTACCAGAAGCCACGAACGCTCGACGATGTCGTGACCCATACCGTAGCCCGCGCTCTGGAGCGGATCGGGCTTGGGCACGACCGCGTCCCGGAATGGACGGGCGGAGGGCGCCGACCGCGCGAAGGGGGACCCGAGCGCCCCTAGCCTGTCCTGTTGGGGTGCGTGTTGACACTCGTCGGCGCCAACCCCGGGACGGGGCGATTTTTTCGATTCTCCCCTTGACAACTTGCGGGAGCGTCTTCTCACGACGCAATCGGCGCGAGCGTAGTCGGCTGCGTGCGGCCCGCAGACGGGCCACAAGCACCGCCATCAAGACAGGGGCCTTCGAAAACCAATCGAGCTGCTTTCGGTGGCCACGCGCCCTCTCAGGAGGTCGAAAAGCCAGGGCCTATATTCCATCCGTGGAACACCAGCGCCCGCTCGAATCGGTCTCGGACGAGGACCTCCTCCACCGCCTGGCCGAGCTCACGCGACAGTCCCGGCGCGTCGAGTCCGACCTCGTCGCCCACATCGGAGAGGTGGACGGGCGAAGGCTCTATGCCCGCCAAGCCTCACCCTCGATGTTCGCCTACTGTACGGAGCTCCTGCACCTCTCGGAGGCCGAGGCCTATCTTCGGATCGCGGCGGCACGCGCCTCGCGGGAGCACCCGATGCTCCTGACCATGCTCGGAGACGGCCGTCTTCATCTGAGCGCAATAGCCAAGCTGGCGCCGCACCTGACCCGGGAGAACAGGGACACGCTTTTGAAGCGGGCCACCCACCGCTCCAAGCGCCAGATCGAAGAGCTGATTGCCGAGCTCTCTCCCCGGGCGGACGCCCCGGCGGTGATGAGGAAGCTGCCCGAGAAGCGAGGGAACCCGGACGGAGTCGTGCCGCGAGTCGAACTCCGTCCAGACGGAGCTGGCGCTTCTCCTTCTCCGGCCCCGGGGCCGCGCGCGGTCGTCCAGCCCCTCTCGCCCGCTCGATACAAGGTGCAGTTCACGGCCCGCGCCGAGCTCCATGAGAAGCTCGGGCGACTCCGGGCGCTGATGCGCTCAGAGGTGCCCGACGGCGATCTGGCCGCGATCATCGAGCAGGCCATAACCGAGAAGCTCGAACGGCTCGAGGCCAGGCGCTTCGCCAGGACGAGCACTCCCCGGAAAGGGCTCCCGGAGACCGATCCCTCCCCCTCCTCGCGCCATATCCCGGCCGCCGTCCAGCGTGCGGTGCGTGAGCGGGACCAAAACCGATGCCGCTACCTCACGTGTCGTGCCCACAACACGTACCTGGCCGAGCACGACTACGGCCGGGAGGCGATGGCCCGGCACCGGGCTTCAGGGAACCGAGTCTCCGAAGCGGCGGCCGTCTACTCGGCGGGAAGCACTGTCACCCCAGCACTCGCAAGCCCCCGGGGTGCATGACCCGGGGGCTTCAAACCGAGTCAACACCTACCCGAACAGCACACGCTAGCCCCGCCGATACTCCAGGTAGTGGGCGGTCTCGTCGGCCACGTCCCGGCCGAAGAGCGTGTCCACGACGTGGAAGGCGAGGTCCATCCCGGAGGCGACCCCAGCCGAGGTCAGCACGGAGTCGTCGACGAACCGCGCCTCGCGGTCGATGGTGATGTTCCGGCCGAGGGAGGCGAGCAGGCCGAAGGCGCCCCAGTGGGTCGTGGCGCGTCGGCCCTCGAGCAGCCCCGCCCGCGCGAGCAGCAGCGCGCCCGTGCACACGGAGGCGACCTTGCGGGCCGCGGCCGCGGTGCGCCGGATCCAGTCGATCGTCTCCGTGTCCTGCAGCAGGGGGCGGGTGCCGAAGCCCCCGGGCACGAGCAGGAGGTGGATCGGGGGCGCGTCCTCGAAGGAGTAGCGTGGCACGAGGACCAGCCCGCCGCTGGCGGTGACCGCCTCGCGGGTGCGGGCCACGGTGAAGACGTCGAAGGGTGCAGCCTCCTCCGTCCGCCGCGACTCGACGCCGGGCACGAGCCGGGTCCTCGAGAACACCTCGAAGGGGCCCGCGACGTCGAGGGGAGCGACGCCGTCGAAGATGAGGATGCCAACGCTCCACTTCTCCATGACGCGCCTCCGCGCGGGCACCCGGCCTCCCCGCTCCCGCGGCAAGCCTACGTCATTCCGAGGGCGCCGTGCTGGATCTCGACGACACAACGCTCGGAGTGGCGCGACGCCGAGACGTCGCGCGTCACATCCAGGTCTGGCGGTCCTCGTAATAGATCGGCTTGCGGTCGGGGTAGCGCGCCTTGTAGCGCCGGTAGCGGGCATGGAGCCGCCGGTAGCGCGCCTCCGACATGACGAGCCTCCGATGGGGGTACTCGACCAGCCAGCGCTCCACCTTCCAGACGTTGCGCGGAGACAGCCGCCAGTCGTACCCCTCGATCTCGCGCAGGTCGGCGACGGCGAAGCCGGTGACGCGTCCGCTCATGTCTACGTAGGGGTCCATGTAGCTGGCGGCGAGCTGGCGCGGGCTCGCGAAGACCGGCTTGCGACCGTGAAGGCCGGGGTCACGCGACCGCGCGACCGCACCCCAGCGACGCCCGCGCCGGAAGGCGAAGAGGACGTGGTCGAGCTTGTCGACGCTCTCGAAGCTCAGCAGGAGCGGCGGATAGCCGTGCTGCTCGAGGATCGCCGCGGCGGCGAGGGCCGCCTCTAGACAGTGCACCCGACGTGCCCTGACCACCCCACGGAACGAGCGGAGGGTCTCGCCCTCCTCCTCCTGGTTGTAGCGCAGCGCGCGTAGCCAGTGCTGCACGGCGAGCGGGGTGCGCAGCCGCGCGATGAGCGCGCGCTCCGCCGGCGTGAACTCATTGAGCGCAGGGGCGCCCGGGAACGGACGCGCCACGACTCTAGCGCGGGGGTGGTCCCGGGGGCCGGGCGGGAGTGGTGCCGCCACCCCCCTTGATGACCGCCAGGGCGGCGGCGATGATCGAGCCGACGTCGGCGAGGTTGGAGGGGATCACCAGGCTGTTCCCCGCCTTCGCGAGCTGGCCGAACTGCACGATGTACTGCTCGGCCACCCGCAGCTGCACCGCCTCCAGCCCTCCGTCGGTCTGGATCGCGCCCGCGACTTGTCGGATCCCCTCCGCGGTGGCCCTTGCCACCGCGAGTATGGCGGCCGCCTGGCCCTCCGCCTCGTTGATCTGCTGCTGCCTCCTCGCCTCCGAGGCCTTGATGACCTGCTGCTTCTGCCCTTCGGCGGTGTTGATGGCGGCGTCGCGCTCACCCTCCGACTGCAGGACGACGGCACGCTTCTCCCGCTCCGCCCGCATCTGCTTCTCCATGGCCGCGAGCACGTCCTGGGGCGGGGTGATGTTCTTGATCTCGTAGCGCAGGACCTTGATCCCCCAGGCCTCCGAGGCCTTGTCGAGCTCACTGACCACCGCCGTGTTGATGTGCCCGCGCTCCTCGAAGGTGCGGTCGAGCTCGATCTTCCCGATTTCGCTGCGGAGTGTCGTCTGCGCCAGTTGGCTGATGGCGAACATGTAGTTGGCGATGCCGTAGGAGGCCCGCTCGGGGTCCATCACCTTGAGGTACAGGATCCCGTCCACGTGCACCTGCACGTTGTCCTTGGTGATGCAGATCTGCTCCGGGATGTCGATCGCCTCCTCCTTGAGCAGGTGCCGGTAGCGGATCACGTCCACGAAGGGGATCAGGATGTGGAACCCCGCGTCGAGCACGCCCGCGAAGCGCCCCAGGCGCTCCACCACGTAGGCGTGCTGCTGGGGGACCACCACCGCCGTCTTCGCGATGATGTAGAAGACGAAGACCGCGAGCACGACGAAGACCGCGAACGCCCCCGTCCACATTGCCGGTGCCTCCTTGCTCGAGCGCCCTACTCCGACCGCAGCCAGAGGGTGAGCCCTTCGACCCGCTCCACGCGGCAGCGCTGCCCGGGTCGCAGGGCCGCTCCCCCCGCCGTTCGCGCGCTCCACGGCGAGCCCCGCAGCTCGGCCCGGCCCACGCCGCCGGGCGGGACCTCCTCCACGACCACCGCCGTCTCACCCTCCAGCCGGTCGACGGGCGGGCCGGAGGCGAGCCGGAACCGCTGCATGAGCGGTCGGCGGAAGAGGGCGAGGCCGAGAATGGAGAAGACCGAGAAGAGCAGCCACTCCATCCAGGCCGGGCCCGGGGCCGGCGAGTGCCTTGACGACCCCGACCAGGATCGCGGCCACGCCGAAGAAGACCGCGAAGAACCCGCCCGGGCTCGCCACCTCCGCGATCAGCAGCCCCAGGCCCGCCAGCACCCAGATCCACCAGGGCATGGCCCACCTCGCTTGGCGATGCGGGGCTGAGCGTAGCACAGGCAGAAGGGACCGGCCGCGACGTCGGTCGGGGGGGGGCACCGCCGGGAGGAACTCGGCTAGCATGGAGGGCCCACCACCGCGGGGTGCTCATAGAGCGATGAAATCCGCCCGATCACTCAGGACCTTCGGCCTCGCCTTCGTGGCCGTCGTCGCCGCGACCCCGGCGCGCGCCGACACCTACCCCCGCCAGCCGATCGACGCCCTCCACTACGCATTCGAGATCACCTTCGCCGAGGACTTCGCCTACACCGCGACCGCCCGGCTGCACGTGCGGATGCGCGGTGAGGCGACCTCCTTCTGGCTCGACCTCGATGGGCCCACCGTCGACGCCGTGGCGGTGAACGGGCGCAGCCTCGGCTTTCGCCATTCCGGCGGGCGCCTCGCCCTCGACCTCGATCGCGCCTATGGTTCTGGCGAGATCGTGCCCGTCGAGGTGAGCTACCACGGGCGACCGGGCGAGAAGGGCCTTCTCGCCGGCGCCAACGCGCACGGGCGCCGAGTCCTCTTCGCCGAGAACTGGCCGGACGAGGCGCGTCGCTGGCTCCCCTCCGTGGACCATCCCTCGGACAAGGCCGGCGTCGACTTCGCGGTGACCGCCCCCGACCGCTTCGACGTCGTGGCCCCGGGGCGGCTCGTCGAGACGCGCTCGCTCCTCGACGGACGCAGGCTCACGCGCTGGAGCGAAGCGGCTCCCATCCCGACCTACTGCATGGTCATCGCCGTCGCCGAGTTCGACGTCGCCCACACGGGGGCGACGGACGGCGTGCCCCTGAGCGTCTGGGCCTACCCGCCCGACGCCGAGGCGGCGGCGCGCAAGCTTCGCCGCTCGGGGCTCATGCTCGAGTTCTTCGCCGACCTCGTCGCCCCCTTCCCCTACGCCAAGCTGGCCCAAGTGGAGTCGCCGGGGGGTTTCGGTGGGATGGAGAACGCGGGGGCGATCTTCTACGCCGAGAAGACGCTCGAGGACCCGTCGCGCGAGGAGGTGGTCGCGCACGAGATCGCGCACCAGTGGTGGGGCGATTCGGTGACACCGGCGGACTGGGACGACCTCTGGCTGTCGGAAGGGTTTGCCACCTACTTCGAGGGGCTCTTCTACGAGCACCTTGGGGGGCGGGCGGCGTTGCGGGCGAGGATGACGGAGAGGGCGGAGAGAATCCGGAAGCATCTCGCGCAGAAGCCGGGCGCGGTGGTCGATCCCGCCCTCGTCGACCCCAGGGCCAAGCTCAACGAAATCACCTACAGCAAGGGCAGCTGGGCGCTTCACATGCTCCGGCGGAGACTGGGCGACGAGGTGTTCTTCCGCGGGCTGCGCGGGTACTACCGCACGCACGCCGGCGGCAACACGACCACCGAGGATCTACGGAGGGCGATGGAGGCCAGCTCGGGCGTGCCGCTCGGCGGCTTCTTCGGCCAGTGGCTGCAGCGTCCGGATCTGCCCGAGCTCCGCGTCGAGTGGGCCTGGGACGAGCGGGCGGCGGAGGTCGTCCTCGACGTCGAGCAGGTCCAGTCCGGGGAAGCCTACGCGGTGCCGGTCGAGCTCGCCTTCCAGGTGGCGGAGGGCGTGGAGCGCCGGACGGTCGAGCTCGGGCACCGCCGCCAGCGCTTCACGCTCCGCCTGCCCGGTCGCCCCGAGGGTCTACAGGTCGATCCGGACACCTGGCTGCTGCACACCGCCACCGTGTCACCGCGTTAGGGGGGCCCGCCGTCCATGCCGGAGCGCCTCATCTCGCCCCACCGCCGCTACAACCCTCTGCTCGACGAGTGGGTGCTCTGCTCGCCCCAACGGCTCGAGAGGCCGTGGCAGGGCCAGGTCGAAGACGAGGCCCCGGAGGAGCGGCCCGCCTACGACCCCTCGTGCTACCTCTGTCCCGGGAACCTCCGTGCAAACGCCGAGCGCAACCCCGCCTACACCGCGACCTTCGCCTTCGACAACGACTTCCCCGCGCTCCTCGCCACGGGCTCGGCGGCGGTGGACGACGAGCTGCTGGCCGCGCAGCCCGCGACCGGACGCTGTCGCGTGCTCTGCTTCTCGCCGCGTCACGATCTGACGCTGGCGGAGATGGACCCGGAGGCGATCCGCCCCGTGGTGGACGCGTGGGCGGACGAGGTGGCGACGCTCGGCGCGTCGCCCGCCGTCCGCTACGTCCAGGTGTTCGAGAACAAGGGCTCCGTGATGGGGTGCAGCAACCCCCACCCCCACGGCCAGGTGTGGGCCACGGGTTACGTCCCGGTGATTCCCGCGCGCAAGCTTGCATCGCAGCGCGCCTACTTCGAGCGGCATCGCCGCGACCTCGTCGGCGACTACCTCGAGCGCGAGCTGCGGATCGCCGAGCGGCTCGTCGGCCGCAACGCGCACTGGGTGGCGCTCGTGCCCTGGTGGGCGGTGTGGCCGTTCGAGGTCATGCTCATCCCGGTGCGGCGCGTCCCCGATCTGCCCTCGCTCTCCGAGAAAGAGCGCGACGCGTTGGCGGAGATCCTCCACCGCGTGGGCGTCCGCTACGACAACCTCTTTCAGACCTCCTTCCCCTACTCGATGGGCTTCCATGGCCGGCCCACCGACGGGGAAGAGCACCCCTACTGGCGCCTCCACGCCGTCTACCTTCCCCCGCTCCTGCGCTCGGCCACCGTCCGCAAGTTCCTCGTCGGCTTCGAGCTGACGGGCGAGCCGCAGCGGGACCTGACCGCCGAGACCGCGGCCGCGCGCCTGCGCGAGCAGAGCGAGGTGCACTACCGGCGCACGGGCGGGAGATGAGGGCGTCGCCCGGCTTCCCCGCCGGGATCGACCCCGAGCTGCTCCGACGCGCCCGGGCACGATTCCTCGATCGGTTCGGCGCCGCTCCGCCGCCGCGGACCGCGGTGGCCCCCGGTCGCGTCAACCTCATCGGCGAGCACACCGACTACAACGACGGCTTCGTGCTGCCGATGGCCATCGCACGCTGCGCGGTCGTCGTCTTCCGCCCGCGGGCGGACCGCATCGTCCGGGCGCACTCGGTGGCCTTCGACGAGACGTGCGAGATCGCCCTCGACGCGCTCGAAGCCCCCGGCGCCGGAGGCTGGCTCTCCTACGTCGCCGGCATCGCCTGGGCGCTGGCGGAGGAGGACCTGACCTTTCCCGGACTCGACGCCGTCGTCGACGGCGACGTCCCCATCGGGGCGGGACTATCCTCCTCGGCCGCGCTCGAGCTGGCGACGGCCCGCGCCTTCTGCGGCGCCGCCGGAATCACATGGGACCCGGTCCGGATGGCGAAGGTCGGCCAGAGGGCCGAGAACCGATACGTCGGCATGAACTGCGGGATCATGGACCAGTTCGCCTCCGCGATGTCGCGCGAGGGCCACGCCCTGCTCCTCGACTGCCGCACGCTCGAGACGCAGCCGGTGCCGGTACCCGCGCCGGCCACGGTGGTGGTGATGGACACCGGCGCCCGCCGCGCGCTCGCCGGGAGCGCCTACAACGACCGGCGAGCGGCGTGCGAACGCGCGGTCGCCGCGCTGCGGCGGCTCGACCCGACCGTGCGGGCCCTCCGGGACGTCAGCCCCGAGCTGCTCGAGCGCGCCCGGGCCGTCCTCGACCCGACCGACTTCCGCCGCGCGAGCCACGTCGTCCCCGAGAGCGGCCGACCGGTGGAGATGGCGGAGGCGCTCCGCGCGGGCGAGCTGGAGCGGGCGGGGCGGTTGATGAACGAGTCTCACCGCAGCCTGCGCGACCTCTACGAGGTCTCGTGCGCGGAGCTGGACTTCGTCACCGACCTCGCGCGCTCGCTGCCCTCCTGCTACGGCGCACGCATGACCGGCGCCGGGTTCGGGGGATGCGCAGTGGCGCTCGTGAGGACGGACGGGGTCGAGCCCTTTTGCGAGACCGTCCTCTCCGCCTACAAGACCAGGCTCGAGCTGCCCGCCGCCCTCTACCCCTGCCGGCCGATGGCCGGCGCTCGGCTCCTGGACTGAGCTCGCGACCCCGTGGGCGAGCACGGAAACGGCTAGAATCTCGGGGCCGGTCGTCAAGGAGGAAGGGCCACCCTGCTCGCGCGTGGCATCCGCAGCTACCACCGTCCCACGCGGCTCAAGGACGCCCTGGAGCTTGCGGCCCAGGGTGCCGTCGCTCTCGCGGGAGGAACGCGGCTGCTCGCCTCCCCCGGCGAGTTGCCCAACGTTCTCGACCTCTCCACGATCGGTCTCGAGGGCGTTCGGGTGGAGGATCAGGACCTCCTCATCGGCGCCACGACCGCGCTTCAGGAGCTGGTCGACGCCCCCGTCGCCTACGCGACCACGGCCGGTCTCCTACCCGCGGCCTGCCGCGTGCATCCGGCCTCGTGGACCCTCCGCGGCATGGCCACCGTCGGGGGCGAGGCGGTGCAGGGTGATCCGGATTCGGAGCTCGCGGCGGCGCTCCTCGCGCTGAACGCGGTCTTTCTGGTCGCGCACCCGCGGGACGCGCGAGAGAGCCCCGCGCTGCGCTTCCTCAAGAACCCCCGCCTGGACCTCGAGGGCGGCGGCATCCTGCGCGCGATCCTCATCCCCGGGGCCCCCGACGGTGCCGCCCTCGAGCGCGGGGCGATCCTGCCGTCGTTGCCGCCGCTCGTTGCGGTCGCGGTCACGGCGACGGTGTCCGGCGACAAGCCGAGCCGCGTCCGCATCGCCGTCACCGGGCTCGAGACGCGCCCCGCGCGGGCGTTGGAGGCGGAGGCACACGTGGAGCGCAGCACCGGAGACGAGGAGGTGCTCCGGGCGGCGGCGGAGCTGGTGGCGACGGGCCTGCCCTTCCGGGACGATCCCTGGGCCTCCGCCTCTCACCGCCGCCGCATGGCGCGGGCGCTCACCATGCGCGCGCTGCGGCAGGCGATCGAGCGCGGCCGCCGGCGGCAGCCACCCGACGTTCCTCGGCTGCGACCGCCGCTCACGCGGCGCGCGCCCGCGCCTCTCGCCTACTTCACCTCCGGTCGCCTCGAGCTCACGGTGAACGGCCGGCCGATGCGAGCGGAGGCGGAGGCACGCACGAGCCTGCTCGAGCTGCTCCGCGGGGCCGGGCTTTTCGGGCCCAAGGAGGGTTGCGGGACCGGTCACTGCGGCGCATGTACGGTCCTTCTCGACGGCCGCCCCGCGGCGTCGTGCCTCACGCCTGCGGTGCGCGCTCACGGGCGAGGCGTGCTGACGATCGAGGGCCTCGGGACCCCGGAGCGACCGCACCCGATCCAGTCCGCTCTTGCCCAATGGGGCGCCCTCCACTGCGGCTTCTGCGTCTGCGGCCTGGCGCTCAACGCGCGGGCGCTGCTGGATGCGATGCCCAACCCGACCGAAGCCGAGGTGCGGGACGCGCTCGGCGGCGCCCTTTGCCGCTGCACGGGGTACATCAAGGCGGTCCGAGCCGTGCTGGACGCGGCCGCCCGGAGCGGGCCGTGACCCTTCGCCGCGCGACCGGACAGCCAGGCTTCGCCGACGACCTGCCGCTGGCCGGGCGCCTCCACGTCGCGATCCTGCGTTCCCCCCACCCCCACGCCCGCATCGCGGGCGCGGACGCGGGGGCAGCGCGGGCCCTCCCGGGTGTCGTGGCCGTGCTCACGCACCAGGAGGCCCCGGATGTCCTGGACGACGTCGTCCGCTTCGTCGGCGACCGCGTGGCGGTGGTGGCGGCGGAGGACTCCGAGCTGGCCCTGCGGGCGGCGGAAATGGTGGAGGTCACCTACGAGCCGCTGCCGCCCGTCCTCGATGCCGAAGCCGCCGCCGCCGAGCCCGGCCGGCGGGCGGCGAGCGTCACCGCCTCCGCCGGCGACGCCGCCTCGGCCCTGGCCAAGGCGGAGCGGGTGGTGGGCGGCGCGTACCACTTGCCCCGCGCCCTCGTGCTGTCGATCGAGCCTCACGTCGCCCTCACCTGGCTCGGCGAGGACGGCCGCCTCGTCGTGCGCGCCTCGACCGAATCCGCGTTCCGCGCCCGGGGGCGCCTCGCGGAGCGGCTCGGCCTGCCCGCCGCGCGCATCCGCGTCGTCCAGCCCCTCGTGGGCGGTGCACCCGGGGGGAAGGCAGAGCCGCGGGACGAGGATCTCTGTGCACTGGTCACGCTGAAAACGGGTCGGCCGGCGCGCCTCGTCTTCTCCGCCGGCGAGGAGCCGGCCGCGACCCGCCCCGCGCAGTGGATCGAGCTCCGTATGGGGTTGCACCAGGGCACCATCACCGCCCTCGACGTGCGTTGCCTGATGGACCTCGGCGCCTCCAACGAGGCGGCAGAGGAGATCCTGCGCTCCGCGGGGCGCGACGCGCTCGGTCTCTACCGGGTCGAGAACGTCGCCTTCGAAGCGACCGCGGTCCGGACACATCGCCCGCCGGCGGGGGCGCTCCACGGCGCGGAGGCGGCGGTCGGCTTCGCCCTGGAATGCGCCGTGGACGAGGCGGCGGCGGCGCTGGGCGAGGACCCGGTGGCCTTCCGTCTGCGTCATCTGCGGGCACCGGACGAGGCGGCGGCGCCCGCGACCCAGGCGTTCCAGGACGCGCTCGGGGAGGTGGTCCCATCATCCCGCGATTCGCTCGCCGAGCTCCTCCGCACCGGCACCCGGGCGAGCGGCTGGAGCCGACGCTGGTCGTCGGCGACGGCCCGAGGCCCGCTCCGGCGGGGTTTCGGCGTCGCCGTCGCGCGCCGCTCCGCGGACGCGTCCGGCGGGAGCGGGGGGACCGCATCTCTCCGGCTGCTCGAAGACGGATCCTTCAGCCTCGCCGCGGGTCCCTTCACGGCGGGGGCGGCGGACGAGGGGGACTGGGCCCAAGCGGCGGCGGCCATCCTCGGCGTACCCGCGCGGCGTGTGGTAGCGGCGGCGGCGGACGCGGACACGGCCCCCTTCGACCCCGGCGCCTCGTCGTCCCTCCAGGTGGGACAGGCGGTCGAGGAGACCTCGCGCCGCATGCGGGACCGGATCCTCATGGCCGGGGCCCGGATGCTCGGGGTGGAGCCCGCGCGGGCCCTCGTCGAGCATGGTCACGTGCGCGCGCGCGAGGGCCGGGCGGTCAGCTTCGCGGAGGTCGGGGCGGCCGCCCTGCGCGGCGGCGAGCCGCTCGCCGCCTCCGCCTCCCCCCGCGCCGCTTCCGTGCCGCCCGCGCACGCCTGCGTCTTTGCCGAGGCGGAGGTCGACCTCGAGACCGGTCTCGTCCGGGTCACCAGTCTCCACGCCGCCGTCGACGCAGGACCCTTCGAGGATCCCCGGCCGGCCGAAGGCGAGGTGGAGGGTGCGCTCGTCGCCTCCCTCGGACGCGCGATGGCGGAGGCGACGATGCTCGATCCATCGGGTCGGCCCCTCGCACGGTCCCGGCCGGCGTGGTCTGTCCCGAGCCCCGTCGACGTCCCTCCCATCACCGTCGCCTTCGAGGCCACCGGCGGGCCACCCAGTCGCTTCGGGGCCGCCCCCGCCGCGGAGGCCGCCGGCCGGGCCGCCCTCGCCGCCATCGTCAACGCCGTCGCCCATGCGGCGGGGGGACGCCCACGGACGCTCCCGCTGCTGCCCGAGCGCGTCCTGTCGTCACCCGGCGGGGCATGAGTAGCACCGGGCGTCACACGATGAGCCCGGCCCCCCCGCCCGCGACGTCCGGCGCCAAGCGGCCTCCCGTCAACCCGCCCGCCCGCAACGCCCTCGACCGCTTCATCCGTCACTTCAGCTACACGGCCTACGTGGTGGCCGTCGTCTTCCTCTACGCGGTAGGCACCACCGCCCTGGGCCTGGCCCTCGCGCCCGCCCTGGCGCTCTTCTCCTGGCTGCGCGACCGTGGCGAGGACCTCGTGCCGTGGGCCCGCTGGGCGTTCCTGGGAACGTCGCTGGGTGTCTGCTTTCTCGTCTTCGGCTTCACGCTCCTCGTCGTCGTACCGATCTACAACCTCATACTCCCCACGCGCGTGAAGCCCTTCAAGGGCGGCTACTTCACGATCGCCGCCGTGCCCTTCTACCTGCACAACGGACTCTTCTACCTGGTCCGCTACACCTTCCTGCCCTTCGTGACCCTGACGCCGTTCGGCCTCTTCTTCCTCCGTGCCATGGGCATGAAGATCGGCCGGCGGGCCTTCATCAACACGGAGTACATCTCCGATCCCCGGCTCATCACGCTCGAGGACGACGCCGTGCTCGGCGGCAGCGTCCGCATCTTCGCCCACTACGGCGGGGGCGGGCACTTCGTCATCGCGCCCGTCGTCATCGGGCGCGGGGCGACGGTGGGCCTCCGCGCCACCGTGATGGGCGACGTGCAGGTCGGGGCCGGGGCCACCATCCTCCCCCACTCCGTGCTCTTGCCGGGCTCGCGCGTGGGCGAGGGCGAGACGTGGGGCGGGGTGCCGGCGCGCCCCATACCCGCCGAAGAGATGGCGGAGCTCAAGCGCGTGACGCGCGCCGTCTCCACCGGCGCGCACGATACGCGCCGGAGGGCCGACTGACCGGCTCCGCAGCGTCTCCGCGGGTTACCGCGGGCTCCAGTCGACTCGGATGCCGGCTCGAACCAGGAATGGCGGCCCCAGCGTCTCCACGGGGGTGAGGCCCACCACGTAGCGCTCGCCGGTCACGTTCTCCAGAGCCACGAAGGCCGTCGCGGCGGCACCGAGGCGTCGCGAGGCCTGTACGTCGAGCGTGAAGTAGCCCGGCAGCACCAGCAGGTTCTGGTCGTCCTCGTGCTGCCGAGAGCTGACGCGGCCCTGCACCGCCAGATCGATGAGCCGCGGATGGGCGTAGCGCGCCTGGAACGTCAGCTGGTGTCGCGCGACCTGGGTAACCACGTTCCCTTCGAGGGCCGGGTTCGCCGGGAAGCTGTCGACGACGGAGTCGATGAGGGCATACCCCAGGCCGGCGCTCAGATGGACCCCGAGGCGAGCCTCCGCCTCGAGCTCCAGGCCGCGAGAGCGAACGCGGCCCAGGTTCTGGCGCTGACGGGTCGTGAGCTGCGGGGTCGTGAGCAGCGTCACGTTGGCCACGGGATCGCTGATGCGGCAAGAGAAGCCTACCGCCCGCAGTCGAAGGCCTTCGGCGGGCGTCCATGCAGCGCCCGCCTCGCCCCCCCACAGCCGCTCCTCGACGAGCTCCGGGTTGGCAAGGGTGAGCGTCGAGCCCAGCCGGAAGCCGCGGTACAGCTCGTTCAGCGTGGGTGCCCGAAAGGCGCCGTAGCCCGCCGCGGTGAAGGACAGCGAAGGCGTGGCCCGGAAGAGGACCGAGGCCCGGGGGCTCACCGCGGTCTCCGCCCGATCGGGGTGACGGGTGGTCGATGTCACGCTCGTCGCCAGAGACGTTGTCGACTCCGAGCCGTTTTCCTCCGACCAGCGGTCGATCCGGGCCCCGATGCTGAGCCGCACGCGAGGGCCGAGGGAGATGCGGTCCGCGGCGAAGAGGCCCCACGTCCGCTCGCGCCCGCCCGCGCTCACGAGCGAGGTCACCGTCCCCGACACGAAGACGGTCTCATCGCTTCGGCCGCGGACGAAGCGACCCTCGACCCCCGCCACGAGCATGTGGCGCTGCGCCGCCCGCCGCGACCACTGAAACGTGAAGCCGCCCGCCTTCGAGGGAACGTGCTGCTGCCGCGTGAGCGTCTCGCTCGTGCGGTCGGGCGAGATCGCGCTGAAGCTCTGGTGGTAGGACTGCGTGCCGTACCATGCCCGCAGCGAGACGGCCCCGGCGGCTCCCTCCCAGTCGGCTCCGCCGCTCGCCTGCTGGAAGTCCGTGTCGTTGACCTGCAGCGGCGTGCCGTTCTCTCGGCTCTCGCCGAAGAAGGACGTCTGCACGAAGGCCTTCGCCGACGCTGACAGCCGCCGGCCGAGGGCGACGACGCCGCTCACGTGGGCGCCCGCCGCCGCGACGTCGACCGGACCCTGCTCGTCCTCCGACACCTGCACGTAGCCCGCGGTGGTGAAGGCCTCTCCCGCAAAGCGCAGGTCCCAGGGCCCCCTCTGCCCCGCCGCGAACAGCGACCCGACCGCCGTCTCCTCGTCTCCGAGCGATGCCTCGACGGCGACGGCGGGCCCGTCGTGACGGCCCAGCGCCTGGACGACACCCCCCAGCGCGGCGCTGCCGTAAAGGTCGGAGGCCCCGCCTTCCAGCACCTCGATCCGCTCGATCGCCGCCCGCGGGACTCGGCTCCAGTAGACCCACCCGCCGAAGCCGTCGTTCAGGGGAACGCCGTCCAGGAGGACCAGCGTTCGGCTGGCCCCGCTCGGGCCCACGCCACGCAGCGACGCGCCCTGGGCGGTCGGGTTCGCGACGCGGCTGCCCGAGCGCCGGAACAGGCTGAAGCCCGGGACCTGGCGCAGGGTGTCGTCGACGGTCAAGGCAGCGCTGGCAGCGATCTCCGCCCGACCGAGGACCACGACACGCTCGGCGGTGTCGCCGAGCTTCGTCTCGGTCCGCCCCGCGGTCACCGTCACGTCCTCGTGCCGAGCCGGCCGAAGCACAAGGACGAGCGGCCCGGGGGCGGATGCCGACCACGAGCCCTCGAGCTCGGCGAAGCCGGGCGCCTTCACGACCAGCCGTCCCCGCCCCTCCGCTTCGAAGGCGAAGCTGCCGTCCGGGGAGGTGGCGACGGGCAGCAGCGGGCCGGAAGGACCGTGGGCGGTGACCTGCGCCCCGGCCACCGGGGCCCCGCTCGGGTCACGCACCACGCCCCGTATGACAGGCGGCGTCTCGGCGCTCCCCTCCCCCGCGGAGGCCAGAAGCAGGACCAGCGGGATCAGGAGCATCGCCAACAAGGTGGCTACTCGGACGGCACCCAGGAGAAGAGCCCGGCCGCCCAGGCGAGGTCCACGTTGCCGCCGGAGAGGACGACCCCCACCCGCTTCCCGGCCACGTCCACCTTCCCTCGGAAGGCGGCGGCGAGACCCAGGACCCCCGTCGGCTCCACCACGAGCTTCATCCGCTCCCAGACGAAGCGCATGGCGCGGACGAGGTCGTCGTCGGAGACCGTGATCATGTCGTCGACGTGGGCGCGCACGAGGGGGAAGGTGAGCCGGCCGAGGGAGGGTGTCCGTGCCCCGTCCGCGATCGTCTCTGGGTTCGAGACAGTGTGGAGAACCCCGGTCCGGAAGGAGCGCGTGGCGTCGTCGGCCGTCTCGGGCTCGACGCCGACGACGCGGCAGCGCGGGCGGAGCCGCCGCGCGGCGAGGGCGGAGCCCGAGAGCAGCCCTCCGCCGCCGCAGGGGACCAGCAGCAGGTCGAGCTCCCCGACATCTTCGAGCAGCTCCAGGGCCGCCGTCCCTTGCCCCGCGATCACGTCCTCGTGATCGTAGGGGGGGATCAGCACCGGCTCCCCCTGTTGCCGCAGGCGCTCCGCGACCTCCTCGCGCTTTTCCTTCCCGGGGTCGTACGCAACGACCCGCGCGCCGTACCCCTCGGTGGCCGCTCGCTTGGCGGCGGGCGCGTTCTCCGGCATCACGATCGTGGCCTGAGTCCCGAGAAGCCGGCTGGCGAGGGCGATGGCCTGGGCGTGGTTGCCCGAGGAGTAGGTCAGCACCCCGCTCCGGCGCTCCTCCGGCGAGAGCCGCGCGATCGCGTTGTAGGCGCCGCGGAACTTGAACGCCCCCGCCCGTTGGAGGTTTTCGCACTTTAGGAAGAGCCGCGCCGCGAG
>Ga0209342_10002196_pt1 | contig 21256 bp, 26 predicted proteins | sample RifCSP16_2_FD_184023 | JGI IMG/M metagenome (GOLD analysis project Ga0209342, IMG submission 184023) | Soil microbial communities from Rifle, Colorado - Rifle CSP2_sed 16_2 (SPAdes) (version 2) | ecosystem: Environmental > Terrestrial > Deep subsurface > Rock core/Sediment | place: Rifle... | reverse complement strand
CGCCGCCTGAGCAGGGCGAAGCCCCGCGCGGTCAGGCTCCGCATCGACTCGTAGAGCGCACGCTGGTCGAGGGGGGTGAAGGGCTCGGGGGCGAAGGCCGGGTCATCCCTATCCCCCGCCAGGGCCCGGTGCAGCTCCGCCGTGCGCCGGCCGAGCAGCCGCGCCTCGCCGAGGTAGGTGCCGATGAGCTCCCGGGCCTCGGTCGGTATCTCGCTCCTCGCCCGGTCCAGGAGCGAGCCCGAGGGCGGCGAGGGTGGCGGGCGCCGATCGGGGGAAAGCACCTGGATCCGCTCGAAGTAGAGGTCCACCGCATCGAGCGTGAACTGCCAGGCGTCGCCCTGGTTCGGCACGCACTGCTGCAGGATGGCGATCGACATCGCCGCTCCCCGGCGCGGCCGGTACTCCAGCGCCCCCGCCACCGCAGGGACATGCCGGAACCCCGCCCGCTCGGTGAGGAAGCGGCCGAGCTCGAGGTCCGGGTTCTCGCCGACGTCGACGCGTCGGAAGAGCTTGAGGATCAGCCGATCGCCAAAGAGGAGCGAGGTGTTGCTCTGCTCCGCCCCGAGCGGCGAGGGCTCCAGCGCGTCGGAGAGCGGTCCCCGCAGCCGCTTGAAGGCCCGTCCCGGCGTCGCCACCACGTCGCCGCGGAGGCCCCTGAACACGCGGCGCTTGCCGATCGCCTCGAGCAACGCGAGGCCGAAGCCCCGGTCGGCGAAGGCTTCGTGGAGCACCCCCTCGCCCTCCTTGAGCCTCATGTGTGCGAGGACCCGATGGCGCTCGTGCTCCAGGAGCCGACCCGCTCGCTCACCGGTGGCGAACCCGAGCGTGAGCACGTAGGTGTCGGGATCGCCCTCGGTGTAGCTCACCCTCACCAGAACGATGAAGCTCGCGGCCCTGCCCACCGGCACGCGCACCGCGTCGCGGACCTCCGCCCCCTTGATCCTCCGGGCCTTGCCGCCGAACCAGCGCCGCGTGCGCAGGAAGCCGGGCAAAACGTCCTCCAACGCCGCCCGGCTCCGGCCGCGGAAGAGGCGCTCCCAGCTCGTGTGCGTGCTCAGGCTCGGGATCGGCGCCGCGCGGCCCGCCTCCACCTCGAGCAGCCCTCCCCGGCCGTGAGTCCTCCCGCGAAGCAGCCCCCAGCCCCGCGGCCCTCACATTCTACCCCGGGCTCAGGATCGGGAGGCGGGCGATGCTAGACTCGCCGCGTGCCGCCGTCGCCCGCACGCGCATCGTCGGTCTCACGTCTCGAGCGGCGCGCGAGCGGCCTCCTGCTGCACATGACCTCGCTGCCCGGCCCCCACGGCGGCGGCGACCTGGGCTCCCCCGCCCGCGCCTTCGTCGACTTCCTGGCTGCGGCCGGCCAGAGCTGGTGGCAGATCCTCCCCGTGGGACCCCCGGGCCCGGGCGACTCGCCGTACTCCTCGTCGTCGTCCTTCGCCGGGAGCCGCCTGCTCATCAGCCTCGCGTCCCTCGCGGAGGAGGGTCTGCTGGACCGGGCCGATCTCGACGCCCCGCCCGAGCTCGCCGGCGGTCGCGTCGACTACGCGGCGGCGCGGGCGTTCCGGACCGAGCGCCTGCGGCGCGCGTTCGAGCGCTTCGAGGTGCGGGGCGGCCCGGCGAGCGGGGATTACAGGAGCTTCTGCCGACAGCACGCGTCGTGGCTCGAAGACTGGGCGCTCTACGCGGCCCTCCGTGAGGAGCACGAGGGCGCGCCGTGGTGGCGCTGGGGGCCGCGCCTCCGGGCGCACGATCCACGGGCGATCGCCGATGTCCGCCCGCGCCTCGACCGGGAGCTGCGCTTCGAGCGCTTCCTGCAATACGCTTTCGAGCGTCAGTGGCAGGCGCTGCGCACCTACTGCCGGTCGAAAGGCGTCTGGCTCATGGGCGACGTTCCCATATTCGCCGCCCTCGACAGCTCGGACGTGTGGGCACACCAGGAGCTCTACCATCTCGACCCCGAGGGCCGACCCACGGTCGTGGCGGGGGTGCCCCCCGACTATTTCAGCGCGACCGGCCAGCTCTGGGGCAACCCCCTCTACCGCTGGGACGTGATGCGCGCCCGCGGCTACGACTGGTGGATCGCGCGCTTGCGGCGCACCTTCGAGCGGTTCGACGCCGTGCGCCTCGACCACTTCATCGGCTTCGTCCGCTTCTGGGCGGTGCCGGCGAGACACCCGACCGCCGAGCGAGGCCGCTGGAGGAACGGTCCCGGCTCGGCCTTCTTCGAGGCGGCCTTCGCCCGCCTCGGCCGGCTGGAGCTGGTGGCGGAGGACCTCGGATCGCTGACGCCCGAGGTCGAGGCCCTTCGCGACGGACTGGGGCTCCCGGGCATGAAGGTGCTCCAGTTCTGCTTCGCACCGGGACCGGAGGCGGAGCGCCTGCGTCCGCACAACTTCCCGCGCCGCTGCGTCGTCTACACCGGCACCCACGACAACGACACCACCGCCGGCTGGTTCGCCGAGCTCGTGGCCGCGGGCGAGGCGCGGCGCGCGGAGCGGGAGCTCGTCCAGCGCTACCTCTGGAGCGATGGCTGCGATGTCCACTGGCACCTGATGCGCCAGGCCTGGATGAGCCCCGCCAACCTCGCGGTGGCCCCGGTCCAGGACCTGCTGGGCCTCGGCTCCGAGCACCGCATGAACCGCCCCGGGACCGCCGCCGGCAACTGGTCCTGGCGGCTCCAAGCTGGACTCCTGGATGAGCCGCTCGCCGCCCGGCTCCACGAGCTGACCTCCACCTACGGTCGGCTGCCCCAGAGGCGGTAAAGGTTCGAGCCCTTCTTCAGCCGGCGGCGGGGCGGCGCGACCCCCGAGTCCCCAGGGCCCGTTCGGCTTGCTCCAGGAGGGACGGGCGGCCCGCGAGCAGCCCCCGCAGGCGCGGCCATTCCGCGCGCAGATCCTCGAGGGTGTCGACGTCCCGGCGGCGCTCGAGCTCTCGGACCGAGAGGCCGGCGGCGGCGGCGCGCACCCGCGTGCCCTCGAGGACGGCGGCGGTGCTCCACACGACGCCGGCGAACAGCTCCGGGTGAGGCCGGCGCAGGGCGAGCAGGTAGTAGCCGCCGTCCTCCGCGGGCCCCAGCACCACGTCGACGTCGTCGAGTGCGTCGAGCGCCGCGATCACGATCTCCCGCGTGAGCCCGGGCGTGTCGGTGCCGATGAGGGCGACCCGCCGCGCCCCCCGCCGGAACGACCGTGAGAACGCCGCCTCCATGCGTGCGCCGAGGTCCCCCGCACCCTGGCGGATGAGCCGCATCCCCGGCAGCCAGGACCGCATCGCCTCCGCCGCCTCCGGCGGATCGTAGAAGACTTGCCGCTCGTACTCGCCCGGCCGGGGCACCGTCGCCTCCAGCACCGCCTCCGCCAGCGTACGGTAGAGCTCCGCCGCGTGAGCGGCGCCGAGCGCGGGGACGAGTCGCGTTTTTGCCGCCCCCGGCCGCGCATGCTTGAGGAAGACGAGGAGCTCCCGGCCCGCCACTTTCGTCGCCATTACCCATTGTGACATCCCCTCCTCGAGATCGACGATAGAATCCCGGCATGCGGCTGCCCCTGATCTTGGTCCTTCTCGCGGCCGCCCCCGCGGCCGCGGGCGATGTCGTACTCAAGGCCGCACGCCTCTGGGACGGCCGCGGGGGGCCCGCGATCTCGCCGGGCTTCGTGCGCGTCTCCGGCGACCGCATCCTCGAGATCGGCGCGCGACCGAGCGTGCCCCCCGGCGTCCCCGTCCTCGACCTCGGCGACGCGACCCTGCTGCCCGGGCTCATCGACCTCCACACCCACCTCACCGACCGGTTCGGGGTGCACTGGGAGGATGCCCTCCTCACCACCACGCCCCCCGAGGCTGCCCTCTGGGGGGCCCACAACGCGCGAACGACCCTCCTCGCCGGCTTTACCACGTGCCGGGACATGGGACCGACCTGGCCCTACGTCGATGTCGAGCTACGGAAGGCGATCGAGGAGGGCGCTGTCCCGGGTCCGCGGCTTCTCGTCGCCGGCAACTACGTCTCGTCGACGGGAGGTGCGGGGGACGCGCGCCAGTTCTCGATCTACCTCGACGTCCCCCTCGTCCGGAACCTCGCCGACGGTCCGGAGGAGGTGACCCGGGCCGTCCGCACGAACCTCAAGCAGGGCGCCGACTTCATCAAGATCCTCGCCACGGGGGCGGTGTTGTCGAAGGGAATCCCGCCCGGGGCGCAGCAGTACTCGGACGCCGAGATCCAGGCCGCGGTCGTCGAGGCGCGCCGCTGGGGCCGCGCCGTCGCCGCCCATGCCCACGGCGCTTCGGGGATCAAGGCCGCGATCCGCGCCGGGGTGCGGACGATCGACCACGGCTCCTACCTCGACGACGAGGCGGTGGCCCTGCTCAAGACCAAGCGGGAGACCTTCTTCGTCCCGACGCTCTACACCAGCGACATCATCGAATCCTCGGCCCACATCCCGGAGTCGGAGAAGGAGCGCGAGCGGCAGATCCGCGACATCGCCCGGGAGGCCTTTCGCCGGGCGCTCCGGGCGGGGCTGCCGATCGGCTTCGGGTCGGACTCGAGCGTCATCCCCCACGGCGAGAACGCCCGCGAGCTCGTCGTCCGCGTGGGGCTCGGCGAGCCGCCGCCGGACGCACTCGTCTCCGCGACGCGGCTCAACGCCGAGATCCTCGGCCTGGCCGAGCGAATCGGAACGCTCGAAGAGGGCAAGCTGGCGGACGTCGTCGCCGTACCCGGAGACCCGCTCCGGGACATCTCCGCCGTCCTGAGCGTCGGCTTCGTCATGAAAGGAGGCGTCATCCACCGCGACGAGCTGTCGCGGCGCTGACGCTTCTGGCGGCCTGCTCCTTCCACAACCTGCCCCCTCGACGAGGTCCTGGCCCTTGGCCGGGCGCTGGGCCTCCCCGTCCCGCGCGAGGTCGTCCTCCACGGCCTGTGCGTGGCTGAGGTCGACCGCTTCGACCAGAAGCTGAGCCCGGCCGTGGCCGCCGCCTGGCCGGCATGGGCGGACGAGGTCGCGCGCCGCGAGTTCGGCGATGGGACCGGGTCGAAGCGGCGTTGAGGTAGAATCGGCTGCTTTTCCTGCGACTCGTGGAGGTGAAGGAATGACGAAGAAGAGGACTCTTGCGTTGACCGTGCTGCTCGCGCCCGCGCTAGCCCTCGGCCTGGTTTCCGCGGATTCGAACCCCTTCCGCGGCCAGACCTCGACCGCCAGCGGCTATCACACCTGGGACTCGGACATGATCAACATCGAAGCCGTCAGCCAGACCGGCCAAGGCGCCTACGTCGCCGTCCTGGACACGGGGCTCGTCCCCAACTGGAGCGACTACTTCCCGGAGGCCCGGGTCGCCACCGCGCTCGGCACGGGCTTCGACCAATCCGTCACCTTCACGGCCGGGAAGGGCAATCCCTGCGGGTTCGACACCGCCGTTGGCCCCCTCCGCCAGACGACGTGGGTCGGCTCGACGGGCTCCACGCACGGCACGCACGTCGCCAGCACCATCCTCGGCTACTTCTACGACAGCAACTTCGACACCCTTGCCGGATTCCCGCTGCCGCCGATCATCGTGCGCGGGATCGCCCCCAAGGTGACCGTCATCCCCGTCAAGGTCCTCGCCGACTACCAGCTCCCGGCCCTGCCCGACTGCCCCGACCCCGGACCGATCCCCGCCCAGAACCTGGTCTTCGGAACGAGCGAGATGGTCGCGGCCGGCATCGACTACGTGACCGACCTGAAGCTCGCCGGGTACAGCCCGATGGTCATCAACATGAGCCTGGGCGGCGGCGCGCTCGAGCCGGTCGAGCAGGCCGCGATCGACCGCGCGATCGACAACGGCGTGATCGTCGTCGCAGCGGCGGGCAACGAAGGGGAAGCCGGCATGAGCTATCCCGGAGCGTACGCGCCCGTGATCTCCGCGGGGGCCAGCGGGTGGACGAAGGAATGGCTGAAGCCCACGGACGGCCTTCCCCGCTACCGGATGTGGTGGCTGAAGTACCCGAATGCGCCGCTTCTGCCGGGATCCGGCGAAGTCGCGGATCCGACGACGAAGACGGACGTGTACGTGGCGGACTTCAGCAGCCGCCAGCTGGCGGGTCAGCAGCTCGACGTGCTCGCCCCCGGCTCCTGGGTGCGGGGACCGTTCCCGGGAGACCCGGGCTACTCGCACCTACCGTGGCACTCCCGAGGGATCGGCGATCTCGTCGGAGGCAACCCGGGCAACTTCTTCTACGTCGGCGGCACGTCGATGGCGACCCCGCACGTCGCCTCGGTGGCGGCGCTGATTCTCCAGAAGAACCCGGGCCTCTCACAGACGCAGGTCGAGAGCATCATCAAGAGCACAGCCCTCGCCATCCCCAAGACCGGAAGCCGAGCGATCTTCGACTTCGACCACTTTGCGACCATCACCTGGGACACCGACTGCGGAGACGACTCCTGCAACGCCGTCGGGTCGGGCCTGATTCGCGCCGACAAGGCGGTGGTCGCCACGCCCACGCCGTAGGCGCCTTCTCGAGCTCGACGCGGCCGCCCCGGATCACGGGCCGGGGCGGTCGCGTCCCCCACGTTTGACTGAGTTCGGGAGTTCAATGCCCGAGAAGCTGCGCCTCGACGATTGAGCTGTGGAAAGGCTGTGAAAACTCGGTCTGGAACGAGCTGGCCAGAGCTGCCAGGCGGCGGCGGCGAGCAGGGTTTGAAACGACGCGCCCGCTAGTCCTCGTTCAGCCGGGCCTCGAGCTCGCGGACGCGGCCGTCCAGGTCAGCCACCCTGCGCCGCAGATCGCTGAGTGAGACTCGGTCTCGAGCCGGTCGAGGCGTGCTTCAATCGCGTCGAAGCGGCCATTGACCTCGAGGCGGAACTCGCCGAAGCGGTGCTCCATTTCCGCCGTCAGGCGCTCGACGAGGCTGTCTTCGAGCTTGCGGAGTGCGCCGAGGTGTCCGGGAGCTCGGGCGGCTGATCGTGTAGCATCCCGGGGATGCTGGCCGTCACCTGCGTCTACGCGGGGCTCGCCCTTGCCGCGGTGGGTCTGCTCTCGCTGCTGAAGCCCCTGAGGTTCTTGGGGGTTCGGTCGCGTCTCCGCGCGCTGGGCGTGCTCGCGGGCGGTGCCCTTTTCGTGGTGGTCGGCGGGAGCCTCCCGGCGGAGGAGGTGCGCGTCGCCCGGCCCGAAAGTCGGCTCGACGAGTTTGCGCCGGTGTACCAGTTCAGCGAGCGCCACGTCGCCCGCGTCGAAGCTCCACCGGTGCGGGTCTTCTCGGCCATCCGCTCGGTCACGGCAGACGAGATCCTGCTCTTCAGGACCTTGACCTGGATCCGCCGTTTCGGGCGGCCCGGTCCGGAGAGCATCCTCTCCGCGCCCGAAAAGAGACCGCTCCTCGACGTCGCCACCGCGACGAGCTTCCTGCTGCTCGCCGAGGAACCAGACCGCGAGATCGTGATCGGCACACTCGTCCTGGCCCCCTCGGGTTTCCGGCCCCGGGACCGCCCGACGCCGGACGACTTCAAGCGCCTCTCCGCGCCCGGCTTCGCCAAGGCGTCGATGAACTTCCGGGTCGAGCCGGACGGCAGGGGCGGATCGAACGTCGTCACCGAGACCCGGGTCTTCGCGACCGATGCCGCCTCCCGTCGCCGTTTTGCTGCATACTGGCGGGTGATCTATCCGGGCAGCGCTTTGATCCGCCGGATGTGGCTGCGTGCCGTTCGGCGGCGGGCCGAGGGCAGCGCGCCCGAGACAGGAGAACAGGAATGACCGCCCGAGAGCTCTTCGCCGAGACCGTGAAGGACGAGATCCCGCGCTTCGAGCGCGCCCTCGCTGCCGTCCCGGGGGACCGCCTCGACTACCGCCCGCACGAGCGCTCGCGCAGCGCGCGGGAGCTGCTCGCGGTGTTCACCGACGAGTCGGCCACCTTCACGGTCTTTCTGACGACCGGAGAGATTGACTTCGGCAGGCTTCAGTCGGGCGGACACACCCGCGTCGAGGACTTCGTCGGCGGGCTCACCCGGAACCTCAAGGCGGCGGAGGCGAAGGCCGGCTCCATGTCGGATGCGGAATGGGACCTGCCCGCTCGCATGCTCGTGGGCGGCAAGGTCGAGTGGGAGACGACGCGAGGGCAGATGGCCTGGAGCCTGCTGCTGGACCTCATCCATCACCGCGGCCAGCTGAGCGTCTACCTCCGCCCGATGGGCGGCCGCGTGCCGGCGATCTACGGGCCCTCGGGGGACGCCTCCTGAGCGGGCCGCTGGGCCCGATGACGCACACGCCGATCCGGCTCCGCTCCGCTCACCCGGCGGCGCTCGTCCTGGCCGCCCTCGGCCTCGGGCTGAGCGCGGGGGCGGCCGACATCCCTCGGGTCGCCCACCCCGCACCGACGGCGGCCCCGATTCCCGTCATCCTCGACACCGACATCGGCGGTGTCATCGACGACACCTGGGCCCTCGTGCTGCTCCTCAAGTCGCCGGAGCTGGACCTGCGCCTGGTGACGACCGCCTACGGGGACACCGTCTACCGGGCGAAGATCGTGGCGCGTCTCCTGGAGATCGCCGGCCGCACCGACGTTCCGATCGGCGTCGGAGTTCGCCAGGACGAGCAGGAGGGCGGGCAGGCGGAGTGGGTCTACGGCTACGACCTCGCGCGCTATCCGGGTCGGGTCGTCCCCGACGGCGTCCAGGCCCTGATCGACACCGCGATGGCGGCGGAGGAGCCGCTGACGCTCATCGCCATCGGTCCCGCCACGAACGTGAAGGCCGCTCTCGAGCGCGAGCCGCGGATCGCGGGCCGGCTTCGCCTGGTTGGGCTCTACGGGAGCCTTCGCATGGGTTACGACGGCGAGCCCCAGCCGACGGCGGAATGGAACGTCCATGCGGATCCCTTGGCGGCGCGGGCGCTGCTGGACGCGCCCTGGGCAGAGGCGCTCATCGCGCCCCTCGACACCGCTGGTCTCCCCAAGCTCGACGGCGAGAACTACGCGCGGGTCCGCCGCTCGGAGGACCCGCTCCTGCGGGCGCTCGTCGAGAACTTCCGCCTCTGGTGTCGCCGGCAGGTCTCGTGCGCCCGGGACCCGGCGTTCGTCACCTCGAAGACCACCACCCTCCACGACACGGTGGCGGTTTACCTCGCCTTCGCCCGCAACCTCGTGCGGACCGAGGAGCTCGGCGTGCGCGTGACCGACGAGGGCCGCACGGTCCTGGACGAGACGGCGAGGCCCCTGCGCTGGGCCACGGAGTGGAGGAGGCTCGACGCCTTCGAGTCATTCCTGGCCGCGCGGCTGACGGGCCGCTAGGGGGATCCTCTACCTGGACGAGCCGGGGCCGGCGAGGGTACCCTCTCGCCGAGCGGTCGATCATGTCCGCAAGACACGTGCTGATCACTGGCGGCGCCGGCTACATCGGCTCGCTTCTCACCGGCGTCCTCCTCGAGAGAGGCTTCGCGGTCACGGTCGTCGACAAGCTGCTCTTCGGCGGGGAGTCGCTCCTCGGCTATCGGCACCATCCCCGCTTCCGCTTCACGCCGGGGGACGTCACCGAGCCCGGCACGGTGCAGGCGACCGCGGGCGGCCTCCGGGTGGGCCGGCTCCCCCCCGCCGGCATCGATGCCGTGGTCCACCTGGCCGCCCTCGTCGGCTTCCCCGCTTGTCAGGCGGTGGGGCCGCAGGTGGCCCGGCTCCACAACACGGACGCGGTACGGCTCGTGTTCGAGGCCGCGGAGGCGGGGGGCGCCGAGCGCCTCGTGCTCGCCTCGACCTACAGCAACTACGGCCTCTCCGAGGGCGGCGCGCCCGTCGACGAAGGCTCGCCCCTCAGTCCGCAATCTCTCTATGCGGAGACGAAGATCGCGGCGGAACGGCTGCTCCTCGAGCGCGCCACCTCCGCCCGCTGCGCGCCGACCATCCTGCGTCTGGCCACGCTCTTCGGCGTCTCCCCCCGGACCCGCTTCGACCTCATCGTCAACCAGTTCGTGCTGGAGGCGCTCGAGCGGCGGCGGCTCGTCATCTACCAGCGGGGTTACGCCCGTTCCTTCCTCCACGTACGCGACGCCTGCCGGGCGATCGAGCTTGTGCTCGAGGCCCCGCTGGGAAGCGTGCGCGGCGAGGTCTTCAACGTCGGTGGCGACGCGATGAACCACACCAAGGACGAGATCGTCGCCCTCGTGCAGCGCCACGTGCCGGGCACGAGCGTCGAGGTCCGCGACCTCACCTTCGGGGGCGACATGCGCGACATCCGTGTCTCCTTCGCGAAGATCCGGCGCGTGCTCGGCTTCGAGCCGGCGATCGACGTCGAGGCTGGGGTCCGCGAGGTCCGCGACGCGCTCGTGGACGGGCTGATCCGCGACGCGGGCTCCGAGCGCTACCGCAACGCGCAATTCTTCGTGCAGTGAGGGCCGCGTGAACGAGCGCGGCCGACCGACGCGGGTCCTCCACGCTACCGCCCCCATCCGCATCTGCGACAACGGGGGCTGGACGGACACCTGGTTCGCCCGTTGCGGCGCCGTCTTCAACATCGCCGTCGACCCCCGCGCCGAGGTCCAGGTCCAGATCTTCGAGGACGGTCCTCCCGAGATCGTCCTCCACGCCGAGGACTACGGCGAGCGCTACGTGGTGGCGCCCCCTCCTTGGGGCCGGCATCCGCTCCTCGAGGCCGCGATCGCGTCCATGAAGCTCCCGTCCTCACTCCGGCTCGAGGTCACCATCCACTCCGAGGCGCCTACGGGTGCGGGCACCGGGACCTCGGCCGCGGTCACGGTCGCCCTCATGGGCGCCCTCGACGCCCTCACCCCCGGGCGGTTGTCCGCCCACGAGGTGGCGGAGGCCGCACAGCGGGTGGAGACGGAGATGCTCCATCGGCAGTGCGGCATCCAGGACCAGCTCGCCTCCGCCTACGGCGGCATCAACTACATCGAGATGCCCGAATACCCTCGGGCCACGGTGACCCCGCTTCGCGTTCCCGATGAGCTCTGGTGGGAGCTCGAGCGGCGGCTTCTCCTCGTCTACCTGGGCCGCTCCCACGACTCCTCTGCGATCCACGAGCAGGTCATCCGCTCGCTCGAGGATGCGGGACCGGACGCTGCGCCCTTGGAGGCGCTTCGCCGGACCGCGCCCCGCTCGCGCGACGCGCTGCTGGCGGGCGACTTTGCCGCCCTCGGCCGGGCCATGATCGAGAACACCGAGGGGCAGGCCCGGCTCCACTCCGGCCTCGTGGGGACAGAGGCGACGAAGGTCATCGCCATCGCCCGCGAGCACGGCGCGCTCGGCTGGAAGGTGAACGGCGCCGGCGGCGAGGGCGGCTCCCTGACGATTCTCTGCGACGAGGACAGGTCGCGCCGGCGCGAGCTCACCCACACCATCGAGTCGGCGGATCCGGCCTTCCGACGCGTCCCGATCCACCTCAGCGCCTGCGGCCTGCGCGTCTGGATGATAGATCGCGGATGAGATCCGCGCACGCCGCAACCCGCATGACGAGACCACCTACCCGGCGCTCGTACGGCTCCCCGACGCCCGGGCAGACGAGGAAGTTCCGTCCCTTCGGATAGAGACCGCGGAAGATCGCCAACGCTTCGGCGTTGAACCCATCGGGGCTGATCTTGCATTCCACGACGTGGACCTCGCGCCCTTTCCGGACCACGAAGTCCACCTCACGGCCCGATTTGTCGCGCCAATAGAAGAGCCCCTCTCCTCCCGTCGCCGCCCGCAGGACGTCGAGGACGAGGTGCTCCCAGAGGACACCGCGGTCCGCGTCGCGGATCTCGTGCCAACCGCGGACGAAGCAGACAAATCCCGTGTCGAACCCATAGGCCTTGGGCCGCCGCACGAGCTCACGGCGCCCCCCTCCGTGAAAAGGGGGCAAGGGGTAGAGCGCGCAGGCGACGGTGAGGGCCTCGAGATGTGCCTTCACCGTGGGGCGGCTGAGGTCGCACTCGTGCGAGAGCGCGGAGTAATCGACCAGCCCCCCGCTCTGGCGCAGCATGACCCGCAGCAGGTTGAGGAACCCCGTACGTTCCCGGATCCCGAAGAGCTCCTGGATGTCTCGCGCATAGAAGCTGTCCATCCACTCCGCGAAGAACGAGTCGTCGATCGTGCGGCTCAAGAGGAGCTCGGGCAGACCCCCATGCCGGAGCCGTCGATCGAGGTCCCTCACGCCGAAGGCCTCGCATTCGGTCCACAACACGGGAGGCAGCAGGAGTACGGTCTTGCGGCCGGTCAGCGTGTCGCGGAACTTGCGGGTCGCGGCGAGCGTGGACGAGCCGGTGGCCAGGATGCGAAGCCGCGGGAAAGCGTCGGCAGCGACCTTGAGCGTCCGGCTGGGGTCGCCCAGCCGGTGCACCTCATCCAGGACAAGCAGACTGCCCGGCGCCTGCGAGCGGTAGAAAAGCTCCGGATCCTCCAGCCGCCGGCCAACCGACGGCAGGTCGCAGTTCAGGTAGACCGCGTCGGGGAGCATCCGAGCCAGGGTTGTCTTGCCCGCACGGCGCACGCCCGCCAGCCAGACGATCGTGCGCCTCCGCCAGGCCGTGCGGATGCGGTCGAGCCAATACGGTCTGTGCACCATGGAGCCCTACTTTACACTTGGACGACCAAATGTCAATCACGATTGCAGTATGTCTGGGATCAGTACCTCAAAGTGCCGGGCGGGCCGCCGCGGCCTTCCGGTCAGGACGGAAGGAACGCGACGCCCGGGTACGACCGGATCGACGGGTCGTGAGTCACGAGCGTAAGGCCCTCGATCCTGGCCTGCGCGACGAGGATGCGGTCAAAAGGATCCCGATGCACCGGTGGCAGCGACGCCGTGGCCTCGGCGTGCTCGAACGTGATCGGGAGCGGCTGGAAGTCCAGACGGCGGGCGGCCACCGAGGCCGGTTCCGGCGCTCGCAGCCGACCGAGCCCCTGCTTGATTACGATCTCCCAGACCGACGCCGCACTCAGGTAGACCTCGTTCGCACCGTCCCGTATCGCGCGCCGTTCGCCCGCACCCAGGCGGGGGTCGTCGCCGCACCACCACAGGAACAGATGGGTGTCGACGAGCAGCCTCAACGCCGGCCCTCGAAGGCGGCGAGCACCTCCTCCGGGAGGGGTGCGTCGAAGTCAGGGCCGATCACCAGCCGGCCCTTCCACGAGCCGGGCTTCCGTGGCTTCGCCGATCGACCGAGCGGCACGAGCCGGGCTCTTGGCTGTCCCGCCTTGGCGATCACGATTTCCTCTCCCCGCGCGGCCCGCTCGACGAGCCGCGAGAGTTGCGTCTTGGCTTCGTAGAGGTTGACAATCTTGCCCATCTTGACCAACCTTGACCAAGGTACGACACGGTGACGGCCGGTGTCAAGCGGGGGCCTCTCTTCGGGGGCCTCTCTTCGCCGTCGAGTGGGAGCGGATCACCCCGTCCTCTAGCCGCCTGGTGTGGCCGCACGTCCCGCTCGATCTGTCCCTCCCGATCTTCTTGCGGTCACCCGGAGATCGTAGGCCGCCTGTAGGTTGCGCGGTGCTGCCGAAGTCGCCTGACCGCTCAGGCAGCAGAGCCCTTGCGGACCGCCTGGTGCAGGTCCCAGTCCGCCTGGAGGTGCATCCAGACCTGCGGTGTCGTCTTGAAGAAGCGCGCGAGGCGCAGCGCCGTGTCGGCGGTCACGCCGCGCTTGCCCAGGACGAGCTCGTTCAGGCGGTTGACGGAGATCCCCAGCCCGCGAGCCGCCTCGACCTGGGTCAGGCCCAGAGGCTTCAGGTACTCCTCGAGCACCATCTCGCCGGGGTGGACGGCCGGCCCCAGCCAGGCCGGGTTACGAGTGATAGTCTTCGCACCGGACTTCGTAGGCATTGCTCCCTTCCCATCGAAAACTCAGACGATACCGCTCGTTCACGCGGATGCTGTGTCGGCCTCTCTGGTTGCCTCTGAGCGCCTCCAGCCGGTTCCCGGGCGGGCTGGCGAGATCGGACAACCGCTGGGCGACATCGAGCCACTTGAGCTTCCTCTTCACGACTGGCCAGAGGCTGACGGGGATGCGCCGAGCGGCCCGTGTCGAGCGTTCGGCGAACAAGTCCACAGTTGTCTGGTCCGCGAACGATTGGATCATCGCGCTTTTACATAATACCCGGATATCGTGTAAGACGCAAGGCCGAGCCTTATCCTCGCTTCCCGCGATCGATTCGGGAGCCTTTCCCCGCCGAGTCACCCGTCGTGCTCGGGCGGATCAGGCGGTGACCGCCTGCGATCATGTGAGAGTGTTGACATCTGATGCGAATAAACTTAGCATCAGATGTATGCGCACGACACTCGACATCGAGAACCCGGTCCTGAAGGAGCTCCGGAAGGTGCAGAGGCGGGAAGGGGGCACGTTGGGCTCGCTCGTCTCGCGGCTTCTCGCCGAAGCGCTCACCCGGCGCGGAGGACGGCCGCCGGCTCCGGCGTTCCGCTGGACCGCGCGCCCGATGGCGGCCAGGGTGGATCTCACGGACAAGGACGCCGTGTACGCCATTCTGGATCGGGCCGATCGCGCGGCGGAGCCGTGAGCTTCTCCTGCGACGTCAACGTTCTCCTTTACGCCTCCGATACATCCAGCCCCGTCCACCGGGAGGCACGGCGCTTTCTCGAGCGCGCCACTGGCGGCGACGACCTCTTCTGCCTCGGCTGGCCGACGGTCATGTCTTATCTGCGCATCTCGACGCACCCGGGGATCTTCGCCTCGCCGCTGAGCCCGTCCGAGGCCCTCGGCAACGTCGAGGCGCTGAGCGGGCTGCCGCACGTCCGGCTCCTCGCGGAGGAGGAGGGCTTCCTGGACGTCTACCGCCGCGTGACGGGCGCGTTCCCCGTCCGCGGGAACCTGGTGCCGGATGCGCACCTCGCGGCGCTCCTGAGGCAGCATGGGGTCCGCACCCTCTTCACCCGGGACACCGACTTCCGCAAGTTCGACTTCCTCGAGATCAAGGACCTCGGGAGGCCGTAGCGCGGTATAGCATCCCCGCACCGTGCCCTACCGGATCGAGTTCACGCCGAAGGCAAGGGATCACTTCGCGGCCTTCGCGGCCCGGGAACGCGCCCTGCTGCGTGACGGACTCCGCAGGCAGCTGACTCACCAACCCACCCTGGAGACCCGCCACCGGAAACCGCTACGCCCCAACACGTTGGCTGGTTTCAGGCTGCGCATCCTGGATCTGCGTGTGTACTATGATGTGTTTGAGGGGGGCGGACCCGCTGGTGCTGGTGCAAGCCATCGGAATCAAGGGCCGGAACCGGGTCTTTGTCGGCGGAGAGGAGATCAAGCTGTGAAGACGGTCGAGATGGCCGAGGCGACCGGCGCGCTTTCCGAGTACGCGAAGCAGGTTCGCAGAGACCCGGTGATTGTGATGCGGCGCGGGAAGCCCGTGGCGGCCCTGGTCCCGCTGGACGTCGAGGAGTGGGAGGACTTCGTCGTCAGCACGCATCCCAAGTTCCTCGAGATCATCGAGCAGTCGCGAGCAAGCTACAAGGCGCAAGGCGGCATCCCGCTCGAGGAGATCGAGCGAGAGTTCGGGCTGAAGCGCCGGGCCGTTTCGAAGGGTCGCCGCGTCCCTCGCAAATAGCGTAGCCCTCGCTCCTGCGGGCTAGGAAGGTTTCGGCGAGGGAGGCGCGAAGTCTCGCGGCCCCCCAATGCAAGCCGCAGCGCCCCGAAGGCACGCTGCCGTCAAAGGCCCTCAGTAACGCTGCGCACCCAGCTCGAGAACGCGTCACGCACGAAGGGCAGCTTCGCTTCCGGCGCCTCCGCCTCCAGGAGGACGAGCTCCTCGCCCCGGCCCACGAAGACACCCCAGGCCCCGATCGCGACGCCCAGGCGCTGGAAGCGGCGGGTGTAGGTGGCGCCCGACGTCCCGGCGGCTTGCCCACAGGCCCGGGCCATGTCTTCCGGCGTCGTCCCCGATTGCCCCCAGCGGAGCGCCCGGAAGACCACGGTGAAGTCCCCCGGGGGGCTGGCGGCGACACCGGCGTCGGCGGGGGGGATCTCAGGGCACGAGGCGTGCGCCGCCGGCTCACGGCTCCAGCCGGCGGGCACGAGCACCGTGTGGGCGGCGGCAGTGGGGTACGGTACGGACTCGAAGGTCGCCCGCAGCGGAGCGCGGACTTCATTCGTCAGGAGCGCCTCGGCCTCCAGGGTTTCGAGAGAGCGCCGCACCAGGCTTAGGTTGAAGGCCAGCTCGTCCGGCGGTCCCAGGTAGCGCGCCACGACCTTCTCGCCCTTCAGGTCCACAAGCGCGTACTCAACGCGGAACGGCTGCCCGTCACGGGTCGTCCCACGCGCCGAACCGACGCGCCGCGGCGGCTTCCCGCGCTCGAACTGGCGCACGGCTGTCGCCGGCGCGGGGACGAACCCGGCCAGGGCCTGCCCCCCGAGCACCGCCTCCTCGAGAGCCCCGACCGTCCAGGGGGTCGCCACGCGATCCACACGCACGGAGATGCCTCCCAGGTCTCCCGTGCCCACCCGCAGCCTCGCGGGCGAGGCGTCGGCGAACCCGTCGGGCAGCTCGACGCGGAGCCCCTTCCAGTCGAACGAGTGCACCACCCCCGGCCGCAGCCGCATCGCAGGCAGCAGCGACAGCAGGCCACGGGAATCGAGAAAGTCCTTCACGAGGTTGATCGGCACGCCGAAGCCTGCTCCCGATGCGGCTCGGCTCGCGGCGAGCTTCATCCGCACCACGCCGATCGCATAGCCCTCCTCGTCGACCATGGGCCCGCCGCTGCTGCCCGGGCTCATGGACGCGTCGGTCTGGAGGTACCGGGTCTGCCCCGCCTCGTCCTCCCGGGCGGCCGAGAGCGATCCCGCCGTCACCGTGGCCTCCGGGACCACGTCGGACCGGGCTCGCTTCCCCACCTCGACCTTCCGCCCGAAGGGGAAGCCCAGGACCCGGGTGGGCCGTCCCGGCTCCACTGCGTCCGAGTCGCCGAACGGAACGTAGGGCAAATCGGCGGCCGTCACCTGGAGAACGGCCAGGTCTAGCTCGGCATCGGCCGCCGCGACCCATGGCTCGAAGGTCTCTCGCGCCTGCCCGCTGCCGACGACGACCTCGAGCCGCCTCACCGTCGTCGTCAGCGTGGCCTCCTCGCCCTCGACCCGGGCCACGAAGGTCTCCCCGCTCACAACATGATGGTTCGTCAGGATCATCCCGGAGGGGGTGATCACAAAACCGCTCGCCGTGCCGATCTCGACGCCCTCCTCCACGAACGCCTGCTTCCACGGCCTCACGAACTCCACCTGCACGTCGCCGATCACGCGGATGAAGGCCATCGCGTCGGCGGAGCCTGACTCGCGCGTTTGCGATGCGGTGGTCCGCGGGAGGAGCAGCAGCGACGCGCAGGCGACCGCGGCCGCGCGAGCGGCCGGCCGCGCGCCTACCGGCATCGCCGACATGCTGCCTCCGCCCTCACGGTGGAGACCCGCCACCGGAAGCCCCCGCTGGGAAGACTTCGTCGTCAGCACGCAAGAGGCGCCGGGTGCAGGCTGGTGTCCGACTACCGAGAAGGTCCCGAGTCGCGATCCCGGTTCCTATCCCGCCCCAGAAGCTCGGCGACGCGCTCACGCAGTCGCGGCAGCTCGTTCTCCACGACGTTCCAGACCTTCCGGTGGTCCACGCCCACGTAGAAGTGCACCAGTACGTTCCGCAGCCCGTAGATGCTCCCCCAAGGGATGTCCGGGTTCTGGCCCTTCAGCTCGTCCGACAGCCCGTGAACGGCCTCACCGATGATGGTGAGTTGGCGCTCCACCGCCCCCTGGGACTTCGCGTCCTTGTCGTAGGCGGCGAACTCCATCCCGGCGGTAAACTCCTGGATCCGTTCGATGGCGCGCTGGATGTGCGCCAGGTAGTCGCTGTCTTCCACTCCAGGCTCCTCCGTTCGGGGATAGGCGAGGCCGGGAACAAGGGGCCGCGCCTGCTCGAAGATCCTGCGGTGCAGCGTCGGGTCCAGACCTTCTTCGCTCAAGACGTCGACCTTGCGTCCGAGCAGAGCCTCCGCCTCCTTCTGGAAGTCAAGCATGTCGTGGAGCGTGCTCTCTGGCTCCATGAGGAGGAGAAAGTCGACGTCGCTGCTTGGGCCCGCCTGCCCTCGCGCGACTGATCCGAAGACGCGGAAGCTCCGGACACGATGCCGCGAGGCGCTCTCCTGAAGCCGCGCCAGGAGATCGGCCGCGACCAAGGGAGCCTGCTGCGCCATGTCCGATTATGGCATCAGGACGTGATGGAACTCCAGGAAACCGCTTTTCAAGGTATGCGTGGCCTGCCCGCGCGGCGGCTGCGCACGCTGTGGACGATGCTCACTCACGTCCACGGCAGCCTGCTGAACGTTTCCGACCTCGCCCGCTCCCTCGGCGGCGCTGTGGGTAGCGAGGGTAGCCCACGAGCCGCGCCCGAGGGCTCTCTCCAGGAGCGCCGGCACACGCTGGGGCCCCAGCAGCAGGACGGAACGCGATGCGGGCAACCGGCACAGCCCTTTCAGCATTGTGGCGGCGGGGTCGCGGCTGCAGCACCACGCAGCACACCGCGGCGCGGACACCTTCCGGTTCGAGCGCCTACCCGCGGATCACCGGCCCCCCGCCGTGCGCCTTCTCTTAGAATTAGCCTATACTTCTACTATGGCAAAGCAACTCATAGTCGAGCTCGACGAGCCTCTGGCCCGGGAGCTGGAACGCGTCGCCCCTGCTCGATCCCGCCAGCGCTCTCCCTTCGTCCGGGCGGCCCTCCGGCGCGCGCTGGACGAGCTGGCCGAGGCGCGCATGGCGGACGCCTACAGGGCCCAGCCTGACCTTGAGCCTGCCCACTTCGATCCCCGCCTCTGGGAACCCAGGGCGGGCCGGAGGACGTCGGGGCGAAGACGAAGGTGAGACAGTACGAGATCTGGTGGGCGAGCCTTCCGGCACCGGTCGGTCGGCGTCCGGTGCTTCTGCTTTCGCGCAGCTCCGCCTACGCCGTTCTCAACAAGGTGATCGTGGCCGAGGTCACCGCGACTCTTCGCGGCATCCCCGTTGAGGTGCGCCTGGGACCGAGAGAGGGCCTGTCGCGACAGTCGCTCGCCAATCTCGACAACCTTCACGTGGTGGCGCGGAGCAACCTTGCCTCGAAGATAGGCACGCTCGCACCCTCCCGGGTCGGCGAGGTGAAGCGCGCCCTGGGGTATGTGCTCGACTGGCCCGAGCTGAAGTACGGCGAGGACGAACACCTCGGGTGAGCCCGAGCGCCCGAGGAAGGTGCACGCGTTACAGCGCGCGGGCCACGTCGGTGTGCGCGAAATCGCCGCCCTTGAAGAGGAGTGGCTCCCCCGAGTGTCGCGATGGCGAGGAATCGACCACGATCAGGAGAACACGCCCCGCCCGTCGTAGCCCAGGATCTCCTCCGGGCTCCTCGCGTCCAAGTCCGGAAGCGTGGCGCAGCGCTCGGAGACCTCCAGGATCGCGTGCCGAACGGAGGGTGCGATCTTGCGGCCCCGGACGCGCCGGAGGGCCTGCTCCAGGGCGTCGATCACGGATGCCGTCACCGAGGCCCCGCTCTCCTTCGCTAGCTCCTTGGCCAACCGCTCGGCCTGTCGGCTCTTGATACTCAGGGCCATCCTTGCTCCTACCACCCGAAGAGGTAGACTACACCTCCTCCAAATCTAGCAGTGGCTTCCACTTCGATTCCCGCTTCTGGGAACTCGAGTTCAGGTACGGCGATCGTGAAGCCCTCGGCCCGCCTCCGCTGGCGGGGCCCTACTGACCGACCGCCTCCGCTGGGGCCGACCGCGGCCGCGCGCGACAGCTCGTCGTCGACGAGGGCGGAGAAAGCCTCCAGCGACTGCGCGCCGGAGACGAAGCGTCCGTTGACGAAGAAGGCCGGTGTGCCGGTGACACCCGCGCGTTTGCCCTCCTCGACGTCCCTCCGCACCGCCATTGAGGACCTCGGGCTGCGGCGCGGCTGGGTCGTGACCTCAGGCCGGGAAGCCGCACGCTCTCGGCCGGCATCGGTCTCTGCGGCGCAGCGACGATCTGTGGGAAGTTGAGCGAGGGGACCTTGCTCAAAGGACGAGCTTGGCGACCTCGTCCCCTTCCTTCGTCACGAGGTCGTCCTCGACGGGCTCGAGGTAGAGCTCGATGGCTTCCCGGATGTTGGCCAGGGCCTCCTCCCTCGTGTTTCCTTCGCTGATGCAGCCAGGCAGGGAGGGTACGTAGACGCTGTATCCCCCCTCGTCGCTGGGTTCCAGGACGATCTTGACCTTCACATGCGAGCTCCCCTGAGCGATTCTAGGGTCTGCACCGGAGAACGACAAGGGGGGGCACCCAGCACTGCGACCGTGCTCTATGGCAACGGGGACACGAGAGAGGCCGCCGACCACTTCCACCCCTGGATCCCCAGGTTCTTCGCCGCCGAGTAGCCCGTCGAGTACGACCGGATCACGCCGTCCCCGTCCACGAGCACGAAGGTCGGCGTCCCGCTCACCCCATAGGCCAGGAAGGACCGGCGCAGCTCGTCGGTGGCCACCCGCTCGGGGAATGGCTTGGCGAACTTGTTGAAGAAGCCGTCAAGCGTCTCGGCGAGCGCGTCGGTGATGTCGATGACGACCTTACCCGGCCGGCGCCTCGGCCGGCACGGGCAGGTTGAGGCGCCCGAGCTCGGCATTGATCGCCTTCGCGAACTCCTCGAACGGCTTCGCTCCGCTCAGGTATCGGCCGTTCACGAAGAAGCCCGGCGTCCCGGTCACGCCCATCGCCGCGGCTTCCGCCTTGTCCGCGTCGATCTTCTTCTTGTTCTCGAGGTCCGCCAGGTCTTTCTCGAAGCGCGCCACGTCCAGCTTCAGCTCACGGGCGTATCGCTTGTAGGCGTCGAGGGTGAGCTCTTTCTGGTTGGCGAAGAGCTTGTCGTGGAACTCCCAGAACTTGCCCTGTTTCTCGGCCGCGACGGCGGCCATGTGGGCCCCCATCGCGTTCTTGTGCATGTCGAGGGGGAGGTGCTTCCAGACGATCCGCACCTTGTCGCCGTACACCCTCTCGATCTGCGTGAGGGTCGGACCGACCCTCGAGCAGAACGGTCACTGGAAGTCCGAGAACTCCGCGATGGTCACGGGCGCGCCTGCCGGGCCGCGGGCGGGGGCGCTCGCGGTCTGGATCGTGTAGACCCGGTTCGGGTCGGGCCCCCGCTGGGGCGCCTGGGCGGACGCCCGCTCCATCCGTGTGGCCACCTGGTCGAGGCGGGTCTCGAGCTTGCCCAGCCGCTCGCCCAGGCTGCGGTCGATCCGCTCGACGTCCCGCCAGTTGGCGAACGAGAGCATCAGGATCGCCACGACCCCCGCGAGGGTCGCCAGCCCCAGCGGATCG